>Ga0134125_10003546_pt1 | contig 18022 bp, 11 predicted proteins | sample KB31751_FD_96464 | JGI IMG/M metagenome (GOLD analysis project Ga0134125, IMG submission 96464) | Terrestrial soil microbial communities with excess Nitrogen fertilizer from Kellogg Biological Station, Michigan, USA - KB3-175-1 | ecosystem: Environmental > Terrestrial > Soil > Unclassified ...
ATGATCGGCTGGTCCACCGCCAGGCTCTCGCCCTTGGCCGCCAGCACCTTGCCCACCACGCCGTCGGCCACCGCGAACAGCACGTTTTCCATCTTCATGGCCTCGATCACGGCCACGCGCTCGCCCGCCTGCACCTTCTGCCCCGGCTGCACCGCCACATCCACCAGCAGACCCGGCATCGGCGACAGCACGTAGCGGCTCATGTCGGGCGGCGCCTTGTAGGGCATCAGCGCATACAGGGCGGCCGCGCGCGGCGACAGCACCAGCGCGTCGATGCGGCTGCCGCTGTGCGCCACGCGAATGGACAAAGGATTCTTGCCGACGCCGCGCTCGACCTGTGCCGTGAACGGTTGGTCGTTGCAAGTGCCGCGGATGCGCACCGAACCAAGCCGGAAGTTGCTACAGAATTTATAGCTTCTTGCGCCCACCTGGACATGGCTGGAGCCTGTTTTTCCTTCAAAATCCGTGACCTGCGCCGGGCTCGTGAGGTTGTGTCCCTGCTGGCCCAGCGTGACCACGACAAACTCCTCGCCCACCTCTACTTCATGGCCCTGCATCTGGCCGCTGATGCCGGTGGCGCGGTCGCGGTAGCGGCGGTTCACAAACGCGGCCAGCGCCACCAGGAAATTCGGATCGTCGCGCGGCACCTCTTCCGCTTTGAAGCCGCCGGCATAGTGCTCGGCGATGAAGCCGGTGTTGAAATCGCCGGCGACAAACTGGGGGTGCGCCAGCAACGCCGCCTGGAACGGGATGTTGCTGCTGACGCCGCGGATCACAAAGCCGTTGAGCGCCTCGCGCATCTTCGCAATCGCTTCGAGTCGATCTTTGCCGTGCACGATGAGCTTGGCGATCATCGAGTCGTAAAACATCGGGATTTCCCCGCCATCCTGCACGCCGGTGTCGACCCGCACGCCGTACAGATGCGTCGGATCGGCCGCGAACATCGTCTCCTTCGGCGGCTGGAAGCGCACGAGTCGGCCCGTGCTGGGCAAAAAGCCGCGGAACGGATCTTCGGCGTTGATGCGGCACTCGATGGCCCAGCCGTTGCGCTGCACGTCCTTTTGCGCGAGCGGCAACGTCTCGCCGGCCGCCACGCGAATCATCAGCTCCACCAGATCGAGACCGGTGATGGATTCGGTCACTGGGTGTTCGACCTGCAGCCGGGTGTTCATCTCCAGAAAATAAAAGCTCTGGTCCTTGCCGACGACGAACTCCACCGTGCCGGCACTCTGGTACTTGACCGCCTTGGCCAGTTGCACCGCCTGCTCGCCCATCGCCTTGCGCGTGGCGTCAGAGATGAAGGGCGAAGGCGCCTCCTCGATCACTTTCTGATGCCGGCGCTGGATCGAGCATTCGCGCTCGTTCAGATAAACGCAGTTGCCGTGGCTGTCGCCCATCAGCTGAATTTCAATGTGCCGCGGCTCCTCGACAAACTTCTCGATGAACACACGGTCGTCACCAAAACTGTTGCGCGCCTCGTTGCGGCAACTGGTAAAACCTTCGAACGCTTCCTTGTCGTTGAACGCCACGCGCAGCCCCTTGCCACCGCCGCCGGCCGACGCCTTGATCATGACGGGATAGCCGATGCCTTTGGCGATTTCGACCGCCTGCTCGGCCGTTTCGATCGCTTCGTTGACGCCGGGGATGCAGTTCACGCCGGCTTCCTTGGCCAGCTTCTTGGACGCGATCTTGTCGCCCATCGCGGCGATGGAATAGTGCTTGGGGCCGATGAAGACAATGCCCTCTTCCTCCACCCGTTTGGCAAAGTCCGCGTTCTCGCTCAGAAAACCGTAGCCGGGATGCACCGCCTGCGCGCCGGTCTGCTTGCACGCGGCAATGATCTTGTCCGCCACCAGATAACTCTCGCGGCTGGGCGCCGGGCCGATGTTGACGGCCTCGTCGGCCAGCGCCACGTGGCGCGCGCCCGCGTCGGCGTCGGAATACACCGCCACCGTTTTGATGCCCATCTTGCGAGCCGTCTTGATGACGCGGCATGCGATTTCGCCGCGGTTGGCAATCAGTATTTTGGTGAACATTCGCAGTCTCCTATTCGGGAATCGGTTTTTGTGCTTTGCGCGGTGGCGTAAGGTGCCATTTGGGTTGTGCCGGACCGCCAACGGTGGATGTCTGAACCCGCAACGGGCACGGCGTATCCGCCTTCGCTCATGCCCCCCGCCCTGCGGGCTCCTCCTTTACTTCGCTGCGGCAGACACACCGCGCCCATTGCTGCGAAGGGACTTGGTATCGGGCTGCCCGGGCGTTTTGCGCAGGTAAAGGAGGAGGCCGAAGGCCGGGGGACACGAAGCAAAATGCCCGGACAGCCCGATCCAGCGCGATAAAAACTCATGGCCATGCAACTCACAACGGAATGTTGCCGTGCTTGCGCCACGGGTTCTCAATCTTCTTCTCGCGCAGCATGACCAGGCTGCGGCAGATGCGCTTGCGGGTCTCGTGCGGCAGGATCACGTCGTCGATGAAGCCGCGCGCGCCGGCCACAAACGGGTTGGCAAAGCGCTCCTTGTATTCCGCCTCGCGCGCAGCGAGTTTCACAGGATCGTTCTTGTCCTCGCGGAAAATGATTTCCACCGCGCCCTTGGCGCCCATCACGGCAATTTCGGCGTTGGGCCAGGCGAAGTTGACGTCGCCGCGCAAGTGCTTGGAGCTCATCACGTCGTAGGCGCCGCCGTAGGCCTTGCGCGTGATCACCGTGATCTTCGGGACCGTGCATTCGGCGTAGGCGAACAGCAGCTTGGCGCCATGCTTGATGATGCCGCCGTACTCCTGCGCGGTGCCCGGCATGAAGCCCGGCACATCGACAAACGTGACCACGGGAATGTTGAATGCATCGCAAAAGCGCACAAAGCGCGCGGCCTTGATCGAACTCTTGATGTCCAGACAGCCCGCCAGCACCAGCGGCTGATTCGCCACGATGCCAACGGTCTGCCCCTCCATGCGGCCAAAGCCGATGAGGATGTTCTTCGCGTATTCGGGCTGCAGCTCGAAGAAGTCGCCATCGTCTACCGTCTTGGTAATCAGCTCCTTCATGTCGTAGGGCTGATTCGGGTTGTCGGGCACCAGCGTGTCGAGCGAGGCCTCCATGCGATCGGCCGGATCGCCGCTCAGGCGCACCGGGGCTTTTTCGCGGTTGCTGAGCGGCAGGTAGTTGTACAGGCGGCGCAGCATCAGGAGCGCCTCCACGTCGTTCTCGAACGCCAGGTCGGCCACGCCGCTCTTGGTGGTGTGCGAGATCGCGCCACCCAGTTCTTCCGAGGTGACTTCCTCGTGCGTCACGGTCTTGACCACTTCGGGGCCGGTGACGAACATGTACGAGCTGTCCTTGACCATGAAAATGAAGTCGGTCATGGCCGGCGAGTACACGGCGCCGCCCGCGCACGGCCCCATGATCATGCTGATTTGCGGCACCACGCCGCTGGCCATCACATTGCGCTGGAACACGTCGGCGTAGCCGCCGAGCGAGGCCACGCCTTCCTGGATGCGCGCGCCGCCCGAGTCGTTCAAACCGATCACGGGTGCGCCGACCTTCATGGCCTGGTCCATGACCTTGCAGATTTTTTCGGCATGCGCCTCGGACAGCGCACCGCCGAACACCGTGAAGTCCTGGCTGAACACGAACACCAGGCGGCCGTTGATCATGCCGTAGCCGGTCACCACGCCGTCCCCCGGAATCTTGTTGTCGGCCATGCCGAAGTCGTGCGAGCGGTGCTCGACGAACATGTCCCACTCTTCGAACGTGCCGTCATCGAGCAGCAGTTCCAGCCGCTCGCGCGCCGTGAGCTTGCCCTTCTTGTGTTGTGAATCAATGCGCTTTTGTCCGCCGCCCAGGCGGGCCAGTTCGCGTTTGGCTTCGAGTTGTTCGAGGATGTTTTGCATGGTGAGTTTTTGTCGTTACTTCAAAATTAATAGCTTCTCATGCCCGACTGCCTTGGGCTGCGAGCAGATTTCGCGCTGCAGTGGAAGCCGCCAGCCGGCCTTCGGCCACCTCGTGGGTCAACTGCGGCAGCAGCTCGCGCACCTGCGGATGCTGACGGAACGCCTGCTTCAGCCCCACATCGATGCGCTCCCACATCCACGCCAGCGCCTGATGTTGTCGGCGCGCCGCCAGCTGTCCGTTCGCGCCCTGCAGTGCCTGGTACTGCGTCACCGCCGACCAGAATTCCGCCACGCCCTTGCCGTGCAGCGCGCTGAGCTGGATTACTTGGGGGTGCCATATCTTGTCGAAACTCCCCGCTTGAGAGTGCCCCATGGCATTGTTCACCAAGCCAAACAGGCGCATCGCCGACATGATTTGCGCCTGCGCGCGGCGGGCGGCGTCGACATCGAGGTCGGCCTTGTTGATGAGCACCAGGTCGGCCAGCTCCATCACGCCCTTCTTGATGGCCTGCAGGTCGTCACCGGCGTTGGGCAACTGCATCAGCACGAACATGTCGGTCATGCTGGCCACCGCCGTCTCGCTTTGCCCGACGCCCACGGTCTCGACGATGACCACGTCGTAGCCTGCCGCCTCGCACACCATCATGGCCTCGCGCGTTTTCTCGGACACGCCGCCCAGCGTGCCGCTGGACGGGCTCGGGCGGATGTAAGCGCGCTCGTGCGTCGAGAGCTTTTCCATGCGCGTCTTGTCGCCCAGGATGGAGCCGCCCGACACTGTGGACGACGGGTCGATGGTGAGCACGGCAACGCGGTGGCCCTGCTCGATCAGGTACAGGCCGAGCACTTCGATGAAGGTGGATTTACCCACGCCGGGCACGCCGCTGATGCCCAGCCGGAACGCCTTGCCCGTGTGCGGCAGCAGCGCCGTGAGCAGTTCATCGGCCTGCGCACGATGGTCGGCGCGCGTGGATTCCAGCAGGGTGATGGCCTTGGCAATGGCGCGGCGCTGCACGCCGGCCCCGCCGTGCAACACTGCGTCCACCAGTGCGCCCTGACTCACTTCAATGCAGCCTTGATCTGCTCCAGCACGTCCTTGGCACTGGCCGGAATCGGCGTGCCCGGGCCGTAGATGCCCTTGACGCCCGCCTTGTACAGCATCTCATAGTCCTGGCGCGGTATCACGCCGCCGACGAAGACGACGATGTCGTCGGCGCCCTGCTTTTTGAGTTCGGCGAGGATGGCCGGCACCAGGGTTTTGTGGCCGGCCGCCAGCGTGGAGACGCCGACAGCATGCACGTCGTTTTCGATCGCCTGGCGCGCGCATTCTTCGGGCGTCTGGAACAGCGGGCCGATGTCGACGTCGAAGCCGAGGTCGGCGAAGGCTGTGGCCACCACCTTGGCGCCGCGGTCGTGGCCGTCCTGGCCCAATTTGGAGATCATCACGCGCGGGCGCCGGCCTTGGGCCTCGGCAAACGCATTGATCTCGGTTTTAAGTGTTTCCCAGCCTTCGGCCGAGTCATAAGCGGCTGCATACACACCGGTCACCTTTTGCGTATCGGCGCGGTGGCGCCCGTAAACTTTCTCCATCGCATCGCTGACCTCGCCCACCGTGGCGCGCAAGCGCATAGCCTTGATCACCAGGTCCAGCAGATTGCCGGAACCCGACTCCGCTCCAGAAGTGATAGCAGACAGCGCAGACTGTACAAGGGTTGCATCGCGATTTTGCTTGATTTTTTGCAGGCGCGCGACCTGCCCGTCACGCACCGCCACGTTGTCGATGTCGCGCGTTTCAATCGCGTCTTCCGTCTTGAGCTTGTACTTGTTGACGCCGACGATCACGTCCTTGCCGCTGTCGATGCGGGCCTGCTTCTCGGCCGCCGCGGCCTCGATCTTGAGCTTGGCCCAGCCGCTGTCCACGGCCTTCGTCATGCCGCCCATGGCATCGACTTCCTCGATGATGGTCCAGGCCGCATCGGCCATGTCCTGCGTGAGCTTTTCCATCATGTAGCTGCCCGCCCACGGGTCCACCACGTTGGTGATGTGTGTCTCTTCCTGGATGATGAGCTGGGTGTTGCGCGCGATGCGCGACGAAAACTCGGTCGGCAGCGCGATGGCTTCGTCGAAGCTGTTGGTGTGCAGGCTTTGCGTGCCGCCAAACACGGCCGCCATGGCCTCGATGGTGGTGCGCACCACGTTGTTGTAGGGATCCTGCTCGGTGAGCGACCAGCCGCTGGTCTGGCAGTGCGTGCGCAGCATCAGGCTCTTGGGGCTCTTTGCATTGAATTCCTTCATGATGCGGCACCACAGCAGGCGCGCCGCGCGCATCTTGGCCACTTCCAGGTAGAAGTTCATGCCGATGGCCCAGAAGAAAGACAGGCGCCCGGCGAAGCCATCGACGTCCATGCCCTTGGCGATGGCGGTCTTCACGTACTCCTTACCATCGGCCAGCGTGAAGGCCAACTCCAGCGCCTGGTTCGCGCCTGCTTCCTGCATGTGGTAGCCGCTGATGCTGATCGAGTTGAACTTCGGCATGTTTTGCGCCGTGTACTCGATGATGTCGCCGATGATGCGCATCGACGGCTCGGGCGGGTAGATATAGGTGTTGCGGACCATGAACTCCTTGAGGATGTCGTTCTGGATGGTTCCGCTTAAGTTTTCCTGCGCCACGCCCTGCTCTTCGGCCGCCACCACGTAGCCGGCCAGCACCGGCAGCACGGCGCCGTTCATGGTCATCGACACGCTGACCTTGTCCAGCGGGATCTGGTCGAACAGGATCTTCATGTCCTCCACACTGTCGATCGCCACGCCCGCCTTGCCGACGTCGCCGGTCACGCGCGGATGGTCGGAGTCGTAGCCGCGGTGCGTCGCGAGGTCGAACGCGACCGACACGCCCTGTCCGCCCGCGGCCAGCGCCTTGCGGTAGAACGCATTCGATTCTTCGGCCGTCGAGAAGCCCGCGTACTGGCGAATGGTCCAGGGCCGCACCGCGTACATGGTGGCCTGCGGGCCGCGGATGTAGGGCTCGAAGCCGGGCAGCGTATCGGTGTACGGCAGATCCTTGGTGTCCTGCGCGGTGTACAGCGGCTTGACGCTGATGCCGTCCGGCGTGTGCCAGTTCAGCGCGTTCACGTCGCCGCCAGGGGCTGACTTGGCGGCGGCTTTGGCCCAGTCTGCAAGGCTGGGGGGGGTGAATTCGGGGGACTTGGGGCTCATGGCTAGGCTCGCTCAATGATCGTTCTATTGTCGGTTTTGTGCCGTGGTGAGTTTACATCATTTATAATTATTCATTCAGAATATCCAGCTGAGTTTACAATTCACCGCATGGTCGCCGCCTCCCTCTCTCCGCGAGCACTCTACGAAGAAGTGGCCGAACTCCTGCGCCAGCGCATTTTCAGCCGCGAGTTGGAGCCCGGCAGCTGGATCGACGAGCTCCGGCTGGCCGAGCAGTACGGCATCAGCCGCACGCCCCTGCGCGAGGCGCTCAAGGTGCTGGCCGCGGAAGGTCTGGTGACCATGAAGGTGCGCCGTGGCGCCTACGTGACCGAGGTGTCCGAGCGCGACCTGGCCGATGTGTATCACCTGCTCGGCCTGCTGGAAGCCGACGCGGCCGGCGTGGTGGCGGCCGAGGCGACCGACGCACAGTTGCGCGAGCTGCAGGCCCTGCACCAGGAGCTGGAGACCGCCGCCGTGCCCGGCAGCGAAGACCGCCTGCAGTTCTTTGCCGTCAACGAGCGCTTTCACATGCAACTGCTGGCCGTGGCCAACAACCGTTGGCGCGACCAGATGGTGGCCGACCTGCGCAAGGTTATGAAGCTGAATCGCCACAACTCGCTGCTGAAGTCGGGGCGCATCGAGGAGTCCCTGCGCGAGCACCGGGCCATCATGGCCGCGCTGACCGCGCGCGACAGCGCGGCGGCCGTGCAGCGCATGCACGAGCACTTCAAAAACGGGCTGGAAGCAGCCGCCTGATCAAGGCACCGGTGGCGGAGGCGGCGTGACCTCCCACTGCTGCATCACCTTGCCGTGCTTGTCAACGCTCTCCAGCCGAACGCGAAATCCCCACAGCCGGGCGACATGCTTGATGACTTCCTGGGCCTCTTCATTCAGCGGACGGTCGTTGTGCCGGGTGTGGCGCAGGGTCAGGGAGCGGTCGCCCCGCAAATCGACATTCCAGACCTGGATGTTCGGCTCGCGGTAGTTCAGGTCATTCTGGTGCGCCAGCGCTTCGCGCACGTGGCGATAGCCGCGCTCGTCGTGGATGGCGGCCACCTCGAGTTCATTTTGTGACGCGTCGTCCACGATGGAAAACAGCCGCATCTCGCGCATCAAATGAGGTGACAGGTACTGGCCGATGAAGCTCTCGTCCCGGAAATCGCGCATCGCGGTATCGAGCGTCTGGTGCCAGTCCGATCCCGCAATGTCCGGGAACCAGGCCCGATCCTCGTCGGTTGGGTTTTCGCAAATGCGGCGCAGGTCGCTGAACATCGCAAAGCCCAGCGCATAGGGATTGATGCCGCTGTACGCGGGATGCGTCACGGGAGGCTGGTAGATCACGTTGGTGTGGGAGCGCAGCACCTCGATCATGAAGCCGTCCGTGAGCCGGCCTTCGTCGTACAGGGCATTGAGCAGGGTGTAGTGCCAGAACGTGGCCCAGCCCTCGTTCATGATCTGGGTCTGGCGCTGCGGATAGAAGTACTGCGCGATCTTGCGCACGATGCGGATCACCTCGCGCTGCCAGGGTTCCAGCAATGGTGCATTCTTTTCGATGAAGTACAGGATGTTCTCCTGCGGCTCCACCGGGAACCGCCGGCTCTTCTTCTCGACCTGCTTGTCGGCGGCTTTGGGCAGAGTGCGCCACAAGTCGTTCACCTGCTGCTGCAGATACGCTTCGCGCTCCTTGCGCAATGTTTCCTCCTCGGCCAGCGAGCGCTTTTGCGAGCGCCGATAGCGGTCCACCCCGTGGCTCATCAAGGCGTGGCAGGAGTCCAGCAGTTCTTCCACAGCATCCAAACCGTAGTGTTCCTCGCACTCGGCGATATAGGCCCGCCCATACACCAGGTAGTCGATGATGGAGCTCGCATCGGTCCACATGCGAAACAGATAGTTGCCCTTGAAAAAGGAATTGTGGCCATAGCAGGCATGCGCCATCACCAGCGCCTGCATCGGCATCGTGTTTTCCTCCATCAGATACGCAATGCAGGGATCGGAGTTGATGACGATTTCATAGGCCAGTCCCATCTGGCCGCGACGGTAGCTCTTTTCGGTCGCGATGAACTGTTTGCCATAGGACCAGTGCCTGTAGTTCACCGGCATGCCGACTGACGCATACGCGTCGATCATCTGCTCGGCGCTGATGACCTCCAGCTGCAGCGGATAGGTGTCCAGACCGAAGCGCTGCGCCATGCGCGCAATCTCGGCATGGTAGGTCTCGATCAGCTCGAACGACCAGTCGGATGGGCACGGCAACGGCGCGCGGCGCGCGAGATCGGCTGGCACGGCCATCGCTGAGCGGGGTGGCGCGTCCGAAGGCGCCGACGGCATGGAAGCGGGTGCAGTCATGGCGTGGCCGTCTTCTTGAACAACTCACGGAACACCGGATAGATCTCGGACGGTCCGGAGATTTTCTGCATGGCGAAGTTCGGATGCGCCTCCTGCACCAGGCTGTATTCCTGCCACAGGTTCTGGTCCTCCTCGGCCACCTGGACATAGGCGAAATAGCGGGTCAGCGGCAACAGCTTGTCGACTAGCAGGTCCCGACATTTGGCCGAGTCCTGATGCCAGTTGTCGCCATCCGAGGCCTGCGCGCCATAAATGTTCCACTGGCTTGACGGATAGCGCGCCTGGATGATCTCGTGCATCAGCGTCAGGGCGCTGGACACCACGGTCCCGCCGCTCTCGGTCGACTGGAAGAATTCCTCCTCGGAAACCTCCGAGGCCTGCGTGTGATGGCGGATGAAAATCACATCGGTGCGCTGGTAATGCCGCGTCAGGAACAAGTAAAGCAAAATGAAAAACCGTTTTGCAATGTCCTTGCGCGCCTCGTCCATCGAGCCCGAGACATCCATCAGGCAGAACATGACCGCCTTGGCGGTGGGCAGCGGCACCCTGACGCGGTTCCGGTAGCGCAGATCGAATGGGTCGAGAAACGGAATCTGGCCCAGCCGACGCCGCAGTGCGTCGATTTGCGCCTTCAGCGCAAGAATTTCGGTGTGCGGTGTCTGCGGCTGGCGCAGCGCCACGACCAGCCGCGCCTCCAGCTCGCGCAGGCGCCGGCGCACGTCGCCGCCCATGGCAATCCGGCGACCGAGCGCCATGCGCATCGAGCGGACCACATGCAGATTAGTCGGCGTCCCCTCCGAGATGAAACCCGCGCGCCGCGACTGCCATTCCGGCGCATCGGGCAACAACTGCGTGCGCACCAGGTGCGGCAGCGCGAGATCGTCGAAAAAATACTGCATGAACTCTTCACGCGTGATGCGGAACACGAAATCGTCCTCGCCCACGCCGTCCGGACTCGCCCCGCTGCCGGCCCCGCCCGCGCCGCCACCGGCAGGCCGCTCGATGCGGTCACCGCGCACATATTCCTGGTTGCCGGGGTGCACGCTCTCGCGCGTGCCGCCCGGGCCATGTCCGAACACCGGCTCGGACACATCGTGCCGCGGCAGCGTGATGTCCTCGCCCTGCTCCATGTCGCGGATGCTGCGCCCGCTCACGGCACGGCGCACTGCCTCGCGGATCTGCCCGCGGTAGCGATGCAGAAAGCGCTCACGATTGCCGATCGACTTGTTCTTTCCCGACAGGCGCCGATCGATGATTTGGTGGAGCATGTTGGCCTCGGGTCTGCCAGTGATGAGACGCGCGCAGCGCGGCACTGCAAGCGGCTTCAGGAGCTCTTGCGAACCCGCAAATACCAGTCGCACAGCAGCCGCACTTGCCTTGGGGTGTAGCCCTTGGCCACCATGCGGTTGACGAAGTCCTCGTGCTTCTGCTGCTCGTCAGCACTGGCCTTGGCATTGAACGAGATCACCGGCAGCAGGTCCTCGGTGTTCGAGAACATTTTCTTCTCGATCACGCTGCGCAGCTTCTCGTAGCTGGTCCAGGTCGGGTTCTTGCCCGCGTTGCTGGCGCGCGCGCGCAGCACGAAGTTGACGATTTCGTTGCGGAAGTCCTTCGGGTTGCTGATGCCCGCCGGCTTTTCGATCTTCTCGAGTTCGGCATTCAGCGCCGCTCGGTCGAACAACTCGCCCGTGTCAGTGTCGCGGTACTCCTGATCCTGAATCCAGAAATCCGCGTAGGTCACATAGCGGTCGAAGATGTTCTGGCCATACTCGGAGTAGGACTCCAGATACGCAGTCTGTATTTCCTTGCCGATGAATTCGGCATAGCGCACCGCCAACTGCTCCTTGATGAAGGCCAGGTACTTCTGTTCGGTCTCCGGCGGGAACTGCTCGCGCTCTATCTGCTGCTCCAGCACATACATCAGATGCACCGGGTTGGCCGCAATTTCGGTCGAGTCGAAGTTGAACACCTTGGACACGATCTTGAAGGCAAAGCGGGTCGAGATGCCGCTCATACCTTCGTCCACGCCCGCGTAGTCGCGGTACTCCTGGTAGCTCTTGGCCTTCGGATCGGTGTCCTTGAGGTTCTCGCCGTCATACACCATGAGCTTGCTGAAGATGCTCGAATTTTCGGGCTCCTTCAACCGGGTCAGCACGGCGAACTGCGCCATCATCTTTAGCGTGCCCGGCGCGCAGACCGCATGCGAGAGGGAAGAATTGCGAATCAGCTTTTCGTAAATCTTCACCTCATCCGAGGCCCGCAGGCAATACGGCACTTTCACAATGTAGATCCGGTCCAGAAAGGCCTCGTTGTTCTTGTTGTTCTTGAACGCCTTCCATTCGCTCTCGTTCGAGTGCGCCATCACGATGCCATCGAACGGAATGGCCCCGAAGCCCTCGGTGCCTTTAAAGTTGCCCTCCTGCGTTGCGGTCAGGAGCGGATGTAGCACCTTGATCGGCGCCTTGAACATTTCGACAAACTCCAGCAAACCCTGGTTCGCCAGGCACAGGCCCCCCGAGTAGCTGTATGCGTCCGGGTCGTCCTGCGCGAACGTCTCCAGCTTGCGGATATCGATCTTGCCGACCAGGGACGAGATGTCCTGGTTGTTTTCGTCACCCGGCTCGGTCTTGGCAATCGCGCACTGCTTGAGAATTGACGGAAAACGTTTGACCACGCGGAACTTGCGAACGTCGCCCCCAAACTCTTCCAGCCGTTTGACGGCCCAGGGCGACATGACACGCTGCAGGTAACGCGGCGCAATGCCGTACTGGGACTCCAGCACCGGCGCATCTTCCGTGTTGCTGAACAAGCCCAGCGGGGATTCGTTGACCGGGGAGCCCTTGAGTGCGTAAAACGGCACCTGCTCCATGAGTTGCTTGAGGCGCTCGGCTATCGAGGATTTGCCGCCGCCGACCGGCCCCAGCAGATACAGAATCTGCTTCTTTTCCTCCAGCCCCTGCGCGCCATGGCGGAAGTACGAGACGACCTGTTCGATAGGGTCTTCCAGCCCGTAGAAATCCCGAAAAGCCGGGTAAATCTTGACAACCTTGTTGCCAAAGATGCGCGACAGCCGCTGGTCGTGGCGGGTATCGAACATCTCGGGCTCACCGATCGCCGCCAAGATACGTTCGGCGGACGTGGCATAGACAAGGGGATCTTTCCTGCACAACTCCAGATAGTCTTCGAGAGACAGTTCCTCCTCGCGAGACTGCTCGTAACGTGCCAGAAAGTTGCGGACGACATCCATAGGACCTCCTTTACAAGCGGCGCCCGAGCGACACCATCACTGCAACGATGATGGCCTGCACGGCGTTGACATTCACGCCCTCAATGTATACCCAGGTGCGTCTAGTGAATAGACCGTCTCATGTGAAAAAAGTTCTGAAAGTGCCAACTTTGCAGGGTCATGCCCGGGCATGACGCGCCCCGAATCAAGCTACGACGCACTCCGGCGGGCTGTTGCGTACCCTTTCACGCGCCATGGCCATGACGTCGCATGCCGGCAACGCCTTGAGACGGTGATCACTCCACACCTGCCGCCATTGGCGCGACCCCGGCAAGCCGTGGCGCAGGCCGAGCATGTGGCGTGCGATGGAACCCCACGGCGTGCCGTGCTGCCTTGCTTCACGTTGCATGTAGTCGACCATCTGCTCCTCGACGGCCTCGCGTGTCAGCGACGGGCTTGCCGCACCCCGGAAGAACTGCTCATCCCATTGCGCCAGCCACCACGGATTGTGATAGGCTGCGCGCCCCACCATCACGCCGTCGACGTGCGCCAGTTGCTGCATCACCTGCTCGCTGCTGGTGATGCCACCGTTGATGCAGATCGTCAAGCCCGGAAATTCGCGCTTGAGACCATGCACCAACTCATGACGCAGTGGCGGCACTTCGCGATTTTCCTTGGGCGACAGGCCCTTCAGCCAGGCGTTACGGGCGTGAACGATGAAGGTGCGGCACCCGACCTCGCTGACCGCGCCGACAAAATCGCGCAGAAAATCGTAGCTCTCCAGCCTGTCCACGCCAACGCGGTGTTTCACGGTGACCGGCACGGACACCACGTCCAGCATCGCCTTCACGCAATCGGCCACCAGTTGGGGCTCGCGCATCAGGCATGCGCCAAAAGCACCGCGCTGGACGCGCTCGGACGGGCAACCACAATTCAGATTGATTTCGGCATAACCCCATTGCTCACCCAGCCGCGCCGCATGCGCCAGATCGCCGGGTTCGCTGCCGCCCAATTGCAACGCCACGGGCCGTTCACCCGCATCGTGGTGCAAATGCTGCGCCACGTCGCCATGCAGCAACGCTCCGGTAGTGACCATCTCGGTGTACAACAAGGCCCGGCTGCACAAAAGACGATGGAAATAACGGCAATGGCGATCCGTCCAGGCCATCATGGGCGCGACGGACAGCGTCGAGGAAGGGATTGCGACAGGCGTCGACACGGGCGTCATGACGCCGATTATCCCAGCGGCTAGACGCTGGTGCCACCCCGGGTAATATCGTGCGACGTCGCGGTGCGCTCGAACGAAAACACCGCGCAGGATTCGATGAGCATGAAGCAACGGTTGAAGGGAAGCCCATAATGAGACAACAGACACCACCGAAGACGCGCCCTGCTGCCGGTCCAGGGACGTTGCGGGGCCGGACATGCTGGGTCGCGGCCACCGCGCTGCTGCTGGCGGCTTGCTCTTCCGTTCCGCTGCCCGAGTGGCCCCAGCCATCGCCCCAGGCAGCGCCGGCGACCCCCATGGCGCCCGCCTCGGCACCAGCCGGCACACAGCCGAACACCCCGGCCAGCGTGCAAATCACACCGATTGCTGCGGCACCCCTGGAGCCTGCCTCGGCGCCCTACGGCAGCGCCGTGGCCGCGCGTTTTCCGGACCCCGCCGTGGTCTATAGCACACCGGGACTGGCACCGGGGCGCACGACCTTCACGTCGAACGCGGAAGTCCGCGCCTGGCTGGAGAACCTCGCGCAGCAGTCGGCGAGCGGCTCCGGGCCCAAGGCGGCCGTCCTGTCGCTGGGGCGGTCGCAACACGGCGACCCCATAGAGGGGTTGATCGTGACCCAGGCACCCGGCACCGATGCCGCCACCGTGCTGGCGGCGGCACGGCCCACGGTGCTATTGATCGGCCAGCAGCGCGGCAACGAGCCAGCCGGCTGCGAAGCATTGCTGGTGATCGCGCGCGAACTGGTGCAGGGGCTGCTGCGGCCGGTGCTCGGCCAGATCAACGTGATCATCGTGCCGCGCGCAAACCCCGATGGCGCCGCGGCTGGCGAGGCCCTGACGGCCGACGGGACCGACATGACCCGCGACCACCTGCTGTTGAATACGCCGGAGGCACGCGCGCTGGCCCAGGTCGCGCGCGCCTACCATCCGATGGTCGTGGTCGATTTGCGCGAGTACACGGTCGCCGGACGCTATCTGCAGAAATTCGGGGCCATTCAGGGGTACGACGCGCTGCTTGATTACGCGACCACGGCGAACATGCCCGAGTTCGTCACCAAGGCGGCCGAGGAGTGGTTCCGCCAGCCCATCGTGGCCGCGCTGAAAGCACAGTCCTTGAGCAGCGAATGGTATTACACCAGTTCCGCGGACCCGGCCGACAAGAGCGTGTCGATGGGGACGGTCCAGCCCGATACGGAACGCAACGTTGAAGGACTGGAGAACGCGGTGAGCCTGCTGGTCGCAACCCGCGGCGTCGGCATCGGCCGGCTGCATATCCAGCGCCGAGTCCAGACCGACGTGGCCGCCATCACCAGCGTGTTGGGCAGCACGGCGCGCCGTGCCAACGACCTGATACAACTGCGCTCATTCGTGGAACGCGAAGTCAGCGCCAAGGCCTGCAACGAAGAGGCCGTGATCGCCGCCGCGCCCACACCGACGCAGCGCAACCTGGTCATGATCGATCCGCAAACCGGGCTGGATCATCCGGTCACGGTCCAGTGGAATTCGACCCTGCAGCTGCGCACGCTGAAAACCCGGATCCGTCCCTGCGGCTACCTGCTGTCGGCCGGCTCCAGCGTCGCGGCACAGCGCTTGCGACTGCTGGGCGTGCCGGTGATGCAAGTCACCCAGCCGGGCACCGTGCTGGGCGAAACCTACCAGCAAGCAACCCCCTCGGCGGGCGCGCAGGAGAATGTTGGCAGCCCCGCTGCGGACCAGCAGTCAATCACGAACATGGGCCTGGTGCGCGGGGTCATCGATGCGCCCGTCGGCAGCTACTACATTCCGGTGAACCAGCCGTTGGGCAGCGTGTTGCTGGCCGCGCTGGAGCCCGATACCCGCAGCAGCTATTTTTCGAACCATCTGCTGGACAGCCTGCAGAGCGCCGCGCGCGTTCTGACGGTGCCCACGCTGACGCTGCAGGACGTACCGTAAACGTCTCGCTGCGCAAAAAAACCGCCGAAGCGGGTTCTTTCAGGGCGGCGCCAAGGCGCTCAGCCCATGTGCAGGCCACCGTTCACCGAGAAATCGGCGCCTGTGGCATAGCCGCCTTCTTCAGAAGCGATCCACGCGATGATGGACGCGATTTCTTCGGGGCCACCCAGACGCTTGACGGGCACGGTCGCGATGATCTTGTCTAGCACATCCTGGCGAATCGCCTTCACCATGTCCGTGCCGATGTAGCCCGGGCTCACGGTGTTGACCGTCACGCCCTTGGACGCCACTTCCTGCGCCAGTGCCATGGAGAAGCCATGCAGTCCCGCCTTGGCGGTGGAATAGTTGACCTGGCCAAACTGCCCTTTTTGCCCATTCACCGAACTGATGTTGATGATGCGCCCCCAGTTGGCCTCGATCATGCCGTCGATGACCTGCTTGGTCACGTTGAACATACTGTTCAGGTTGGTCGATATCACGGCATCCCAGTCGGCCTTGCTCATCTTGCGAAACTGCCCGTCGCGCGTGATGCCGGCATTGTTCACCAGCACCGCGATCGGGCCATGCTCCGCTTTGACCTTGGCGAACGCCGCAACGGTCGAATCCCAGTCACCCACATTCCCCACCGAGGCATGGAAGTTGAAGCCCAGCGCCTTTTGCTCGCCCAGCCACTTGCCATAGTCCCGGGTCGGGCCGCAGCCCGCGATCACGGTAAAGCCCTCCTTGTGCAAACGCTGGCAAATGGCGGTTCCGATGCCGCCCATACCGCCGGTGACGTAAGCGACCTTCTTGCTCATGATTTGCTCCTTTTACTTCCTGTTGGCTACAACTTAAATAGCATCTGACGACCAACACACGCCGGGCAAGAACAGAAAGTTTCAAAAATTTTCAGACCCGCGACCATTGTGTGCCACAAAATCAGCGCTCGATAGTTAGGGCAACCCCCATGCCGCCGCCGATGCACAGCGACGCGATGCCTTTCCTGGCATTGCGTTTTTGCATCTCGTAGAGAAGTGTCACGAGAATCCGGCAGCCGGACGCGCCGATCGGGTGGCCAATCGCAATTGCGCCGCCATTCACGTTGACCTTGGAGGTGTCCCAGCCCATCTCCTTGTTCACGGCGCAGGCCTGCGCGGCAAAGGCTTCGTTGATTTCCAGCAAATCGAGGTCGGCGGCCTTCCAGCCGGCACGCGCCAGCGCCTTGGTGGACGCAGGCACCGGGCCCATGCCCATGTAAGCCGGGTCGAGGCCGCTAGTGGCAAAGCTGGCAATCCGGCCCAGGGGCTTCAGGCCTAGGGCAGCCGCCTTCTTCGCCGTCATGACCATCACGGCGGCGGCGCCGTCGTTGATGCCCGAAGCATTGCCTGCAGTGACGCCCCCCGCCTTATCAAACGCCGGGCGCAATCCCGCCAGCGCCTGCGCATTCGTTTTGCGATTCACGAACTCGTCGACCGCGAAGACAATAGCGTCGCCCTTCTTCTGCGCGATGCTGAACGGCACGATTTCATCCTTGAATTTTCCGGCGTCCTGCGCGGCCGCCGCTTTTTGCTGGCTGGCCAACGCCAGCGCGTCTTGCGCCTCGCGGCTGATGCCGTATTTCTTCGCCACGTTCTCGGCCGTAATACCCATGTGGTACTGGTTGTACACGTCCCACAGTCCATCCACGATCATGGAGTCGGTGAGTTTCCAGTCACCCATGCGCTGGCCGTCGCGCGAGCCCATCAGTACGTGCGGCGCAGCGCTCATGTTCTCCTGGCCGCCGGCAATCACGATCTCGCTGTCGCCCCAGGCGACTGCCTGCGCCGCCAGCATCACGGCCTTGAGGCCAGAGCCGCAAACGGCATTGATGGTCAGGCCGGGCGTGCCCTGGTTCAGCCCGCTCTTGATGAGGGCCTGGCGTGCCGGGTTCTGGCCCGCGCCTGCCGCCAGCACCTGGCCCATGATGACCTCGCCGATCTGGTCCGCAGCCAGGCCGCTGCGCCCCAAAACTTCCTTGATGACGGCCGCCCCCAGTTCGGTCGCCGGTGTCTTGGCGAGCGTCCCGCCAAACTTGCCCACGGCGGTGCGTGTGGCGGCAACGATAACGATATCTTCCATATTGAACTCCACGGTAATTAAGCTTTCGCCTTGACGTAGCGGCCCGGGGCCGCTTCGATGGCTTTGTATTTGCCCTTCCCATAGGCTTTG
>Ga0134125_10003549_pt1 | contig 18011 bp, 17 predicted proteins | sample KB31751_FD_96464 | JGI IMG/M metagenome (GOLD analysis project Ga0134125, IMG submission 96464) | Terrestrial soil microbial communities with excess Nitrogen fertilizer from Kellogg Biological Station, Michigan, USA - KB3-175-1 | ecosystem: Environmental > Terrestrial > Soil > Unclassified ...
CAGCAGCTCCCGCACTTTTGCCTCATCCTGCCGCTCGAAGTCAGCATGCAGGTCGCGCAGTGCAGCCGCGAGGTCGACGTTGGTGCGTTCGGCCATCTTCGCCTTTAGGATCTTGGGCTGCCGGGTCCGTCCCGCCTGCTTTTCGTCGTAGAATAGCTCTTCGAACAGCTTTTCGGCCGGCCGAATACCGGTGACCTCGATGGCGATGTCGCCGTGCGGGTTGTCCGGCGACTGCACGGTCAGGCCGGCGAGCCGGATCATGTTCTCGGCGAGATCGCGGATCTTCACGGGATTGCCCATCTCCAGCAGGAAGATCTCGCCGCCGTCGCTTAACGCGCCCGCCTGCACGATGAGCTCCGCGGCCTCATGGATCGACATGAAGTATCGGGTCATGCGCTCGTCGGTCAGCGTGACGGGGCCGCCGGCGGCGATCTGCTCACGGAACAGCGGCACTACCGAACCGTTCGAGCCCAGCACGTTGCCGAAGCGGACGGCCGCAAACCGCTGCTCCGTCCGCCCGGCCGTCGCCTGGTCGCCATAGTGGCGAACGATCAACTCGGCCCAGCGCTTGGTGGCGCCCATCACGTTGGTCGGCCGCACCGCCTTGTCGGTGGAGATCAGCACGAAATGCCGCACGCCGCTCTCGAACGCAGCGCGCACAATGGTTTCGGTGCCGAACACATTGTTGCGAATACCTTCGAGCACGTTGAGCTCGACCAACGGCACATGCTTATGCGCTGCCGCATGAAACACGGCGTCGATGCCGTGCGCCTTGAGAGCGCGGCGCACCAGCGCATCATCGCCGACCGAGCCAAGCACCGGCACCACCGGGAACGTCGCATCCTTCGCCAGTTGGCGCTCGATCTGGTAGAGCGCGAACTCGTTGGCCTCGAGCAGCACCAGCAGCTTCGGCTCCAGCCGCGCGATGATGCGGCAGAGTTCGGAACCGATAGAGCCGCCGGCGCCCGACACGAGGATCGCCTTGGCGGCAATCATTTCCTGCAGTAGTTCCGGATCGGCAGGCACCGAGGAGCGACCAAGCAGGTCGTCGATATCGATCTCGCGGAGCTGGTTGACCTGGTACCGCCCGGACGCAATCTCGCGCAGCGACGGCAGTGTGCGCACCTTCACCGGAAAGCGGCTGAGATCGGAATAGATTTCCTGGCGCCGCGGCGAATCCAGCGATGTCATCGACAGGATGATCTCGCGCGCGCCTGAATCGGCCAGCAGTTCGTCGAGGCGTGACGGCGGAAACACGCGTACACCGGAGACGTCACGACCCTGCAGGTTCTTGTCATCGTCGATGAAGCCGGCGACGGTCATGCCGCCCTGCCCGGCCAGCGTTGCGGCGATCTGCCGGCCCGATTCGCCGGCCCCGTAGATCACCACGCGAGGCCGATCGTCTTTCGCATCCCGGTTTGGATAAAGGAGGAACTTGGCCAGGAACCGGGAACCGGCGACGACGATCGTGCCGAGCAGGAAATAGAAGATCGGCACGGTGCGCGGCAGGACGGCGATGCGGCTCAGCTCGGCGATGAAGAGCACCACGACCCAGCCGATGGTCGCGAGCAGCATCGCCCAGAGCACCGTGAACACCGCGCGTTCCGGCAAATACCGGATGACCGCTCGATAGAGCCCGAGGCGGAGGAAGATCGGCAGGGCCACGACTGGAGCCAAAAGGATCATCACCCATTGCGCGAGGCTCGGCTCGAAGTTGCCGGCCAGACGCAGCTGGAAGCTCAGCCACAGCACCCCGACGAGCGCCACCGCGTCGAACGCCACGAGGGCAAGGCTCTTTGTGCGTCGGGGCAGCCCGTTGATGGCAGTTCGGAACGGCTGCAGCACGACGTCAATGCCTCATGAACATGCAAAAGCGCATCCATCGCGGCGGGGGTGCCCCGCACAGCAACGGACGCGCCGGAAATAACAGAATTTCCAGCGGCATGCCTATAGGGCGGAGCCGCCCTAGCTTTCGTCGATTTCCTGCGAAACCTCGACCCAGATGTCGAGGTCCCGACCTTCGGGGCTTCCCTCGGCCAGCCAACGATCATAGGCGAGTTGGCGCTGGTGGATTTCCTTGGCCTTGAGCCAATACTCGAAGGCTCGGCCCTCGGGCCGTCCGTCCTGTTCCCACAGAAAATAGGCCGTCGCACGGACTGCCTGTGCCAATTCGGGGTCTCGTTTCAAGCTCGCAACGCCCAGGGATGACGCTGCCGCCACAACGAATGGTACTAAGCCCGGTTCCGCCTGCGCATATTCTGCATTTACGTGGCGGCGGCGACCTACCGGTTCCGGCAGCACCCTCAGGCCGAGGAATCTCCTTGCGGGAGCGGAAATGCCTCTACCTCGCGCAGCAGTTCGAGCATGCCGCTGACCTCGGCATCGGCGAAGATCCGGCCCCGCTCGGCACTGGCATTGCTGGCATTGCCCACGGCCCCAGCGGGATTGAGGTCTTTGGCAATCCAGGCGTAGGCGTGCGTGCCGGTCGGACGCAGATATTTGAACCGCTGTTCGTCGCGGGCGGCGATCGAGCGGAAGTCCTCGGCCTTGTCCATTTGCACCAGGTCCGGCCGGAAATGCAGCATCAGCGAGGTTTCGAGGTCGCCGGCATGGATGCCGTGGCGTTTCTCGATATCGGTGAGCATGCCGTCGGGCGGCTGGAAGCGCGTCCAGCCGGTCTTGACCACGAGCATGTTCTCGCGGACGCGCAGCTCGCGGGCCACGATCCCCATGATCTCCTCGTTGCCGCCGTGCGAATTGATGAAGACGAGCTTCTTCACCCCCGTGCGGCTGACGGAGGCGCCGAGCTCGTACCAGGCGTCGATCAGCGTATGCGCCGTGTGGGTCACGGTCCCGCGGGCCCACACATGTTCGTTGGACTTGCCGACCTGCTGCACCGGAAGAATGCGCAGATCGAGGTCGGCCGGAGCGCGCTCGATCAACAGGTCGATGCAGCCGCGATTAAGGATGGAATCCACCCCGACCGGCAGATGCGGGCCGTGCTGCTCCACCGCCGCGATGGGCAGGAGCGCGATCGTCTTGTTCGAGTCGATGCGGTCGTATTCGGGCGCCGGAAAATCGGTCCACCAGATCCTGCGCGCCATCTCAGGCCTCCGACGCCGGACCGGCCGCGACAACCTCGACCTCGACCACGAATTCGGGCCGCGCGAAGCCGGAGACGATCACCAGGGTCGAGGCGGGGAACGGCGGGCGGAAGCGCTTGTTGCGCACGTCCATATAGGGGCGCAAATGCTCGCGGCCGGAAACGAACGCGTTGATCCGCACCACATGCTCGAGCCCGAGGCCGGATTCGGCGAGGATCGCCGCGATATTGTCGAAGCAAAGCTCCGCCTGCTCCGCCGCCGAGGCGGGCACCGTTCCGTCCTGCTCGATGCCGAGCTGGCCGGAACAGAAGACCAGCTTCTGGCCGGGGGGAACCTCGACTCCGTTGCTGTAGGCGGAAAATGGCGGATGGATCGTCGTGGGCGAAAGTGGGATGTGCATAACGGCCTCTGGAGGTGCCCAGCTAAGCGGCAAAAGCACTTGATTTCCAGCCCCAAAGCGTGCCTCGGCGGCTGTTCGATGAGCAGTTCGTCGAATGCCGCGCTTTTAGGCTTTTCTTTTTGTCAGACACGCTCTCTTAATCGGCGGTAAGATGCCCGGCCATGGGCATCCACCGGCGTGGGCGAAACAACAACAGACGCCGGTGACGGGGCACTCGTCAACAGGGAGACGACCTATGCGAGTCACATCCAAATTGCTGGCATTGGGGACGCTGCTGGCATTCGGCGCGCCGGCGTTTGCCGACGACAGCGTGAAGTTCGGCACCAACTGGCTGGCCGAGGCCGAGCACGGTGGGTTCTACCAGGCGGTCGCGGACGGCACCTACAAGAAGTACGGACTCGACGTCACGATCGTGCAGGGCGGCCCGCAGGCGGCCAACGAGGCGCTGCTGATCTCGGGCAAGATCGACTTCTACATGGGCGGCCAGTTCAGCCTGTACGACGACATCAAGCAGGGTATCCCGGTGATCAACGTCGCCGCCATGTTCCAGAAGGATCCGCAGATCCTGATGACTCACAAGGGCGTCGGTATGGACACCTTCGCCGACATCGCCAAGGCCGACACCATCTTCATGGGCAAGGACATCTTCGTCACCGACTTCGTGTGGATGAAGGCCAACTTCAAAGGCTTCCGCGACGAGCAGTACAAGCCCTACACCTTCAACCCGGCGCCGTTCATCGCCGACAAGATGTCGGCGCAGCAGGGCTATGTGACCTCCGAGCCCCTCGCGGTGAAGAATGCTTCGGGCGAGGATCCCAACGTCTTCCTGTTCGCCGACAACGGCTACGCCCCCTATTCGACCACCATCGAGACCACCACCAAGCTGGTCAAGGACAATCCGGACCTCGTGCAGCGCTTCGTCGATGCCTCGATCATCGGTTGGTACAACTACCTCTACGGTGACAACAAGGCGGCCAACGACCTCATCAAGAAGGACAATCCGGAGATGACGGACGACCAGATCGCCTTCTCGATCCAGCAGCTCAAGGACCACGGCATCCTGGTGTCCGGCGATGCCGAGACCAAGGGCATCGGCTGCATGACCGACGAGCGGCAGAAGTAGTTCTACGATATGCTGGTGGGCCTGAAGCTGATCGACTCCTCGATCGACTACAAGGCCGCCTACACCACGCAGTTCGTCTGCAAGGGCGTCGGCATGGACCTCGTGAAGAAGTAAGGCTCCGCCGCAGCGGTCCCACCCAACAGGCTACAGGAAGCGCGCCCGGCCGCGCTTCCTGTCATTTCGGAACGAACGACCTCTTGGCAATTATCGAAACCTCTAGTGCAACGCCGTCCGCGGCATCGACATCCAACGCCCGTCCGGTCGTCACCATGCAGGGCGTCTCGAAGGTATTTTCCAATGGCACGTTGGCGCTCTCCAACATGTCGCTCACGGTCGAGCCCGGTGAGTTCCTGAGCCTGCTCGGTCCCTCGGGCTGCGGCAAGTCGACGGCGCTGCGCATCATCGCCGGGCTTGGAGCGCCCTCCTCCGGCACGGTGGAGTGGCCCAGCTCGACAATCAACGCCAAGGGCCTGCCGCAGGGCGACATCGGTTTCGTCTTCCAGGATCCCACGCTGATGCCGTGGACGACGGTGTTCGGCAACGTTTACCTGCCGCTGAAGCTCCAGGGCATGCGCAAGGCGGATGCCCGGCCGCGGATCATGGAAACGCTGGGGCTGGTCGGGCTCGCCGATTTTGCTCAAGCCTATCCGCGCGAGCTGTCGGGCGGCATGAAGATGCGCGTGTCGATCGCGCGCGCTCTAGTCACCGATCCAAAGCTCCTGCTGATGGACGAGCCCTTCGCCGCGCTCGACGAGATCACCCGGCAGAAGCTCAACGACGACGTCCTCAAGCTCTGGCGGTCGTCCGGCGTGACGGTCATCTTCGTCACCCACTCAGTGTTCGAAAGCGCTTATCTGTCCAACCGGATCGTGGTGATGCGGTCGCGCCCCGGCCAGGTCTTCACCGATATCCCGCTGGCAACCTCGGCCACGCGCAGCGACGAATACCGCACGTCGGAGGAATACCGCGCCACCACCGCGCTGGTCAGCAAGGCGCTGCAGGACGCGATCCAGGCCGGCGGAGGAGCACACTGATGGCTCAGGCCGTGAACGATACTCTGGGCACCGACGCCAATACGGTCATCGCCGCTCCCAGGACTTCGGTCAGCGAGCAGGTCCTGCGCGTGGTCGTGCCGGTTGGCATGCTGGTGCTGGCGATCATCGCCTGGGAAGTCTACGTCATCGTCAGTGGAACGCCGAAATACATCCTGCCCAGTCCGGTCGATGTCGTGGGGGCGCTCGCCGTCGGCTGGCCGACTTTGCTGCCTTCGCTGTGGGTTACGCTGTCGATCACCTTCGAAGCGCTGATCCTGGCGCTCATCGGCGGCGTAGGTCTCGCGATCGTTCTGGTTCAGTCGAAATGGATCGAGCTCGCGCTGTTCCCGTTCGCTGTGGTGCTGCAGGTGACGCCGATTGTCGCGATCGCGCCGCTGCTGCTGATCTACACGCCGAACACGCAGACTGCACTGCTGATCGTGGCCTTCCTCGTCGCGTTCTTCCCGATCCTCAGCAACATGGTGCAGGGGCTCAAGAGCGTCGACCACAACCTGCTCAACCTGTTCGATCTCTATGGCGCGGGACGCTGGCAGCAACTCATCTTCCTCAAAATCCCGGCCTCCATGCCGTACTTCATGACGGGGCTCCGCATCGGCGGCGGCCTGTCGCTAATCGCTGCCGTGGTTGCCGAATTCGCCGCGGGCAGCGCCGGTGCCGGCTCGGGCCTCGCCTTTCGTCTGCTCGAATCCGGTTATCGCCTCGATATGCCGCGTCTCTACGCGGCGCTGATCCTGCTGACTGCGACCGGCGTCGCGATCTTTGGCGTCACTTCGTTCATTTCGTGGCTGGTGCTACATCGCTGGCACGAGAGCGCGGTGCGGCGCGAAAACTGATGGAAACCCTTCGCAACGCGTCGGTGCCGTCCGCGCTGATGGGCCGTCCCGGCGGCGGTATGGAGCATGTCGATATCGCCCTCGACCGTGGCCGTATCGTCGCCATCACGCCGCATCAACCGGGCCCGGGACGCGATCTCGACCACGGACTGGTGCTTCCCGCGTTCGTCGATATCCACACCCATCTCGACAAGGGCCATATCTGGCCGCGCAGGCAGAATCCCGACGGCACCTGGATCGGCGCGCTCAATGCGGTCCGCGGCGACCGAGTCGGCCGTTGGTCGGCGACCGACGTCGGCCGCCGCATGGATTTCTCACTGCGCGCCGCCTATGCGCACGGCACCGCAGCCATCCGGACGCACCTCGACTCGTTTCCGCCGCAGCACGAGATCAGCTGGTCGCTCTTTGCCGAGATGCGCGACAAGTGGCGCGACCGTGTCGAGCTCCAAGGCGTCGCTCTGATCGATGCCGAGGTGCTGCTCGATGCACCAATGCTCGATGCCGTAGCGCGTACCGTCAAGGCAGCCGGCGGACTGCTGGGCGGTTCGGTTGCGGTCCATCCACGGTCGAAAGAAGCGATGCTGCGTCTGGTCGAAAAGGCTGGCGATCTCGGCCTCGATCTCGACCTTCATACCGACGAGACGGGCGATCCGAGCGCGCATGCGCTCGAACATCTCGCCGAAGCAGTGCTGGAGACCGGCTACACCGGTCACGTCCTCGCGGGCCACTGCTGCGTGCTCACGGTGCAGGATGAGGCAACGCAGCGGCGCACCATCGACAAGGTGGCGCGCGCCGGCATTTCCGTCGTCAGCCTGCCGATGTGCAACATGTACCTGCAGGACCGCGAGCCCAGCGGCCATGCGACCCCGGTCCGACGCGGCGTGACGCTGCTGCACGAGTTCCGCGCCGCCGGAGTGAAGGTCGCAATTGCCTCGGACAACACGCGCGATCCGTTCTACGCCTATGGCGATCTCGATGGCCTCGAAGTGCTCCGGGAAGGGGCGCGGATCCTGCATTTCGACCATCCGCAGGACGAAGCGTGGAGCTGGGCGCGCAGCAACGGCGCCGATGCGGCCGCTATTGCCGGCTTCGGCTACAGGGCGCAGATCGAGCCCGGCACGCCGGCAGACCTGCTGCTGTTCCGCGCCCGCAATTGGACCGAGCTCTTCGCCCGCCCGCAGGCCGATCGCGTGGTGCTGCGCAACGGCCACCCGATCGACACGACCCTGCCCGACTATCGTGAACTCGACGACTTGATGGAGGCCTGAGATGGACCTGACCGCCTTCCGTGCCGCACTGGGCGACATTCCGGTGCAGGACCATCCGCGCATCGTGCAGCAGAAGAGTCGCGACCATTACTGGTACTCACCGCGGCTCAAGGCCGAGCTCGAGAACGTCACGGCCCAGCTCGTGGTCACGCCACGCACGCAGGACGATGTGGCGACCATCCTCAGCGCAGCCTTCAAGACTGGCATTCCGGTGACGCCGCGCGGCGCCGGCACGGGAAACTACGGCCAGGCGATGCCGCTGTCGGGTGGTGTCATCCTCGACCTCAGCAGCCTCACCCACGTCATCCGGATCGACAAGGACCGGGTGCGCGCCGAAGCGGGCATCATCCTCGAAAAGCTCGACGACGAGACCAAAGCGGCGGTCGGCGGCGAGCTTCGTTTCCATCCCTCGACCTATCGCATGGCGACGCTCGGTGGCTTCATCGCCGGCGGTTCCGGAGGCGTCGGGTCGATCCGCTGGGGCGGACTGCGCAATTTCGGCAACATCCTGGGCCTCAAGGTCATCACCTGCGAAGCGACTCCGCGTGTGCTCGACCTCGTTGGCCCCGACATCCTCAAGGTCGCGCACGCCTACGGCACCAACGGCATCATCGTCGAGGTCGAGATGCCGCTCGCCACGGCGCATGATTGGGTCGACGTCATGGTCGGCTTCGACTCCGTGCTCGACGCCTGTGCCTTCGGCGAGCAGTGTGCCCGGCAGGACGGCCTGCTCCTCAAGGAGATTTCACCGGTCGCGGCGCCGGTCCCCTACGACTGGTTCAACCGTCATCGCCCCTACATCAAACATCGCGACCAGTCGGTTGTGCTCCTGATGGCGGCGCCGGCAGCTGTCCCGGCGCTGATGGATCTCATCGCCTTCCACAAGGCCGACCTGCTGCTGCGCACCGATACCCTGGCCGAAGAGGAAAAGAAGAAGCTGCCGCCGATCTACGAGCTCGCCTGGAACCACACGACACTGCGCGGCCTCAAGCTCGATCCGTCGATCACGTACCTGCAGACGCAGTATCCCGATCTCGAGCACGTAAAATGGGCGATCGATCTGTTCGGCGACGAGATGCCGATGCACATCGAGATGAACCGGTTCGACGGCCGCATTGTCTTCTCAGGCCTGCCGATCGTCCGCTACACGACGGAGGTGCGGCTCGAGGAGATCATTCGGCTGCATGAGGAAAATGGCTGCCTCGTCTTCAATCCGCACCGCTTTACGCTCGAAGAGGGCGGCATGAAGAAGACTGACCGCGACCAGCTCGAGTTCAAGAAGCAGGCCGACCCCAAGGGCATCCTCAATCCGGGCAAGATGATCGCTTGGGACGACCCGAACTTCGACTTCGACTCCGGCCGCGCCTGGCTGTTCGAAGGCCTCAAGACGCTGGGCGCCGCCTGATGCGGGTGATGGTGCTACATGCCCATCCCGTCGCGGAGAGTTACAACCACGCACTCTACAACGCCGTTCTCGAGGCCCTTGAGGCACACGGCCACCAGGCCGACCCGGTCGACCTCTACGCCGAGGGATTCGATCCGGTGATGAGCCGCGAGGGGCGGCTGCAGTACCATGACGTAGCCGAGAATGTGACGCCCGACCTCAAGTCCTATGTGGATCGGCTGATGGCCGCCGAGGGGCTCGTGGTTGTGCATCCTGTGTGGAACTACGGTTTCCCGGCGATCCTCAAGGGCTATTTCGACCGCGTGTTCATGCCGGGAGTCTCCTTCATCCTCGAGGGCGGCGACAGCGCCGACAAGGGTAAGCTCAAGCCCAACCTCAAGCACATCCGCAAGGTCGTCTTCGTGACCTCCTATGGCGGCGATCGCTTCCGCACCTGGCTGATGGGCGATCCACCGCGCCGCTTTGCCAAGCGCTGGGGCTGGGTCACCTTCGGTGGCTGGTCGCCGCCGACCTATCTCGCACTCTACGATATGAACAACGTCACGCCCGACGGCCTGAAGGCGTTCATCGAGAAGGTGAAACGGGTCGTCGGAAGAACGTTCTAGCCGCTTCGGCTGCCTGCTTCATCCGCCGTGTCGTAGAGGGCGCCTGCGTGCGCAGATATGCGGAGCGCACCGATCTACACCACCTTTGCACGTCTCTTGTAGTCGGCCCGGTCCCATTCCCCCGAGCGCATCACCTCGCCGAGGATTTCCGCCGCGCGCTGCACATCCGCGTACCGAAGATAGAGCGGCGTAAGGCCGAGCCTGATGATGTCCGGCTGCCGGAAATCGCCGATCACGCCACGCGCGATCAGCGACTGCATCACCGCGTAGGCTTCGGGATGGCGAAGACTGATCTGCGAACCGCGCCGCTCGGCCTCCCTCGGCGTCAGGATCTCGAGTGATGGCGGCTGCGCTTCAACCTCGCGCACGAACAGATCGAACAGCGCATCGGCCTTGGCCTTCACCGCGTGCATGTCTACGCCGTCATAAGCGTCGAGAGCGGCATCGAGCGCTGACATTGACAGGATCGGCGGCGTGCCAGCGCGGAGGGCATCCACCCCTTCGGCCGGTCGATAGTCTGGTGCAAACTCGAAGGGCGCCTCGTGGCCGAGCCACCCCTGCAAGGGCTGCCGCAATCCACCCTGGTGCTGCGGCGCAACATAGGCGAAGGCAGGCGCGCCCGGCCCGCCGTTGAGAAACTTGTAGCCGCAGCCGACAGCGAAGTCGGCGCCGGCAGCCGCGAGATCGACCGGCACTGCGCCGGCCGAGTGGCAGAGGTCCCAGATGATCAGAGCGCCGGCTTCATGCGCCCGCCTGGTCAGCGCCGGCATGTCGAGCCGCGCCCCGGTCCGGTAGTTCACCTCCGTCAGCATCACGACAGCGACCTCTTCTGTCGTGGCCTCAGCCAGCGCGTCTGCCGTGGCGAGCCGCACCTCGTGGCCCCGGCCCATCAGGCGCGCGATACCGCCCGCGACATAGACGTCGGTCGGGAAATTTCCCTGCTCGGTGAGGATCACCTTCCGCTCCGACCGCTCCGCCAGCGCCACCGCCAACAGCTTGAAAATATTGACCGATGTCGAGTCCGCGACGATCACGCTGCCCGGTTCGGCCCCAATCAGCGGCGCAATTTTCGCAGCGACGCGGCGGGGGAGATCGATCCAGTCGTGCTTGTTCCAGCTGGTGATGAGGTCGTGGCCCCATTCGGTGCCAACGACGGTTTGCATGCGTTCGACGACCGACTTCGGCAGTGCGCCGAGCGAGTTGCCGTCGAGGTAGATGAGGCCGTCGGGGAGTGCGAAACGGTCGCGAAGATGCGCGAGCGGATCGCGTTGATCGAGGATTTTTGCGTCCGGAAAGGGCATAAGTGCATCATCCAAATCGTCGCGCAAAAGTCGATAGACAGCGGCGCGGCCGGCCCCTAGAGGAGCGGCATGACGCAGGATCTTCTCGCTCTCATGCTCGACGCCGCCCGCGCCGCATCGACCGCCATCATGGACGTCTATCTCTCTGATTTTGAACATGTTTCGAAAGCCGACGGGTCGCCAGTGACGGTCGCGGACCAGCGCGCCGAGGCCATCATCCTGGAGAAACTGGCGTCGACTGGCATCCCGGTTCTGGCGGAAGAGAGCGCTGCGGCCGGCGTCGTACCGACCCTGGGCGAGCGCTTCTTTGTGGTCGATCCCCTTGATGGGACTAAGGAATTTCTGAAACGCAACGGCGAGTTCACCGTCAACATCGCACTCTGCGAGGGCGGTAAACCCACCTACGGCGTAGTGCTCGCGCCGGCGACTGGAGCGACGTTCGTGGCCAGTCCGGACACCGGCGCGGTCGAAATCACCAACAGGGACGAGCACTTAGCACTTCGTACGGTCCCCGACGGGCCGATGAGAGTGGTGGCGTCGCGGTCACATGGGCACGATGCGCTCGACGGGTTTTGCCAGACATTTCAAGTTGTTGAGGACGTTTCCGTAGGTTCGTCGCTAAAATTTTGCCTGGTGGCGAAAGGCGAGGCACAGCTCTATCCGCGCTTCACGCCGACCTCGGAATGGGACACGGCTGCCGGCCAGGCGGTGCTGGAAAGCGCTGGCGGATCAGTGGTTTGCCTCGACGGCAGTCCGCTGCGCTACGGCAAGGGCGGCGACAATCTCAACCCGTTCTTCATCGCCGCCGCGACGGCTGAGCTCGCGCAACGCGGCGCCGCCGAGATGCGCCGGCTGCTCGCCGCCCAATAATTTTTGCATCACACATATGCCCTTCGGGGACGCAAAAATCGCGTTCGAACGCGATTATGGGGCATCACCATCCCTTAACCGCGCATACCTTACGTGCGTGTAATGCAATTGCGGTGAACTCCGTGTGCGTATATAGGGCCGTCATATTCTGGCCCGGCATATGTCACACGAGCATAACGCATGAACGTCCGCACCATCTGTCTCGCAATCCTCTATGACGAGGATGCGACAGGTTACGAAATCCGCAAGATGTCGACCGAGGGGGATTACTCCTACTTCGTCGATGCGAGCTACGGCGCCATTTATCCGGCGTTGCAGAAGCTCGAAACGGACGGGTTGGTGACCTCGCGGGTCGAACAGCAGGACGGCAAGCCCGCCAAGAAGATCTATTCCATCACCCCGGTCGGCCGGCGCGAGTTCATCAACTCGCTGTTCGAGCAACTGGGCGAGGATGAGTACCGCAGCGAGTTCCTGCTGTTCGCGCGCTTTGCGTCCGAACTGCCGCAGTCGCTGGTGCAGGTGCGGCTCAAGGAGCGGCTTGCCTCGCTCGATGCCGCCATCGCCGAAATGAACCGTCTCGAGACCAACCACTCGCAACCGGCCGACCGATGGATAATCGACTACGGCCGGTCTTGCATGGCCTTCGCGCGTGACTACATCGACGCGCACATGGGCGAACTGATTGCGCTGGCGCGGCCCGATGCCGCCCAAGCCGCAGAATAGAGGGCTTTTTCTGAATGCGTGCGATTTACTCTTACGGCGTCGCGCTGGTCATCGTCCTTGTGCTTGCCGTCTGGCTCGCCAGCGGGACGCTGGTGATCGGCGGCAAGGGGCCAGGCAACGGCGAGAAGCCGGTGGTCTCACTGATCGAAAAGAACGGCGGGCCGCTGACGAGTGCGGTCGAGAACTCCGGCATCAACAAGCGGCCCTCTGAAGCGATCGACCCCAGCAAGACGATTGCCGAGCGTAACGACACATCGGGCAACGGCGCCAATGCCGCACCACGTTCCGTTCGCATCGACATCCTCAAGGCGCAGCCGATGGCCATCGACGTGCCGCTGCTCGGCAAGACCAAGGCCAAAGCGTCGGTGTCGGTGGTCGCGCAGACGTCGGGCACGGTGCAGCAGGTCAATGTGACCAAGGGCCAGACGGTCAAACCGGGCGATACGCTGTGCACGCTCGACCAGGGTGCGCGGCAGCTTGCCGTGCAGCAGGCGCAAGCTGCAGTCGACCAGGCACAGACCGCATTCGACGCCAACCAGGCGCTCGTGCAAAAGGGCCTTGCGGCGCAGAACACGTCGCTGGCCGCACAAGCCACGCTCGCCGGCGCAAAGACGGCGCTGCAGAATGCACAGCTCGAGCTCGACCGGACGGTGATCAAGACCGATATCCCCGGCGTGGTCGAAGACCCGCTGGCGCAGGTGGGCTCGATGCTCGCCGCCGGGGCTCCGTGTGCCACGGTAGTGCAGCTCGACCCGATGCTGTTCACTGCTTCGATCCCGGAAGCCAAGATTCAGTACGCACGGCTCGGGCTGCCCGCCAAGATCACGACGGTGACCGGCGAGACGGCCGACGGCAAGGTGACCTATATCGGCGCCAGCGCCGACGATGCGACCCGCTCGTTCCCGGTCGAGATCGAGATGGCCAACCCCGCGGGCAAGCTGCGCGACGGCGTTACTGCCACCGCAGTGGTGGACGTGGGGAGCGCCCCGGTGCAGGTGATCCCGCAATCGGCGCTGACGCTCGACGACAAGGGTGTGCTGGGGATCCGTACGGTCGAAGGCGGCAATAAAGTTGCGTTCCACGCCGTCAGCCCGATCAAGGACACACGCGATGGCGTCTGGGTGGTCGGCCTGCCCAGCACAATCAACCTCATCACGGTCGGACAGGAATATGTCCAGCCCGGCCAGATCGTCGACGCCAAGACTGCGAACGGGGAGCCAGCGGCATCATGATGAACTTTCTCGAACGGGTCCTCAGGACCCCGCGCGTCGTCCTCACCATCATGGTCGCGCTGCTCGTAGCGGGCGCGGCGGCCTATGCGACGCTGCCGCGCGAGAGCTTCCCCGCGATCGACATCCCCTACTTCTACATTTCGGTTAGCGATACCGGCGTGTCACCGGCGGATGCTGAGCGGCTGCTGGGCAAGCCGATCGAAGACAAGATCAAGGATATCGACGGGCTCAGCCACTATACGACCACGGCGACGCAGGGCTTTGCGTCGATCCTGCTCGAGTTCGACGTCAACACCAACAAGGACAAGGCGGAAGCCGATGTCCGGGCGGCGCTCGAGGGCATCGGCGCAACATTGCCAAGCGATGCGACGACACCGAAGATCACCGCCGTATCGACGGCGATGTTCCCCTCGATCTCGGTTGCGGTCTATGGCGACGTGCCCGAGCGAGCGCTGGTGCAGCGGGCCAAAGACCTGCAGGACGCCCTGCAGAAGCTGCCCGAAGTGCAGTCGGCGGACCTCAGCGGCTCGCGCGACGAGATGATGCAGGTCACCATCGATCAGGCAAAGCTGCAGGCTTACAACCTGACAGCGGCGCAACTGCTCGACGCGCTGGCGAAGAACAACATGGTGGTGCCCGGGGGTACGATCGACACCGGCAAAGGCTCCTTCAACGTCCAGGTGCCGGGCCTCATCAACACGCCGCAGGACGTCTATTCGCTGCCGCTCAAGACCTCAGGCGACACGGTGGTGACGTTCGGTGACGTGGCCCAGATCACGCGCACCTTCAAGGATGCGACGAGTTACGCGGACGTGAACGGCAAGCCGGCGATCACGCTGGGCGTGGTCAAGAAGCTCGGAACCAACGTCATTGACGTGGTCGACAAGGTGAAGGCGACCACCGACGAGGTGACCAAGGCCTGGCCGACGGGCATCCAGCATTCATATCTGCTCGACCAGTCAGAGACCGCCAAGAGCCAGTTCAACTCGCTGCAGGCGGCGGTGCTGACCGCGGTTGCTCTGGTGATGATCGTCTGCGTGGGCGCCCTCGGCATCCGCCCCGCGCTGATGATCGGTACCTCGATCCCGATCTCGTTCATGATCGCGTTCCTGGTCACGAGCCTGCTGGGCATGACGCTCAACATGATGATCATGTTCGGCCTGGTGCTGGCCGTGGGTGTGCTGGTCGACGACCCCATCGTGGTAGTGGAGTACGCCGAACGAAAGCTGCAGGAGGGCGTGCCGAAGCGGGAAGCCTTCATCATGGCGGCACGCAAGATGTTCGTGCCGGTGGTTTCCGCCACCGCGACAACGCTATGTGCGTTCGTGATCCTGCTGTTCTGGCCGGGCATCATCGGCAAGTTCATGAGCTACCTGCCGATCATCGTGATCGTGGTGATGGGCGCCTCGCTGATGTCGGCGCTGGTGTTCATGCCCGTCATCGGCGCACTGATCGCGCGCACCCATATCGACCCGGTGGCCAAGGCCAAGGCCGATATCGTGATGTATCCCGACAAGTTCGACGTGAAGAAGGTCGGCGGCATCACGGGCATCTACGTCCGAGCGATGAGCAAGCTGCTGCACTATCCCCTGATCACACTGCCGATCGGCTTTGCGGTGATCGTCGCCATCTTCATGTTCGCGCATCCAGCCGGGGTGGTGCTATTCCCCGACTCCGAGCCCGAGCAGGGCACGGTGGACGTGATCGCGCGCGGCAACTACTCGCCGATCCAGATCCGCGACATGATGCGCGAGGTCGAAGCCAAAGTCCTCACCGTCCAGGGTATCCAGGACGCCGTGATGTCGTTCGGAGGCGGCTCGGGAGGGTTCGGGGGCAACGCGCCGCCGGACACGATCGGCACGATCCAGCTGCAGCTGCTGCCCTGGCAGGACCGCGTGCCCGCCGCGCAGATTTTCCAGGAGATCCGCGACAAGTCCAAGTCGATCTCGGGTCTCGATGTCCAGATCGCGGCGGCCGAGAACGGTCCGCCTTCGGGCAAGGCAATCAACGTGCGGGTCGAGAGCCAGGACTACAACGAACTCATCCCGGTCGTCGCCAAACTGCGCGACTATGTGCAGAACGAGGTCAAAGGCAGTATCGACGTCGAGGACGGCCGCCCCTCGCCGGGCATCGACTGGGAGGTGACGATTGACCGTGTCGCCGCCGCCAAGTACGGCATCGGCGTGCGCGAGCTCAGCCCCTATGTGCAGCTGGTGACGGGCGGCGTGAAGGTGGGCTCGTACCAGCCGGAAGACGCGACGGACGAGCTCGATATCCGCGTGCGGCTGCCGGAGAACGAGCGGAGCTTCGACGCACTCGACTCACTCAAGATCGCGACCTCGCAGGGCGAGGTGCCGGTCAGCAACTTCATCAAGCGCACGCCCGTGCCCAAGGTCGCGACGATCAGCCGTTATGACGGTGCCTACTCGATGACGGTGGGCGCCAACCTGGAGCCCGGCATCAACGCGAACGAGAAGGTGCAGCAGGTCAAGCAGTGGGTGCAGGAGCAGACCAAGACCGGCACGATCCCGTCGACCGTGCACGTGTCGTTCGAGGGCCAGGACCAGCAGAACGCGGAGACGGGCGCCTTCATCGGCAAGGCCTTCGTGGTGGCCCTGGCAATGATCGCGCTGGTGCTGCTGCTCGAGTACAACAGCTTCTGGCAGGTGTTCATCACCATCTCGACCGTCGGCATGTCGCTGGCGGGCGTGATGCTCGGCCTGGCCGTGACGCACACGCCGTTCTCGATGATCATGACCGGGCTGGGCATCGTGGCACTCGCCGGCATCGTGGTGAAGAACGGCATCGTGCTCACCGACACCTACAACCACTACAGCCGCGATGACGGCGTGGAGCCGATCAAGGCGATGCTGCTGACGGTCAGCCAGCGCGTGCGACCGGTGCTGCTCACCGCGACGGTGACGGCGCTGGGCGTCATCCCGATGGCGCTCAACGTCGAGTTCGACTTCATCGGACGCGAGATCACGGTGGGCGGGCTTGCCGGTACATGGTTCGTGGCGCTGTCCCAGGCGCTGGTCTCGGGCCTGTTCGTCTCCACGACGCTGACGCTGGTGATGGTGCCGGTGATGATCGTGGCCCCGAAGGTTGCGGGCCACCAGGTCGGCCGGTTCTTCCTCGGCCTGTGGCACCTGCCCGGCTGGCTCTTCGGGCTCTTGTTCCGGCGCCGCGCCCGAGCGGTGACACCCGAGGGCGAGATCATCGACGTGCCGGAGACGGCGGCGCCCCTGCCCGCTCCCGCCAACAGCGACGAGCCGGACGAGACGCGGCACGCCGCCGAATAGACGACGTTATCCTCCAAGGACGGACTGGGCCCGCGAGCAATCGCGGGCCTTTGTTTTACGCGGGGTTGAAACTTCGCAGCCGGTCAGCTAATTTAGCTGAGTTGGATGGAGTAGGCAAAATGGCTGAAATGACCGCTACCGATGCAAAGAACAAGTTCGGGGAGTTGCTGGACATGGTCCATAAGGAACCCGTCCGTATCCAGAAGAACGGGCGCGACGTGGCCGTGGTCGTCTCGGCCGAAGACTACCGGCGCCTGACCGAAGGCGCGTCTGGGGTCAATCCACTGATCGTTAAGCTTCATGCGAAGAGCGTCAAGCGGTGGGGCAAGGTCTATGAAGCGCTGGCCAAGTAAATGGCCGAACGCATCTACTTGACCCTGGACGACATCGTCTGGATCCACGACCAGCAGCTGAGCCTCTATGGCGGCGCGGCCGGCGTGCGAGATGAAGGGCTGATCCTGTCGGCGCTGTTGCGGCCGCAGACCGGATATTATGCCGACGTGATCGAGGAGGCCGCGGCGCTATGGGAGAGCCTCGCCATGAATCACGGGTTCATCGACGGCAACAAGCGCGTCGCCTTCGCCAGCACGATCCTTTTCCTCGAGGCCAATGGCGTAACGCCCACAGGGAGCGAGGAGGAATGGATCGAGTTCATCTATGCCAACCTCGAAGGTGGAACCTTCCGAAAGCCGGTTCTAGAAGATTGGCTCAATCGCCACGCCGAGCCAACCCGCAGCTGACCCCCTACTCCGCTGCCGGCAGGCCACGACGGACGAAGCCTTCTGGGTCG
>Ga0134125_10003550_pt1 | contig 18010 bp, 19 predicted proteins | sample KB31751_FD_96464 | JGI IMG/M metagenome (GOLD analysis project Ga0134125, IMG submission 96464) | Terrestrial soil microbial communities with excess Nitrogen fertilizer from Kellogg Biological Station, Michigan, USA - KB3-175-1 | ecosystem: Environmental > Terrestrial > Soil > Unclassified ...
CGGCGCCCGGGAAATGGGAGTCGATCTCGACGAACACATCGCATTTTGCATTGAAGCAATGAAAGCGCGCGCAACGGAACTGGGGCTGGCGGGGAACAGCGCCGCGGCATCCAGTACAAGTTAGATACTACGGGCAAGCGCCAGAGCGCCGTAGAGGACGCTATCGTCACCCAGTTTCGCGGGAACCACATCGATCCTTGCTCGTGACCAGCTTGTAATTTGGCGGCGCAGTTCCTCCCGCAGAGGCACAAACAGCCGGTCACCCGCTTTGGGGATGCCTCCGCCGATGACGATCCGAGCCGGATTCAAAATCATTATTGCGGCCTTTAAGCCGCGTGCCAGATCGACGACATATTTCGCGACGAATTGCGGATCGAGCAGGAGATCCTTTGCCGGCCGGCCATAATCGCGCTCCAACCAGAGGCCGCAGCACATCCGCTCATAGCAGCCGAACGATCCGCAGAGGCACTCAGGCCCATCAGGCCGGATTGTCAAGTGTCCAAGCTCGCCGGCAAACGAATCCGCGCCACGGTATATGGTTCCGCGCGAGATGATTCCCCCGCCAATGCCGGTGGAAAGCGTCATGTAAAACAGAGGATCAAGCTGCTGTCCGGCCCCGTAGTGGTATTCGCCTAACGCGCCAACATTGGCATCGTTGTCGACAATAGGACGGATGCCGGTCAAATGCTCGATTCTATCGAGGAGAGGAAACGAATCCCAACCTGCAACGTGAGTGGAGAGCGTAATCGTCTGCTGCTCGAAATTAACGGGACCTCCGAAGCCAATGCCGACGCGAGCGGCAACAAATCCGTTTTCCGACCGCCATCGGCTTAGCACCGCATCAATTTGCAAGCAAAGCCATTCGGGTCCGCCGTCGCGGTCTGTCGCTTGGGATTCCCGTAAAACCATGGTCTCTCCGTCGAAACCCGCGAGGCTGAATTTCGTACCGCCAATGTCGATGGCAAGAGTCTTCATCGCGTATGCTCAGCGGGATTGCTCGGCGAGAACCCGCACGTCGCGATCGAAAAGAAACCCGCTCCACTCGGAAAGGCCGCTGTAGTTCGGAATAATGATATGAGCGCCGGCCGCGACCAAGTGGCGTCGTTTGCCCTTATCGACTACGCGGCATTCCGGCTCCGCCGTAGCAACACCGATCGCGAAGCCACCGGCATGGCTCACTTCCTGGATCTCGACAAAGCCGTCGCCAAACCCAACGAGTTCTTCCGGCTCGTATCCAGCATTGCTTAACAACTGTTTAACGACAGCGGCTTTCGTGAAGCCTTTGCGATCGTCACGGGCCCCAAAAATTCGATCCCCGAAATAATGCGTGATGGCGAGCGCGTCGGCCTCCTGTTTTACGTTCTCCTCATCGGTGCCGCTAGCGAGAACAAGCGTGACTCCTTGTTCGACTAAAAAATCGAGAACAGCGCGGGCACCCGGCACTAGCAGACTGTCGCGCTCCAGTAACCCAGCCTGTAACTTTGCCAGGCGTGAATTCACAAGTGCATTCAGCCGTTCGGCAAAGATTTTCTTGTATTCTGCCGCTGTTTTTGGCCGGCCACCACGTTTGCGGAACTCATCGGCCAGCGCGCTCATTTGATGGATGGTCTCCTTGCCCGTAAGTTGGAGAACAATATCTTCAATTCGCTCGCGGAGTTCGCCTTCGCCTTCGCCCGTTCCGACGGTACGCATTTCGTCCATAAAGAGCGACACCATGATCGATATCCATCCCGAGCGGATGAGGGACAGAGTGCCGTCAAAGTCGAAAAGTGCAACGCGAGCGCGTATAGATGAGGTATAAGGCCGGATTATTTCAGGCAAACTTTATCTTCCCATGCCTAACAAGTTTGCAGTACACAAACTCGTGGCGGCGTTTGCAAGGTATTTCTATTTGCAATGCACACAGTGCATCTTTACGATAAAAAGTAGGACCTAGACGCAAAGTCCGCAGGGCCGGTGATGTGGCAATGACCGAGTTGGCAATTGAACCTGAGCAAACGGAGGAGAGCACGCCCGATTTACACGCGCTTTGCCCCCATTGCGGAAGTTATCGATGGGGCAGGCGCTCGCGGCTGCGATGGTTCGATCTGCCGCTGCTTTTTCTTTATGTGCGGCCAGTCCGCTGTACAGATTGCTACGGGCGTTACTATCGGTTCATTCGTTCAAGGCCGATTCGTCCACAATCATGGCGCGGCTAGCATGGATGGAGTGGTGCGCCATCTCCCTACATCTCTCTTGATACAAGTAAAGGAATGCAGAGTTCCCGCGCGAAGCTGTGGAGTGTTCTGGCGCTAGTAGCGCCTGCCTTATTTGTTGCGAGTTGCCGTCGCCACCATGGCCCTCAAAGCATCATCCGCATGTCGGACCTCCATACGCAAAATCAACTGATGAGCGGATTCTACAGTTTGGAAGCTGGAGCGTGGCGCTGGACCGGCAAGACTTTCCAGGTGAGCCTCAAGGTACCGGATGGCGGGGGCTCCAAAGGCGCAGTACTGACGCTACAGGGCACTGTACCGCCCGAATCACTCAGTAACGGACAATTCGAAATCAACTCGACCATCGGCGATACCCAGCTCGCGCCACAATCCTTCACCAAGGCCGGAGAGGTAATTTATCGCGCGGAAGTGCCACCGTCCGCTCTCGCGCAGCCGATTGCCGTTGCCACCTTCACGGTCAGCAGCACCCACCGGGTACCTGGCGACGAGCGCGATCTGGGAATGATCGCGTCCGTTATCAGCCTGCGGTCTAAGTAGGTTTTGATTACGAAACAAGGTACAAGGTTTCAAAACCAGACGAACTGTTCTGAGCCCGGCTAAGGAATTTTTAGGCGGAAACTGAGATATTCCGTCCGGTTACGCACTATTCCGTAAAACAGTCATGGCTGATTGCTTTGGCCGTTGAAAAGGTTTGTCTACCACGTTTAAAGTAGTAACCCGAGCACACCTCAAGTGCGTCTGAGGCCTTTACGAGGCTCGATCTCAAATCCAGAGAGGATGGGGAAACCGGGTATAAAGTTCATGCCACGGTCAGACGATATGGGGAACAGTTGCTCGGTAGAGGACATAAATAGCTGTATTTTGGGGATTTTGGACCGGAATCGAATATTGGTGGCCAAATTGCTAGGGAGCTGTGGTATGATCTGGAGATCTTTCGGGCCCCTCCGTGTAGCGGCAGGACAGCCCAGCCATTTTCCCTGGATCGGCCGGACGGATACAAGAGGTTGGAGTGCGCCTGGTTCTCAGAGCACGGTGAGAATACTGGCACTACCAGAGCAGCTAAAGGCCGCTCACCTGTGATACCGTTTTTGAACCTTTTGTCGAAACCGTGCGTCTAATCGGAAGGTTTCTGAGAGAGCCTTTGGGTTGGTTGGAAACTATTGAGAGTGAGAGAAGGAGAAAAAAAAATGACAAAGCAAGAACTGAGCAAATTCAAAAAGATTTTGGAAGCAAGGCAGGAAGAGTTGGAGCGCGTCGTTCGGAACCGTGACGCAATCACCATTGAAAAGAGCGCCGATGCACTGGACGAAGTGCAGCACGCAGCGGAGCGGGAACTGGCAATCCGCAACCTTGACCGCGAATCGCAGATGCTGCGGAACGTGCGCGCGGCATTACGTCGCATAGATGATGGTTCGTTCGGAACCTGTGCCCATTGTGAAGAAGATATTAGCCCGAAGCGCTTGAATGCGGTGCCGTGGACATCGCTTTGCATTCAGTGCCAGGAACAAGCCGACCGGAATCGCGAGCAGGGCAATGACGACATGCTCGAAGAGATGCTCGTCAGCGCTGCCTAAGAGCAGCTACAAACCTCTCCGATCTCATCCGCATTATCCGGCGCGTGACAATCGAAATGATTGCACGCGCCGTTTTTTATTCCGCAACATAGCTGGTCCACAGCGTCAACTTTCCCGCACAATAAACGAGATCATCCGGCCAGGATTTTCAGGTTCGCGGCGGTAAGAATAAAAGTCCTCGCCGCGATGCCAGGTACATAGGCCCGAAGCGAAAATCTGTTCCGCTGGAAGGCCGGCTGCTTCGAGTATTCGGCGATTGGCTTCGGCCAGGTCGAGCATAACAGGCTCCTGATTATCGCGCGGGGGGCCCCACTCAGGAAAGAGTTCCTGAAACTGATTCTTGACTTCCGAGCCGACATAGTAGCAGCAAACACCGATGGCCGGGCCGATCGCGGCGAAAATGTCTGCGGGAACGGCGCCGAATTCGCTCATCATCTGTTCAACCGCGCGCTGCGAGATACGGCCTGCCGTACCGCGCCATCCGGCATGAATGGCGGCAACCGATCGTGTACGACGATCGGCTAAAAGGATTGGGACGCAATCGGCCGTGCGTACCGCAATTCGCTGTCCCCGTTCGCCGCTGACCAGAGCGTCACCCTCCCGGTCGCGATCCTCAACACCGCTGGCGTTCCAGACCACAGACGAATGAATTTGCCGGAGCGTGACAACCGGCGGTACATTTGCGGATCGCCTGGTCGCAAAGCCATGATCCAGCCACGTTAGCTGCTGTAACGGTAGGCACCGATAGATATCGTCCGAACCTTTAACGAAACTGGAAGTAGCCCCGGATACGGGCAAGGACCTCGGCATCAGCGAATGGTAACCAGTTCCTCTGCCGCCGGCTCCATGGTCTGCGAGACCATAATTCGCTTCTTGAAGTCTTCGAGCATCGCTTCTTCCAACCGGACGTAAGTCGGCTTCCGCACCAGATGCGGGGTGTTGTCGATTTTTTCCTGCAGCTTCAGCAGCGCATAGAAAAGATTCTCAGGGCGTGGAGGACAACCCGTTACATAAACATCCACGGGCACGATGCGATCGACGCCTTGCAGAACGGAGTAGGTGTTGAACGGCCCGCCCACACTCGAACAGGCCCCCATGGAGATTACCCACTTCGGCTCTGGCATTTGAAGGTAGATTCGCTTCAGAACGGGTGCCATTTTCAGCGTTACGGTTCCGGCGACGATCATGAGGTCGGATTGCCTGGGGCTCGGTCGGAACACTTCCGCGCCGAAGCGCGCAATATCGAAGCGGGACGTAGTGGAGGCGATCATTTCAATCGCGCAGCAAGCCAGGCCAAAGCTAAGCGGCCAGAGCGACGACTTTCTAGCCCAATTGAATACATAGTCCACCGACGTCGTCAGAAAATTACGTTCAAATTGATTTTGAATGAAGGGCATGATGCGCGAAAATCGGCCCTCAGCCTACCGCCGGGCGTGAAATGGTATGTCTTTAGTGTAACGCTGGGATTCACCGCGGGTAGACGAGGGAGTCCCGCCGTTACAAGCTCAGCACAATCTTTCCCATATGGGCGCCCGATTCCATACGTTCGTGCGCCTTTGCTGCTTCGGCCAGGGGGTAGACGTGGTCGATCAGCGGCCGGATGAATTTCTTCGACGGCAAGAGCGGCCATATTTGCCGCTGCAAGCGGTCGGCGATGGCCCCTTTTTCGGACGGCGTTCTGGCGCGCAACGTAGAAGCAATGATCGTCCCGCGCACCCTCATGAGCTTTTGAATCGGGAGCGTTCCGGTCGCGCCGCCCAAAGTAGCGATCATGCATAATCGGCCTTCAAGGGCGAGAGTGGCAATATTCCTTTCCAGGTACGATGCGCCAACCACATCAACGATCACGTCCGCGCCGCGCCCGCCCGTCAATTGCCGCAAGGACTCGACAAAATCGGCGGAGCGGCAATTGATAGCCGCCTCGGCTCCAAAGGTTTTTGCGGCTTCGCACTTTTCATCCGTTCCCGCGGTGGCATAGGGCGTTGCGCCGAGCGCTCGCGCCACCATAATCGCCGTCGAGCCGATTCCGCTCGTTCCCCCATGGATCAAAATGGCCTCGCCCGCTTGCAAGCGCGCCCGGGTCACGACATTGTCATAGACGGTAAAAAGATTCTCCGGTAGTGTCGCGGCCTCAACAAAGTCCCAATTCTCAGGAACCGGCAGCACCTGCGCCTCCGGTGCAGCGCAGAATTCGGCATAGCCGCCACCCGCAACCACTGCGCAGACGCGGTCGCCGATCTGAAAACGTGTCGCGCCCGGCCCGTTGGCTTCGATTGTGCCGGCAACTTCCAACCCGAGAATGGGCGACGCACCCGGCGGAGGCGGATACTTTCCTTGTCGCTGGAGCAAGTCAGCATGGCTTACTCCCGCAGCCTTCACTCGAATCAGAACTTCACCGGGTTGAAGTTCGGGAGTAGATATTTCAGCAACGTGAAGAGCGCTAGCTGCCCCGAAGGATTCATGAACAACTGTAAGCACGGTCAACCCCCAAGTCTCACACAGTCTAAGGCACGCATCCAACGGTAGCGGCAGCACATTGGAATTGCTCGATGGTCATGTAAAATGTGTGAATTGTCTTCCACGTCGATTCATCTATGAGCATCATTGGAACTTTGCATAGCGATCTGGTTTTTGGCCGAAGAGTGAACGTACTCGCAAAATGGTTCGAAACGATAGTTCCCAAAAATGCGCGTGTGCTCGACGTTGGCTGTGGAGATGGAGCTATTGCGGCGCTGCTCCAATCAAAAAGGCCGGATATCACGATTTCCGGAGTCGATGTACTTGCCCGCTCCCAGACGCACATTCCAGTGGAGATGTTCGACGGAACTAATATCCCTTATAAAGACTCGTCTTTTTCGGTCGTGATGTTTTCCGATGTCTTACATCACACAACCGATCCGAACGTGATTTTAAAGGAAGCTCACAGGGTTTCTTCCGAATACGTTCTTATCAAAGACCATTACCGTCAAGGCATGATAGCGGGTTCACGACTACGCTTTATGGATTGGGTAGGGAATGCCAGATATGGTGTGTCGTTACCGTACAACTATTGGAATCCGGTTCAATGGGAAACAAGTTGGGAGAGCATAGGGCTCCAGCAGGAAAAACTGTGCACAAACCTTGACCTGTATCCTAAGCCCGCTGACTGGATTTTCGGCGCCCAACTCCACTTCATAGCTCTTCTAAAGAAATGCAACCCTGCGAGACACTAAACTCATTGATGAAAGCGGGAGCTACTGACGAGGAGAAATTAGTCAGCATTGTAATGCCTTGTCTCAATGAAGCGGAGACTTTGGCAACATGTATACGAAAGGCGCTTTCGGCAATCGCCGAAGCTGGCGTGACCGGCGAAGTAATTGTAGCGGATAACGGAAGCACCGACGGCTCGCAACAGATTGCCTCGGCTGAAGGAGCCCGTTTAGTCCCGGTCGCGGCTCGGGGGTATGGAGCCGCATTATTGGGCGGAATCGAAGCGGCATCGGGCACATACATTCTGATGGCGGATGCTGACGATAGCTATAAATTTGAACACCTCGCGCGCTTCCTCGATTCGCTTCAGCAAGGTGCCGATCTGGTAATGGGCAATCGCTTCAAAGGAAATATTGAACCGAATGCAATGCCCTTTTTACATCGTTATCTGGGTAATCCGATTCTGAGTTGGTTAGGAAGGCTATTCTTCAGAACGCCAGTTGGCGATTTCCACTGCGGCATTCGCGCGTTCTCCAAAAATGCCATTAAAAGCTTAAATCTTCGAACTACCGGCATGGAATTTGCGAGCGAAATGGTAGTGAAAGCAAGCCTGATGGGGCTGAATATTGCAGAGGTACCGACAACGCTTTCCCCGGATGGAAGATCTCGTCCGCCGCACCTCCGCACTTGGCGCGACGGATGGCGACACTTCCGATTTTTGCTCCTCTATAGCCCGCGCTGGCTATTTCTCTATCCGGGGGCTATCTTATCGCTAATTGGCTTAGCGGCCACGATTTGGTTATTTCCAAAAGAACGGTCGATCGGCAGTTTACATTTTGATGTTGGCACGCTCGCTTATGCACTTGCCTCCTTGCTAATCGGTTTCCATACGTGCGCCTTTGCCGTAAGCGCAAAAATTTTTGGCATCTCGGAAGGACTTCTGCCACCGGATCCACGATTCGACAAATGGTTTAAATATTTGACGCTGGAGATGGGAGTTTTTCTCGGGTCGTTGCTCTTCGCGGTGGGGTTTGCCGACGCGATCTACAGTCTCTGGCATTGGGCCCAGATGGATTTTGGCCCGCTATCGCCGTCGAGTTCGGTGCGTTTGAGTTTACCGGCGGCAGTGGCGATGATGCTCGGTATCGAGACAATACTGACCAGCTTTTTCTTGAGCCTGCTTGGCATGAGGCGCCGGTGATTGAGTCTGGCGGAACAGATCGCGACGCGACCGGCACTAAGGCGTTCCTGCCAGATTCGCGAAGCCGCGTATCACACCTACTGAGAAGAACACGGTCGAGCATTATGTCCCTTTCGCGGCATGATGGCGAACGTTTGTTTCTATATCCGGCAATTGCTGTTAGCATCCTCGCTTATTTCTTTATCAGAGCGAATGTACCTATCTGCCTGGAGCCGGCAGCCGTCCAGGACGATGGTCTTTTTTTTTCCCACGCGTACTCCATTTTAAACGGTGATTGGCTCGGACCATACAGCCAATTCACGTTAGTGAAAGGTCCCGGATATGCGCTATTCCTCGCCTTCATTTCACTATTCCGGTTCCCGGAAACTCTGGCTGTAGCGACATTAAATTGCGCCTCTATTGGAATAGTGTCCTACATGACGCAGCGCGTATTTCGATCCTCATTTTTGGCGTTCGTCGTCTTCGAATCTCTTCTTTGGAACTTCGGGCCAGATACGCTGCGGGCAATTCGCGAAACGATCTACACACCTGAATGCCTGGTGACATTTGCGTGCTTGGTGCTCGCCCTTTTTGTCGCGAAAGAACGGCGTTTTTACTGTGCGGCATTGTCCGGCTTAGCTTTGGGATGGTTTTGGATCACGAGGGAAGAAGGATTAGTCATCCTCCCGACGATTGCCATACTTGGAGCTGCTGCCTTTCATAAGACGATTAAAAAAGGGGGTTCAGTCCGGCCAATAACTAAGACATTTGTTGCGTTGGTCTCATTGGCCGTGTTGGTTGTAGCGTCTATAGCGACCACCAATCTAATTACTTACGGGGTCTTCAGAGTAGTCGATATTAAAGGAAATTTCCAAAAAGCTCTGGAGGCACTTGAGTCCGTCAAACCCTACAAATATGTTCAGTTTGTAGCGGTCCCGGAAAGCACTCGCGGGAAAGTTTATCGAATCAGTCCTAGATTTGCGCAACTAAAACGTTTTCTGGATGAACATAGCGCCGTCCAAGACTGGAAACAAGTAGGCTGTCCCGTGTACCCGAGTTCCTGTGGAGACTATGCAGGAGGCTGGTTTATGTGGGCGCTACGCGATGCAGTAGCTGACGACGGACAATATCTAGACGCTCAGGCAGCATCAACCTTTTATCACCAACTTGCCCAAGATATTGAAAAAGCATGCCGTGCTGGAACGGTGACTTGTGAAGGCAGAGTCATTCCGTTTATGCCACGCGTTAACAAAGCACAACTAGCGCGGATACCATCCTCGGTCCAATCAGTAATTCGGCGATTTGCATTTGCGGACCCACCGTGGAGGGATACGCCTCCTTCGTTTGGAAGTGATCGGCTCATCCGCGGCACGGCGTATTTTTTGAATGTGGCCAACTATTCACCACCACCAGCCCTTACTGAGCCATTCACTGCTTTGCCGGCCACAACATTCGCTGTCCAGACAAGAAAGCAAATCATCGATCTTTATGCGGGCTTTCTCCCAGCGCTTCTGCTGATTGGTATGCTTTCGTTTGTCGCGCTTGCCATGCGGGTTATCTATAAAAGATCGTATTCGATTGAATTCGCAGTCTTATTCGCGGCTTGGATCGCGGTAGCGGTACGGGTTGCAGTGCTCGTTTTAATTGATATCTCTTCCTTTCCGGCGATTCTGAACCAATACCTCAGCTACGCATTCCCGCTCCTTTATTATGTCTGTATCTGTTCAATTTTCCTGGTTTGTCGATCGCTCGCCACGCTTCCAAACGATCACGTCAGCGACCCGGAAACGAGCTGACACACAGAAGCCCCCTACCGCTCTCCCCATTTCAATTTTTCCCGCAGCACGTCGAAGAAGAGCATTCGCGGCGGCCGGATGAGGTTAATTGTCTTGGCTGACGAGCGGCAAATAATTCGATCTCCCTTGGAGATCGGCTCGCCAACCTGACCATCGATCGTCAGAAATGTTCCGTCGTCGCTATACGAATCGATTTGAATCACGCTCGTGTCCGACACAATCACCGGACGGTTCGTGAGCATGTGCGGGCAAATGGGCGTAAGGCAGATGCAGCTAACAGACGGAAAAATGATGGGGCCTCCGGCGGATAGCGAATACGCCGTAGATCCCGTTGGAGTCGAAATGATGAGACCGTCGGCTTTGAAGACGGAGACGAAATGATTATCCACAAACGTCTTCAAGTCAATCATGCGAGCAATCATCGTCTTTGTGATTACGATGTCATTCAGCGCGGAGTAAGAACCAATGATGCTTCCGTCGCGGATCAGTTCGCAATCGAGCATGCGCCGCCGCCCAATGCGATGTTCGCCGCGAAAGGCGCGCTCCAACTCCGGATACAACTCTTCCACCGTGATTGCGGTGAGAAAGCCGAGACCACCAAGGTTGACGGCAAAAAGCGGGATATTACGAGCCCCAATTGCGCGTGCCGCGGAAAGCAGCGTGCCGTCCCCGCCAAGAACGATCACCAATTGCGTACCGTCCGGCACGGCTTCGCGATCGAAAAAGGGGACATCGCCTCCGACATAATGCGCTGTCTGCGCATCGCAACGGTACCCAACGCCTCTTTCTTCAAGCCAGCGCAGTAAGCCGGTAACAATTTCCGTAGCGCGCTGAATCTTGGGTTTGGAGATCAGACCGACCGTTCGAATGGGCTCCATGAAGGGATACCCAATAGATTACCGTTTATCTCTGGCGATCTCCCGGCTATTGGAGTATGCGGCGACTGGATCCGGGCGCAGGTAAAGCTGCCGAGTAGCCCTCCGGCAGCATAACGGTCATCAGCCAGAAATCTTCCAACGCGCGAATCACTTTCTCATAGTCCTGCAGGTCGAACGGCTTTCGGATATAGCAGTTTGCATTCAGCCTGTAGACAGCCGCAACATCATCCTCGCTGTTTGAACTGGTCATCACGATTACCGGCAGGCGTCTCAAAATCTTGTCCTGTTTAACGGCGCGCAGCACCTCGCGCCCGTTCTTTTTGGGAAGGTTCAAGTCTAAGAGCACGATATCCGGAACCTATGGAGGCCCGCTTTGCATCCATCGAGATAATTGAGGGCTTCTGCACCGTCGTGCGCGACATTCAGTTGGACAACCAGCTTGGAGTCTCGAAGCGCCTCCCGGACGAGCCGCACATCGCTCGCGCTGTCCTCCACCAGAAGGATACTGGCTGTCCGGGTTAACTTTGTCGGATCCATCTCAAAATTACCTTCAGAGCACGTGCTCTTCCATCATGTAAGTGCCTGGTACTGCATGTTTTTCGTAGGGAAATTGCCGCGAATCTTTCAATCACTGGAATTTTATGCATGGTAGATGTTTCCAGAGCCCGTAAAATTGCGGATTCCAGCTTCGTCTTCTCATGGCTTTCCGTTGACATAGAGCTAACTTCCTTCTTATCATTAAGATTGCGACATCGCTCGGACGCTGTAACCGATCGAAGCCAGGCATCGGAGGCCGCTTGATTAAGCTGGACATCATCAACGAAGTTGTTAACCGGACCGGTATCACAAAAACAAAAGCCGAAATGGCTGTCGAGACGGTGTTCGAGACCATGAAGAAGGCCCTGAGCGAAGGGGATCGCATTGAATTGCGGGGGTTCGGCATTTTCAACGTGCGTCCGCGAAAAACCGGTATCGGGCGCAATCCAAGGACAGGAGCTGAAGTAGCAATCCCGCCGGGCAAGGCGGTTCGCTTTAAGCCGGGCAAAGAGTTGCAAACGCTTCACTAACGCTGTGGCTGAACAGGGTATTACCCCACCGTTACTTCCGCTGGCAACAGGAGAGGAATACGCAAGCACCGCCAAATGGCCTCGCTTTTGGTGGGTTAACTTGTTGCTCCTGTTAATTACCGCGGCCACAACAACAGCGTACGGCGCGGCCATCAGCGTCTGCTTTTATGCTGGACAGCCGTTCAATAGCGATTTGATCTGGGCCGGCTATCGTTTGCTGGTGCAGGGCGATCCGCTCATACTGTACGGATTATTGTTTTCCGTTCCACTGCTGCTGATTCTGGGAGCGCACGAGTTCGGGCACTATATCGCGTGCCGCAGATGGGGCGTCGATGCCACTCTCCCATTTTTCCTGCCGTCTCCTCTGCTCTTGGGAACATTCGGAGCGTTCATCCGCATTCGAAGCCCAATCTACAATCGCCGAAGCCTTTTCGACATCGGCGTAGCAGGGCCCCTCGCGGGATTCATCGTTTTATTGCCGCTGCTGGGCTTTGGAATCGCCGAATCGAAAGTAATCCCTCATATTGCGACGAGCGGCGATTTTGTTTTCGGAACGCCGCCGCTCATCCGGCTAATGGAATGGGTGCGTTTTCCGTCTGTTCCACCCGCCGACATCGCCTTGCACCCCTTTGCGCAGGCGGCATGGGGCGGCTTGCTCGCCACCGCAATTAATCTATTACCTATCGGTCAGCTCGACGGTGGGCATATTTTGTATGCCTTTGTGGGTCCCGCTCACAAAAACGTGTCGAGGTTGTTTCTTTTATTCCTTCTTCCAATGGGATTTTTTTCCATTAGCTGGTTATTTTGGGCGGTCCTATTGTTCTTTCTCGGCATACGGCATCCGCTGGTATACGACGATACGCCCCTTGACAGACCGCGCAAACTGGTAGCCCTGTCCGCGCTCGCGGTGCTTGTGCTTTCGTTATCGCTGACGCCTGTCCGCCTGCCGTAAAGGAACGACCATGGAACAAAGCGTCTTAGTGCATCCCGCTTCCGGTTCCTCAAACATGGCGCTCCGAATCTCGGCAGCGATTATCACGTACAACGAAGAGCGAAATATCGCACGCGTGATTGAAAGCTTGCGCTGCTGCGATGAGATTCTGGTTCTCGATAGCGGCTCGAACGATCGCACCGTCGAAATCGCCACCAAACTCGGAGCCCGCGTTGTTGAGGCATCATGGCACGGCTACGCCGCGCAGAAGAACATTGCCGCGCAGCTCGCCGCACATGATTGGGTGCTTGCCCTTGACGCCGATGAAAGCCTGAGCGAAGCCCTGGAAGCCGAAATCTGGCAAATCAAAAAAAGCGGGCCGCAGTTTGACGGCTATACAATGCCGCGTCTGGCGCAATATCTGGGACGCTGGATTCTGCATGGCGGCTGGTATCCCGACCGCAAAGTGCGGCTCTTTGACCGGCGCAAGGCAAAGTGGGTTGGACAGTACGTGCATGAGTCGGTGCACGTGGAAGGAAAGGTCGGCCATCTCGAATCGAACATTCTTCACTTCACGTGCAGTTCACTCTCGGAACACCTGAAGTCCATGGACCGTTACACAACGCTTGCGGCCGAAGGCCTTGTCGCTCAGGGAGCGAAGATCACGCTTGGCAAGATTTTGTTCGATCCGCCATGGACATTTTTTCGCAGCTACGTCTTACAACGCGGCTTTTTCGACGGCTTGGAAGGATTAGCTATCGCGTATATGGCCGCCTTTTATAACTTCGTGAAATATATAAAGGCAAGTTACATGAAGCCGGGACGCGATCGTTAGGCGGCGAGCGGGTCTTGAAGGTATTGCACATCGACACCGGCGCTCAAATGCGAGGCGGCCAACACCAGGTTCGCTTGCTGCTGTCGCTGCTGCGGCAAACCGGAATCGAAGTGCAGTTGCTCGCTCGTAGCGGCTCACCTCTGGCGTCGTGGGCGCGTGATAATCACGTTCCGGTGGACGCCGCCACTTTGCGAAATGTTTTCCGTTATTCGCGTCTTTCTGATCTTTCACATGTGCACGATGCCCGATCGCATACGTTAGCGGCGATTGCTGGAGCAAAGCCTATCGTTGTTTCGCGGCGTGTCGCGTTTCCGGTACGGACGTCGTTCCCCTCGCGATGGAAGTACCGTCGAGTCGCGCGTTACCTTGCTGTATCCGAGTTTGTAGCCAACCAGCTTCGAGCGGCTGGTATCCCAGAAGCAAAAATCGAGGTGGTTTACGACGCATTTGAACCGGCCGGGGAGAGTGTATGGAATCCGAAAGCGCCTGCCGTTGCGCTCGAATCGAGCGATCCCGCGAAAGGACGCGATCTGATTGACCAGGCATCTCAAATTGCGGGGCTCGCTGTGACCTATTCGAGTGATCTGCCGTGCGATTTACGCTGTGCTTCGATGTTCCTGTACATCACACGGAGCGAGGGCCTCGGCTCGGCTGCCATCATTGCCATGCGAATGGGCATTCCGGTGGTCGCCAGCCGGGTAGGTGGTTTGGCAGAAGTTTTCGAGCATGAGCATTCCGGCTTATACACGGAAAATCAACCGGCAGCTATCGCGAACGCGATGCTCAAAGTTCTTGGCGATTCGGAACGAACGCGTCAAATGATTGCGAATGCGAAGATTCGCGCGCAGGCGAAATTTTCACCGGAAATTTTGGCGGCGCGAACCATTACGGCATACCGGAGAATGCTCGGTGAATGACCCTGCCATGCTGCTGGCGTTGGCCAGCTTGTTTGGCCTGCTGATCGGCAGCTTTTTGAATGCATGCATTTACCGGCTGCCCCGGCGTATTTCGGTTGTGGCTCCGCGGTCGTTTTGCCCGCGATGTAACGCATCGATTGCCTGGTACGACAACATTCCGCTGTTGAGTTTCTGCCTCCTGCGCGGCCGCTGCCGCCACTGCCGCCGGCCGATTCCGTTACGATATCCAGTTAACGAGATGTTAACGGCGCTGCTTTTCTGCGTGGTGCTGTATCGGTGGGGCATAGCGCTTGAAAGCTTCAAGTGGGCGGTTTTCTGCTGCCTTATAGTCGCGCTTTTCTGGACAGACCTTGAAACCCGCTTGCTTCCGGATGTTTTGACACTCGGCGGCATCGTCGCGGCTCTATTGTTCGCCTTGGGCGTCCCGATGCGAAACCTTTTAGTGGATATTTTTTTACCCCAACTCGATCCGGCGTTCAGTTCCGCGCTTGCCGCGCTAACCTCAGCCGTTCTGTTATCCCTTCCTTTTTTGCTCTTTTCCGAAGCCTACGCCTCGATCCGTAAGATCACTCCTGTCGGATGGGGCGATATCAAATTATTAGCCTTGCTGGGAGCATTTCTCGGACTCCAACGTGGCTTGTTTGCCCTAATAGTAGGATCAGCCGGCGGCGCGATTATCGGTTTGAGTTATATTTGGGCAACAGGGAAAAGTGCGAAGACGGAGCCCCTGCCCTACGGCTCCTTCCTGTGCGCGGGGGGCTTGATCGCCCTGTTCTGGGGACCGGAATTGTTTTCCCGCTGGTGGAGTCTTTGAATCCGCCTCACCGCAATTTACTTGATGTACGATAGGACTTTGTACCATGAAGCAACTGCTGCAGGCCCTTACGCCCGGCGATCGCGATTGGGTGCTGGCCAGCCAAATTGATCCGAAGCGGCTGCCTTCTCATATCGCCATTATTATGGATGGCAATGGCCGCTGGGCACGCCAGAGGAACTTTGCCCGCATTTTTGGACACCGCGCCGGTGTAAACGCCGTCCGGGTAACGGTGGAAACCTGCGCGCAAATGGGCGTTCAAACTCTCACGCTGTATGCCTTTTCAGTGGAAAACTGGAAGCGGCCCCGGCATGAGGTGGAAGGATTGTGGCGTCTACTCCGCTATTATCTGAAGCGCGAATTGTCCAACCTGATGAAAAACGATATTCAACTGGTTGCCATCGGCCGTATCGAGTCGCTGCCGGGCATGGTACAGGAAGATTTGCAGCATGTCATGCGGACCACCGAGCGCAATAGCGGCATGAGGCTGAACCTTGCTATCAACTACGGCGGACGCACCGAACTGGTAGACGCGGTAAACGCGATGATCGATAACGCGCGGCTTGATGGCACGCTCGATTCGCTCGAGGTTACCGAGAAGGCAATTTCATCTCATCTGTATACGGCGGGACTGCATGACCCGGACCTGTTGATCCGCACTTCCGGAGAAATGCGCGTCAGCAATTTTCTGTTGTGGCAGATTGCTTATGCGGAACTGTATGTGACCGAGACGCTCTGGCCCGACTTCAACCGCGCGAATTTGCTCGAAGCTATTCTCGATTTTCAGAACAGGGAGCGGCGCTTCGGAGGGGTGATGCGACCCAGCAGCGCTCCGATGGAAGAAACGCAAATTCTTCTGGAAGAGCTTGAAATCCCTTCTGTTTAAGATTGCTGGCGCGAGCCCACGCCGCACGGACGATCGTGCGTCACAACGCAAGCCATAATGGTTTCTTGACTACGACCAGTCCATTGCCGGCGTCAGTGCTATGAGCCGTGTCATTACGGGGCTACTGCTCGCGCTGTTTGCCTGCTATATTATTTTTCTCTCTCCGCCGCTCGTATTCCGCATCACCGCCTTCGTGGTTGGGGCGCAGTGTTACTGCGAATATTCAGGGTTGGTTGCGGCGCATGGCTTTCACCAGTCCATGTGGTTCGGCCTCCTCGCCGGAATTGTGGTGATCTTCGCCAATGGAAACATAACTCTCCTGGGATTAAGTCTTCTGGTCGTTGCCGCCCTCTCATTCGGGCTGCGCCGCAACAATCTCCGCGACATTCTTCCCGAAGCCGCCTGCATCTTTTTCGGCGTGCTCTATACGTTCCTTCCGTGGCGCTTTTCCGAGCTATTGCGAGTGCGCAGCGTGCATTGGCTATTTTTTGCGCTTGCGCTGAACTGGTTTGGCGATACTGCCGCTTATTACACCGGTCGCGCGCTCGGCAGACACCGGCTCGCGCCAATCGTCAGCCCGAAGAAGAGTTGGGAAGGCGCGGCGGGAGCAATCTTCGGATCTGTTGCTTTTGGCCTGTTATACATGGGCTACTTTGTTCCCGATGTCGCGGCGTGGAAGATTGTCCTCATCGCCGTCGTTGCAAACATTGCCGGACAATTGGGCGATCTCGCCGAATCGGCCATGAAACGGGGTGCGGGGGTGAAGGACAGCGGTTCCCTGCTCCCGGGCCACGGCGGTTTGCTGGACCGTGTTGATAGCAGTTTGTTTGCCGTTCCGGCGGTCTACGTGCTCTCACTGCTCATTCATTGATCGCAGGCATGGCCCTCGCAAAGCCGACAGGATAGCTACCTGCGCCGCCCATCGTCTAAACAACGAGGGCGAGAGTTATTAAAACTCCTTGCATGTAAACTGATGTGCCCTCGGAAAAGAAAGAGGAATACATGGCTAATAGACAAGATGCCCGTCATGAGGAGTTCTGGAGAGGCGATCCGCATCGTACTCACGAATGGAACGAGCGGATGGAACGCGAGCGGCGCGAAGCTATGGGCAACACGCCAGAACGATATCGCGAATCCTATGGAGGCCGGCAGGGCGGCTGGTCAGGCTCCGAGCGGCAGAGGGATTATGGCCACTCGCAAGAACATGAATGGGAGCCACAGGGCGGTTATAGGCAAAGACGATTTGACGATCGGGAACGGGCCGACTACGGCCGTGAGTTCGCGGAACGGCCATATTCGATGTCGGTTTCAGAGCCTGGCAGAAGCGGTTACATAGGGCGCCGCGATCCGTACCGCGAAGAGGGCGACCGTGGTCACGGCGCAACAATGGTAGGCGCGGAGTGGGGAGAGGTAGGCACGGAGCGTCACCGGCTTGGAAGCTTAACCGAGTCGGCGGCGGCGGCCAGTGCCCGGCGCGTTTCCGCTGGTCCGCATTCGGAACGAAGGTATGACATCGACTATCCGGAGCGCGTCAGTTACGCCGGACGTGGGCCGAAAGGCTATAAACGTGCCGATGAGCGAATTCGCGAGGACGTCTGCGAGTTGCTAACGCGCTCGGAGTATCTTGACGCTTCAAATATTGAAGTCGCGGTGCGAGACGGAACCGTTACTCTAAGCGGAGCGGTCCAGGATCGCCGTTCAAAGCGGATGGCCGAAGATATTTCACA
>Ga0134125_10003552_pt1 | contig 18009 bp, 15 predicted proteins | sample KB31751_FD_96464 | JGI IMG/M metagenome (GOLD analysis project Ga0134125, IMG submission 96464) | Terrestrial soil microbial communities with excess Nitrogen fertilizer from Kellogg Biological Station, Michigan, USA - KB3-175-1 | ecosystem: Environmental > Terrestrial > Soil > Unclassified ...
CCTGCTTCTTTATTATTCTTTTGTATGTATTCAAAACGGGTAATATCGTCATTTGGACCAAGGACTTCATTTACAAACTCTTTTAAAGCTCCCGGCCTTTGGGCAAAGCGAATCAGAAAATAATGTTTCAGTCCTTCATATTGCAATGACCTTTCTTTAATTTCCTGCATTCTGTCTATATCATTGTTTCCACCGCTGATTATACAAACCACATTTTTGCCTTTAATTTCTTTCGCATAATCGTCTAAAGCCGATATTGACAAGGCTCCCGCAGGTTCTACCACAATTGCGTCTTCATTATAAAGTTGTAAAATAGTTGTACAAACTTTTCCTTCAGCAACCAAATGCATTTCATTCAAAACATCTTTACAGACAGAATAAGTGATATCGCCAGCCCGGCTTACGGAAGCGCCATCAACAAAATGTTCGATGTCATGCAGGGTTACAGGATGCCCTTCTTTAAATGCTTCTGACATTGATGGAGCTCCTTCAGGTTCTACACCAATAATTTTTGTTGAAGGAGAAAATGTTTTAAAATATGAACCAACGCCTGAAGCAAGACCGCCACCGCCAACTGGTAAGAATAAATAATCTACATGTGTAAGATCTTCTAATATCTCTAATCCAACAGTTGCCTGGCCCTCTATAATTTTATAATTGTCATAAGGCGGAATAAAAGTCATATTATTTTCCTTGGTAAATTTCAAGGCAGCTTCCAGGCAATCATCAAATGAATCCCCGACCAACTGTACTTCAACAAAATTTTCACCAAACATTTTTGTTTGTTTCACTTTTTGTTTCGGAGTGATGACGGGCATAAAAACAACGCCATGACAACCTAACTTTTTACACGAATAAGCAAATCCCTGCGCATGATTTCCAGCGCTGGCGCATACCACACCTTGTCTTAATTTTTCCGGAGGCAAAGTGCTGAGCATGTTATAAGCGCCACGAAGTTTATAAGAGCGAACGACTTGTAAATCCTCTCTTTTAAGGAAAATATTGCAATGATATTTCGCGGATAAATTTCTGTTTAATGTAAGAGGAGTGCGGTTTACGATTTTTCTCAACCGTTCTTCTGCATCGGCAACGCCAAGCCCGTCAAAGATTGGAAAATAATTTTCAGATTTTCCATTTGTGTTCATGGTGATATTCATTTTATTATATTTTAAAGGTTGCCAGCTTTTGAAAAGTTGGCAACCTTTAATGATTTTATTATGCCGGTTCCTGGTTTTCAGGTCTTAAACTTCTAACTGTTTTTCCTGCACGCCACATTTCACTTTCCCGTAATTCTCTTAATTCTTCATTTAATTTTTCGCGATAATCGGCTTGTGAATTTGAATTGATAGAAAGAGCTGCTTCTTTTCCAGCTGCTACGTTTTTGTACAAATCATCAAACACCGGCAATGTGGCATCACGGAATTTTTTCCACCAATCCAATGCGCCGCGTTGTGCTGTAGTAGAGCAATTCGCATACATCCAATCCATTCCATTTTCTGCTACTAATGGCATTAATGATTGTGTTAATTCTTCAACAGTTTCATTGAAAGCTTCAGAAGGAGAGTGGCCGTTTTTGCGAAGCACTTCAAATTGAGCAGCAAAAATTCCCTGGATCGCTCCCATTAAAGTTCCACGCTCTCCGGTTAAATCACTGAAAACTTCTTTCTTAAAAGTTGTTTCAAATAAATATCCTGAACCAATTGCAATTCCCAGAGAAATAACTCTGTCAAACGCTTTGCCTGTTGCATCCTGGTAGATTGCATAACTGCTGTTTAATCCGCGTCCCTGCAGAAACATTCTGCGTAATGAAGTACCGGATCCTTTTGGTGCAACTAAAAATACATCAACATCTTTTGGTGGAACAATTCCTGTCTGGTCATTATAAGTAATTCCAAAACCGTGAGAAAAATATAAAGCTTTACCGGCAGTTAAATGTTTTTTTACAGTAGGCCACATGGCAATTTGTGCAGCATCACTTAAAAGGTAACAAATGATCGTTCCTTTTTCCAGAGCTTCTTCTATTTCAAATAAAGTTTTTCCTTCTACAAATCCATCCTGAACAGCTTTGTCCCAGCTCTTCGAATTTTTTCTTTGTCCAACGATTACATTGATGCCGTTGTCTCTTTGATTCAAAGCTTGTCCGGGTCCCTGAACGCCATAACCAATTACGGCTACTACTTCGTCTTTCAATATTTCCTGTGCTTTTGATAAAGGAAATTCTTCCCTGGTAACTACGTTTTCTTCTGTTCCTGCAAAATTTAATGTCGCCATGTTTTTGTTTTAAGATTTAAATTTTAATGTTTGTTTTTATTTTTCGATGATCGTTCTTTTTTTAATTTGAAATTTTTTCGTTCCAGGTGAGCCTGTTTCCAAAAGGATCAATCACTTCCATGCACCACGTTCCATAAAATGATTTTTCACAACCGGGTCTATTGTTTCTATATTTTTTTTCGATCAATGATTTATGATATTCTTTTAAGCCGGTACATTCGATGTAGACTCCTGAACCTGGCGTGCTATCGCCATGATGTTCAGTCAGGTGCAACGCAATCCCTTCTCTTGAAACCTGCATGTATATTGGCGAATTCTCTTCAAATGTGTGTTGCCAATCTATTTTAAATCCCAGCCAGTCGATATAAAATCTGACCGCTTTTTCATAATCGAAGATTCTTAAAACCGGGATTACTTTTTGAACTTCCATGAACAATCATTTACATTGTAAATACTTCACTTTGTTTATCCAAATATTCATTTTCAATAACTTCTTCTCCTGGTTGCTGTTTCTCAAACTCTTTTACCTTAAAATGAAAACCTTCACTTTCCTTAATAATTGCTACCCGCGCACTTCTTACAAATTCTATTAATCCATATGGTTCAAGTGCAGAGATCAGCCTGTCTGTTTCTTCGCGATGTCCTGTTGTCTCGAATACCGTATAATCTTTTCGGATTGCAACCACTCTTGCGCCAAACTGGTGAAGCAGTCTTTCCACTTTTGCTTTTTCTGCAATAATATCTGTAGGCACTTTATATAAAGCCATTTCCTGCCAGATGATTTCGTCATTGGTGTTATAATATGCTTTTAAAACGTCCACCTGTTTTTCAATTTGCCGCACGAGTTTTTTAATAACCTCTTCAGTTTCATCAATTACAATATTAAAACGATGAATTCCAGGCACTTCAGAAGGAGAGGTATTCAATGTTTGTATGTTGATTTTTCGTCTTGAAAAAATAATGGATATGCGATTCAGAATTCCGATCTGGTCTTCTGAATAAACGGTTATCGTATATTCCTGTTTTCCACTTGCAGCGATAGAAGAATTTGACATATTTGTTGGTTTACTGTTCATGTTTTAATTTTTTTTCAGTAGAAGATATTTTCAAAGCCTTTCTGATTTTTAAGATTTCCTTGCTACCATTCGTAATCTTTTATAATCAGCATGCCATTTATTGTTATAAAATCTTGTTGGAAAAAGGGAAGATTGTATTTCAGTCAACATAGATTCAACGGTTGTTTTATTCAAACCTTCAAAAAAATCTTTTCCAAACATTTTTATCCAATCTTTAATGCCGTCACTGCTTTTTAATTCTGTTTCACGATCGAAATGAACGGCATATTCTACAGTGAATCCGTGGGCTTCCAACAAACCTGCATATTCTCCAATTGAAGGAAAGTACCATTGCCGGTTTAAAATTCTATCCCCGAGGCCATGTTTTTTTAATGTTTTTGCTAGTGCACTGGTGATTTCACGGACATTACCTTTTCCTCCCATTTCCAAAACAAGCCGACCTCCGTATTTTAGATTTTCAAACATTTTCTCAATTGCTTTTTCTTTATCTAAAATCCAATGAAGTGTGGCATTTGAAAAAATTGCGTCATAAAACTCCGGCTTTTCATATTCGGTAAGACTTGCAACGGTGAAAGAAATTCCAGGAAATTTTTCTTTTGCCTGATCAATCATTTCTTTTGACAAATCAAGGCCTTCCACAATCGCTCCGGACGCTGCAATTATCGCGGTAAGATCGCCGGTTCCGCAGCCTGCGTCAAGAATGATTTCTCCTTTTTGCGGATTCAATAATTGCACAACATCTTCACCATACTTTGAAACAAAGTTGTGTTTGGTGTCGTATAAAATTGAATCCCATTTCATTTCAACATTCATTTATTTGTTCTATTCAAAAATGATTTAGTGATCACTTTAAGACAAACGGATTTCGGCAACGCTGCATCCTTGTGGCACCATCGGGAAAACGTTGTGTTCCTTGCCCACCATCACTTCAAGCAGATATGCACCGTCATGATCCAGCATTTCTTTCAATGCATTTTTTAATTTATTTCTTTCAGAAACTTTTTGTCCTTCAATGTGATACGCTTTTGCCAAAGCAACAAAATCAGGACTTTCGATATCGGTAAATGAATATCTTCTTTCATTAAACAACTCCTGCCATTGACGCACCATACCAAGAAACTGGTTGTTAAGAATGATCATTTTTAAGTTAATATTATTTTGCATGATCGTTCCTAATTCCTGCAAGGTCATTTGAAAACCACCATCACCAGCAACGCAAACAACGGTTCTTTCCGGCGCCCCTAATTTTGCGCCGATTGCAGCCGGTAAGCCGAAGCCCATTGTACCCAATCCCCCAGAAGTAACATTGCTCCTTGTTTGGTTAAATTTTGCATACCGACAGGCCACCATCTGGTGCTGGCCTACATCAGAAACAATTACCGCATTTCCATCAGTCAGTTCATTTAAAAGATTCATCACTTCACCCATAGAAAGTGCATCTGTTGTTGGATGAAGATCTTTATCAAAGCATTTTTTCTTTTCTTTTTCTTTATATTCCTCAAACTTTTGCAGCCATTCTTTATGTGTTTTCTTTTCGATCAATTGGGTGAGAATCGGCAATGTTTCTTTACAATCGCCCCAAACGGGAACGGTTACTTTTACATTTTTATCAATTTCTGAAGGATCAATATCCATATGAATTATTTTGGCCTGTTTTGCGTATCTATCGAGTCTTCCGGTAACCCGATCATCGAAACGCATTCCAACAGCGATCAATACATCGCAATCATTTGTCAAAACATTTGGTCCATAATTTCCGTGCATTCCAAGCATTCCAACATTCAATGGATGATCCGTCGGTAAGGCGCTCAAGCCAAGGATGGTCCAGGCAGCGGGGATACCACCTTTTTCAATAAATGCTTTAAATTCTTTTTCTGCTTCTCCAAGAATTACTCCCTGTCCGAAAATCACAAAAGGTTTTTTTGCTTCATTGATCAATTTTGCAGCTTCCTCAATATATTCTTTTCTTACAATCGGTTTTGGACGATAACTGCGTACATGATTGATGCTTTTGTAACCTTCAAAATCGAATTTTTGAATTTGTGCATTTTTTGTAATGTCGATCAAAACAGGTCCGGGCCTTCCGCTTTTAGCGATATAAAACGCCTTTGCTAAAACAGAAGGAATTTCTGTTGCATCTGTTATCTGGTAATTCCATTTTGTAACCGGTGTTGTAATATTTACCACATCGGTTTCCTGGAAAGCATCCGTGCCAAGAAGGTGAGCGAAAACTTGTCCGGTAATACAAACGAGCGGTGTGCTGTCGATCATTGCATCAGCCAAACCGGTAACTAAATTTGTTGCTCCGGGACCACTCGTTGCAAACACAACACCAACCTCTCCGGAAGTTCTTGCAAATCCCTGGGCGGCATGAATAGCACCTTGTTCATGGCGCGTAAGTATGTGCTCGATTCTGTCAGGATAATCATATAATGCATCATAAATAGGCATGATAGCTCCGCCCGGATAACCGAAAACTGTTTTTACATTTTCGGCAAGAAGGATTTCAAAAACGGCAACCGAACCGGAAACGTTAGTCGAGTTTTTTGTTGTTAATTTTTTTTCTTCTTCTAATTCGATGGTATTCATAATCGTAATTTTTTTATTGGTTTCAATGCTGGAACATTGGATAAATTATTTGTTTTATTTCTGCGAAATTTTAAAATTTCTGGCACATCACAGCGGTGATCATTTGTTCACTTAGATGATTATTTGTTCGCTTAATTTCAAACGCCTTCTGCAATTCTGTTTTCTTCCATTTCTTTTTCTTGCTGTTCTTTTTTTACGGATTCCAACTCATCTGTCACACATCCTTCAGCCGCGCTGCTTACGCAATATGCATACTTCAGCAACACACCTTTGTTGGCCTTAATATCCGGCTGTTTCCATTTTTTCTTTCTTTCAGCAATCACTTCACCGCTTACTTTCAAATTGATTTTGTTGACGGTAATATCAATTTCGATTTTATCATCATCTTCAACGAGTCCAATTAAGCCCCCGTTAAAAGCTTCAGGCGTAATATGTCCGACGACAAAACCATGAGTGCCACCACTAAATCTTCCATCTGTAATGAGTGCAACACTTTTACCAAGGCCGGCGCCGATTAAGGCTGAGGTAGGTTTCAGCATTTCCGGCATTCCTGGAGCTCCTTTCGGCCCTACATAATTTATCACTACAACATCTCCATGTTTTATTTTGCCTGAGTTAATTCCCTCGATCAGATGTTGCTCTCCATGAAAAACCCGGGCCGGGCCACTGAATTTCAATCCTTCTTTTCCTGTGATCTTTGCCACACTGCCACCTTCTGCAAGATTGCCATATAAGATTTGTAAGTGACCGGTTTTCTTAATAGGATTTTCCAATGAATGAATAATGTCCTGCTGTGAAAAATCAAGATCAGGAGCGTTTTCTAAATTTTCTGCAATGGTTTTGCCGGTTACTGTCATACAGTCACCGTGTAATAACTCATGTTTCAATAAATATTTCATTACGGCAGGAATACCGCCGTATTGATGCAAATCCTGCATCAGGTATTTTCCGCTTGGCTTAAAATCTGCAAGCAACGGAATTTTATCACTGATCCTTTGAAAATCATCCTGTGTCAGATCAATATCCACACTCTTCGCCATCGCAATTAAATGTAAAACGGCATTGGTTGATCCACCTAACACCATGACAACCGTTATGGCATTTTCAAAGGCTTTCTTCGTCATGATCTCGCGTGGTTTTAAATCCAGCTGTAGCAGGTTTAAAATCGCTGCACCGGCATTTTCGCATTCCTTTTTTTTATCCTCGCTCATAGCAGGATTGGAAGAAGAAAATGGCAAACTCATTCCCAATGCCTCAATTGCAGAAGCCATCGTATTTGCCGTATACATGCCACCACAAGCTCCAGGACCCGGGCAGGAATGACGCACTACGTTTCTAAAATCTTCCGGTGTAATATCACCAGCTATTTTATGTCCCAGCGCTTCAAAAGCAGAAATAATATTCAGGTCTTCGCCTTTATAATGACCAGCGGCAATGGTTCCACCGTATATCATTATAGCAGGTCTGTTCAGCCGCCCCATTGCGATCACTGAACCGGGCATATTTTTATCACAGCCAGGAATAGCAATCAATGCATCATAATATTGAGCTCCACAAACTGTTTCGATTGAATCAGCAATCACATCGCGACTCACCAGCGAATAGCGCATGCCATCTTTTCCATTAGCCATTCCATCGCTTACACCAATTGTGTTAAAGATCAAACCAACGAGATTATTTTTCCATACACTTTGTTTTACCATTTGTGCAAGGCCGTTCAAATGCATGTTGCAAGTATTGCCGTCATAACCCATGCTCACAATTCCTACCTGCGCCTTTTTTAAATCTTCATCTGTCAAACCAATGCCGTAAAACATGGCTTGGGCTCCGGGCTGTGTTTCGTCTTGAGTAAGCTCCCGACTGTATTTATTTAATACAATATTTTTTAAATTATCGCTCATTTGTAAAATTGAAATCTTAATTATTTATTTGTTTGCTGTAATTCTTGATCTTTAAATTCTTACTTAACTTACTGTTTCTAATTTTTGCTGTTTCTGCTTTTCGGTAACCAGGTTTTTATATTCTTTCTGTATCACACTGCCAAGAGAATCTTTCCATTCTTTTCTAAACAGGATTTTATCAAGCGAAGCAATCCCAATGACTTCTGCTGCGGTTCCACAGAAGAAGGCGCTGTCGGCACCATGCACTTCCGCAAGAGTGATATTCTTTTCAACGGTGTGAATGCCAAGCCGGTTGCATATTTCAAGAATAGTCGCTCTTGTGATTCCTGGTAAAATATTTCCGGCTTGCGGCGTGTACAAAACGTTATTTTTCTCAACAAAGAAATTGGCCCCCGGCGCTTCCGCTACAAAACCTTTCATATCTTTTAAAAGCGCTTCATCGTAGCCTTTTGCTTTTGCTTCCTGCGATGCAAGAATAGAATTTACGTAATGTCCTGTTGCTTTTGCTTCTATCTTAAAACCCTTTGGATTTGGCCTTTCAAAAGAAGACGTCATCACACTCAATAATTCATCACCGAGAAAAGGTTTCATTTCCCATGCCTCAATTGCAATAAAAGATTCACTATTTCGCACAAAACTCATATTGGCAGGTGCATATACCAAAGGCCTGATATAGGCATCTTGTAAATCATTCAATTTCAAAATTTCATACGTGGCTTTTATTAAATCGTCGTTGTCCCAGTTGTATGGAAGATTGAGTGCATCCGCTGAATTTTTTAGTCTGTCAAAATGAGCAACTTCCTTAAAAATTTTTGTTTTTCCTTCAGAAGTTTTATAAGAGCGAATGCCTTCAAACACGCCATAGCCATAATGTAGCGTTTGTCCATACAAATCTGTTTTTGCTTCCGAAGCTTTTACGATTTCCCCGTTCAGGAAAATAAAAGTGTTGTCATTGTAATACATAAAAATCTATTTTGAAAAGGGTTTAAATAAAAAAACCCGCTTCTTTTGGAGGCGGGCTATTTTTAAAAATTTATTTTTTTTAAATAATCATTCCACCTCCGTTTAAGGGTACAATAATGACAATGACAGCAATAATAATTACTGAAATAATTTGAATGCCGTTAAGTATTTTGCCGTTCAACATTGGTGAAAGTTATTTGGCAAACTTACCATACCCTTTTAAAATAACAAAGAACTTTTTTTAAGGTTGCCAACCTTTCAAAGATTGGCAACCTTCATTTAAATAATTGTAGCCTGTCCTAAAGCCATGTTCCTGATATTCGAATGTTGAGGAATATCGTTGCTGATGTAATTACTTACCAGTTCCCCAATTGTGGAGGTGAAATAAGAATTAACAGGGTCAATATCTTTTGTTACAAAACCATTACTCAATGTCCAATCTACCGCATCACGGATGGCCTTTGCTTCTTCATTTAGGCCAAAATATTCCATCATCAAAGCTCCTGATAAAACAGAACCAATCGGATTTGCGATGTCTTTTCCTGCAGCCTGCGGATAAGAGCCGTGAATGGGTTCAAACAATGCATTTACTTCTCCAATTGAAGACGAAGGAAGTAATCCCAAAGAGCCGCTGATGACACTTGCCTCATCGCTCAAAATATCGCCAAACATGTTTTCAGTAAGCATTACATCGAATTGCTTTGGATTCACAATGATTTGCATTGATGCATTATCTACATACATGTAATCGACTTTTACATCCGGGAAATTTTTGGAAATTTCCTGCACATTTTTCCTCCAAAGCCGCGATGTTTCCAATACGTTTGCTTTATCAACCAGAGTCAATTTCTTCTTTCTTTTTTGTGCTGCCGCAAAAGCGAGAAGAGCGATCCTGCTTATTTCATCTGTATTATAGATACATAAATCCGACGCTTCGGTTCCGGCCTCATTTAATTCCTTTTTTCCAAAATAAATACCACCAGTCAGTTCGCGGTAAATGATAAAATCGACACCCGTTAATTGTTTTTCTTTCAATGGAGAAAGATGATGCAAAGATTTATAGGTAGATACAGGACGAATATTGGCAAACAATTGCAATTCTTTTCGCAATTTCAGCAAACCTTGTTCCGGCCTAACTTTCAATGAAGGATTGTTATCGTATTTAGGAAGACCAATAGCGCCTAATAATACCGCATCACTTTTATGGCAACTATCTATTGTTTCCTGTGGTAGTGGATCACCGGTTTTTTCAATCGCAATTCCACCCATGAGGCAGTGAGTGAAATTAAATTGATGATGAAATTTCGCACCAACTGCATTTAATACTTTTAAAGTTTCACGAGTTACTTCCGGGCCAATGCCATCTCCTGGAATAACGGTTATGTTCTTGTTCATTTTTTTCTTCGCACTGCGGATTTATTTTTCTGTTTTTAATAATTAATTTTCGTTAAGCTACTGCAAGTCCTTTTTGTTGGTTGAGCGAATAAATTTTATGAAGTCCCTTTTCTAATTGTAATACTTTTTGAATGCATGCGGGTATGTTACTTCCTTCATGACTTACATAAATCAAAGTCTTGTTTGAGTTTGTACAAACATGATCGATGAGACAAACAAATTGCCGGCTTTGTTCCTCATCAAGTCCCTGGCATGGCTCATCTAAAACTAACAATGGCGGATTTTTCACAAGCGCCCTTGCAAGCAAGATCATTCGTTGGAGACCGAAAGAAATTGAATGTAAAGACTTTTTTGACACATGAGAAAGTTGTAAAAAATCCAACCACTGTAGTATGTTGTTGTGTTGTGTTGTACTTAATTTTTTAAACAAACCAATTGTGTCAAAGTAGCCTGATGCGATCGCATTGAAACATGTGATATTTTTGTCAAAATAAGCATGTAATTCAGGAGAAATATATCCGGTCTTTTGTTTTATATCCCAGATGCTTTCGCCGGTTCCCCTTCTTTTTCCAAACAAGTAAATCTCATTTGAATATGCCTGAGGATGATCGCCGGTTATCAGGCTTAATAATGAAGATTTTCCTGCGCCATTACGTCCTTTTAATAACCATTTTTCCCCGGATTCTATTTGCCAACTTAGATTTTTTAAAATAACATTTTCGCCATAATTCAAGTGAATGTTTTTCATTTCAACTATTGTTTTTAATTGAAAATCTTCAGTCGACTCTGGCAATAATTCTGTGTTATAAAATATTTTTGTTTCTTCAGATTGAATAAAATTTTCGGTTTGAAAATTTTCTTTTTCTGCAAAAAAGCTCAGTTTTTTATTTTGGAGAAATGCGATGTTTGTAATAAAATCTGGAATTGGAAAAGTTCCGGGTATTAGAATAATCTGTGTGCCTTTTTGAGAAATGCCTTCCAGCATTTTATTAAGATTTTTCCTTGCGAAAATATCAAGTCCGGTATAAGGATTGTCCAAAAGAAGCAACTGTGGCTGATTTAGCAATGCTTTTGCCAATTGAAATCTTTTATGTTCGCCGCTTGACAATTGAATAAGAGGAGCATCCTTTAAATCTAAAATTCCTAAATCGTCTAAAACAGAATCAAGGTTATTTGTTTGTTTGCCGGCTTCTGTTATTTTTAATAATTCCTCCAGAATTGTTGGCGCATCAGTTGAATCAAAACTATTAAAACGTTGCTGATAATAAAACTCAGATGTGCCTGATAAATTTTTGAATGAATAACGTTGCTCTATTAATTGAATTCGTGTAGCCGTGTCCGTTATACTTTTTAAATCAATATTTCCTGAAAAGTGGATTTTTCCTGCAATCGCTTTTGCTAAAGTCGTTTTGCCGCTTTCAGCATTTCCAAGAATGGCCAAATGCTGACCAGGTAATAATGAAAAAGAAATTCCATCAAGCACAGCATTCTCCTGCATTTTCACTACAAGATCTTTTACTATGATAGATGCCGTTTGCATGATTTATTTTTAAGCAAGTGTCTTTTCAAAATTTATGATGTCCTGCTTTATACTTAATAGATAATCGATGTCATCATAACCATTCAGCAAACAGGTTTTCTTATAATTATTGATATCAAATTTCTCTTGTTCTCCTGTTGCATCTATGGTAATAGTTTGTTTTTCCAGATCAACAGAAAGGGTAGAACCATTTTCGAGTGCAAATATTTTTTGTAAAAATTTATCGCTCACCTGCACCGGAAGCACACCATTATTCAACGCATTGTTTTTAAAAATATCCGCAAAAAAACTAGAAACCACTACATTAAAACCATAATCAAGCAAAGACCATGCTGCGTGTTCGCGTGAAGAACCGCAACCAAAATTTTTGCCTGCAACCAGAATTGAACCTTTGTATTCAGGCTTGTTTAAAATAAAATCAGCTTTAGGTTGTGCTTCATTATTATTAAAATATCTCCAGTCCCGAAACAAATTCTTTCCAAATCCTTCGCGGGAAGTTGATTTTAAAAAACGCGCAGGAATGATCTGATCGGTGTCAATATTCTCTTCCGTTAAAGGAATAAATGTGCTTTGTATATTTTTAAGTGGCTTCATTCTCTTAGTTTACTAATTCTCTCACGTCAGTGATAACTCCGGTAATCGCAGCAGCAGCGGCTGTTAGCGGGCTTGCCAGTAAAGTTCTGGAACCAGCGCCTTGCCTTCCTTCAAAATTTCTGTTGCTGGTAGAAATGCAATATTCTCCCGCGGGGACTTTGTCTTCATTCATTCCCAAACATGCACTACAACCAGCCTGCCGTATTTTAAATCCTGCATCAGTAAAAATAACATCAAGGCCTTCTGCAGAAAGTTGTGCAGCAACTTGCTGTGAACCGGGAACGATCATTACGTTTACGTTTTCATTTTTCTTTCTTCCTTTTATGACGGAAGCTACTAAACGTAAATCTTCAATTCTTGAATTGGTACAGCTTCCGATAAAAACATTCTGAACCGGCATTCCTTTTAAAGATTGGCCTGCAGTCAAGCCCATATATTCCAATGCTTTTATAAGATTTTTTCTTTCTCCTTCATCCGCAATACTTTCAACAGTTGGCACATTTGCGTTGATGGTAATTCCGAGTCCCGGATTTGTCCCGTAAGTGATCATCGGTTCGATCTCCTCAGCTTTGATAGTTATTTCTTTATCAAAAACTGCATCTTCATCAGAATATAATTTTTTCCATTCTTCTAATTTTTCATCCCACGCGTCGTCCTTTGGTGCAAAAAGCCTGTTCTTCATGTATTCAAATGTCGTTTCATCTGGAGCAATCATTCCGCCGCGCGCGCCCATTTCAATACTCATGTTACATATCGTCATTCGAGCTTCCATAGAAAGTGCGCGAATAGCAGAACCTGCATATTCTACAAAGTAGCCGGTAGCGCCGCTTGCAGAGATCTTCGAAATGATATAAAGAATAATATCTTTTGAAACAACACCTTTATTTAATTCGCCTTCAACATTAATCCGCATTACTTTTGGTTTATTTTGCAATATGCATTGCGAAGCAAAAACCATTTCTACTTCGCTTGTTCCAATTCCAAAAGCAATAGAGCCAAAAGCACCGTGAGTAGAAGTATGACTATCGCCACAAACGATTGTCATTCCTGGCTGAGTAATTCCTAATTCAGGGCCTATCACGTGTACAATTCCCTGGAAAGGATGCCCTAATCCATATAATTCTATCTGATGTTTTTTACAATTATCCACCAGTTTTTGAACCTGAAGTCTGCTCAGTTCTTCAACAATAGGAAGATGCTGGTTGATTGTTGGAACGTTGTGATCTGCTGTAGCAACGGTTTTCAACGGTCTGAAAATTTGTTGTCCTCTTTTTTCAATCCCCGAAAAAGCCTGTGGACTTGTTACTTCATGAATGAAATGTTTGTCAATATATATTACATCGGGGCCATCTGGAATTGATTTTACCAAATGTTTTTCCCAGATTTTTTCAAATAATGTTTTACTCATTTTTAAAAATTAAGTTTTTTGCTTTTGAAAGAGCTATAAGATTTTGCCAACCTCTCTGCCTATTAAGCCTTCTGCATTAGACCTTCTGCTTTCTGATAGCTGCTTGCGATTTCACACAGATCTTCGTCTTCCACTACTTTTTTATGATCAGCTATTTTCAAAAAACGCTCGTATAAAACATCAACATCATTTCGATAAAATTCATATCCCAACTTTTGAAAGCGATAAGCCAGTGCGCTTCGTCCACTTCTTGCTGTCAGAACAATTTTAGAACTGTCAGCGCCCACTTCTTCCGGACTAATGATTTCATAGGTAAGTGTATCCTTTAAAAAGCCATCCTGGTGAATTCCGGAAGAATGTGAAAATGCGTTGCTGCCTACAATGGCTTTATTTGGTTGAACAGGCATGCGCATGGTATCCGATACCAACCTGCTCATCGGATTTAATTTCGTGGCATCTATTCCTGTGAAAAAACCCAATGCTTTGTGCTGTTTGATAATCATTACCACTTCTTCCAGAGAAGTATTTCCGGCTCTTTCGCCCAAGCCATTTATCGTACATTCAATTTGCCTTGCACCATTTATCGCTCCGGAAATGGAATTTGCTGTTGCCAACCCAAGATCATTATGACAGTGACAAGAGATTACAGCTTTATCAATATTGCTGACATTATTTTTTAAATAAGCAATTTTTTCTCCGTATTGATGTGGCAAACAATAGCCAGTTGTATCGGGAATATTTACCGTTGTTGCACCAACTTTGATGACGGCTTCAATTACTTTTGCCAAATATTCATTATCAGTTCTGCCGGCATCTTCTGCATAAAACTCTACATCGTCAGTAAAATTTCTGGCCCATTTTACGCATTGTTCAGCTCGCTTTAAAATTTCTTCACGGGTAGAATTGAACTTACTTTTTATATGAAAATCTGATGTGCCAATGCCCGTGTGAATGCGTGGCCGTTTTGCATATTTCAAAGCATGAGCGGCAGTTTCAATATCTTTTTGAACGGCACGTGAAAGAGCACAAACAGTGGCTTTAGTGATTGCCTTTGAAATTTTTTCTACAGAAGAAAAATCTCCGGGACTTGATATTGGAAAACCTGCTTCTATTACATCAACGCCAAGTTCCTCTAATTGCAGTGCCAACTCAATCTTTTCTTCGGTATTCAATTTGCAACCTGGGACCTGTTCGCCATCACGCAAAGTGGTATCAAAAATTAGTATCTTATCCATAGATTTTTTTTTAGAAAGATTTTTCAGAATTGTTGAAACGATCTGTACTCTTTCGAAATTAGAAAGTTAATACCGTTAGGTCTAAACAATATAACATTGAATTTACACTTCTAAAATGGAGCATAATTTCATAAAAGCGTTATTGGTACTGTATTTGACGTTAATTTTACTACGATGGTCAACAAGCAAAGCAATAAGTTCTTTTTAACTATTTACTTTAAAAAAAATAGAAATTTGCATTATTTCTGCTTTTGCTGAAGTGTTTTTTTCGTTAAACCGTTTGTTTACGAACCAATAATACTTCTAATTTTTCTTAAGACTTCTTCCTCCTTTTGACAACAAGAAAAATAACGGGTAAATTGATGTTTGTTTTAAAGAGAAAGCAAGTTGCATTCGGAATGCCCTTTTTAATTTTATCTTTGAAGCAGAACTTGTTTATATTTAAAAAAGTAGTTTTTCTTTTTCATTAAAATTGCTTCAGCTTATTTTATTTTTATAATGCCCAATCGCTCTACAGATTCTTTATTTCAGTTGATACATTCTCTGCAAAAATCAGAGAAAAGAAATTTTAAATTGTATGTAAAGAGAAATTCTTCAAACAATGATCTGAAAGTCGTACAATTATTTGATGCGATTGATAAAATGTCTTCTTACGATGAAAATGTTTTGATGAGCAAAACTTCATCTATAAAAAAGCAACAACTTCCAAACGTAAAAGCGCATCTTTACCGGCAGATCTTAAGTAGCCTACGACTGCTTGAAAGTAGTGAAAACATTGACATTCAGCTGCACGAACAACTTGATTTTGCAAGAATACTTTACAACAAAGGCCTTTATCATCAAAGCCTGAGGGTATTGGAAAGGATAAAGGAAATAGCAAGCGCAAACAACCAGGTTAATTTTCAAATTGAAGTGCTGATTTTAGAAAAGAAAATTGAAACGCTCCACATCACGAGAAGTATGCAGGATCGCGCCGACCAATTATCAATAGCAGTAAATGACGCGAACGCGCATCTTATAAAACAAACGACACTTTCTAATCTGGCTTTGCAATTATACAGCTGGTATATCAAAAACGGGCTGGCGAGAAACCGGGATGATGAAAATGAGATCGAAGATTTTTTCCAATCTCATCTAAAGGATGATATAAAAGAACCGGAAGGTTTTTACGAAAAACTGTATTATCATCAGAGCTATTGCTGGTATGCATTTATACGCCAGGATTACCTGCTCTATTATCGCCATACACAAAAATGGGTGAATCTGTTTTTAGATGAGCCAATGATGATACAAATTGAAACAGGAAATTACATAAAAGGACTGCACAATTTATTGAATGCACATTTTACTTTGAGAAATTATTCAGGGTTTAATAAGACGCTTTCGTTGCTGGAACAATTTAGTAATTCCGATATTGTAAAACAGAATGATAATAATAAGATCCAGGTATTTGTCTACTTGTATATTGCTAAAATCAACCAGCATTTTTTAGAAGGAACTTTTAAAGAAGGTTTAGACATTGTTGGAGAAATTACCAGAAAATTGGAAGAGTATAATTTATTTCTTGACCAGCACCGCACTTTGATTTTCTATTACAAGATCGCTTCCCTTTATTTCGGTGCCGGTGATTTTGACAATGCCATTGATTATCTAAATAAAATCATTAACTGGAAAGTGAATTTGCGAAATGATTTGCAATGCTATGCGCGCCTGCTGCATCTGATAGCTCATTACGAACTTGGAAATTTTCAATTGTTGGAATACCTCATTAAAACCGTCTATCGCTTTATGGCCAAGATGCAAAATCTGAGTTTGGTAGAAGAAGAGATATTTAAATTTTTGCGTAAGTCATTTTATTTGTCAGCACGAAAATTAAAGCCGGAATTTGAAAAATTATTAAACAAGATAAAACAACTGGAGACAAGCAAATTTGAAACAAGGGCGTTTGCTTACCTCGATATTATTTCCTGGCTGGAAAGTAAGGTGCACGAAAAACAGACATACGAAATTATCCACGAAAAATATTTAGGCGGAAGAAAATTGCATCAGCTAAAAAGCCCGTAATCGCGCTACTCTTTTACGGTGTCTCCGATAAAATAATTTATTTTTCTTACTAACTCATTTGCGTCAAAAGGCTTCGACATGAAATCATCGGCCCGGCAAAATTTTTTAACTTCCTTAAAGTTGGTATGAGCAGAAATCATAATAACCGGAATGTCCTTTGTTTCCGGAGTTGATTTTAACGTATTGCAAATGTCAATTCCATCTATGCCTGAAAGGAAAACGTCGAGCAAAATTAATTGTGGTGAAAACATCTTTGTTTTCGACAAAACTTCCTCACCTTTTAGTGTGGTCATCACTTCAAAACCGTACCTTTTCAGAATTACCTCAACAACCCATAAAATATCCCTGTTGTCGTCAACGATGAGTACGCGATTCATATATAATAAGTTTAATAAAAATCAATAAGTTTAAATTGTTTTTTACTACAGTATTTTGGTTTATGGACCGGATAGCCTGTTTATTTTGTCAAAAGAAAACATACAGTTGTAGTAATTATTGGAACTTTTCCTTCATATAGTGTGCCATAATTATGATAATTTCATGATAATTTTTTTTCTCAATTATAGTGGGAAGAAAAAGTGGAAAAATTCTGAAAAAATTAGGAATTCTATATTATAATAAATTAAATATATAGTATTTTTACTGAGACACTGGAGATTTTTATTCCCACTCTGTATCATTTTGAGGAGCAATGGAAAACAGGAATTATGATAATTTGTTGATCTGCTGTGAATTTTTCCCTTGCGATTTTTTATAATCCTTATAAAAGAGAGCAAATACTTTTTGCAGCGTTTTGCGATGCATTTCCACCTTCCGAAAGCAACTGTTTTAATGCTGAATAATCGTTTTTAAGCTGTTGTTTTTTTCGTGAATCAAATAGAACATTGTTTAATTGTACAGTTATTTTTTCAGAAGTAAGATCGTTTTGAATAAGTTCTTTTACTACTTCTTTATTCATGATCAGATTTACCAG
>Ga0134125_10003555_pt1 | contig 18007 bp, 16 predicted proteins | sample KB31751_FD_96464 | JGI IMG/M metagenome (GOLD analysis project Ga0134125, IMG submission 96464) | Terrestrial soil microbial communities with excess Nitrogen fertilizer from Kellogg Biological Station, Michigan, USA - KB3-175-1 | ecosystem: Environmental > Terrestrial > Soil > Unclassified ...
GAAGTGGTCTCATCATGCCGCAGCAGGCCGCCTGGGGCGAGCTGGATGCGGCTTTTTCTGGGGAAAAAGCCGCACACGATCCATTCGCGTAGAGTTTGGCACCAATTATGAGACCACTTCTAGTGACGGCGGAACAGCATGATCGCGTACCCGATGGTGGCAACGCCCACGGAGACGTAGGCAAGGTTGCGGTGGGTGGCGCGCTGGGTGTCGAAGTTGGCGGCCTGGGGACCGTGGGTATGGGGCGAGCTGAGGGCGGTGGCGGCGAAGCCGGCGTCGGCGGCGAGCATGAGGAGCGCATGGGCGGTGCGGAGGCGGCGGCCGTCGGGGTTGTGACGGTCGTCCCACATATTCCACACGCCGGTGAATGTGTTCACGCCAAACAGGGCGACGATACCGGTGCTGACCGCGCCGTGCGCGGTCTTGACGCCGGAGCGGTCCGGGTGGTTATAGAGCTCGTTGCCCAGAATCAACTCGCTGGCGAACAGCGGAATGGTGGCGTAGCTGGCGTAGCGGTGAATGGTGAGGCGCTTCTCGTAACCGGGCGATACAGTGACCGCGGCTGGGTGGGTTTGTGGTGTATCCGCGGACGGCGAGGCGGATGCGGGGGCCGCGGAACTTGCGCTTGGAGCCGCCGCCGTCTGGCCAAGAGCCAAGGCGGCGCTCAAGCTCAGTGCGAGGGCGAGCTTCCACATGGTTTCATGGTAACCGTTTTGCTCGCGTAGCATGGGGACAGTGTCTACCTCGACCGATCCCAGCCGGCAGCGGCGCGCCGCGGCGATGCGCTTCATTCTTTGCCTGGGGCTGGTCAGCTTGTTCGCCGACATGACCTATGAGGGCGCGCGGGCGATCGTGGGGCCCTACCTTCAGGTGTTGGGCGCCTCGGGCTGGGAACTCGGGCTGGTGGTGGGGCTGGGTGAGATGTGCGCCGCCAGCCTGCGCTACTTCACCGGCAAGCTGGCGGACCGAAGCCGCGCCTACTGGACGCTGGCGATCTCGGGCTACGTGGTGAACCTGCTCGTGGTCCCGGCGCTGGCTTTCGTGGGGAGCTGGCAGGTGGCGGCGTTGTTGGTGATCGCCGAGCGCACGGGCAAGGCGCTGCGCGGGCCGGCACGGGATGTGCTGCTGTCGGAAGCGACGGCGGAGGTGGGGCACGGCTGGGGCTTCGGCATCCACACCGCGATGGATCAGACCGGGGCGGTACTGGGGCCGTTGTGGGTGGCGCTGGCGGTGGCGCGGGAACATGGCTTCCGGCAGGCCTTTCTGCCGCTCGCGATCCCAGCCATCGCGGCGCTTACGGCGCTGCTGGTGGCGCGCTCAGTCGCGTGGAACCGGACGCCGCCGCGGACGCCGGAAGCGGCGCCTACCCAAGTGCTGCCGCGGGTCTTCTGGTTGTATGTCGCCGCGGCGGGGCTGCTGGCTTTCGGGTACCTGGACTTCCCTTTTTTCGCCTACTACTGGGTGAAGCAGTCGCTGTTCGCCGACCCGGCCATTCCGCTGCTGTACGCCGCGGCGATGGGGATTGAAGGACTGTGTGGGTTGGTGCTGGGGCGCCTCTACGACCGCTGCGGGCTATTCATGCTGAGCGCGGCGACGGTGGTCTCGCTGTTCGCGCTGCCGCTCGGCTTTTTTGGGGGCAGGCGGGCCGCGCTGGCCGCGATCGTCTGCTGGGCGGTGGGCACGGGGGCGCAAAGCGCGAGTTTGCGCTCGGGCATCGCCACGGTGGTTTCGATGAACAAGCGCGGGACGGCCTTCGGGGCGTTCAACGGCGTTTGGGGTGTGAGCTGGTTTGCCGGCAGCGCGCTGATGGGGCTGCTGCTCGACCACAGCCGCCTGGCCCTGGTAATCCTGGGCGTGGGGGCGCAGGCGGCGAGCGCGATTGTGTTTTTATGGTTGCGACCGCGGCTGGCGGCGGCTCGGCACGGTAGCTGGATCACTACGGTTCGCGAAGCGCAACCAGAGGATCCACACGCGTAGCCTGGACCGCGGGGACGACGCAGGCAATCAAAGCCATGACGGCCAGGAGGAAGCTGATGCCGGCGTAAGTGGCGAGATCGCCCGCGCTAATACCCATGATCAGGCTTTGCAGGCCGCGGGCGAGGAAGTAGGCGAGCGGCAGGCCGATGGCCAGTCCCCAGGCGAGCATGCCGCCGCCGCGGCGCAGAACGAGGCCGACGATGGCGCCGCTGGAGGCGCCCAAGGAGCGGCGGATGCCGAACTCGTGGAGGCGCTCGCTCACCAGGTAGGCCATGACGCCGTAGACGCCGATGGCGGCGAGCACCAGGGCGATCAGGCCGGCGACGGAGAGCATGACCGACACGTAGGCGATGCCGATGGTGGATTCGTGAATGGACTCGGCCAGGGACTTGACGTCGTAGAGCGGCAGGTTGGCGTCCACCGAGGCGACGGCCTGACGGGCGGCGGCGCCGAGACTGGTGACATCGCCGCCGCCGGAGCGGCGCAGCAGAAAGTAGGCGGAGTTGTGCGGCTGCTGCGCGGCGGGCAGGTACAGGGTGGACTCGACGGTGTTATCGCCCCAGGCCCACTGGACATCGGGGGCGACACCCACCACGGTGAGCCAGGGATTCTTGGAGTCGTCCTGGCCGAGCTTGATGTGTTGCCCGATGGCGCCGCGGCCGGGCCAGTAGCGCCGGGCGATGGACGCGCTGATGACGGCGACGCCGGGCTGATCGGGGCCATCGGAGGCGGTGAAACCGTGGCCGGCGAGGAAGCGCAGCCCCATCATCGAGAAAAAATTGGGGGTGATGGACTGGGTGACGGCGTAGCGCGCCTGGCTGGCATCCGTGGCGGGCTGGCCCTCGATGCTGAAGTAACCCTGCGAAAGATTATTGCCCAGGGGGAGAAAGTCGGCGATGGCGGCGTCGGTGACCCCGGGCAGGGCGGCGAGCTTGGCCAGGGCCTGATCGAAGAAAGCCTTGCGGGCGCTGGGGGTCGCATACGGCGGGGTGCGGGGCAGGTTGACGGCGGCGGTGAGGGTGGCCTCGGGCTGGTAGCCGTGGTCAATCTTGAGGAGCGCGTTGAAGCCCTCCGACATCAACCCGGCGCCAACGAGCAGGATGAGCGCGAGCGCGACCTGGAGGACGACCAGGGCGGCGCGGAGACGGCGGCGGGAGTGGCCGATGGCGCCGCGACCGCCCTCCTTGAGCGTGCTGTTGAGGTCGGGGCGGGAGGCGTGCCAGGCGGGAGCGAGGCCGGCGAGGATGCCGGCGGCGAGGGCGATCGCCAGGGTGAAGAACAATGCGGTGCGGTCCAGCTTGATCTGGTCCCATCCGCCGATGAACACCGCCACGTCGGCGGGCATGTAAGCCAAGACCAATTTGATCGAAATGGCGGCAAAGGCGATCCCCACGAGCGCGCCGCCGAGACCGAGCACGATGTTCTCGGTAAGCATCTGGCGCATGAGACGGCCGCGGCCGGCGCCAAGAGCGGTGCGGATGGCGAGTTCGTGGTTACGCCCCAGAGCGCGCGCGAACTGGAGATTGGCGACGTTGGCGCAGGCGATGAGCAGCAGAAAGCCGACCGCGCCCAGCAGCAGCAAGACGTAGCTGGTGGTCTCCTGACCCACAATGCGCTCCGACAGAGTGCGCAGGTTGACGCCCCAGCCCTGGTTGGTGGCGGGGTAGGCGGCGGCGTTGCGCGCGGCGATGGCGGCCAAGTCGGCGGTGGCCTGCGCCTGCGTCACTCCCGGCTTGAGTTCGCCGATCACGCGCAGGTAATGATCGCCGCGGGCATTGAACTGCTGCGAGGTCAGGGCCAGCGGCATCCAGAGCTCGGCGGCTTGGGGCATGACCGCCTGTTTGCTCATGACGCCGACCACGGTGTAGGCCTGCTGATCGAGCTCGACGGTTTGTCCGACAATGCGCGGGTTGGCGGCGAACTGGTGTTCCCAGAGCGGCTGGCTGAGGATAACCTCACGATCGGCGCCGGGGCGTGCTTCTTCAGGCAAGAAGGTACGGCCGGCAAGCAGGCGCGAGGGCAGCAGGTCGAAGAAGTTGGCGGAGATCAGCGCGCCCTGCACCATGGCGGGCGTGCCCTCGCCGCTGAGGTTGACCTGATCGTAGCGGTAAGCGGCGATGGCGGAGAAGCTGTGCGCCTGTTGGGTCCAATCCTGGAAGGTGGCGGGCGAAACGCTGTTGAAGTCGGCGGGGCCGCTGCGCGGCGAGTGCTCGGCGAGATCGAGCATGCGGTCCAGGTGAGCGTAGGGCAGCGGATGCAGCAGGATGCCGTTGGCGATGCTGAAGATCGCCGTGTTGGCGCCGATGCCCAGCCCGAGGGCCAGCATCGCGACCAGACTGGCGCCGGGCGCCTTGGCGACCATGCGCAGACCGAAGCGCAACTCGCGCAGGAAGGTTCGCATAGGTTCTACTCTAGTACGTTGCCGTCATGCCGCGGTTCCCGGCGGCTCCTGTATTTTGTTGCGAAAAGTTGGGACGTCTAAGGGTAAGCTGTTGGCCATGCGACTTCCACTTTTGGTTCTGGCCGCCGCTTCCCTGCTGGCCGCGCAGTCGGCGCCATTGCATATTGCCGCGAGCTCGAAGACGGTGGCGTGGGGACATTATTGGGCGGGAGACACGCCGGTGGCGACGGTACAGCCAGGGCAGACCGTGGTGATGGACACGGTGCTGACCAACAGCCCCACCGGGCTGGCGCGCAACCACGTGCCCGATGACCAGATCGAGAGCGACTTGAAGGAAATTTACGCCAATGTGCCGAAGGAGCAGCGCGGGCCGGGCGGGCATATCCTGACCGGGCCGGTGGCGATCGCCGGGGCGGAACCGGGGGATACGCTGGCGGTGCACATCGTTCGGATCGAGGGGCGGATCCCCTACGCCTACAACTCGTTTGGACCGCGCAGCGGGTTCATTCCCGAGTTCTTTCCGGGCGGGCACCAGACCAAGATTATTCCGCTCGACTGGAAGAAGATGGTGGCGCACTTCGCGCCCGGTATTGACATCCCGCTGCACCCGTTTTTCGGCAGCATGGGGGTGGCCCCGCCGGCCGACCAGGGCAAGCACAGCTCGACCCCGCCCGATTTGATGGGCGGCAATATGGATAACAAAGACCTGGTGGCGGGCACGACGGTGTACTTCCCGGTGTTCACGAAGGGTGCGCTGTTCTATGCCGGCGACGGACATGCCGGCCAGGGCGACGGCGAGGTGGACATCACCGCGCTCGAGACCTCGCTGCGTGGTACGTTCCGCTTCGAGCTGATCAAGAACACCCAGCAAGCCTGGCCGCGGGCGGAGACCCCAACCGAGTACATCAGCATGGGCTTCAACAAGGATCTGACGGCGGCAACCAAACAGGCGATCGAGGAGATGGTGAACTTTCTGGCGGCGACCAAGGGAATGACCAAGGAAGATGCCTACCAGCTGATCAGCGTCGCCGGCAACGTGCACGACACCGAACTGGTGGACCAGAACCTGGGCGTGCATGTACTGATGCCGAAGGCGATCTTCAAGAGCGCACCCGCGCCGCATGCCAAGAGCGGTCTTCCGAAATAATGTCGAAAACAACTTTCCTCTTTGCATTGGCATTGATGCTGCTGTCCCTGCCGATTCTCGCATCGGCGCAGACAGACGAGATTCAGGTCTACGATGCCGCCATCGCCGGTAAGGGCGTGGTCAACCTGATGTCGCACTCCAACTTCACGCCCATGGGGCGGGAAACGCCACAGTTCCCGGGCTCTGTCATTGCCGATCACTCTTTTCAGGAGACGCTGGAGTGGGCTTACGGCGTAACCGACTGGTTTGAACAAGGGCTGTACCTGCCGGTGTCTACCCTCGATTCGCAGGGGCGGGGCGCCTCACTCGACGGCTTCAAGATCCGCGAGCTGTTCGTCAAGCCCCATGCCGAGGACCAGACGTTTTTCTACGGCGCCAATTTCGAGTTCAGCACCAACCACCTCTGGTGGGAGCCGAAGCGTTTTACTTCCGAGGTACGGCCGATCATCGGGTGGCATCTCCATCCGGCGAGCCTCGGCAAACGTCAGCTCGACCTGATCTTCAACCCGATTGTGGACACCGACTACACCGGGGGCTTCGGCAACCTCGAGTTCGTCCCCTCCGGCCGCATTGCGGTGCACATGAACGACAAGTGGGCCGAGGCCATCGAAGAGTATTCCGACTTCGGGCCGCTGCACCGTTTCCTGCCGGCGAACCAGCAGTTCCAGGAGCTGTGGGCCACCACCAACTACTACGGCAAGGTGTACAGCATCGAAACCGGAGTGGGCGTGGGCTTCGCCGACGGCGCCGACAAGCTGACCATGAAGTTCATGATCTCGCGCGACTTCCACCTGTTCGGGAAGAAGTAGCGGCGGGGATAAGCGGGTAGCGCGAGTCAGGGCTTCGCGTCCCGGCCCGGTGACATGACTTGTGGCAGGGCCACTTCACTCCGCCCGCAGGGCGGTGAGCGGATCCACGCGGCTGGCGCGCAGGGCGGGCAAATAGCCGGCGAGCAGGGCGACGGCGGCGAGGACGGCGACCGCGGCGGCGAGCGAGGCGGGGTCGTAGTAGCTGACGCCGTAGAACTGCATTTGGCTGTTGACCAGCTTGGCGCCGCCCAGACTGGCGGGGATGCCGGCGAGAAGGCCGATCAGCACAATTACCGCGGTTTCGCCCAACACCATCGCGATCACCGTGCCGCGGCCGGCGCCGAGCGCCATGCGCACGCCAATCTCGGGCGTGCGGCGGGCGATGCCGTAGGAGAGCACGCCGTAGAGGCCGATGCCCGCCATCAACAACGCCAGCGCGCCAAAGCATGTGCTCAGGCTGGCGAGCAACTGCTGGGTGGCGAGCGAGCCGTCAATCAGCTCGGGCATGGGGGTGACGTCCATGGGCATGTTGGGCGCCACCTGACGCAGCGTCTGGCGAATCTCGCTGACCAGCGATGCCCCGCCCGCGCCGCGCACCAGCGCAAAGGCGCTTGTGGGCGGGCTGCCGGGCACGCCGTTGAAGAGCGGCATGTAGAAGCGCGGGAAGTCCTTTTCCGAGAGACGGTTGTGCTTGGAGTCGGCAACGACGCCCACCACGGTGTAGACCACGCCGTGGTCGTCGGGGTAGGTGTCGTGCAACTGTTGGCCCAGCGGGTCGCGGCCGGCGAAGACCTGCTTGGCGAAGGTCTGGTTGATGACCACGTTCTTGCCGCCGAAGTCATCCGATGGGTTGAGCGGCCGGCCAAAGATGAGAGGAATACCGGCGGCGGTGAAGATATCCCCCGCCACTTGGTCGCAGCGGGCGTTGAAGGACGGATGCCCACTGGGCGGCTTGTAGCCAGCCACCGAGAGCGGCAGACCGCAATCATTGCCGGTGAGGATACCGTTGTCGTCAAAACCAGCGGCACGCACACCGGGAAGGGCGGTGAGCTGTGCCAGCACACGTCGCAGGAAGGGCGTCGCGGCTTCGGCGTGGTAGCCGGCGGCGTCGGCGTCAATGCTGACCGAGACCAGGTGCTCGGGGTTGAAGCCGAGCGGGGTTTGGCTGAGCAGGCGCAAACTGCGGACGAACAGTGCGGCGCCGACCAGCAACACGACCGAGAGCGCGACTTGACCGACGACCAACAGCTTGCCGAGGGGCATTCCGCCCCGAATCAGGCCGTGCAAGATGTGGCGGGAACGGCCAGAGCCGCCCCGGCCCTGCGCCTGGAGGGTGGCGTTGGGGTTCATGCCGGAGAGCCGGAGCGCGGGCGCGAGGCCAAAAAGGATGCCGGTCAGCAGGCAGATCAGGGCGACGAAGCCCAGCACGCGGGCGTCGGGCGTGAGGCTGAGGGTGATAGGCGAGGAGGCGGGCGCCACCAACCGGAGCAAGAGCGGGTCGAGCCAGAAAGCGAGGCCGGCGCCGAGGACGCCGCCGAGAAGGGCCAGGAGGACGCTCTCGGTGAGCAGTTGGCGCAGGATACGTCCGCGACGGGCGCCCAGGGCGAGCCGCACCCCGATCTCTTTTTGGCGGGCCATGCCGCGGGCCAGCATCAGGCTGGCGAGGTTGACGATGGCGAGTAGGAGCACCAGGCCCACCAAGCCAAAGAGGGCAAGCAGCGGATCGCCGAACTGGCGGCGCACGGCGGAGGCGCCGCGGCCGCCGGGCGAGAGTTCGAGCCGCTGGCCGAGCAGCTCGCGTTTGCCGGCGGCGTCGGTGGCGGCGCCGGCCTGTTGCTGTACCGACTGCAAAAACAGTACATTGCTGGCGGCTTGGGCTTGGGCGAGGGTGATCCCGGGCTGCATGCGGCCCATCACCTGCAGCCACATCAGGCGGGAGACGCCGGCGGGATCGTGCAGCCGATCAATGCCCGGCAGCACCACCGGCGTCATGGCGAGAGGCAGAAAGAGGCCGGGGGCATCCCCGACGTTTTCGCCGAAGAAGCCCGGAGGGGCGATCCCGATCACGGTGAAGAGCTGGCCATGCAAGCGCACATCGCGGCCGACCACCGCAGGGTCGCGGTTAAAGCGCTGGTCCCAGTAGGCGTAGCTCATCACCGCTTCGGGCTCAGCGCCGATGGCGAGCGGCTGGTTGGCATCGAAGAGGCGACCCCGGTAAGCGGGAACCTCGAGCACCGCAAAGTAGTTGTTGCTCACCAGCTTGGTGGAGGCGGGCTCCGGGGCCGCCGGCTGCCCGGGAGCGCTCCAATCCACCTGGCTGCTGGTGGTGCCACTCTGCGCCGCCAGGACGCCGGTAAAAACACGGTTGTTATCGCGAATGTGGGTGTACTCGGAGTAGGCGAGTTCGCCGCGGTTCCCGTCGGTGGTCCCGAAGCTGTCCCCAATGGCGCCCGGGTTGGTGAGGAGCGCGAGCTGCTCGGGATGGCCGACCGGGAGCAGACGCAGAATCGTGGCATCGACCAGGGTGAAGATGGCCGTGTTGGCGCCAATGCCGAGGGCAAGGGTGAGCAGCGCCACCGCGGTAAAGCCGGGCGCCTTCAGCAGCGTACGCGTGGCGTACCGTAGGTCGGCTACCAAGTTCATGGACGCTATTCCTCCCGAAGCGCAGTCAAGGGGTCCACTTGGCTGGCTCGCAGCGCGGGCAGATAGCCGGCCAGGAGGGCAACAGCGGCGAGCACGGCGGCGGCGCCAAACAGCGAGGCGGGGTCGTAGTACTGCAATCCGAAGAAATGGATTTGGCTGGCGACCACTTTGGCGCCGCCCAGGCTGGCGGGGACGCCAATGACCAAGCCGAGAATCACAACCACGACAGTTTCACCCAGGATCATGCCGATCACCGCGCCGCGGCCGGCGCCGAGCGCCATACGCACGCCGATCTCGGGCGTACGCCGGGCGACGCCGTACGACATTACGCCATAGAGTCCGATCGCGGCCAGCAGCAGCGCCAGGATGCCGAAGAAACTGCTGAGCTTGGCCAGCATTTTCTGGGTGGCGAGCGAGTCGCCGATCATGGCGGACATGTCGTGAAACGTAGGAGTCCTGAGGTTCGGATCCACCGAATGGACCGCCTGGCGCAGGGCCGCGGAGAGAGCCCCGGAGTCAGTGGTACCGCGGACCAGGATATTGGAGCCGCCGGAGATGGGGCCGGGAAGGTTGTTGTAGAACGACAGGTAGAAGCGCGGCGGGGTCTTTTCGCCGAGGTTGTTATATTTTGCGTCCTTGACCACGCCCACCACGGTGTAAACGGCGTTCTTGTCGTCGGGGTAGAGATCGTGGAGTTGCTGGCCGAGCGGGTTGCGGCCGGCGAAGAACTGCTTCTCCATGGTCTGGTTGATGACCGCGTTGCGGGTGGAGGAAGTTTCGTCCTGAACGTTGAGCGTGCGCCCGAGGAGGAGCCCAATGCCGGTGGTCTTGAAGTAGTCGGCGCTGACGGTATCGAAGCGCGCGCCGGCTCCCTTCTGCCCGTTGGGCGGAACGAATCCTTCCACCGCGATTGGCAGCCCGGACTCGCTGCCGGCAAACAGGCCATCGGTGGTGAGGGCGACGCTACGAACGCCTGGGGTGGCGGCAAGCTGCTCGGTCAGGCGGTGCCAGAAGGCGGGGAGGGCGTCATCCTTGTAGCCGGCTGCGCCCGCGTTGATACCGAAGAGAATGAGGTGGTCGGAGTTAAAGCCGAGCGGCACCGCGTTCAGTTTCTGCAGGCTGCGCACGAAAAGGCCGGCGCCGACCAGCAGGACGATGCAGAGGGCGACCTGGCCGATGATCAGCACCTTCCCCAAGGGCAGACCGCCGCGCAGCCATCCGCTGAAGACGTGGCGGGTACGGCCCGAGCCACCGCGCCCCTGCGACTGCAAAGTCGCGTTGAGATCGAGCCGGGCCATGCGCATCGCCGGCGCCAGACCAAAAAGGATACCGGTGAGCAGGCAGAGCACCGCGACGAAGCCCAGCACGCGCCAATCGGGCGAGAGATCCAGGGCCACCGGATTCCCCGGATCGGAGACGAGGCCAAGCAGGAGGCGGTCGCCCCAGATGGCGAGCAGCGCACCCAGCAGACCGCCGAGAATCGAAAGGAGCACGCTTTCGGTCAACAGTTGGCGCAGGATGCGGATGCGCCCCGCACCCAGGGCGAGGCGCACGCCCACTTCCTTCTGGCGGGCGGTGGCGCGGGCGAGAAGCAGGCTGGCCAGGTTGACGGTGGCGAGCACCAGCACCAGGCCGACCAGGGCGAAGAGCGCAAGCAACGGATCGCCGAAGTCGCCGCGTACACTGGAGGATCCGCGGCCGCCCTGACTGAGGACAAGCTTTTGGCCCAGAATGTCGTGGCGGCTTTGTGCATCCTGGGCGGCGCCGGCCTGCTCCTGAATCGAGCGCAAAAAGATCACGTTGCTGGCGGCCTGCGCCTGGGCCAGCGTGACCCCGGGCTTCATGCGACCCATCACCTGAAGCCACATCATGCGGGAGACGCCGGGCGGATCATGCAGGCGGTCACGGCCGGGGTAGACCTGGGGCGTCATGCTCAGCGGGAAAAATAAGTCGGGGACCTGGCCGACGTTTTCGCCCGAGAAGCCGGGCGGGGTAACGCCGATCACGGTGAAGACATGGCCAAAGACGCGGACGTTGCGGCCGATCACGCCAGGATCGCGGTGGAAGTGCTGGTTCCAGTAGCCGTAGGTCATCACCGTGATCGGGCTGGCGCCGATCGCTCCGTCGTCGGCGGCGGTGAAGGTGCGGCCGCGGTAGGCGCCGACCTGGAGAACGGAAAAGTAATTGCCGCTGACCATCTTGACGTTGGCCTGCTCAGGAGCCTCGCCGGTCGCGCTCCAATCCACCGGATCGCGGCTGGTGTCGCTCTGCGCCGCCATCAAGCCGCTGAAGACGGTGTTGTGGTCGCGGAGCTGGAGGTACTCGGAGTAGGCGAGCAGGTCGCGGGTACCGCCCGAGGTCCCGAAGCTGGTGCCGCTGGCGGTGGGGTCGGTCAGCAGGGCCAACTGCTCGGGATGGGGCACCGGAAGCAGCCGGAGGAGGGTGGCATCCACCAGCGTAAAGATCGCGGTGTTGGCGCCGATGCCGAGCGCCAAAGTGAGCAGTGCCACGGCGGTGAAGCCGGGCGCTTTCAACAACATGCGGACGGCGTAGCGCAGGTCTTGGAACATGAGCCCTCCCCTCCCCTTATGACGGCGCACCCAGCTATCGGTTAGCGTAACCGCGTTTCCGCGTTTTGGTTACTCTTCTACCAGACCGTTCGCAGAGCCGCACATCGCCGGATCGCCCGGTCGGCGGTGACCAATACAGCGTCCTCGGCCCACGCGGTGGCCCCGATCAAGCGATCCCCGGGATCGTTGGGAAACTCCGGCGGCAGTTCCTGCGATAAGGCGCTGATGCGCGCTGTCATTGGGAGCACAACGAAACGCTCCTCGATTTGTGCCAGGTACTCCTCGATGGCGACTCCTACGTCAATATGCAGGAAATCGCCAGTCCCTGGCCGGCTGCGCGCCCGTCCTGAATGAACTTGCGAGCCCGGGAGGTAATCCGATCGGAATCCATAGCCAGCCAGACGACTACGTGCGAGTCGACCAAGATCATCCCAAATCGCCCCACTCCTCCAGCGAAAGAACCGGGGCTACGATGTCCCCATTAACGCGGATTTTCCCTCGCATAAATCCGAAGATAGGGTCGGGATCGGCTACGACAGGGACCAGCTTGGCTACCGGTTTTCCCCGCTTCGTGATGACCACTTCTTCGCGCCTCGCCTGCACTTCATCCTTGAGTTGCAGACAGTGCGCCTTGAACTTTCCAGCGGCAATTTGCTTCATGACCTGTTCCCATGGTCATGTTAGCACCGCCTGTCGGACTACTTGAGGTATTTGGCGTACCAGTCGAGGTAGCGCTGCATGCGGTCGCGCTGGAAACTGGGGCGGGTGATGCCGTGCCACTCGCCGGGGTAGACGATGAGCTCGGTGGGGACGCCCAGGCTGCGCAGCGCCTGGTACATCTGCTGGCCCCCCTGGAGCGGAACGTTGGAGTCGCGGTCGCCGCCCAGGAAGATGGTTGGCGTTTTGATCCGGTCGGCGTGCAGGAACGGGTAGGAGATCTTCTGGTAGGTGGCCCAGGCTTTGGCATTCCAGGGCGGACCGATCTCGTAGTCGTACTGAATGATGTACTGGTCGGTGCCGTAGAAAGCGACGGTGAAGCCGGTGCCGGCCCCGTCGGTGGCGGCCTTGAACCGGGTATCGCTGGCGATCATGTAGTCGGTGAGGAGGCCACCGTAGCTCCAGCCGCCCACGCCGAGGCGCTGGGGGTCGGCGATGCCCATCCCGATGACGTGGTCGACGCCAGCTTCGAGGTCTTTGACCTCGAGATCGCCCCAATCGGCGGCGATGGCGCGCTGGAACGCCTGCCCTCGTCCCGAACTGCCGCGATAGTTGACCGCGAGAACGGCGTAGCCGTTGGCGGCGAACATCTGGCCCTCGAGGTTGAAGCTGTGCCCATCCTGGCCATTGGGACCGCCGTGGATGCGAAGCAGCAGCGGCACCTTCGCTCCAGCATGGTAGCCAACCGGAGTGATGAGCAGCCCGTGAACGTCGGTGCCGTCGGCGCTCTTGAAGTCCACGTCGCGCACCTTGCCGAGTTCAAGCTGGGCAAAGAGGGCGTCGTTCTGATGACTGAGCTGGCGGGGGACGGCACCGTCCAGGGCATAGACCTCGGTCGCCCTGTCGTCATGGGCGACCAGCGCGGCCTGGCAGCTTCCGCCGAAGGTCAGGCTACTCAATACGATGGGGCGCGAAAGGAGAGGCGTTACTTGATGGCTGGCGATGTCCACGCGGGCGGGGTAGACCGAGCGGTCATCCGCGGCGAGGACCTCGATGGTCTTGCCGCCGGAGTCAAAATGGGGTTGCGAAACGCCCCGGTCGAACTCGGTGGTGAGGACGGCGGGCTGGCCCGGGCCATCGGCGGGGACCACCGCCAGGCGCTGCATGGTGTAGGCTCCCCACTGGTTGGCGGCACCCTCCATGAAGGCGAGCGTGCGGCCATCGGGCGACCAGGCGGGCCGGGAGTCCTCGGTAAACGCGCTGGAGTCGGTGATGGCGCGGGCGACCGAGTTCGGCTGCGCGGTGGCGACGTAGAGCTGACCATCGAGCTCGCGTTCGGGATGCTTGTCGTGGTTGCTGATGAAGGCGATGCGGGTTCCGTCGGGCGACCAGGAGGGGTTGCTCTCGTTGTAGCTGCCCTGGGTGAGCCGCTCCATCTTGCGGGTGGCGAGGTCGAACAAATAGATGTAGGTCTTGCGGTCGCTGAGGAAACCGATGCGGTCTTCCTTGAATTTATAGCGGTCGATGACGATGGGTTTGGGTGGGTCGCCGGGTTTGGTTTCGGGAGCGGGATCCTGGACCACAAGGGCGAGGCGCTTGCTGTCAGGCGACCAAGCGTAGCTCTCGAGGCTTCCCTTCACCGCGGTCAACTGCTCCGCCTCTCCGCCGGTGCGGTCGAGCAGCCAGACTTGGCTACCCTTGGCCGGCCCCGGACGAGACGAGGTGAAGCTCAAGTACTTGCCGTCAGGCGACCAGCGCGGCGAGGATTCGGACCCTTCGCTCGCGGTCATCTGCAGATTGCGGCTGCCGTTAAAACTCGCCATCCAAATGTGGGAATGGTGGGCGTCGGCTTTAACGTCGGTGGACTGGGTGACGTAGGCGACCCACTGCCCGTCGGGCGAGCACTGCGGATCGCTCACGGCGCGCATGCGCGCCATGTCGTCGAGGTTGAGGCGGCGCGGGGCGGACGCGGACTGCGCGCGAGCGAGCGGCAGCAGCGTAAGCGAGAGGGCGGCGGCAAGACAGAGGCGCGTGCGCATGCGGGGAGAATAACAAAAATCCCGCCGCACGGCGTTGCTCGTGCCCCGCGGATCAACTCGGGAGCAGCGGATTGCGCCACCGCAGACCGGGAAACCTGCTGAAGTCCCGATCGGTGGTGCAAAACTCAGCCCCGTGTTCGAGCGCCAAGGCGGCCAGGCTCGCGTCGGTAGACAAGGGCCCTCGGCATTGGCCTTCGCGCATCATCTGTTGAAACAGGGGCCAGTGCCGTGGACCGGGTACGAGAGTCATGACGTTGGACCGCTGCAACCAACTGGCAACCATCTCCAGCGCATGCGATGGTTCGAGGGCCGGGTGCATGATCCGGGAATTGGTGGCGAGACGGACGAAGGCGTGCAGGACCGACCACGGCAATCCAACCGGCTCCAAACCGCTCAGGGTCGCCTCCCACCATGCGCGTGCCGAGGCGTGCTGGGCAGAGTCGGCGAACTGCGCGTAGAGCAGGAGATTGACGTCGGGAATCGTCACCGGGACCAGGGCCCGCCATCGTCATCGAGCAGCTCGGCGATTTTATCGATGTTAATCCCCGGGCGCGGGCCCCCCGGGCTCGGCTGCACCACAAAGCGCGTCTGCCGGCGGGGATGGCGCAGTGCATCGAGTCCGAGACGCAGACACTCGTTCACGACTTGGCGAAAGCTAGTGCCACGGCGATGCATTTCAGCCTGCAAGCGCTGATAGGTGCTATCGTCGATCGCCAGCGTGGTTCGCACATTGCAATGCTAGATGCCATGGCATCATGATGTCAAGGGCTTGCCCCCTTCTGCTTCCAGCGTGGTGGCGTATACTGACGGCCATGAACGCCGCAACTTGTCTGATCGCCGCTGCCGCGCTGAGCGTGGCGCTAGGAGCGCAAGGTTCGCACGGTCCCGCCGGGCCGCCGCGGACCAATGTTCCGCAATCCGAGGTGGACGCGATCACCCACTCGGTGCTATTGATCGATACCCACAACGACATCACCAGCAAGACGGTGGACGGGCTGGATATCGCGGCGCCGTCGTCATGGAATGGGACCTCGGGCACGATGACCGATGCCGGGCGTCTGCGCCGCGGCGGGGTGGGGGCGGTATTTTTCGCCGCCTACGTGGCGTCCACCTACGTCCAGGGTAACCACAGCGCCAACCGCACGCTGCAGATGATTGACACCATCCGGCACGACATCGTGGCGGGCCATCCCAACGACTTCGTCCTCGCCACCAGCGCCGACCAGATCGAGGCGGCGCACCGGCAGGGCAAGATCGCGGCCCTGATCGGGATCGAGGGCGGGCACGCCATCGAGGACAGCCTGCGGCTGCTGCGCGACTACTACGTGCTGGGGGCGCGGTACATGACCCTCACCCATACCAACACCAACGACTGGGCGGACTCCTCCGGCGATATTGCAAACACCGCGGTGGCGCATCACAACGGCCTGACGCCGTTTGGCAAGCAGGTGGTGCTGGAGATGAACCGGCTGGGGATGATGGTGGATATCTCCCACGTCGCCGACCAGACCTTTTGGGATGCGCTGGCCACCAGCCAGGCGCCGCTGATCGCCTCGCACTCCTCCTGCCGGGCGCTCACCAACGCCCCGCGCAACATGACCGACCCGATGATTGCGGCGCTGGCGGCCAAAGGCGGCGTGATCCAGATCAATTTCTACTGCAACTTTATCAGCCAGCGCTATGCCGATGCGGATAAGGCACACGAGAAGAATATCCCTCCGGCGACCCTCAAGGACGTGCTCGACCACATTGACCACGCGGTGAAGATCGCCGGTATGGACCACGTCGGGATCGGCAGCGACTTTGACGGCATCGAGTGCGCGCCCACGGGGCTGTCGGACGTATCGCAGTTCCCCAACCTGACCCGGGCCTTGCTGGAGCGCGGCTACTCGCGTGGCCAAATCGAAAAACTCTATGGCGGCAACACGCTACGCTTAATGCGGCAGGTCGAAGCGGTGGCGCACAAACTCCAGAAGGAAAGGCCGGCGTCGGGGACTGAGTAGCGCCAATGATTCGGGACAAAACGGGGTATGCGTCGATCAGGGCTCCTGCGTTAGTGCCGGCAATGCAGTGGACGCAGGCGGCGGTGTTTCGCAACCTCGCATCAATGATTGGCGCGGGCCCCAGCAATGACCTACTGCGGGGACGTATCTCACGTTTTTCACTGGATGCGCTGGTGAATATTGCCACCGCCCTGGGTTGCCGGGTGCGGGTAAAGCTGACCGCGGCTTAGCCGAGCAGGGTGCGCAGGCGGGCCAACCCGGCGCGGCTGACCGGGAGACGGGCGGCGCCGGCGGCGGCATCGAGGACGGCGACTTGGGAATCCTTGCCGTAGGGCTCGAGGCGCTCGACGCGCTCCACGCGGACCAAATAGGAGCGATGAATGCGGACGAACTCCTTGGGGTCGAGCGCGGCCTCCAGGCTGGCGATGGTCTGTTGCTTGAGGTGCTTCTTGCCGGCCGTGGCGAGGGCGACGTAGTCGTCTTGGGCCTCGGCGTAGTCGAGCTTGCTCACCGGAATGATTGTGACCTTGGGCCCGTTGCGCACGACCACGCGCTGGAGGTAGCCGGGATGGGCGGCGGCGGCCAAAGCTGTAGCGGGCAGCGGGGCGCGGCGCTCCAGGGCGTGGCGCAATGCGGTTTCCAGCCGCTCGGCGGTGAAAGGCTTCAATAGATAGTCCACGGCGTGGACCTCAAAGGCGCGCAAGGCGTAGGCGTCGTGCGCGGTCACGAAGACCACGGCGGCGCCGGGGTCGCGCCCCTGCTCTCGATCGTCGCGCAGCAACTCGAGCACTTCAAAGCCATCGAGCTTGGGCATCTGGATATCGAGGAAGATGACGTCGGGCTTGAGTTCCTGGGCGGCCTTGACGGCTTCCAGACCGTTGGCGCACTCGGCCACAACTTCCACCGAAGCGGCGAGGGGCGGCGCGGCGAGCATCTCGCGCAGAACTTGGCGGGCAAGGGGTTCGTCATCGACGATGGCGGCGCGAAGCTTCATGCCGGCACCTCCTGGGGAAGCATGATGGTTACCGTAAACTGGCCGTTGGTAGCCGCCGTTTCGATGCTGGCGGCGGCGCCAAAGCGGGCTTCGAGGCGGTTACGGACATTGGCCAGGCCGAGGCCGCCGCTGCCCGGCCGGGGCGAGAGCGCGTCCAGCGCTTCGGGATCGTAGGGATTGCATACACACAGGCGGAGACCGTCGCCGGTCCAGGCGGCGTCGAGACGGATCCATCCCCCTTCGAGAAGTTGGGCGATGCCATGCACCACCGCGTTTTCGACCAGGGGCTGCAGCAGCAGCGGCGGCACCTCGGTGGCAAGCGCGCCTGGGGCGATGTTTTCTTCGAAACGCAGGCGCGGGCCAAACCGGATCTGCTCGACCGCGAGGTAGGCGCGGGTGAGATCGAGTTCGTCGGCGAGCGGCACTCCACGGCGCTCACCCAAACGGAGAGTACGGCGGAGGAAATCCCCCAGCAGGACACACATCTCTCGCGCGCGCGCCGGATCGGTGGCGGTGAGCGCGCTGATCGAGTTCAGGCTATTGAACAAAAAGTGGGGGTTGAGCTGGGCCTTGAGCGCGCGCAGTTCGGCCTCGCGGGCAAGGATCTCGGCGCGGCGGGCGGTCTCGGCGCCAATCCAGAGGTAGTACCTCGCCACGGTCAGAAGGTAAAGCAGGAAGCCGGCACCGCCGATCAGCGCGGTTACGCCGGCGGCCAACCTAACTCCCAGCGCCGCGGCCAGCAGCAGCATCACCGTTGCCCAGAGCGA
>Ga0134125_10003557_pt1 | contig 18001 bp, 16 predicted proteins | sample KB31751_FD_96464 | JGI IMG/M metagenome (GOLD analysis project Ga0134125, IMG submission 96464) | Terrestrial soil microbial communities with excess Nitrogen fertilizer from Kellogg Biological Station, Michigan, USA - KB3-175-1 | ecosystem: Environmental > Terrestrial > Soil > Unclassified ...
GAGCGCGAGTGGGCTTTGCCAGATCGGGGTGGCGAACACATTGTCCACGATCAGCCGGGCGCCGGCGGCGTGCGCGATCTCGGCGATGGCGGGAATGTCGAGCACGTCGAGCGTCGGATTGGTCGGGCTCTCCAGGAAAAAGCTCCTGGTGTTCGGCTTGACGGCGCGCTGCCATTCATCGAGCTTGAGCCCATCGACCAGCGTCGACTGGATGCCGTAGCGCGGCAGCAGATCCTCAACCACATATCGGCAGGAGCCGAACATCTGCTTGGAGGCCACCACGTGGTCGCCGGCCCTCAAGGGAGCAAGGATGGCCGTGGTCACCGCGGCCATCCCGGTCGCAGCCGCGCGGCCTGCCTCGGCGCCTTCCAATTCGATCATGCGGCGTTCGAACATCCCAATGGTCGGGTTGGAATAACGCGAATAGATGTAGCCGGGATCCTCCCCCTTGAAGCGCGCCTCGCACAGTTCCGCGGTCTGGTAGACATAGCCTTGCGTCAGGAACAGCCCTTCCGACGTCTCGCCGAACTCGGAGCGGATGGTGCCTGAATGCACCAGGCGGGTTTCGGGGCGATACTTGGCCGTGGGCGACGGGGCAGCAGATTTGGACATGTGACCTCCAGCATGGCCATCTCAGGAATGGCCACAAAAAACCGGCCTGGGAGAACTCCTCGAGGCCGGGATCACAACTGTCCGCGGCCTGTTTAGCGACTTATTTAACGTGGCTGCAAGCCGGCCGGCCCAAATCACCACGGGATAAGTCATGCTCTTATTCGCAGCCGGCCTTTCCGTCAAGGCAGGGTTCGGCTAACCGATAAAAGACCTATTTTTGAGGGTGCATGGAGCAAAGGCCTACCGCAAGGGATCAGTACGTGTCGTTCACGCTTGCGAAAGACGCCAACGGCATCCTGCCCGACCGCATGATCGCGGCGATGGCGGATTCCGGCCTGATCCTGCCGGCCTATCCCTTTGTCGAAAGTCAAATCCAGCCGGCCAGCCTCGATCTGCGTCTCGGCGACATCGCCTATCGGGTCCGCGCCAGCTTCCTCCCGGGCCCCGGCGCCACTGTCGCCGAGCGCATCGACGAGTTGAAGCTGCACGAGATCAGCCTCGCCGACGGCGCGGTGCTGGAGACCAACTGCGTCTATATCGTGCCGCTGATCGAAAGCCTGGCGCTGCCGCCCGAGATCGTCGCGGCCGCCAATCCGAAAAGCTCGACCGGACGGCTCGACGTGTTCACCCGCGTGATCGCCGACGGCACCCGCCGCTTCGACATGATCGGCGCGGGTTATCATGGCCCGCTCTATGCCGAGATCAGCCCGAAGACGTTTCCGGTGCTGCTGCGCGAGGGCTCGCGGCTGTCGCAGGTGCGCTTCCGCACCGGCGATGCCATTCTGGACGCGGATGAACTCGACGCGCTGCATGCGAAGGAGCGCCTGGTTGACTCCGATGATGCCGATCTCTCCGGGGGCGTCGCGCTCTCGGTCGATCTCTCCGGCGAGAATTCGAACGGCTTCGTCGGTTATCGCGCCAAGCGCCACACCGGCGTGGTCGATGTCGACCGCCGCGGCGGCTATACGGTCGAGGAGTTTTGGGAGGCGATCCCGGCGCGCTCCGACCGAAGCCTCATTCTCGATCCCGGCGAGTTCTACATCCTCGCCTCCAAGGAAGCTGTGCAGGTGCCGCCAGATTACGCCGCCGAAATGGTGCCGTTCGATCCGCTGGTCGGCGAATTCCGTGTGCATTATGCCGGCTTTTTCGATCCCGGCTTCGGTTACGCGGGTGCCGGCGGGAAGGGGGCACGCGCGGTGCTCGAAGTGCGCTCGCGTGAGGTGCCGTTCATTCTCGAGCACGGCCAGATCGTCGGTCGCCTCGTCTATGAAAAGATGCTGGCGCGGCCCGATGCGCTTTACGGTCAGCGTATCGGCTCCAACTACCAGGCGCAGGGTCTCAAGCTGAGCAAGCATTTCCGGGTGTAGACGGGTATGCTGGCTGGCGGTAGGGCGCGGGAGCCGGCTACAGCGCGTTTGCAGGAGAGTGAGATGGAAGGCAGCGAGCAAACGGCCCTATGGTCGAAATGGCGCGCCGTCGCCGAGCTCTATCATGCCTGCTTCACCGGCCTCATCCTGTCAGTGGTGACCCGGCGCAGTACCGCGGATGCGGCGGAGTTCGTGTTTCGGGTGTTCCGCCGTCAGCAGCAGGAGCGTTTTCTGCCCGGGCTGGAAAAGCTTGGGCTCAGACATTTGCCGCCAGCCGTCGCCGCTGCCCAATATCACTATCTCTCCAATTGGATCGGCGGCGTGCGTGTCGAATACATGTATGAGAACGACCGGAAGGCGTGGATTCGCTATCCGCCGCCGCGTTGGATTTGGAAGGGGACGGCGATCTGCGGCGTGCCCGGCGAGGTCTCGCGCGCGATGTTGCGCGGCTGGCACGCCAATAACGGCGCGGTCCTCGGCAACTTGAAGCTGGGCTTTGTCTGCACCAAGCAGAGTGTCGACGGCCAGGACGGGCTCGAAGGTTACTACTACGAGGACGATCATCCGCTCGAACTCGACCAGCGCCTCAAATTCGCCCGCCATCTCGAGGCGCCGCTATTCGATCCGGCAAAGGCGCCGGCCTTGCCGGTCGCGAACTGGCCAAAGCCGCGCCTGGAAAAGGCCTACCGCAACTATGCCATGGAGTATGTCCGCACTGCCGCGCCGGTGATGGTGCAGTTGTTCGGACCGGAGGATGCCGGTCATTTGCTCCACCTCACAGGCAAGCTGATCGGCATGCAACATTTCGACGAAGTCGCAGGGGCGCTTGCCGCCGCGCGCGGCGGCCCGCGTCAGTTCGCAGCATTCCTGTCCGCGCTGCTCGCAGCACAGGACGATGTTGCGGAGACTAACGAATCCGCCGGCAGCTTCGAAATCCGCCAGCAAAGCTGGAAGCTGATGGCTGACGTCGATGACTATCACCCGGCCTGTGCCAAGATCCTGCAGGGCCTGTTCGAGGGCCTCGCGGCGGGGTGCGGCCGCCGCATCGCGGTGAATCTCGCAACGGCCGCCGGTGAGAGGCCGCCGTTCGTCTGGTCGATTGCCTGAGCTTCGGTGCCGATGCTCCTTCCTCGCTCGGCGCGCAAGGCTGCGCTGTGCCGGCAGAGCATGCACGATCAATGGTGTCGCCGGTGGCGATGATCACACTGCCGCCTTCATGCTCCGGCTCAAGGCCCTCTGCATGGCGGCCGCGCCCGCATCCATCTGGCTGTCGATGTAGGGCGCGATCTCGTGCGGCAGCACGTCGGTGATCCAGATGACGCGGCAACGATTCTCGCCATCGGCCAGCACCTGCGCGGAGGCGCTGTGCTGCTTGATCCGCTCACTGATGACGGCGTAAGCGAGCCGCCGTCGCGTCTCGTCGCAGTCGACCAGAAGCTCGCGCGCGACCGTGCCATTGGCGAAGGTCACGATGCGGCTCTCGCCGTCTAGGCTGCAGTCGGTGACGAAGCCCGGCACCAGGCGGGTATGCAGCGCACCGAAATCGCGCAAGGCGTCCCAGACCTCGTCGGCAGGTGCATCGATCGGAATGTCCTTGTGAATGGAAGCCATGATGTTCCTCTCCTTTGGTGACGTCATTCCGGGTTCGGTGCTTCGCGCCGCCCTGGAATGACGGCGCATCACGTGCACACCGCTTCGACATTGTTGCCGTCGGGATCGATCAGGAAGGCGGCGTAATAGGTCGGGCTGTAATCGGCCCTGATCCCCGCCGCGCCGTTGTCGCGGCCGCCGGCCTTGAGGCCCTCGGCGTAAAACCTTTTGATGGCATCATGGCTCGGCGCACGAAAGGCGATATGGGCGCCCTCGCTTTTCAAGCCCTTGTGCAGATAGAGCCATAATGCCGGCTCACCTTTCGGGCCGAAGCCGGCACCGTTCTCGTCCTTGGAACAGAGGACGTAACCGAGGGGCGCCAGCGCTGCGGTGTAAAATCGCACGCTTGCGTCGAGATTGCCGATTTTGAGGCCGATGTGGTCGTACATGCTTGTCTCCAATGCTTCGTGCGCTATTCGCGCGGCATGGAGACGAGCCTAGTCAGTTCAGCGCCAAGCGTTCTTGGAAAATCTTGCGCATCCCGCGCGAGGCCTGGCGAAATTTCAACGGCGACACCCCGGCGGCGCGATGAAATGTACGCACGAAGTTGGAAAGGTCGGCGAAGCCGACGTCATAGGCGATGTCGGTGACGGCGCGATCGTCGCCCGTCAGCAGCCGGGCGGCATGGCGCAGCCGCGAGCGCACCAGGTATTGGTGCGGGGTCACGCCGAGCACGGAGGAAAACAGCCGCAGGAAGTGGAACGGGCTGACGCCGGCCTGCGCCGCCGCGTCCTCGAGTTCGACATTCCGGTGCGAGTTTGCGTCTAACCACAACGCCGTCTCCACCGCGCGACGGCGATCCCGCGCCGTTGTCTTCGTGCCCTTGCGCTCGCGGCCCGAGACCACATCGACGAGGCGGCTTGCAAAAATTTGGCCGATCTCGTTAAGGCCGATATCGCTTACGCCTTCGGCGGCGCTCTGTGCGAGTTCGCCCAGCACCATCAGTTCGGGCAGGGGCGGCGTTGCGCCGATACGCCAGGCGCCCACGCTGCCGCCGATCGCGTCCACCAGCTCCGGCTCCAGGAAGAACGACAGGCATTCGTCGCCGCAAACGTGGTCATGGGTGCAGAAAAATTCGGTGTCGGGATAACCGACCAGCACGCTTCCGGCCACGAGTTCATGGGCACGCCCACGGCTGCAATAGCCGAAGCTGCCCTTGCGCACATAGGAAATTGAATGGCAGCGGTGCTGCTCCAGGAACGGCTTGCCGCCCGGAACCGCCGTGCAGCGGAAGTCCGAGACCGTGATGGACGGGCGCACCAGCAGGGTGGTCGAGCTCATCCCCGGAATCTAATTATACGGGCCCGGCAGAGCAACCGGGAGCAGCGCATCGAAGAAGGTCGGTGCCCTCGATCGACAGGAGATGCCTCCAAAAGCCGAGACCCGGCCGGCGGAATGTCCCCTCTCCAGCATGCGACAGCAGGATGTGACGATCATGTGGGATTCCTCCCGGTGGCCGGCGCCACGCGCCCTACAAGCCGCTTGGCGGATCGGCCGGTCTCGGCTAATCAAGGGAGCATGATCCCGACCTTGAGGGCCGCGTTACCGCAAAGTGGGTAGCGGTTTTCCGAGATCATGCTAACCGAGGCCGGAACGGTCCCGCGGGCGTAGTTCAATGGTAGAACGGCAGCTTCCCAAGCTGCATACGAGGGTTCGATTCCCTTCGCCCGCTCCAATCTTTTTCTCCTTATCCTCCAGATATTTGAGGCATAGTCCTCCTGGCTGGCGCCCATTTTCGCCGATTGGCCGTACAACGCTTCTACAACGGCGATCGTCGGGCCTGGAGCCGAGCCGCGCAGCGGCTACCCCCGGTGGTCGGCTGGGCCCCGCGTCTATCGCCCGGCCATTTTCCGCGCTTGCTCTCTGGCAACGTCGATCATCGCCTTCAGACCGGGTCGCTGATCGGTGTCCTTCCAGACGCACCAGGTTTCGGACGGTTCGTGCCGTCCGGATATCTCCACGAACTTGGCCTTGGTGACATGTCGCGTGTTCAAGGTCCGGGGGACCAGGGACACGCCCATGCCGGACTCGACAAAGGAGACGACGCTCGTCCAGTGACGGACTTCGTGCTTCACATTGGGCATGAAACCGTGCGCCACGCATATCGAAATGATGGATTCGAAATAGTGCGGAGACGCGCTGCGCGAGAAGAGGACGAACTCGTCGTTCTTCAATTTGTCGAGCTTCAGCGTTCTTGCTTTCGCGGCCGGATGGTGCCAGGGGACGCAGGCCACGAAGGGCTCGGAATGGAAGCGGAAGCCTTTCAGTTCGGCGGCCGTCGTCGCGCCTAGAACGAAGCCGAAATCGATCTCGTCGCGCTTGATCGCCGCGATCTGTTCGACTGAATTGAGTTCCGTCAGCAGAAGTTCGATGCCGGGATTGTGCTTCCGGAAGAGATCCACGATCTGCGGCATGCCTCTGTAGAGCATCGATCCGCCGAAACCAACGCGAAGCCGGCCTTCCTTGCCCTCGGCGACGGCCTTCACGAGCGCTTTGGCCTCGTCGAATTGTCGCAAGAGAAGGCGCGCTTCGCGTTGAAGCGCGGCGCCCGCGCGGGTGAGGTCGACGTTGCGACTGTTGCGGCTGAAGAGCGGCGTCTGCAGTTCCGCCTCGATCTGCCGGATCGCCAAACTCAGCGGCGGCTGCGACATGCCCAGCCGCTTGGCCGCTCGTCCGAAATGTTTTTCCTCGGCAAGGGTCGCGAAATACCGAAGCTGCCTCAGGTCCATTACCGCTGTCCAAAGCGCGCGGGATCGATACTTCAGATATATCGATCAGTTCAATTACGATATTGGACTATATCGTTCGGAATGTCGATAATAGGGGATCACACATCGCATGGAGGAGATGGTCATGAGAGCGGAACCGACCGCCGTCGCCGCGATTCCGGATTCGCGCGGCACCAACCTGTACCGTGCGGATCGCGACGCAGCGCCCCTCCTGCAACACTATCTGCCGGAGGATCTGTTCCGTCATATCGAGCCGAAGCTTGATCGTCTCGGCGCCCTCGCCGGCGACAAGCTGGACCGGCTGGCCACGATCGCCGACAAGAATCCGCCGACGCTCTCGGTCCGGTCCCGGACGGGTCAGGACGCCGACACCATCGAGAAGCACCCGGCCTACCTCGAAATGCAAGCTCTGGCGTTCGGCGAGTTCGGCCTGTCGGCCGTCTCCCACCGAGCAGCCTTGGGATGGCATGAAGCCATGCCGCCGGCGGCGAAGTACGCGATCGCGTTCCTCTTCACCCAGGCCGAATTCGGTTTGATGTGTCCCGTCAGCATGACAGACTCGCTGGCCCGCACGCTCAAACGCTACGGCGATCCTTCGCTCGTCGCTCGCTACTACGACAAGCTCACGACGACGGACCTGGACGAGTTGATGCAGGGCGCCATGTTCATGACCGAGCAGGGCGCCGGATCCGATATCTCCGCTACGGAGACGAGGGCCGACATCCAGGACGACGGCACGTGGCGCCTGACCGGCGAAAAGTGGTTCTGCTCGAACGTCGACGCGGACCTGGCGATGGTGCTCGCCCGCAGCGAGGACAAGCCGGGACTCGCGGGCGTCTCGCTCTTCCTGCTGCCGAAGGTCAAGAGGGACGGTCTTACGAACAACTATCGGATCCTCCGCCTCAAGGACAAGCTGGGGACCCGCTCGATGGCCAGCGGCGAGATCAGGCTGTCCGGTGCCGAGGCCTATCTGATCGGTGAACGGGGCCGCGGCTTCAATCAGATGGCGGACATGGTCAACAACTCGCGCCTTTCGAACGCCATGCGGGCGGCGGCGCTGATGCGTCGTTCGGTGACGGAGGCGATGTTCATCGCTCGCCGTCGCGCCGCCTTCGGCCACAGGCTGATCGAACTGCCGCTGATGCGCCGGCAACTCGCCAAGATGACCGTCTGGGCCGAACAGGCGCGGACCATGATGTTCCTGACCGCCGAGGCGCTGCATCGCGCCAACCAGGGCGACGCCGAATGCGAGAAGCTCGCCCGCATCATGACGCCGCTCATCAAATTCCGCGCGTGTCGCGACGCCCGCAAGGTCACGGGCGATGCGATGGAGGTGCGGGGAGGCTGCGGCTATATCGAGGAATGGCCGGATGCGCGGTTGCTCCGCGATGCGCATCTCGGCTCGATCTGGGAAGGCACGTCGAACATCGTGGCGCTGGACGTGGTCCGCGCGATCGGCCGCAACCAGGCGCTGCCCGTCCTGAAGGCGGCGAACGAGAAGCTTTTGGCGCAAGCCGGTCTCGATGGGACGCTGAACGCTCTCCTCGCCGAAACGCTCGAGAAGGTCTGCCGGTTCGCCGCAAAGGTGACCGACGACAAGGACGAAAGGCTGGCGCGCCAAGTCGGGTCGTCGCTCTATCACATCACGTCCGCGATCGGACTAGCTCACGAGGCCGCACGGATCGGAGCCCCGCATCGGTTGGCGATGGCCCGCATGGTGTTGCAGCATCGATTGCTTCCCCGCGATCCGATGGCCGCGGAGGACGATGCGGCGATGCTGGAGACGCTGCCCGGATCCTGAAAATACACTCCACAAAACAAGATCGGCAAGAAGTGCAGGAGAAACACGTGAAACTTAGCCGCAGGGCGTTCATGGCGGCAAGCGCCGCCACTTTGGTCACAGGCAGGGCGCGCGCCGCGCAACCGATCAAGATCGGCGTGCTGACGGACTTGGCCGGCCCCTACGCCGACGACAGCGGAAAGGGGTCGGTCGTCATGGCCAAGCTCGCCATCGAGGACTTCCGCAAGATGAACGCGGGCTTGGACGTCGAATTGATCTCGGCGGACTTCTCCGACAAACCGGACGTCGCGGCGAACCTGGCCGCCCAATGGTACGATCGCGAAGGCGTCGATCTCATCATTGACGTTCCCGTGTCGTCCGCGGCGCTGGCGGTGGCGAACGTCGCCAAGCAGAAGGACAAGGTCGCAATCTTCAACGCCGGATCGTCGGCCTTGACCGGCGCCCATTGCACCCCCAACACCGCGCACTGGGCTTTCGACACGTACGGGCTTGCCTCGACAACGGGGCGCGCCGTCGTCGAGGCCGGCGGAAAGACGTGGTTTTTCATCCAGGCGAACTACGCGTTCGGCGCGTCGCTGGTCGAAGACGCCAGCTCGGTAATCGAAGCATCGGGCGGGAAGGTGCTGGGGACCGTGAAGTATCCGTTTCCGGAAACGAGCGACTACGCTTCGTTCTTGCTCCAAGCACAATCGAGCGGCGCAGAAGTCATCGGCTTCGCGAGCGCAGGTGCCGATTCTTCCAACCTCATCAAACAGTCTTCCGAATTCGGGCTTGCGAACGGCAAGGTGAAGCTGGCCGCGTTGTTGTGCTTTATTCCGCAGATACATGCGCTCGGCCTTCAGGCATCGAAGGGGCTGCTGGTCTCGGAAGCCTTCTATTGGGATTTGAACGACGGGACGCGTGCTCTCGCCGAACGGTACGCGCCACAGGTGGGCGGCGCCAAGCCGTGCACGATTCAGGCGGGCTGCTACTCGGGCGTGCTGCACTATCTGAAGGCCGCCGCTGCGCTTGGAGTCGACAACGCCAAGAAGAGCGGCGCGGCAGTCGTGGCGAAGATGAAGGAAATGCCCACAGACGATCTCGCGTTCGGCAAGGGACGGCTGCGGGAAGACGGCCGCAAGATCCACGACATGTATCTGTTCGAGGTCAAGGCGCCCGAAGAGTCAAAGAAGCCTTGGGATTACTACAGGTACCTCAAGACAGTTTCGGGTGAGAAGGCGTTCCGGCCCCTTGCGGCCGGAAAGTGTCCGATCGTAAAGGCCTGATTTGTTGCCTGTCCAGGTCTTCATCAGAGACATCAATTTCGTTGAAGGGAGCGGCGAGCCTGATTACGGCAAGCCGATCCCGATCCTCGGCCTGCTGCGGCAGGGATGTTTTTTGTGTTGGAAGCAAAGCCGCTGTCTGACGCTGATCGTGGGGGCGCTGGACTAACTATCGCGGTTGACGAGGCAATTGGCACCGCGGGCGTCGACGTCGGCGATCGCTTGGTCGTGCCTCGCACGCAAAGCCGATGCCGGGGTGCTCCAACTAGAACGATCCAAAGATCGAGCCGAGAACGATCACCGCGATCAGGCCGATGATCGGTCCGACAATGCCGACAATGACAATGTCGCGGTAGCCCTCGCGATGGGTTGATCCGCAGACCGCAAGCAACGTGATGACCGCCCCATTGTGCGGCAGGCTGTCGAGCGTTCCGGCGCCGATCACGGCAACCCGGTGCAGCAGGGCAGGGGACAGGCCGATATCCGCGGCACGCTCGAGATAGGTTGTGGCCAGCGCATCCAGCGCAATCGTCAACCCGCCGGACGCGGAACCGGTCAGCGCCGCCAGGACATTGGTCGCGACCGCGAGCGAGACCAGGGGCCCGCCTTCGAGGCCAAGCACCGCGTCGCGCACGAGCGCGAAGGCCGGCACCGCCGCCACCGCGGCGCCGAAACCGACCAGGCTCGCCACACTCATGGCGGGGAGCACCGACGCATTCGCGCCCGCGTCGATCGTCTCGCGAATGGTCGGCAAGCGGCCATAGTTGATCAGCAGCGCGACCATAATCGCGCAGGTGAGCGCCGTCACCACCGCCCAGACACCTCCGACGGCCGCAAGCGACGTCTCGCCCCAGCGGGCTTCCGCAAGAAAGGAGGTGTCAAGCCGCGGCAGCACCAGCGTGGACATCAAAAGATTCACCAAAACCACCACAATGATCGGCAATGCCGCCGGCAAAACGCCCTGGGGTGCTTCACTCGGCTTGCCGCGCACGATCTCCGGCGGATCGAATTCGCGTGCCGTCGTTGCGCGTTCGCGCAGTTGCAGGTCGGCCGCAAGCCGTTGGCCGGCCGGCGGCTCTCCAACACCGAATCCTTCGCCGCGTGCGTGAGCTCGCTTTTCCTCGCGATCAAGCCACCAGATCCCAAATCCGAATATGATCAGCGAGGCAATTATTCCGAGGCCAGGTGCGGCGAACGGCGTGGTCCCGAAAAACGGCATCGGGATCGCGTTCTGGATCGAGGGCGTTCCCGGAAGCGCGGACATGGTGAAGGTCGACGTACCCAGCACGATCGCCGCGGGCATCAGGCGCCTCGGAACGCCGGCGGAACGAAACAGCGCCTGTGCCATCGGGGCGAGCACGAAAAAGGCTACGAACAGGCTGACGCCGCCATAGGTAACGAAGGCCCCGGCAAGCACCACCGCGAGCACGGTGCGGCGCGTGCCGAGCCGTTCCGTGACGAAGTGCCCGATCACCGAAACCGAGCCGCTGTCCTCCATCAGCTTCCCGAATAGCGCACCAAGCAGGAAGAGCGGGAAGAACTGACCGATGAAGCCGGCGGCGCTTCCCATGAATGTCTGCGTCAGATGCGCAAGCAACGGCTCTCCGGAGAATATCGCAGTGATCATGGCCGCGAGTGGGGCCAGAAGAAGCACGCTCCAGCCGCGATAGGAGAGCCAGATCAAAAGACCGAGACCGATCAGGATGCCGATCAGACCAAGCGCGATCATGAGCTCAACACTCCTGCAGGAGGATATCGAGGTCGCTGGTCGACCGCGTTCCCAGATCCGCGGCGTGAAGCTCGAGGAATTCGTCGGCGCTGCGGCGGCCGATGTCCTTGAGCATGGCAACGAATTCCCACTCGGCATTCAGCTTTGAGGACGCGCCGAAGGTGGCGAGCTTGTCGGTCCAGATCCGGTGCATGCGCATCCCGGCCCACCGTGCACCCTCGCCGTGACCGGGATCGGCAATCTGCCGAAGCACCGCGATCATCCGCAGCTCCTTCATGAGCGGCGAATTGAAGGAGATCTCATTGAGACGGTTGAGAACGTCATGGGCTGTACGCGGGATATCAGTGCGCTCGCGCGGATTGATCTGGACCAGGATGGTGTCATGCGCATCGCTTTCACGCACGAGCGGAGTAATGGTCGGATTGCCGGCATAGCCGCCGTCCCAGTAATACTCCCCGTCGATCTCGATGGCCTGGAACATGGTCGGCAGGCAGGCCGACGCCAAGAGCACGTCCGCGGAGATCTCGGCGTTACGAAAAATACGTCCCCGCCCAGTCCGCACGCTGGTGGCCGTGACGAACAGTTTTATCGACGAGCCGCTGAGCCGGTGGAAGTCGATGCTGTCGGTGAGGATGCCGCGCAGCGGATTGAGATCGAGCGGATTAAGATGGTAGGGCGAGAAGAGACGCGTCATGACATCGAACGCCAGATAGGCCGGCGAGCTGTCGAGCGACCATCGACCCAACAGCCGGTCCATTGGAGAGCGCTGTAACGGGCTGAACGCCGCCGCGCGCGAGACCCTGCGCCAATAGGCGTCAAGCGCCGCCTTTGCACCCGCTGGCCCGCCTTGCGCCCAACCGTCGGCAAGCACAGCAGCATTCATCGCACCTGCGGATGTTCCCGAGATCGCCTCAATGCGCAGCCAAGGCTCCTCGATCAGCCGGTCGAGCACGCCCCAGGTGAAAGCCCCCTGCGAGCCGCCGCCTTGCAGAGCAAGGTCGATCAAGACCGGAGGCCGTGTTGTGGCGTTGCTGGTCTCCTGCGACATCGCAATTCTCCGAAGGTCGCCTTGGCGCAGCGGCTTGGCTTCGCTTCAGCGGTGGATCTTCGTCGCCACATTTGTGCGACCGCGGGTCTGCATCGGCAAGCCAATGATGAGACAGCAATCTTAACCGATTGCACGGAGGCAAGTGACTCATCTCTAAATTGTGAATGTGGTGATGCGATGAATCGCCAAAGTCGTGATTGCGGTCCGTGTTAAGGTTGCTGGTGGAGCGCGAAATCGTCACCCGCGAGCGCGTCACGGGGACTGCCGGCGGGGGAGTTGATTCAAACCGTCACGGGAGCGTTCAATGTCAGACCTCGTTGCAATCGTGTACCCGTCCGAAGCCAAGGCCGAAGAAGTCCGCCAGACACTCCTAAAATTGCAGCGTGAATATCTGATCACGATCGGCGATGCGGTTATCGCCGTGAAGACTGACGATGATTCCGTCAAGCTAAACCAGATGGTCAACACCACGGCGATCGGGGCTGCCACCGGCAGCTTCTGGGGATTGTTGGTTGGTCTGCTCTTCATGAATCCCCTCATCGGCGTCGCCGTAGGGGCGGCGTCGGGTGCGCTGGGCGGAGCGCTCACCGATTTCGGTATCCAGGATCAATTCATGAAGGAACTCGCATCGAGCACGAAGCCGGGCAATGCGGTTTTGTTCGTGCTGATCAAGCACATGACCGCCGACAAGGTCCTCAATGCGATCAAGGATGCGGGAGGCGTGGTCTTGAAGACCTCGCTCGACGAGAAAAAGGAGCAGCTCCTCCGCGAGACGCTCGCAAAGGCTACCGAAGCAACGCCGTCTTCTTCGGCCGCGGCCTGAAGGCCATTCCGCGCCTGCTTTGAGCTAGTGCCGGGCGCAGTGCGGCGGCGGCGCCCCCGGCGCGCCGCCGCGGCTTGCTCACGCACCCTGCGGTACCTGATCCAAGAAGCCGGTGATGCTGCGAATGCGGCCGTCCTTAAGGACGGCGAAGTCGGTTCCCTTGATTGGGCTGTCCGCACCATCCGGCCCGAGCCTCCACGAAAAGCGCAAGTGATCGCCAAAGCCGTTCGGCTCGCCGATCAGGCTGAACTTAAAGTTGGGGAAGCGCTGTTGCACGCCCGCGATCAGCGCGTCGACAGCGTCATAACCTTCGCCGCTCATCATGGGATCGACATATCTGGCGTCCGCGCTCCATGCTGTGGCAAGCATTTCACGCCGGCGGCTCGGGGTACGCTCGTTCCAGAGCTCGATATAGCTGCGCGCGATGTTGTTGATGTCGGTCATTTTGATCCTCCTTCTGATAAGGCCGATGCAACGGCGGGACCACTGTCGACCTTCGACGCCGCCGAATCGATGACCTCGCAGGTCATGCACTCCGACGCGACGATGGAGGCAAAGGCCAACCACGAAATGCGAAGCGGACCGCGACCGTCAGAGGAGACGCAGGCAGCCCGACCAGCGCGTGACCATTCACGCGTGAAACCGCGCCCAGGCTTTGGGCCGGTTACCGCGTGGCAGCCCCCTGCGCCTGTCGGGAACACACGCAAACAAAAAAGCCTCGGGGTAAGCTCCGCGGCTTTTTTTTGCCCTCTTGTTCTGCACAACCTCGCGCCGTCGTCGAAAGCGGCGCACCGTAGCCTTACGGTGTGAAGGCCCATTGTCGACGCATGCGCGACTGCCGACTTTAGGGAACCATTAACTTGTTTCAGTTCCGCATCTCTTTGCCGGGCAAACTGCAGCGCGCGCGCAACACCCAATTTGAATTTCCTTTGACGTGATCGGCCCGCCTAGACAAAACCGCGAAGTCGCATGACGCTAGCCTTAATCTTGCATCACTAAGCATCACCAGATTCGGATCCATTCAACGCTTGAACTGGGGCAGGGACATGAAGTTTGTGACGGGGTTGCTCGCAGCCATCCTTTTGCTTGCGGGCATGGCGGCAAGTCATGCGGCCGTCCGGATCTCCGATGATCGCGGCGGTCGGATCGGGACCTACGTCGACAAATATCAGGATCTGCGTTCCTCCGGGGAGACCGTCGTCATCGATGGCCTCTGCGCGTCCGCCTGCACGATCGTGCTGGGCGCCATTCCCCACGACAGGATCTGCGTCACCTCCCATGCGACGCTCGGCTTCCACGCAGCCTGGGATTTCGGCGCCAATGGCCGGGCGGTCACCAATCCTGAAGCAACGCGGATGCTCTACTCGATGTACCCGACGGCAGTCCGGCGCTGGATCGCCCGCCGCGGCGGGCTGACACCGCACATGATCTTCCTGCACGGAAGAGAGCTGCAGAGCATGTACCGGCCTTGCTACATGGACGCCCGGGCGTCGACCGGCAGGACGCCGGCGCCTGCGCGGCCCTCGCCGGCGGCGCTGCGCTCGAATTCGCTGTCACGCTACTGACGCCCCCGCGATAATCCTCGGCTCCTGACAAAAGTGATGGGCGCCCTTCCAGGCGGCGCTTGCCTGCGCGGGCGGCGAGGCCTATTTCGTGGGTATGGCCCTGCCGCTTTCCAGCCCCGCTGAGCTGCCTGACAACCTGTCGGCCCGCCGAACCGGGCGCGCGGTGGCTATTGCGGGCGTCGCGCTTGCCGCCACCGCGTTTCTGGCGGCGCTGGCGCTGTGGCTCCATTATGGGACCACCGTGTTTTTCGAAACCATCGCGGGTGGTATCGCTGGCTGTTTCTGATCGGGGCCGGAATTCGAAGCGAAGAATCCAGGGCAAAAGGAAGGCAGGATGGATCGGACAACGCGCCCGCTGGTGATTGTCGCCGCTTTTGGCGGCAGTCTGGTGGTCGGGCTGATTTTGATGTTCTGGGTGCTTGGCGGGGTGCGTGGCGTGGCCACGCCGGCCGCGATCGGCGGCCCGTTCCAGCTCACCGACCAGACCGGTGCGACCGTCACCGAAAAAAGCCTGCTGGGGCGCCCGTCCCTGATTTTCTTCGGGTACACCCATTGCCCCGATGTCTGTCCGACGACGTTGTTTGAGATGTCCGAGGTGCTGCGCGCCATGGGCAAGGATGCCGGCCGCGTCAACGCCTACTTCATCTCGGTCGATCCCGAGCGCGACACCGCGGCGGCCATGAAGGACTATCTGTCGAGCTTCGATCCACACCTGAAGGGCCTTACCGGCGATACGAAGGCGGTGGCGAAGGCCCTCTCCGAATACCGCGTCTACGCCAAGAAGGTCCCGCTCAAGAACGGTGACTACACCATGGACCACACCGCCCTGGTCTATCTGATGGACCGTGACGGCAAGTTTGTTGCGCCATTCAACCTGAAGCAGACGCCGCAGCAGGCCGCGGCCGATCTGAAGCGGTATCTTTGAAGGCCTGCTGGAAGCACGCGGGTCTTCAAGGCCAAACGGCGCTCGAATTAGCTACGGGATGGTCTATAAGGCCGTCCTAGCTTGCAATTTTCTTGGTCAATCTGGTGCAGACCGCTCCTTTGCCTCTTCGCACATTAGCTATTGCCGCCGGCCAACTCGTCCGCTGGACGGCGTTGGCAGCCTTGGCGCTCCACCTCGCCGGCGCGGCCAGGGCAGCCCAGCCGACGCCCGCCTCGCCGCTACCCAAGCCCGGCACCGAGGCCGCGCCGCAAACAGTGCCCGGCTTCTGGGACCCGCGGCATCGCCCCGAGCGCCCCGATTTGTCGCGCATCACCGTGATCCGGTTCCTGACGGAGACCGACTACCCGCCGTTCAACTTCACCGGCGCGGACGGCAATCCGGCCGGCTTCAACATCGATCTCGCCCGTTCGCTTTGCGACGAGATCAAGGTCTCCTGCACCATCCAGATGCGAAGGTTCGAGACCCTGGTGGATGCGCTCTCCAGCAACCGGGGCGACGCCATCATCGCCTCGATGGCGGTGACGCCGAAGATGCGCGCCCGCGTCGATTTCACCGATCCCTATTACCGTCCGGCCGCGCGCTTCGTGTCGCGCAAGGCCCAGGTGCTTCCGCAAATCCGCCCCGAATACCTCGAGGGTAAGAAGGTCGGCGTCGTCGCTGGGACCGCGCATGAGGCCTACCTCAAGGCGATGTTCACCGATGCCGAACTGCACTCCTATCCGAACGACGAGGCGCTACGCGCAGCTTTGCAGCGCGGCGAGGTCGACTACATCTTCGGCGACGCCTTCTCGCTTGCGTTCTGGATCGACGGCACCGCCTCCGAGAATTGCTGCGCGTTTTCGGGCGGCCCCTTTATCGAAAGCCGCTATTTCGGCGAGGGCATCGGCATTGCCGTGCGCAAGGGCGACGATCTGCTCAGGCAGGCGTTGAACTGGGCGCTGTTCCGGGTCTGGGAAAAGGGCCGCTACACCGACTTGTGGCTGCGCTATTTTTCGATCAGCCCGTTTTGAACCCCTGCCGTCATTTTGCATTTCGCCGCGGAACCGCTAATTTCCGCCGCCTTTGGAGAACCGTACCTGAAATGTCCACGATCGATCTTGCCGCCCCAATCAGCGCGAGTGATTTGCGCGCGGTTGCCGAACAATCCAACGCCTGGCCGTTCGAGCAGGCGAAGGCGATTGTCGCGCGGCTGAAGAAAAAACCGAAGGACGAGGTGCTGTTTGAGACCGGCTACGGCCCCTCGGGCCTGCCGCATATCGGCACCTTCGGCGAGGTCGCACGCACCACCATGGTGCGCCATGCCTTCCGCGTGCTCACCGAGGACAAGGTCAAGACGCGGCTCATCGCTTTCTCCGACGACATGGACGGCCTGCGCAAAGTGCCGGACAATGTGCCGAACAAGGAGATGCTGGAACAAAATCTCGGCAAGCCGCTGACGCGCGTGCCCGATCCGTTCGGTACCCACGCCAGTTTTGGCGCACATAACAATGCGCGGCTGCGTGCCTTCCTCGATCAGTTCGGCTTCGATTACGAGTTCGCAAGCTCGACCGACTATTACACCTCCGGCCGCTTCGACGCCGCGCTGCTGCGCATGCTGGAGCGGATCGAGAAGGTGATGGCGATCATGCTGCCGTCGTTGCGCGAGGAGCGGGCGGCGAGCTATTCGCCGTTCCTGCCGATCTGCCCGCGCACCGGCACCGTGCTCTATGTGCCCATCGTCGCGCATGACGCCAAAGCCGGCACCATCTCCTACGACGATCCTGAGACAGGCGAGCGTGTCACGCTGCGGGTGACCGGCGGCCGTTGCAAGCTGCAATGGAAGCCGGACTGGGCGATGCGCTGGCACGCGCTCGGCGTCGACTATGAAATGGCGGGCAAGGACCTGATCGATTCGGTGAAGCTCTCCGGCAAGATCTGCGCCGCGCTCGGCGGCACGCCGCCGGAAGGTTTCAACTACGAGTTGTTCCTGGACGAGAAGGGTCAGAAGATCTCCAAGTCCAAGGGCAACGGGCTTACCATCGAGGAATGGCTGCGCTATGCGCCGCCGGAATCGCTGTCGGTCTTCATGTATCGTGAGCCGAAGGCGGCGAAGCGGCTCTATTTCGACGTCATCCCGCGCAATGTCGACGAGTATTACCAGTTCCTCGATGCCTATACGAAACAGGAGGTGAGGCAGCGGCTCGGCAATCCGGTTTGGCACATCCATGCCGGCTATCCGCCGAAGGCCGATATGCCCGTCACCTTCCAGCTACTCTTGACACTGGTGTCGTCGTCCAATGCGGAGAACGCGGAAACGCTGTGGGGCTTCATCGGACGCTATCGCCCGGGCGTGACGCCGCAGACGCACCCCAAGCTCGATGCCATGGTGGGCTACGCCATCAACTACTACCGCGACTTCGTCGCGCCCGCGAAAAAATTCCGCGAGCCGACCGAGAGTGAGCGCGCCGCGCTGCAGGATTTGCGCGATGC
>Ga0134125_10003558_pt1 | contig 17995 bp, 19 predicted proteins | sample KB31751_FD_96464 | JGI IMG/M metagenome (GOLD analysis project Ga0134125, IMG submission 96464) | Terrestrial soil microbial communities with excess Nitrogen fertilizer from Kellogg Biological Station, Michigan, USA - KB3-175-1 | ecosystem: Environmental > Terrestrial > Soil > Unclassified ...
GAGACTTTGTCGATCCGCGTCGAGCGCGAGACGCAGACGGCCGGCAAGATCGCCGACACGCTCGCCGGCCACGACAGGCTGACGCGGCTCATCTATCCCGGCCGCAAGGACCATCCGCAGGCGGCCATCGTCGCCAAGCAGATGACCGGCGGCTCTACCCTCATCGCCTTCGAGGTCAAGGGCGGCAAGCAGGGCGCGTTCCGCTTCCTCAACGCGCTGTCGCTGATCGGCATCACCAACAATCTCGGTGACGCCAAGAGCCTGGTCACGCATCCGACGACGACGACGCACCAGCGCCTGACGCCGGAGCAGCGCGCCGAGCTCGGCATCGGCGACGGGCTGGTGCGGCTCTCGGTCGGCCTCGAGCACATCGACGATCTGCTCGACGATCTGCTGGGCGCGCTCGAGAAGGTGTGAGGCCTTGCGTCTCCCTCCTTCTGAAACCGGAGGGAGACGAAATTTGCTACGGCGCGATCAGCGCGAGCGCGCCGTCGCCGACAGCAGCGGCCGGCGCGCGGCGTCGGCGATGGCGAGGCCGAGCACCTTGGCCATGCAGGCGTAGCTCCAGTCGTTCATGTGCAGCCCGTCGGGCGACACGAACGTCTCGAAGCCGATGTGCTCGACGTCGTACCAGCGCTTCATCACCGCGAAGCGGCGAAACAGGTCGACGTTCTCGGATTTCGCGGTCGCCGCGATCAACTCGACCATCTTGCCGGCTTCCGGCTTGGCGATGACCTTCGGCGCAAATTGCGGATCGATCAGCACGACGTCGGCGCCGGTGGCGCGGATCTTGTCGAGGCCGACGTGGATCAGGTCGCTGTGGCCGGTGCTGGCGTGGCCGCGAAGAACGGAGTTGGTGCCGAGCTGCCACAGCACAAGGTCGGGCCTTGCCGAAACCACCGCCTTGTCGAAGCGCTTGAGCATGTCGGGGACTTCTTCGCCGCCGACGCCCTGGTTGATCACGGCGATGCGGTTGCGCGGAAACTGCTGCTGCAATTCCGCCTGCAGGCGGCTCGGATAGGTCGCGGCCGGCGAACTCGCGCCCGCGCCCTGCGTCGAGGAGGAGCCGATGGCGACGATGGTGATCGGCTCGCCGCCGGAGAGCTTCTGCGCCACGTGGGTGAGCGGGCTGGCGAGCCGCGCCAGATCGGCCGCCGGCTGGCAATCGGGGCCGGCCGCGCGCGCGGCAAAAGATACGAGGAGAGCGGCGGCGAGCGCGAGTGGCGTCACTCCGCGACGGACGACAGAAAAGGCCTGCAAACGGCTACTCCCGGCCCCGGCAATCCCGATGTCCGCAGAACCTGCCCGGTGCCCCCATCGGGGTCCTGCGTCACTTGCCGCCCGGACCGGGCGGAACTTCCGGCTTGGCCGCCTCGGCCACGAGGGCCGCCAGCAGCCTGCCAATGCAATCGTGAACCCGCCCCGCGGTGTCAAGTTTTTTCGTGACCGTGAAGAAGTCGAAGGTGCCAAGGTCGGCCCACAGCCTCATCACGGCGAAGCGGTCGAACAGCGGAATCTCATGCTGCGCTGCAACCCAACGCATGATCTCGCTGTAATTTCCCAGCGCGATGATCGACTCAGTACGTGGGCTGTATTGCGCATTTATCAAGACCACGTCGGCCCCGGCCGCTTTGGCGATGCCGATGCCCTTGTCGAGCGCCTGGTTGAACTGGTCGGGATCGATCCCCTGCATGGCGTCCACCGTGCCGGTCTGCCAGACGAGCAGATCGGGCTTCGCTTTGCCGAGGTCGGTCGCAAGCGATTCAACCATCGCGGTGGCGGTGCGGTGCGGCGTGACGTCGGTCGCCAAAGTCACCTTGATGCCAGGCATCTCTTCGGAAAGCGCAACGCGCAGCCGCTCCGGATAGGCAAGGTTTTCGCCGCCTTTGCCGGGAAGCACCGAGGAGCCGGCGCCGAGCACGAGCACGTTGAGGCGCTTCGCCGCGAGGGCCGCCGCCGTGCCCGTCAGGCGCGGCGTATCGTCGACCAAATGGCGCGCGACCCGGCACTCGGCCGGCATGTCCGCCCTGACCGGTCCCGCCAGCACCGTCAGTGCCAGCAGAACCGCTGCGCGCCTCCTCATGCGTCGCCCCCCGCGAAGCCCGGCCTGGCCGCAGGCGGCCGCGGACCTCGCTCGATATTCTTATACCACGACAGAACCGCTGCCGCGCCAACCATGATGGCGATCCCGGCGATGCTGACAATGACATGCGTCAAGAGCCGGTTCGATACCTCGGTGAAGACGAAGTGCCCGGCAAAGGCGAGAAATACGCCGAGGCAGAATATTGCGAGCGAATGCTGGCCGCAGATGATCGCCGGCTCGCACCAGATCGAGCGCAGAACCGGCCAGTCACGCGGCACCAGGTTGACCACGATCACCGCGAGCGACAGGAAATGCAGGATGCGCAGAATGTCGAGATTGGTCTTGTCGATCGGGTAGATGTTGTCAGCGATGATGTGCGGCAAGAGCGCGGCCGCGCGCGGAAAATACCACGTCATGGCGACGAAGAAGGCGAAGGCGAGATAGGCGGCGGCGAGCGCGACCGTGATGCGCGAACTCACCACCGCCGCCAGCCGCTTGGCGCCACCCAGCGCGCACCACGCGCCGAACACGAACAGCAATTGCCAGGCGAACGGGTTGAACACCCAGACGCCGTTCGGATAGGCCGGGATGTTCCAGCCGAACTTGTACATCAGCGCGTAGAGCGCGGCCGACGCGATCAGCGCCGTCGACGGCGAGCGCAGCAGCAGCCACAGCACCGGCGAGAAGCCGACCAGCAGCATGATGTAGAGCGGCAGCACGTCCATGTTGACCGGCTTGAACTTCAACAGCAGCGCCTGGATGATCGTGACGTCCGGATTGCGCAGGAAATCCAGGACGCCCATCTCTTCGGTGTAGAGCGGGTTGTCGAACGAGTGCGCGACGTAGGCGATCTCGGCGAGATAGATCGCGAACAGGAACACGTGCGCGACATAGATCTGCCACGAGCGCTTGAGGATGCGCGCCGAGGCGACGATGAAGCCGTTCTGGCGCATGGCGCGGCCGTAGACGAAGGCCGCGGTGTAGCCGGAGATGAAGACGAAGATTTCGGTCGCGTCGGAAAAGCCGTAGTTGCGGATGGTGATCCAGCTCACGGCGTTCGACGGAATGTGATCGAGGAAGATCAGCCAGAGCGCGAGGCCCCGGAACAGATCAAGCCGCAGGTCGCGTTCGGCGGTCACCGGGGCCATGGGCGGCTTTTCTTTCGTGCAGCGTTGAGGTCATAATCCGGAGGATGCTTCGACCGAAGCAAGGCGCGGCGGCATATATTAGGCAGGCATTTGAATGTACCGGGCGCTTACCCGCAAGATCGAGGTCACGGTCAAGCCGCGCTTCCTCCCCGATCGGTCGTCTCCGACTAGCGGCTATTTCTTCTGGGCCTACACGATCAGCATTGCCAATCACGGTTCCGAGACCGTGCAGTTGAAGACGCGGCACTGGCGCATCACCGACGCGCTCGGCCGGTTGCAGGAGGTCAAGGGGCCGGGCGTGGTCGGCGAGGAGCCGGTGCTCCAGCCCGGCGGCTCGTTCGAATACACGAGCGGCGTGCCGTTGCCGACGCCGTCCGGGTTCATGGCCGGCAGTTACGGCATGATCACCGATGCGGGCGAGCGTTTCGATATCGAGATCCCGGCCTTCTCGCTCGACTGTTCCTATTCGCAGCGGACGATCAACTGAAGTGCCGTCGTCCTGAGGAGCCTCACTCCGGCAGGCAGCCCTTGAAGCGCTCGAGCGCCTGCTTGGGTAGAACGGCCAGCACCGCTCCACCCTGCGCGAAATCCTGCAACTTGATGACCACGGGCGCGCGGACGGCGACGCAACCGGCCGTGCCGGTCTTTCCGGGCAGCCAGTTATGGATGAAGATGCAGGAGCCGGCGCGGTTCTTCGCGTCGGTCGGATAGTCGACGAGGAGGCCGCGCGAATAATCCGGCACGCGCCACATGTTCTCGCCGTGCACCTTGTCGCCGACCTTGGCCCGCGTTGTGATCGTGTTGTAGGCGCGCGACCTGGGATCGTCGACGCAGACCGTGCCCTGCGCGAGCCGCAGGTAGCCCTTCAGCCGCGACGGCTCGAAGCCGAACGGCCGCCCGATCCTGTAGAAGCCGGCCGGCGCCTTCTTGTCGCCGTCCACCTTGGCCGGCTCACCCTCTTTCGCATAGGCGCGGAAGGCGTGCGCCCAGCCCATGCCGTTGTGGCCGACGATCGCGCTGACCGGCCCGCCGTCGGCCTTCCAGGGCGCGTGCGGGTTGGCGCGGGTGAAGCGCTGCACGGTGGCGCTGGTGCTCGCCATGTCAGCCGCGGTGACCAGGACGAGCCGGTCGGCGCCGGCGAGCGGCGCGGGACACGTCTGCGCGAAGGCGGACAGGGACGAGATGAGAAGGGCGGCAAGGGCGAGCGGCAGGCGCGGCATGGAGCCCCGTATATACCGATTCTGGCCGCCCGCAGCCCGCCTACTCCTCGCTCGCGCCGACGTCGCCGGGCGCGAACTCGTAGCTGGCGCTGCAGAACTCGCAGGTCACCGAGATCCTGCCGTCCTCGACCATGTGGTCGCGGTCGTCCTGCGAGAAGCTCTTGAGCATCGATTCAACCGTGTCGCGTGAGCACGAGCATTCCGCGCGCACGTCGACAGGTTGGAACACGCGCACGCCCGGCTCGTGGAACAGGCGGTAGACGAGGCGCTCGCTCGACAGCGACGGGTCGATGAGTTCCACGTCCTCGACGGTCGAGACCAGCGCGCGGCCTTCGGTCCAGGCCTCGTCCTCCTCGACCACGTGCGGCGCGACGCCTTCGGGCGCATCGCCGGGATCGAGATCGGCGACGCGCGCGCGTTCCTGCGCCTTGGGCAGGAATTGCAGCATGATGCCGCCGGCGCGCCAGCGATGGCTGGCGCCGCCCTCGCCCGCGCGCAATTCCTCCGCCACCGCGAGGCGGACGCGGGTCGGGATCTGCTCCGAGCGCAGGAAGTATTCGTGCGCGGCATCCTCGAGCGTGCCGCCGTCGAGCGCCACCAGACCCTGATAGCGGTTCATATCGGCGCCCTGGTCGATGGTCATGGCGAGATGGCCCCGGCCGAGCAGCGCGCCGGGACCGGTTGCGCCGGCGGCGATGGCCTCGGCGACGCGCGTCTTGTCGAAGCGTGCGCAGGCCCGCACTTTGCCCGGCGCGGTGAAGTCGACGACCAGCATGCGCACCGGGCCTTCGGTCTGGGTCTGGAGAATGAAGCGGCCGTCGAATTTCAGCGCCGAGCCGAGCATGACGGTGAGCACGATCGCCTCGCCGAGGAGCTTGGCCACCGGCTGCGGGTAATCGTGCTTCTCCAGGATCTCGTCGACAACCGGCCCGAGCCGCACGACGCGGCCGCGCAGATCGAGCGAGGAGACTTCAAACGGCAGCACGGTGTCGTCGACGGCGACGGCCGATGGCGCGCGCGATGGGATCTCGGTGCGGGGTGTGGACATGGAGCCTTATGTAGCGCGCGGGACCGGATTTTCGAGGGGCCTCATCCTGAGGAGGCGCGCAGCGCCGTCTTGAAGGGTCTCTGAGTTAGCAGGTCCGTAGGGTGCGCAAAGCGCAGCGTGCGCACCAGCCGCACCGCCGCCGGTGGGCACGGCGCTGCGCGCCTTTGCCCACCCCACGGGTCAGAGCTCACGCCTCGGCGTGCAGGCACCAGGCGAGCACGCCCTTCTGCGCATGCAGACGGTTCTCGGCCTCGTCGAACACCACCGACTGCGGCCCGTCGATCACCTCGTCGGTGACCTCCTCGCCGCGGTGCGCCGGCAGGCAGTGCATGAACAGCGCGTCCGGGCTCGCCTTCGCCATCAGCCGCGCGTTGACCTGATAGCCTTTCAGGATGTTGTGGCGGTGCTTGCCGTCGCGGTCGCCCATCGATACCCACGTATCGGTGACGATGCAGTCGGCGCCCTTGACCGCCGCCTCCGGGTCGCTGCCGAGCTCGATCGCCGCGCCGGACGACTTCGCCCAGTCGGTGAGCCACTTCTTCGGCTTGAGCTCGGCCGGGGTGGCGACGCGCAGGCGGAAATCGAAACGCTCCGCGGCGTGCATCCACGAGGCGAGCACATTGTTGGCGTCACCGGTCCAGGCGACGGTGCGGCCGCGGATCGGCCCGCGCTTCTCCTCGAAGGTCATGACGTCGGCCATCACCTGGCAGGGATGCGAGCGGCGCGTCAGCCCGTTGATCACCGGCACGGTGGCGTGGCGCGCGAGCTCGGCGATGGCTTCATGGTCGAGGATGCGGATCATGATGGCGTCGACGAAGCGCGAGAGCACCCGCGCGGTGTCGGCGAGCGTCTCGCCGCGGCCGAGCTGCATCTCCTGCGCCGTCAGCATAATCGCCTCGCCGCCGAGCTGGCGCATGGCGACGTCGAACGACACGCGCGTGCGCGTCGACGGCTTGTCGAAGATCATCGCAAGCGTTTTGCCGGACAGCGGCCTGGAGTCGTGACCGCGCGCCCGCGCCGCCTTCATGGCGCGGCCGTTGTCGATCATCCCCTTGAGGTCGTCCCTGGAGATGTCGATGAGGTCGAGGAAATGCCGGACCCCACCCATCACGCCGCGCCCTTCTTGGCGTGCAGCTGCGCGAGCCGCGTGCAGGCGCGGTCGATGGCGTCGATGGCGAAGGCCATCTCCTCCTCGCCGATGATCAGCGGCGGCAGGAGCCGCACGACATTGTCGCCGGCCGACGGCGTCAGCATCTTCTCGGCGCGCAACTCGTCGACCATGGCGGCGGCCGGCGGCACCATGCGCAGCCCCATCAACAGACCCTCGCCGCGCACCTCGGCGATGACCGATGAATGCCGGTCCTTCAACTCGGCGAGCCGCTGCTTGAAGCGCAGCGCGGTCTGCTTGACCTGCGCCAGGAATTCCCTGGTGTTGACCACGTCCATGATGGCGTTGGCGACCGCCATCGCCAGCGGATTGCCGCCGAAGGTCGAGCCGTGCGTGCCGGCGGTCATGCCCTTGCCGGCCTCGGCGGTGGCGAGGAACGCGCCGACCGGGAAGCCGCCGCCGAGCGCCTTGGCCAGCGCCATGATGTCCGGCGTCACGCCAGAGTGCTCGTAGGCGAACAGCGCGCCGGTGCGGCCGATGCCGCTCTGCACCTCGTCGAAGATCAGAAGCATGCCGCGGTCGTCGCAAAGCTGGCGCAGCGCCCGCAGGAACGCATGCGGCACGACCCGCACGCCGCCCTCGCCCATCACCGGCTCGATCAGGATGGCGGCCGTCTCCGGCGTGACGGCCTTCTTGACCGCCTCGATCTCGCCGTAGGCGACCTGGTCGAAGCCCTCGACCGGCGGGCCGAAGCCGTCGAGATACTTCTTGTTGCCGGTCGCCGACAGCGCCGCGAGCGTGCGGCCGTGGAAGGCGCCTTCGAAGGTGATGATGCGGAACCGCTCCGGCTTTCCGGCGACCGCATGGTACTTGCGCGCCATCTTGATGGCGCCCTCGAGCGCCTCGGTGCCGGAGTTGCAGAAGAAGACGACGTCGGCGAACGACGCCGCGCACAGCCGGTCGGCGAGCTTCTCCGCGCCCGGGATGCGGTAGAGGTTGGAGACGTGCCAGAGCTTCGCCGCCTGCTCGTCGAGCGCCTTGACCAGCGCCGGATGCGCATGGCCGAGCGCGTTGACGGCGACGCCCGAGGTGAAATCGAGATAGCGCTCGCCCGCAGCCGTATAAAGCCAGGCGCCCTCGCCCCGCTCGAAGGCGAGGTCGACGCGCGCATAGGTCGGCAGGATGTGCGGGCTCACGGGCATGGTTCAAACAGCATATTCGTCGGCGCGCGATCGGCTCTATCCGGCCCTTTGGGACGCTAAGGCACCCTCGGGCTTGGGCTTTTCGGGATCACGCGCGGGCCCGAAAAGAAATGTGCCGCCTCGCCGGGCGGCACTTTTTGCATTCTAGGAGCGGTGCCTGAATCGGTCAACCGGTGCCCGGGAACCGAATCAAGCGACTCAATTATGCCGCAAGTGCCGATTCTAAAGGAAAACCTGTTGGTAGCTGACGTGCGGGCAGTTGCAAAAGCTTGCGCCTGAGTCAAGCGCTAGTGTAGCTTTTGGATGAGACGGTACGACATGTCGTACCGATAAACGAGATTTCTGGTTCATTCCCTGGAGCGTGAGCGTTCAGGCGCCGAAAGGGGGCGCCCGGCGAACGGGGATGGATTCTACCGGGGGCTGGGAGGCCACGAACCCATGAGCTGGACCGACGAACGGGTCGAACTCCTGAAGAAACTGTGGTCCGACGGGCTGTCGGCCAGCCAGATCGCCGCCGAACTTGGCGGGATCACCCGCAACGCCGTCATCGGCAAGGTCCACCGGCTGGGCCTCTCAGGCCGGGCCAAGAGCCCCTCCTCGGCCGCGCCGAGGCCGCGCAAGGCGCGCACCTCGGGGCACATGCTGCGGGTCTCGCGGCCGCAGATCCGCGGCAACACGGCGCTCGCCTACGATTACGAGCTCGAGCCGGAGCCGGAACTGCTCGAGATCCCGGTCGAGCAGCGCAAGACGCTTCTTCAGCTCAACGAGCACACCTGCCGCTGGCCGGTGGGCGATCCGGGCGGCACCGACTTCTTCTTCTGCGGCGGCGACACCGCGAACGAGCTGCCGTACTGCTCGTACCATTGCCGCGTCGCCTACCAGCCGGCGCACGACCGTAGGCGCGACAAGCGGCCGTTCAGGGGTTGATTGCAAAACGCCCCGGCTTCGTAGGGTGGGCTGAGCGCAGCGAAGCCCACCGCCGAATTCAAAATGATTGCGGCAAGCACGCGGTGGGCACGGCGCTGAGGCGCCTTTGCCCACCCTACGATTGAAACTCAGTTCGCGCTTCCGAACCTGTCGTCCAGCGAATACCCCGCGCCGCGGACGGTGCGGATCGGGTCCGTCTCCGGGCCGCGGTTGATCGCCTTGCGCAGGCGGCCGACGTGCACGTCGACGGTGCGCTCGTCGATGTAGATGTCCGAACCCCAGACGCCGTCGAGCAACTGCTCGCGCGAGAATACGCGGCCGGGCCGCTCCATCAGGAATTCGAGCAGCCGGTATTCGGTCGGGCCGAGCTCGATCGGCCGGCCCGCGCGCGTGACGCGCTTCTTGTCGCGGTCGAGCTCGATGTCGCCGATCGAGAGTACGCTCGCCACCCGCTCGGGATTGGCGCGGCGCAGCAGCGCGCGCACGCGCGCCAGCAATTCCGGCACCGAGAACGGCTTGACGATGTAGTCGTCGGCGCCGGTCGCCAGCCCGCGCACCTTCTCGCTCTCCTCGCCGCGCGCGGTCAGCATGATGATCGGCAGCGAGCGCGTCTCCGGCCGCGCCCGCAGACGGCGGCACAGCTCGATGCCCGAGAGACCCGGCAGCATCCAGTCGAGCACGACGAGATCGGGCGCCTTCTCCTTCAGCCGCGTGTCGGCCTCGTCGCCGCGCGCGGCGGTGTCGACGTCGTAGCCCTCGGCCTCGAGGTTGTAGCGGAGCAGCATGGTGAGCGGCTCCTCGTCCTCGACGATCAGAATGCGCGCGCTCATGCGATGTCGTCTCTGTTCAAGCCTCGCCGGCCTTGCGCAGGGCGGCGAGCGTGGTGGTGTCGCCCTTCGGCCGCTGATCGGTGATGGGCTTGCCCTCGATCATATAGTGCACGGTTTCGGCGATGTTGGTGGCGTGATCGCCCATCCGCTCGATGTTCTTGGCGCAGAACAGGAGATGGATGCAGAACGTGATGTTGCGCGGGTCTTCCATCATGTAGGTAAGCAGCTCGCGGAACACCGAGGTGCAGACCGCGTCGATCTCCTCGTCGCCGCGCCACACCGCCATCGCCTCGGCGACGCTGCGGCGGGCATAGGCGTTGAGCACCGCCTTGAGCTGGCCGAGCAGCAGGTCGGTCATGTGCTCGACGCCGCGGATCAGCTTCGGCGGCGGGAATTCGGCGTTGAGCGCGATGACGCGCTTGGCGATGTTCTTGGCGAGATCGCCGATGCGTTCGAGGTCGTTGGAGATGCGCAGCGCCGAGACGATCTCGCGCAGGTCGACCGCCATCGGCTGGCGGCGCGCGATCGTCAGCACCGCCTTCTCCTCGATCTCGTGCTGGAGGGCGTCGATCTGGGTGTCCGCCCCGGTCACCCGCTGCGCCAGCGTGGTGTCGCGGCGGGCGAGCGCGTCGACGGCGTCGGCCACCTGCTTCTCGGCGAGGCCCCCCATCTCGGCGACCATGCGGGCGAGGTCCTGCAGGTCGGTGTCGAATGCCTTGACGGTGTGATGCTCGGTCATGTGCGTCGTCCTCAGCCGAAGCGGCCGGTGATGTAGTCCTGCGTGCGGCGGTCGTCCGGCGCGGTGAATATCTTGCTGGTGTCGCCGAACTCGACCAGCTCGCCGAGGTACATGAAGGCCGTGAAGTCGGAGACGCGCGCCGCCTGCTGCATGTTGTGCGTGACGATGGCGATCGTGTAGTCGTCCGTGAGCTCGGAAATGAGCTCCTCGATCTTGGCGGTCGAGATCGGGTCGAGCGCGGAGCACGGTTCGTCGAACAGGATCACTTCCGGCTTCACTGCGACGGTGCGCGCGATGCAGAGGCGCTGCTGCTGGCCGCCGGAGAGCGACAGGCCCGAGGCGCCGAGCTTGTTCTTGACCTCGTCCCACAACGCGGCGCGAACGAGCGCGTCGCGCACGCGGTCGTCGACCTCCGATTTCGGCAGCTTGTCGTAGAGGCGGATGCCGAAGGCGATGTTTTCGTAGATCGTCATCGGGAACGGCGTCGGCTTCTGGAACACCATGCCGACCTTGGCGCGCAGGAGGTTCAAATCCTGCGCCGGCGAGAGAATGTCGTCCCCGTCGATGGTGACGTGGCCGCTGGCGCGCTGGTTCGGATAGAGATCGTACATGCGGTTCAGGATACGCAGCAGTGTCGACTTGCCGCAGCCGGACGGGCCGATGAATGCCGTCACGCGCCCGCGATAGAGCGGCACGGTGATGCCCTTGAGCGCGCGGTTGTCGCCGTAGAAGAAATCGAGGTCGCGGATCGAGACCTTCTCGGAAAGCCCTTCGGCCGCCGGCAGCGGACGCGTGACGGAAGGCGTTGCATACTCGACTGCACTCATGACGACTTTCTCGCGGCCAGGGTTCGGGCGACGATGCTCAGCGCAAGCACCGCGAAGGTGATGATCAGCGCGCCGGTCCAGGCGAGCTTCTGCCAGTCGTGATACGGGCTCAGCGCGAACTGGAAGATGACGACCGGCAGGCTCGCCACCGGCGCGTTGAGGTCGAGGCTCCAGAACTGGTTGTTCAGCGACGTGAACAGCAGCGGCGCGGTCTCACCGGAGATGCGCGCCACGGCCAGCAGCACGCCCGTGACCATGCCGGCGCGGGCGGCGCGGTAGGCGACCTTGCGGATCATCAGCGAGCGCGGCAGGCCGATCGAGGCGGCCGCCTCGCGCAACGTGTCCGGCACCAGGATCAGCATGTCCTCGGTGGTGCGCACGACGACCGGCACGACGATGACGGCGAGCGACACGGCGCCCGCCCAGCCGGAGAAGTGGCCCATCTGCGCCACCATTACCTCGTAGATGAACAGGCCGATGACGATCGACGGTGCGCTGAGCAGGATGTCGTTGATGAAACGCACGACCGTGGTGAGCCGGTCGTAGCGGCCGTATTCTGCCATGTAGGTGCCGGCGAGGATTCCGAGCGGCGTGCCGATGGCAACCGCGATCACGGTCATGACCAGGCTGCCGGCGATCGGATTGAGCAGACCGCCGGCCGAGCCGGGCGGCGGCGTCATCTGCGTGAACACCGCGAGCGACAGGCCGCTGAAGCCCTCCCACAGCAGAACGCCAAGGATCAGCACCAGCCAGGCGAGCCCGAAGGCGGTGGCGGCGACCGCCAGGCCTTCGGCGATGCGGCTCCTGCGGCGGCGGCTTTCGTAGAGCGCCATGTCAGTGCCCCACCCGCGCATTGAGCCGCATCAGCATCAGCCGCGCGAACGCCAGCACGATGAAGGTGATGACGAAGAGAATGAGACCGAGCGCGATCAGCGACGACGTATAGAGATCGCCGACGGCCTCGGTGAACTCGTTGGCGATGGTGGCGGAGATGGTCGTGCCCGGCGCGAGCAGCGACGGCGAGACACGGTGCGCGTTGCCGATGACGAAGGTCACGGCCATGGTCTCGCCGAGCGCGCGCCCCAGGCCCAGCATGATGCCGCCGATGACGCCGACGCGCGCATAGGGCAGCACGACGAAGCGCGAGACCTCCCACGTGGTGCAGCCCAGCCCGTAGGCCGCCTCCTTCAGCATCGGCGGCACGGCGCCAAACACGTCGCGCGAAATCGAGGTGATGAACGGCAGCACCATGATCGCCAGGATCAACCCGGCGGTGAGGATGCCGATGCCGTAAGGCGGGCCGGCGAACAGGCCGCCGACGAAGGGCACGTTGCCGATGGTGTCGATGAGGAATGGCTGCACGTGCTGTTGCAGGAACGGCGCGAACACGAACACGCCCCAGATGCCGTAGATGATCGACGGAATGCCGGCGAGCAGTTCGATGGCGATGCCGATCGGCCGGCGCAGCCACATCGGACACAACTCGGTCAGGAACATCGCGATGAACAGCCCGACCGGCACCGCGATCAGCATGGCGATCAGCGACGTCACCAAAGTGCCGTAGATCGGCGCGACGGCGCCGAATTTCTCGGTCACCGGGTTCCACGTTTCCGAGGTGAGGAAGCCGAAGCCGAACTTGCTCAAGGCCGGCCAGGCGCCGTGGATGAGCGAAACGATGATGCCGCCGAGGATGAGGAGGACGAGGATCGCCGCGGATCGCGTCAGGTGGCGGAACGCGACGTCGCCGGCCCGCAGGCGCTGGAGCACCTGGGCGCGATCCGCCCGCGCGCGCAGGGGAACCGCCGCACCGCTTTCCAACGCAACGTCAACCACGCGGCGCCTCCCGTCGGGTCTCATGCGGTTCTCGTCTCCCTGACTTTCCGGGAGGGGCACTGAAGCGGCCCAGGACCCTCATGACAAGAGCCGTAAGACAAGAGCCGTAAGACGAGCCGCCTTTGCGGGCGGCGGGATCGAGGAAAGGGCGCCGGTGAGCGCCCTTTCCATTGTCGTCAGGCGATCAGAACACCGGCTTGCCGCCGTCGTCCTTGATGTCGGACTTCCACTTGGCCTCGATCAGGTTGACGACGCTGTCGGGCATCGGGATGTAATCGAGGTTGGACGCCATCTGGTCGCCGTTCTTGTAGGCCCACGCGAAGAACTTCAGCGCTTCCTTCGCGGCCGCGATGTCCTTCGGCACCTTCGGGATGAGGATGAAGGTGGCGCCGGCGATCGGCCACGACTTCGCGCCGGGCGAGTCGGTGAGGATCATGTAGAAGCCGGGAGCCTTGGCCCAGTCGGCGCCGCCGGCGGCCGCCATGATCGCCTCCGGCGTCGCGGCGACGGTCTGGCCGTCCTTGTTGATCATCTTCGTCGTGGTCAGCTTGTTCTGCTTGGCATAGGCGGTCTCGACGTAGCCGATCGCGCCCTTGGTCTGCATCACGCCGTTGGCGACGCCCTCGTTGCCCTTGGCGCCGATGCCGGCCGGCCACTCGACCGAGGTCGACGAGCCGACCTTGTCCTTCCACGACGCGCTGACCTTCGCGAGATAGTTGGTGAAGATGAAGGTCGTGCCCGAGCCGTCCGAGCGATGCACCAGCGCGATCGCCTGCGACGGCAGCTTGGCGTTCGGATTGAGCTTCTTCAGTGCCGGGTCGTCCCACCTGGTGATCTCGCCGAGATAGATCTTCGCGAGCGTCGGGCCGTCGATGGTGAGGTCGTTGCTCTTGATGCCGTCGAGATTGACGACCGGAACGATGCCGCCCATCACGGTCGGGAACTGGATGACGCCGATCTTGTCGAGTTCCTTCGGCTGAAGCGGCATGTCGGACGCGCCGAAGGTGACGGTGCGCGCCGTGATCTGCTTGATGCCGCCGCCCGAGCCGATCGACTGATAGTTCAGGCCGTTGCCGGTCTCTTTCTTATAGGCGTCGGCCCATTTGGCGTAGATCGGATAGGGGAAGGTGGCGCCGGCGCCGGAAATGTCGGCGGCGCTGGCGGGGTTGTTGAGCGCGAGGGCGACGACGCCCGCCGCGGCGAATGCGGTCCAGTGTTTCATCGGGAATTCTCCTGTTCGCGGACGGCGGCCGCGAGGCCGGATGCCCCGCGCCGCCTGATGTCCCGCCCAGTTCCCGGGCGGCCGCTGTTGCTGTCCAAGACGCTCTCCTGTGCGATCCGGACGGGTCGTCTTGATGACGCGAGCAACCCGGTCCGAGGTCGCGGGGCAGCCTTAGGCCCGGCGCGTCACCGTTCTATGACAGCGATATAACAGGCGGATGACAGCATAAATCGTTGATTATTATAGTGTTTATTGCTCGTCGGCCGCTTCGGCGCGGGACAGCGGCAGGTGCATCGTGAAGGCCGCGCCGGCGCCGGGCGTGCTCTCGATCGAGAGCCGGCCACCGTGACGATTGACTACGTGCTTGACCAGCGCCAGCCCCAATCCGGTGCCGCCCTGCGCCCGGCTGTCGGCGACGTCGACGCGGTAGAAGCGCTCGGTCAGCCGCGGCAGATGCTCGGGCGCGATGCCGGGGCCGAAGTCGCGCACGGAGATGCGCGCTTCCGGCGCGCCGGCGCGTGTCTGGGCACTCGCGAGGGCGATGTCGACGCGCTTGCCCGCCGCGCCGTATTTGAGCGCGTTCTCGACCAGGTTCTCGAGCGCGCGGATCAATTCGTCGCGCTCGCCGAGTACGACCAGTGACTCTTCCGGCGCGGCGACGTTGATCTCGACGCCGCGGTCGCGCGCCAGCGTCATCAGGCCGTCGACCACCTGCCGCATGAGCGGCGCGAGCTCGACCTCAGTCTCCGGCTGCAGATGTGCATTGAGCTCGATGCGGGACAGCGACAAGAGATCGTCGATCAGCCGCGCCATGCGCGTCGCCTGCGCCTGCATGATGGTCAGGAATTTCTCTCGCGCGCCGACGTCGTTTTTCGCGGGCCCCTGCAAGGTCTCGATGAAGCCGAGCAGCGCGGCCAGCGGCGTGCGCAATTCGTGGCTGGCATTGGCGACGAAATCGGCGCGCATCTCTTCGACGCGGCGCAACGGCGTGAGATCGTTGAAGGTGAGCAGCACGAGGTCGCCGGCGCGCTCGCCGGGCGGTTTCACCGGGGTGACGAAGGCTTCGAACCAGCGGTCGGTCGGCACCCGCTCGAAGAACTCGATGCGCTGCGGCTCGCGCCTCTTGCCGGCGCGGCGGATCGCCTCGACCAGTTCCGGCACGCGCAGCGAGATCAGCGCCGGCTCGCCGGGCCGCAGCGCGGGCGCGATCGAGGCCGCCTCGCCGTTGAAGGCGACGACCCGACCATCCCGATCGAGTACGATGGCCGCGCCGTGCAGACCGCCGATCAGCGCCTCGATCAGCGCCGCCTGCGGGTGCGGCGCGCCGGCGCGGGGCTCGGCCGCCGCGATGCCGCCGTCACCGGCACTCTCGCCGCGCAGGGCACGCCAGGCCAGCGCCAGCCGAACGGCGAAACCTGGCCCTGCCCGCCCCGGCGAAACGTCATCTGCCGCGTCCCTCGCCATGATCAATGCCGATCGGACTTTTCGGCCTCCAGCTCGCTCTTGATCGGCGCCGCGACCGGCACATCCGGCAGCACCGCGGGCGTCCTGGCCCGGCGCGTGTTGAGCCAAATCTCACGCGTGCCGAGGATACTCAGCGCCACGGCAAAGGGCACTAGATAATAAAGCACGCGGAAGAGCAGCAGGCCCGCGACCAGGTCTTCCTTGTCGAACTGCCAGAGCGCCACCAGCATCGCCGCGTCGAACACGCCGAGCCCGCCCGGCGCGTGGCTGGCGAAGCCGAGCAAGGTCGCCGACACGAACACGACCAGAATGGTGACGAAACCGATATGCGGCTCGCTCGGCAGCAGCATGTACATCGCCATGGCGCAGCAGCCGAGATCGAACAGGCCGATCACGATCTGCAACAGCGTCGACGGCCCGCTCGGCAATTCCACGGTCCAGTCGCTCTTGCCGATGACGCGCGGGGCGCTCCATACCCAACCGATATAGGAGAACAACACGCCCAGGATGCCGAGTGCGATCAGCCGGTTCATCCAGCCGGGCAATTGCGTGATCGGCGCCGCGGCGTGCGGATCGAGCGCCACGGAGAGGCCGAGCACCGTCGCATTGCCGAGCCAAAAGGTGAGTCCGGCGACGAAGCATATCTTGGCGACGTCGACGGCCGTCAGGCCGCGCGCGGAATAGATACGGTAGCGCACAGCACCGCCGGTGAAGACGGTCGCGCCGATGTTGTGGCCGACGGCGTAGCTGGTGAAGCCCGACAGGGCCGCGGTCGAATATGGAATCTCGGGGTGGCCGATCGTGCGCAGCGCGAACCAGTCGTAGAAGGTGAGCGTGAAATAGCCGCCCGACACGAACAAGGCCGCGAGCGCGATGCGGTGCGGAGTCACTGCCTTGAGCGCAGCGACGACCTGGTCAATGTCGAGGTCGTGCAGCATGTGCACGAGCACGACCACCGCCACCGCGATAATCGCGATACTGAGCAGGAAACCGACGCGATTCCAGCCGATCGTATTGGTCAAGAAACGCGCCACCGCGCGCAACCAGGTCAGCATCGTTCCTCCGGGTCGGCGCGCGGGTCCCGGTCACCCACGTGGCGCCGCCCGCCCCGACAGGGCGGACTTGAGGTAGCAGAACTCATCCGCAGGTGCGAGCGATGCCTGACGTAAGGGCTAATACCACCGCCCCGGAATGCGGCAGCCTCGCGGCAAAGGAAAGCCCCGGCTTCGTGGGGAGCGAAGCCGGGGCCGGGGCGGCCGCATATTCGGTCAGTCGCAGACCGTCACGCGGCGCCAGCGCGGGCCGACCGGGGTATCGACCAGGCGCCTGACGACGTAGCAGTCGGAGCCGTAGTAGGCGGGGCCGTAGAAGCCGACGCCGAAGCCGCCGTGCCAGCCGTGGTGCCAGCCGTGATGGCCGTGATGCGGGAAGGCGGAGGCGGAGGTCGGGGCGAGCGCGGCGGCGCCGAGAGCGGCGGTGGCGGCGAAGGCGATGGCGAGCTTGCGGAACATGGGGTCTCTCCTGGGTTCAAGGGACGCGGGGCATCGCATCCTGGCCATGGGTCGCGGGCCCGGCCCGGGAGGTTCAAAACTTTTTTAAGGCCTGCGGCAGGGTTGCTTGCCGGATGCCCAGGGAAGGGGGCACCCTATGCGCCGGCCGGGGCGCTGGTGGCGCAAATTTCCTCGATTCCGCTTGAACCTCGGCGGGTCTCCCAGCGACCCATGCACGAGCCGACCGGACATTTGCGATGCAGACGAGTTCGGACGAAGTCCTGATTTCGCGGATCGCAAGTGGCGACCGGCTCGCCATGCAGGTGCTGTTCGCGCGGCACCATGTGCGGGTCTACCGCTTCGTGCTGCGGCTGGTGCGCAACGAGGCCACGGCGGAGGACCTCATCAGCGAGGTCTTCCTCGACGTCTGGCGGCAGGCGGCCAAATTCGAAGGCCGGTCCGCGGTGTCGACGTGGATGCTCAGCATCGCGCGCTTCAAGGCGCTGTCCGCCTTGCGGCGCAGGCCGGAGCAGGAGCTGGACGCCGAGATGGCGGAGGCGATCGAGGATCATTCCGACGATCCCGAGGTCACCCTCGCCAAGAAGAACAAGAGCGCGGTTCTGCGTGACGTGTTGAACGCGCTCTCGGCCGAGCATCGGGAAGTGGTCGATCTCGTCTACTACCACGAGAAGTCCGTGGAAGAAGTGGCGCGGATCGTCGGCATCCCGGAGGCGACGGTGAAGACCCGCATGTTCTATGCGCGCAAGAAATTGTCCGAGCTCCTGAAGGAGCGCGGCATCGATCGAGGATGGCCATGACGAGCGAACGCAACGATTTGGACGGCATCGAGGAGC
>Ga0134125_10003559_pt1 | contig 17995 bp, 16 predicted proteins | sample KB31751_FD_96464 | JGI IMG/M metagenome (GOLD analysis project Ga0134125, IMG submission 96464) | Terrestrial soil microbial communities with excess Nitrogen fertilizer from Kellogg Biological Station, Michigan, USA - KB3-175-1 | ecosystem: Environmental > Terrestrial > Soil > Unclassified ...
CTGGGACGATTATGTCGACAACCCCTTCTGGCGCAGCCATCTCGCCCTCACCAACTCGGTGGCCGGCTGGCTGCCGCCGCTGTGGCAGGCCAAGGGCGCCGAATGGGGGCGCAATTTCATGCGCCGCCTCTTCACCGAGGTGAAGCCGCAGCAGCGCGTCGAGGGCCGCGACGCCTCGACCCAGCTCGTCGCTTCGGGCGAGCTCGCTGCGGTGATGCCGGCCGGCGACTACCGCGTGCGCCAGCTCGCCGACCTCGGCGCGCCGGTTGGCTTCCACTGTCCCGATCTCGTGCCGCTCGCGCCGGCGCAGATGGCGATCCTCAAAGGCAGCCCGGCACCCAACGCCGCCAAGATCTTCCTCAACTGGTACCTGTCGCGCGAAGGTCAGATCGCCATGCATGTCGAGACCGGCGACGGTCCCGTTCACAAGGATTTCCAGCGGCCGGAGTTTGCCTCCTATCCGGAAATTGTCTTTTCGAAGCAACGCAAGATCGTGGTCGATGCCCTCGACCGCCGCCTCATCACCGAAGTCGACGATCTGTGGAGCAAGGGCTGGAATCACGAGCTGCCGGGTCAGTGAGCGTCTGGCGCGTGGACGGGTGGCGCCGCCCGGGCTAGCATTCACGCCCAATAACCACCTGTCAGGGAGGCAGGCCATCTTGCCGCGCCGCGAACACTGACATGGCGGCTGTTTCCGATCTCGCGCCGCGCTGGAAGGTGCCGAGGCTGCGCGAGACGCGCCCGGGACATCTGCTGCTGTTCCTGCTGATGATGGTGGCGCTGTCGGCGCCGCTCGGATTCCTGGTGCTCGGCTCCTTCTCCCAGGCGAAGCTGCCCGGCGATATCGATCTCTTCAGCCTCGGGCTCGAGAACTACCGCGCCGTGTGGGGCAGCCCCGCCACCTATGCGGTGTTCAGCAACACGCTCATCTATGCGCTGGGCGCCGTCTCGATCGGCGTGCCGCTGGCGACGCTGCTCGCCTGGCTGGTCGAGCGCAGCAACCTGCCTTTCAAGCTGTGGATCTATGCCGGCGTGCCGCTCTGCCTCGCCATTCCCGGCATGCTGCAGGGCATGGCCTATGTGCTGCTGCTCAGCCCCAAGATCGGCTTCATCAACAAGCTGCTGATGGCCGCCTTCGGGTTGGAGTCGGCGCCGATCAATATCTACAGCCTGGGCGGCATGGCCTTCGTCGAAGGACTGCGGCTGGTGCCGACGGCCTTCCTCATGCTGGTGCCGCTCCTGCGCAACATGGACCCCTCGCTCGAGGAGGCGGCGGCGACCTCGGGGGCAAAGCCCTTCGCTGTGCTGCGCCGGGTCACCACGCGCCTCATGCTGCCGGGCGTGCTGGCGGTGCTGATCTACCAGTCGGTTTCCGCCCTCGAGGTGTTCGAGGTGCCGGGCATCCTCGGCATGCCGGCCGGCATCTATGTCTTCTCGACGCGGCTCTATGCCATGCTGCATGTCACCTCGGCCCTGCCCGATTACGGCAAGGCCAATGCCCTGGCCATGCTCTATCTCGTGGTCGCGGTCGTCGCGACCGTCCTCTACCTCAAGGTGATCAACCGCTCGGAGCGCTACAGCGTCATCACCGGCAAGGCCTACCGGCCGCGCCTCACCGATCTCGGCGTCTGGCGCTGGCCGGCGCTGCTGCTGGTCCTCCTCTATCTCGCCTTCGCGATCCTGCTGCCCTTCCTGGTGATGCTCTACATCTCCTTCCTCTCCTTCCTGCAGCCGCCCTCGGCGCGCGCCTTCCATTCCATGAGCTGGGTCAATTACGGCCGCGTCTTCGATACCGACCTCGTCGGCCAGACCCTGTGGAACACGGCCGTCATGACGGCGGCCACGGCGACGCTCACGGTGGCTTTGAGCTTCATGATCTCGCTGGTCGTGGTGCGCTCGAAATTCTGGGGCCGCAAGCTGCTCGACCAGCTCGTCTTCACGCCGCACGCGATCCCCGGCATGGTGCTGGGTCTCGCCTTCCTGTGGGTGTTCCTGTCGATCGACCGAATCGGCCTGCCGATCTTCGGCACCATCTGGTCGATGGTGATCGCCTTCACCCTGTCCTTCGTCGCCTACGGCACCCGCTCGATGAACGCCGCCATCCTGCAGATCCACAAGGATCTCGAGGAGGCGGCCCAGGTCAACGGCGCCCGGCAATGGCGGCTGGTCTGGCGCATCTTCCTGCCCCTCCTGATGCCGACCGTGGCCGGCTTGTGGATCTGGGCGGTGCTGCATTCGGTGCGCGTCGCAGGGTTGCCGCTCATCCTCTATCAGGGTGCCAGGAACCAGGTGCTGTCGGTGATGATCTGGAACATGTGGCAGGACGCCGAGGTGGGCGAGGTGGGCGCCGTCGGCACGCTCCTCATCCTGGTGCTGCTGGGGGTGACGCTGGCTTTGAGAATCGTCGGCTTCGGCCGCGGCCAGGCGATCAGGAACTAGAGGTCAAAAGGGTCAAAAGGAGAAGGACTTGGACCATATCAACTTCCCCTACCGCGCGAGCTCGCACCTCGCCTTGCTGCATGTGATCAACGAGTGCGGCGCCTGGGAGCGGCAGAATCTCGACGTCGACTATACCTTCAAGATCAGCTCCAAGGACGCCCACCGCCAGGTCCCGATCTCGGAGATCGAGTTCGTCGGCGGCAACCATGTCTCGACCTACGCCCACCGGGCCCGCGGCGACAGCTGGACCTATATCGGCCAGACCGTGAACATGCTGCACCACAAGCTGGTGGTGCGTCCCGATTCGGGCATCGATCAGGTGGCCGACCTGCGCCACAAGAAGGTCCTGACCGCGGGCTCCCACCCCGCCCTCAACGACTGGCTCTACCTCAAGCAGCGCGGCCTCGATGTCGACCGCGACGAGATCGAGATCGTCAACCGCAGCCGCGTCAAGAAGGGGGAGATGGACGAGGCCGAGGGCTCCAACGCGCCGAAGAAGCCCAGATGGGAGCTGGTGCGCGACGGCACGGTCGACGCCACGCTGCTCAGCAACCCGCTGGCCGCGTTCGCCGCCAGGGCGGGCCTGAAGGTGATCGACGTCGAGCCCTTGCCGATGATCCATTTCACGACGCTGTCGACCAGCCAGGCCTTCGTCGACAAGCATCCCGACATCGTCGAGCGATTCCTGAAAGGCATCCTCGAAGGCATCGCGTTCTTCAAGACTCGGCGCGCAGAATCGGTTAAGATCATCAAGGAGCGCCATCGCACCGAGGGAGTGCTGGATGACGAGATGGCCGAGGATCTCTACCGCGAACTCGCGCAGGTGCTCGAGCCGAAGCTCTACCCGTCGATGGCAGCGATCGCCAACGTCTATGAGGAAGCGCTACGGCAGGATGCGGACGCGGCCAAGGTGAATCCGCTGGCGCTGTGGAACCTGCATTTCCTCCGCCAGCTCGACGATACCGGCTTCGTGCGCAACCTCTACAAGCAAGCCAAGGGCTGAGTGCCGGCCCGGCCCTCCGGGCCGGCCGCCGCATCCTGTCGCGGCTCGCGGCGCGCATTATCCCCTCCCGGGAAACCGGCGGTTTCGCGGTTTGCGGGGGCAAAATTCCGGTCACGACAGCGCGGAATTTGCCCTAGCATGCCCCATCAAATTCAGGGGGAAATACGGCAATGGCCGATGCCAAGCAGGAAGTCGACACCAAGGGCTGGAACTACATCCCCGAGCGCTTCGATACGTTCGGCAATTGGATGGAGCAGCAGAAGATCCCGATCATCAAGGGCTTCTTCGCCGACATCAACAAGGTCGAGCTCGAATATTGGGACCTCAAGGGCGGGCCGGGCGCCTTCGTGGTGCTGGACGGCACCGGCGGGGTCAATGACGGCTATGTCTGCGAGATTCCGCCCGGCGGCAAGCTGAAGCCGCAGAAGCATCTCTATGAGGAGATGGTCTACATCACCAAGGGCAACGGCTCGACCACCGTCTGGCAGCGGGACGGCAGGAAGCACAGCTTCGAATGGGGCACGGGCAGCCTGTTCGCCATCCCCTTGAACGCGCGCTACCAGCATTTCAACGGCAGCGGCACCGAGCCGGCGCGCTATTTCTCGGTGACCAACGCCGTCTTCATGATGAACCTGTTCCACAACCAGGATTTCATCTTCGACAACGACTTCGCCTTCCTCGACCGGTTCAACCCCGCCAAGGACGACTACTTCTCCGGCGAAGGCGAGATCCTCGGCCGCTTCTTCATGTCGACGAACTTCATCCCCGACACGATCGGCATCAAGCTCATGGACTACAGCGAGCGCGGCAAGGGCTCGACCAACATGAAGTTCGACCTCGCCGGCAACACCATGTGCGCGCATATCTCGGAATTTCCGGTCGGCACCTACAAGAAGGGCCACAAGCACGGGCCGGGGGCGCATGTCATCATCCTGTCGGGCGAGGGCTATTCGGTGCTGTGGCCGGAGATGGAGGAGGACAACAAGCGGCGGGTCGATTGGTATCCGGGCTGCGTCGTGGTGCCGCCCAACCAATGGTTCCACCAGCATTTCAACGGCGGCGCCACCCGCGCCCGCTATCTGGCGCTGCGCTGGAACAGCTGGCGCTACAAGTTCTTCAAGCTCAATGACGAGGGCAGCACCTACACCAGCATCAAGAAGGGCGGCGCCCAGATCGAGTTCGAGGACGAGGATCCCCGGATCCACCGCGATTTCGAGACGCAGATGAAGAAGGCGGGCGCCCAGTGCCAGATGGGCGACTACCATCCCTTCTGCACCTACAAGCACGCGACCGCGTCGAGCTGATCCGATGCTCCGCTTGGCGTGGCGATTCGGAAATTTGCCTTTGTCCATGGCGAGGGCGAACTGCAAATCCAGCGCACGAGCGGCGATCGCGCTGGCCGGCCTGCTGGTGGCCGGTCCCGCCGCGGCCCAGGCGCCTGCCGACTGGCAGGCGCGCTGGGACGCGCTCCTCGCCGCCGCCAAGCAGGAGGGGTCGATCACCATCTCCGGCCCCTCCGGCAAGGTGTGGGTGCCGGCGCTCGCCGAGTTCGGCAAGGACTATCCCGACATCAAGGTCTCGATCACGGCCTTTTCCGGCCGCGATTTCTGGCCGCGCTTCACCAAGGAGCGCGACGTCGGGCAATATCTCTGGGACGTGCGCATCGGCGGCTACGACGCCTATGCCTATCGCCTGAAGCAGCAGGGCCAGATCGCGCCGGTGCGCGATCTGCTGCTGCTGCCGGAAATTCTCGACGCCAAGAGCTGGCGCCGCGGCCTCGATTCGCTCTTCATCGATCTCGAGCACCGCTATGTCGCGGGCTTCGTCGCCGTCGACGAGACGCTCGGCCATTACAACAAGAAGCTCCTGCCCGAGCCCTGGGTTGTCGACATGGCCAATCTCAACGATCCGCGATTGACCGGGAAGATCTCGCTGGCCGATCCGCGCGGCGGCTCGCCGCTGACCGCCATGGGGCTGCTCTATCGCCGCTTCGGGCCGGATTTCATCCGCACTCTCTTTACGGTGCAGAAGCCGGTGATCACCAACGTGCCGCGCCAGCAGCTCGACTGGCTGACCAACGGCCGCTATCCCATCGCCATCGGCATGCCGACGGCGATGCTGGTCGAATATGGCCGCAGCGGCGGCGATCCCGCCGACCTGCCGCCGATGCGCGGCCTGCGCACCTGGTCGATCGGCGTCGGCGGCATCGTGCTGCCGACCAAGCCGCCGCATCCGGCCGCGACGCAGCTTTTCGTCAATTGGCTGCTGTCGAAGAAGGAGCAGACGCGCCTCATGCAGGAGGTGCATCTCAACAGCCAGCGCAGCGACGTGCCCGACGGCAACAAGATCCTGGCGATCGATTACGCGCATATCGACGAGTATTACGGCGGCCAGGGCGAGGAGATGAAGCCCTATCAGGTAAAGGCCGAGGCGCTGCTCAAGGAGCTGATCCACTAGCTCTTCTGCTCCCTCTCCCCCCGAAAGGGGGGAGAGGGAGCAGTGTGGCTCTGCCTACCTACTTCAGCTCGTTGTCCCAGCCGAGCGTCCAGAGCTTCTGGATGCGATCGAGCAGCTTCATGTCGAAATCGTCCTCGATGATCGTCTTGCTCTTGTCCAGCACCTCGTCCGGATAGGGCAGGAAGGCCGCGGTCTGGAAATCCTTGTGCACCGGCACCTCGGAGACCACGGCATGCATGGAGATCTGCCCTTCCTTGGACAGCAGCCAGTTGAGGAAGATCTTGGCGTTGTGCTCGGACTTGCCGCCGGCCAGCAGGCCGAGCTGGGCCGGTGCGGCGGGCACGATGCTCGGGCAATGGAAGCCGATCGGCGCGCCGCGATCGGAGAACTCCTTGGCGCGATAGTCGCTGCTCGGCACGCTCGCGGCCTGCTCGCCGGCGGCGGTGAGCTGCGCCGTAGCGTCGCGCCCCTCATTGCGCCGGATCGGCTTGACCTCGGTGAAGATGCGCGTCAGGAAGCGGCGCCCGTAATCCTCGCCCTTGGCGCGCCAGATCGCCGGCAGCCATCCGGCCGGCGCATTCGACAAGGCGAGCTTGCCCTTCCAGAACGGGTTGGTGATCAGATCCTCCCACTCCTTGGGCAGATCCTGCTTCTTCACGAGGTCCGTGTTGTAGGCCATGCACCAATAGGTGTTGCGCTCGCCGATCCAGCTACCGTCCTTGGCGTAGGCGCCCGGCGCGATGTTCTTGAAATTCGGCAGGTCGCGCAGATCGACCAGCCCGTGCAAGGCCATCAGATCCTCATAGACGCTGGAAAAGCTCGAGATCACGTCGGCGAGACGGCGGCCCTGCTTGTAGGCGACCAGCATCTGCACCTGGCGGTTGTCGCGTGACGAGCGCGTGTAGTCGAGCCTCACCTCGGGATAGCGCAGCTTGAGCGCCTGCGTCATGTCGCGCCATTCCTGCGGCGTCCAGGTGCCAAGGATTTGCGCCGCCGGCTCCTTCTTGGCGGCGTCGAGCCAGCCGGCCGGCAGCTTCAGCTCCTGGTCGAGGCCGGCGAGGATGGATGGATCGAGCTTCAGCATCGCAAGATATTTCTTGGTCGGCGCCGGCAGATCCTCGGCCCGTGCGGGCGGCGACAATGCCAGCAATGCGATCGCAAGGCCGGTCGCCAAAGCGATGCCTATCCTCATGCTTCCCTCCCTCGGCCGCTTTTGCGGCTCGCTTCAATTCTCTAGGGCGCCGGCACCTGATGGCGCAAGCGCCGCACCTTGCCGTCGCGGCCGCTCGCCATGACGGCAAGGCAGACCTCGAGCGTCGCCTTGCCCCAGCTTCCGTCGGGAAAGACCGGGCGCTGCTCGGCGATGCCGGATGCCAGCTCGCGCAGCTCGAGATCGCGGCCGCCGCCCTTGTCGCAAGGCAGCTCCTCGCGCCCGGTCTCGCTGTAGACATAGAGCCCGTCGGGCGATTGGCGGATGGCGCCTTTCTCGCAGGTGACGAGGGTGAAGCCGAAGAAAGGCTGCTTCCTGTCGGTGCGGCCCTCGCGCGAGCGGTCATGGGCGACGCCCGCCTTCTCCTCGGTATTGCCCGGGCCGGTGAGGCGCGGCTTGGTGCCGGGGAAGCTGCGCTCGGGCGTCTGCGGAAAGCCGCTCTCGCCGATGGCCCAGGTGAGCTCGGTCACGTCGAACCAGCCATAGCCGTTGAAGGTGAGGGTCGCGACGGCACCGTTGTCGAACTCGAGCAGCGCGCTGAAATGCCCTTCGGTGTCGAAATTGCGGTCGGCGCGCCCGGAGACGCCGCGCACATTCGCCACCATACCGCCGCCGAGGAAGCGCACGATGTCGACGAGATGCGGGCCCTGGCGATAGACGAGGCCACCGCCCTTGCTCGTGTCGAGCTCCGGCGCCAGGCGCGGCCGCTGCAGCCAGTCGTTGGAGTTCAGCGCATGGATCTGCACCACGCGCCCCAGCCGGCCGCTCTTGATCACCTCGCGCATGGCGCGCATCGGCGGCTGATAGATCTTGGAATGACCCTGCAGCAGCTTCACGCGGTTGGTCTCGGCGGCGCGGATCATGCGATCACATTCGGCAAGCGTCACCGCCATCGGCTTCTCGCAGATGACATGGCAGCCCTGGCGCGCCGCCGTCACCGCATGCTCGGCATGCAGCGTGTTGGGGGTCGCGATCCACACGGCGTCGATGAGGCCCGAGCGGCAGACCGCGTCGACGCTGTCATAGGTCGGGACGTCGAAGCGGCGTTGGAAGGAATCGCGCGCTTCCGGCCGGTTGTCGCAGCCGGCTGCGAGCCGGTAGGGCGCGCCATCGCGGAAGGCCGGATAGATCTGGCTGGCGGCGACGCCGAGCCCGCACACGCCGATGCGCAGCGGCTTGGCGGCGTTTCCGGCGGTGCGCTCTCGGGCGGCCTGCAGCAAGGATGCCCTCCTATTCGCCGACCAGGGTGGCGTAATAGCGCCAGGTCGGATTGAGATGCACCGACGGCCCCTTGTCCTTGCGGAAGACCTTGGCTTTGAAATGGGCGATGTCCTCGTCGGAGATCACCTCGGGCTTGCCGACGACATAGGAATGGTAATGCATCTCGGCGAGCTCGTTGACCTTGATCGCCGTCACCGTCGCCTCCTCGAGGGTCGCGCCGGCGGTGGTGATGCCGTGGCCCTTCATCAGGCAGACGCGCTTGTCGCCCATCGCCTGCATGAATTCGGCGCCCAGCTGGTCGTCGGTGATGGTGATCGAGCGGCCATAGGTCGGGATGCCGTCCAGAATCAGGTTGAGCCCGCTCGGGTCGTAGGCGCCGAAGATCGGCTGCAGCGGCACGTTGGTGATGGTGAAGATCACCACCTTGGGCGGATGGATGTGAATGACCGCCTTCACCTCGGGCCGCTTGCGATAGACGGCGGTGTGGATGAACACCTCCTGCGGCGGCACGAGGCCGTCGGGTCCGTCGAGCTTCTTGCCGTTGATGTCGACGGCGATGACCTCGTTGGCGGTGGTGTAGCGCACGCCGAGCTCGTCCGGCCCGCGCGCGCGGATGAGGATGCGGCCATCGGCGCCGCGCTGGCTGACATGACCGGTCGCGGCCTTGGTCAGATCGAGCTTGCCCAGGATGCGGCAGGCCTTGGCGACGCGCTCGCGATCGTCACTCTCGCTTCCGTTCTTCATTCTTGGCCCGTTCTGGACGTTTCCCTCGGGCCATTCGGGGCGCCGCGCGCTAGCCTGTCAAGCCGCGCTTTTGGAAAGCGGCGGTTTCTTCGAAGCGGAGACCGTGCGGCTCCGGCGGCCGCCGGATGCACCGCGCGGTTGCGTTTTTTTGCGGCGCCGCCCGCCGCCTGCGAAACGCTTGCGCCGCGGCGAAGAATCGCCTGTTCTTGAACAAAAGGGGGAGGGCAGGATGGCAAGGATCGCGTGCAAACGGGCAGGGGGGCTGACGGCTATGGTCGTCGCGCTGCTGCTGCCGCTTTGCGTCCAGGCCGCGGATTGGCAGGCCGAATGGGACCGCACGGTGGCGGCCGCCAACAAGGAGGGCGCGCTCGTCATCACGGCGCCCTCGGGCCGCGAATGGCGCAACCAGATCATGCTGTTCGAGAAGGATTACCCGGCGATCAAAGTGTCGGCGACGCCGATGGCGGGGCGTGATCTGTGGCCGCGCTTCGTGAAGGAGCGCGAGGCCGGACAGTATCTCTGGGATCTGCGTGTCGGAGGCACCGACATCGAAGCCTATCGCCTCAAGAACGAAGGCCATTTTGCCTCCGCGCGCGCCGCGCTGATCCTGCCCGAGGTCACCGACCCGACGAAATGGCATGGCGGCATCGACGGCCTCTTCGCCGACAACGACAAGAAATACGTGATGCAGTTCTGTGCCTACGACCAGATTCCGGCGCTCTACAACAACGAGGCGATCACCGATCCGGCGGTGCAGGAGCTGAAGAACATCGTCGACCCGAAATTCACCGGCAAGATCTCCATGGCCGATCCCCGGGCCGGCTCGTCGCTGACCGCCATGGGCGTCTTCGACAAGGTGTTCGGCGACGATTTCCTGCGCCAGCTCCTGGGCCAGCAGAAGCCGGTGATCACCAAGCAGCCGCGCCAGCAGCTCGACTGGCTGCTGTCGGGCCGCTACCCGATCACCATGGGCCTGCCGACGGCGGCCCTGGTCGAGTTCGAGCAGTCGGGCGGCAAGCTCGACAAGGTCGCCAAGGTCCGGGGCTTCCTGCAATATTCGCAAGGGGTGGGCGGGCTCACCCTGTTCACCCATGCCCCGCATCCCAATGCCGCCAAGGTCTTCACCAACTGGATCCTGACCCAGAAGGTCCAGGCGCGGCTCATGAAGGCGGTCAAGCTCAACAGCCGCCGGGTCGACGTGCCGATCGAGGACCCCGAAACGGAACTGGATTGGTCGCGCTACGCCGAGTATTACGGCGGCCAGACGGAGGCGCTCTTCCCCTACCAGACGCGCGCCTCCCAGCTCGTGCAGGAATTGGTGAAATAGAGGATTTGATGAGCAGCGAAACGAATGACTGGGTCACGGCCGGCGCCGTCTCCAAGCTGGCGCCCGGCGAGATGACCGGGGTGCAGATCGGCGACCGCGAGGTGGCGCTCTATAATATCGGCGGCCAGATCAAGGCGACCGACAATCTCTGCACCCATGCCTTCGCCTATCTGACCGACGGCTGGCTCGAGGACGGCATCGTCGAATGCCCGCTGCATGGCGGCCGCTTCGAGGTCGAGACCGGCAAGGGCCTGGGCCCGCCCATCCCGTGCGACCTGCTGGTGCATGAGGTGCGGCTGGTCGGCGACGACATCCAGGTGAAGCTGACGCCGGAGAAGAAGTAGCGCCCTCCGCCGGCTGCGCTATCATGCGTCAAAGCCCCTCGACCAAAAGGGGCGGGGAAAGGCGGGAGGGAAAAGTGCGCAAGCCAGGAATTCTGCTCGGCCTCTTTCTGACGGCAGCTTCGCTGTCGTCGGCGCGCGCCGATGGGGTCGGCGATTTCTATCGCGGCAAGACGGTGACGCTCATCGTCGGCAGCTCCGAAGGCGGCTCCTTCGATTATTTCGGCCGCATGGCGGCGCCGATCCTGAAGCGGCTCATTCCCGGCAATCCTACGGTGATCGTGCAGAACATGCCGGGCGCCTCCTTCGTGCGCTCGACCGAGTATCTCTACAATGTGGCGCCCAAGGACGGCACCATGCTGCTCATCGCGCAGCCCTATATCGTGCTCAACAAGCTGATCAACCCGCAGGCGAAATACAAATCGGAGGATTTCGTCTGGCTCGGCCGGGTGGCGCCGCTGTCGCAGGTCGGATTCGTGATGGACACGGCCGGCGTCCGCACCTTCAAGGAAGTGCTGCAGAAGGAGGTGGTGATCGGCGCCGCCGGCGGCTCCGGCCCCGGCATGCTGGTGCCGACCCTGCTCGACCGGCTGCTCGGCGCAAAGCTCAAGATCGTGCGCGGCTATGACAGCGACAGCGGCCTCTATATCGCGGTCGAGCGGCGCGAGATCCAGGGTCTCGGCAGCACCAGCTACAGCGAGGTCAAGAATCGCGGCTGGTTCGCCAGCGGCAAGGCCTTTCCGCTCTATACGATCGGGCTCACGCGGATCGCCGACCTGCCCGATATCCCGACCATCCCCGAGCTCGCACCCGAGGGCCCGAAGCGCACCATTCTCACGCTTTTCACCAACATCCCGGTGATCGGCTACACCATCTTCGGCCCGCCGGGCCTGCCCCAGGATCGGAGCGAGGCGCTGCGCGCGAGCTTCGCCACGATGATGAAGGATCCCGAATTCCTCAGCGGGGTCCAGAAGCTGCATGTCGATCTCGACCCGCTGTCGGGCACCGAGCTGCAGGAATTGGTAACGCGCACGGCGCGCGCCCCCGCCGCCCAGGTCGAGGCGCTCAAGCAAGCGCTGAAGCCTCTGGAATAGGGCGCGCCGTCAGGTCCAGTGAATCAGTAGACCATCGCACTTGGCCGGCGAAGGCGTGAATCCTCGCGCCAAGCGTGAGGATGACGCTTTTGGGCGACCGGCAGGGTGTTAGAAACCGCGATCAGTCACCCACCCACGGACCAATCGGGTCGAGCGTGTGATGGTCAGCCGCAGCCCGACTGCTCGCTTCGCTAGGGCATCAGCTGCTTCAGCAGCGCGGCGGCCTTCTGCTGGTAGGGATCCATCGCCTCGGTCTGGCCGCCGATATAGTCGTCGATATGCGCATAGTCGACGGCGGTCTCGGGATCGATCACCGGCACGTCCTTGCGCCGGCTGTTGAGCTTGACGGCTTTCATGATCCGCGCCTGCACCGCGCGCGTCAGCAGCCAATTGACAAAGAGCTTGGTCGCGTTGGGATGCGGCGCGCCCTCGAGCATCTGAACGCCGCCGACGCCCTGCGTCCATACCATCGGGCCGCCGATCTTCTTGAACTCGGCGATGCTGGCGCCGCGCGCCGCATATTCGACCATGGCCGCGGTCGGGATGCCGAAGGAGATGGGATAGCGGCCCGAAGCCAGCCAATCCATCTGCTGGCGCGCCTCCTTGGTCACCACCGGCTTCTGCTCGAGCCACAACCGGCGCAGGAACGGCTCGCCATAGACGCGCAACAGCACGCCCGAGCTGGTGAGCGACGAGCCGGCGCGCGGATCGGCGATGGCGATCTTGCCGGCGAATTTGGCGTCCACGACATTCTTCATGTCGTCGAGATCGGGATCGGGCAAGAGACGGCTGTTGTAGAAGGCGATGTCCTCGTCATAGACGGCGAAGCCCAGCATCCGGCGCTTCTCATTGTCGAGGAAGAGCCCGTCGAAGCCGCCGTACCAGACCTTCGGGTCCGTCACTTCCGGCAGCACCAGCAGAGGCCGGATGGCGGCGATGACGCCCTGATGCAGCATGAGGTAGGAGGAATGGTCGGGACCGCCGACGCGGAAATCCCACAGCTTCTGGCCGGCCTCGCGCTCCTTGGTCACACGCGGCCAGAATTCGCGCGCCGCCGCCGGCGTGATGTCGAGCTTAATGAAGGGATAGTCGCGGTTGAAGGTGAGGAGCTGCTCGCGCCAGACGGTGCCCGACGGGCCCGATATGACGAGCTGCCCCTCGCGCTTCGCCGCCTCGATGGTGCGCTGCCAATCCTCCTGCCACGTCTCGGCCGGCGCCGGGAGCGGCAGCAGCCAGGCGAGAAGCGCCGCGATCGCGAGGCCGCGCATCAATGCCTTTTATCCAGGATGGGGTCGGCGAGCACCGTGATCGACAGGCCCGTCGCCTCGGCATCGCGCACCGACGGGCCGATGCGGCCAAGCTCGGTCGGATCGAGATCGGCCGACAGCTTGCTCGCCTGCGCGATCTCGTGATCGCGCCAGCCGGCATTCACCATGCCCTCGACCGCCACGGTGAGCGCTTCCTCGGGCGAGGGGGCGCGCACGATGACGATCAGCGCGTGGCGCTGTCCCGCCGGATAGTTCTCCTGCTCCGCCGAGGCGGAGGCATGCACGAGAAGAGCGAACATATCGCCCTTGTCGGTATGTTTCGCGACAGTCGGTCCTTGCCGTGCCTTGGCCATGTCGCCTCGCTTTCCGGTCAGCTCCAGCCGCGGGTCCATGTTTCGCCGCGCCGGATCTTGTTGCGATAATAGCGCCACTCGTTCGAGTAGCCTCCTGACGCTTCGCGGCCGCCGCTCGCCGCGATGTTGCGCATCAGGATCTCGCGGCTGCCGACGATCTCGCGCACCAGCTCGGGCGTCGGACCCGTGAATCCCAGGCTCATGGCAAGGCCCTGGATCTTTGCCGTGCGCTCGAGATAGAGCGCGAGCATGCAGGCCTCGTCGATCGTCTTGCCGACCGTGACGACGCCGTGCCCCTTGATGACGATGGCGTTGCCGGCCGCGAGCTTGTCGGCGAGATCGCCGCCTTCCTCCTCGTCCTTGATATGGATCGGGCGGGGATAGATCGGCACGCCGTCGGAGAATTTCGCCGACTGCATATGGACGGCGGCGATTTCCTTGTCGGCGAGGCTGAGCGCCACGCAGGCCGGCGAATGGGTGTGCACGATGGCGCGCGCGTCGGGTCGCCGCTTCATGATCTCGGTATAGATCGGCGATTCGAAGGGCGGCGTGCCGACGCCGCCGATCTTCTTGCCGGCGAAATCGAAATGCACGAGCCAGTCGCTGTCGTCCTCGCCCGGCGGCCGGAACAGCTTGCAGGCGATGCCCTCGCCCGAGGGCAGCCGCACCCCGACATGGCCGAACACATCGCCCGATTCCCATTCGAGAATGGTCGAGGCGATCTTCAGATCCTCCTCGAGATGCTTGGTCTCGGAGAGATGGTCGTGCGGATGGTCGTGATCGTGCGGCATGTCGGTCTCAGGCGCGAGAAAAAGCGAGATGCGGGGCGGCGGCGCGCCAATCCTCGCCCTTGGCGATGATCATGTCGAAGGTGTCGATGTCGGGAAAGCGGTTCTGCGCCGCGTCGCGCACGAGATGCGGCGGCGCCTTGCCCTTGTCCAGCCCCTTCACGGCATTGAGGAGGATGCGCCGCACCGTCACCAGCGCGAGGTCGCTCATGCCGAGATATTCCTGCGAGCGGTCGTAGCGCGGGCCCATGCTTTCGGTCATGCAGGAGTCATGGGTGAGGAAGCTGCCCATGCCGGTGAAGTTCTCTTCCCGCTGCTTGTCGCGATCCTGCAGATAGTCGTTGCCGGCATTGGCGAGCTTGCGATAGTCGGCGTCGAGATCCTTGCGCCGTCCCCAATCGGCCTCGGTCGCCGGCCGGTCGAGATAGCCGAAATCGTAACGCCAGCTATGGGTGTCGTCGATCGGCACGTAGATGTGCACTTCCTTGTTGCGCGCCGGCACCCAGCAGGAGAGCGGCATGACGAAGCTCGACAGCCGCACATTGGCGCCGCCGTCGTCGAGCGACCTGGTGGCGATGAGCCGGGCGCCGAAATCGGTCTGCTCGACCTCGTAGCGCGGCGCGCGGCTGGTGAAGATGGCGCGATTGCTGCCGGGGCCGGCGAAGGTGCGGTGCAGGAAGGAGAGGTGCGAAGAATCGCATTCGCCTTCGAGCCCTTGCAGGTAGTTGCATTCCTGCAAGCTCTTGGTGACGTAGGTGTGCGTCGCCGGCAGCGAGGTCCAGCCGTAATCGGGAAAGAGCGGCTGCTCCTCCTTGGGCCCGAGATAGGCGAAGACGATGCCGGCCTTCTCGACCGTCGGATAGGAGGTGTGCTGGATGCCCTGCTGCAGCAGATTTTCGCTGGGCTCGGCCGGCGTCTCCACGACCTTGCCGGTCACGTCGTATTTCCACCCGTGATAGAGGCAGCGCAGCCCGCATTCCTCGTTGCGGCCGAAGAACAGCGAGGCGCCGCGATGACGGCAATGCTCGGCGAGAAGGCCGACGCGTCCGTCGCTGTCGCGAAAGGCGACGAGCTTCTCGCCCATGAGCCGCACCCGCACCGGCGCGCCGTCGGGCTCGGGAATTTCCTCCGAGAGAAGCGCCGGAATCCAATAGCGGCGGATGAGGGCACCCATCTTCGTCCCCGGCCCGGTGAAGGTCAGGAGGTCATTGTCCGCAGGCGACAGCATGGGCCGCTCTCAGCTCGCCTTCATCATGCGGCGCGCGAAGCGGCCCTGGCTCTCGGACAGGGCGATGTGGATCGACTCGTTCTTGGCCGGATCGCGGACCACGCCGACCGGCTCCTCGCCGCGTTGCACCGCCAGGATCTGCTCCTTCAGCAGGCGCCGATACATGACGACGCCGCGATCGCTCGCGCCCAGCAGCTCCTTGGTGCGGTCGGTGACCGGACCTTGCGTCTCCCAGGCCATTCCGTCCTGGGCGTTGAAGGTGGTGAGGTCGTATTCGCCGTCCGACCCGCGGAAGGAGCGCACATAGTCGAGCGGCGGATTCTCGAGATCGCTGCCGTCGCTTGCGGCTCCCGGCTCGAGCTCGAGCCGATAGATGCGGGTGCTCGTGTCGTCGACCGGCACGCGGAAATGCATGACGATGAACTGGCGCTGCGGCGCCATCAGGATGCAGGGGAAGATCAGCGGATGGCCGAGCTCGGTCTCGCCCTGCTCGCCGCCGAAGCTGCGCACCTTGCGCACCCCGGCCCACAGCTCCTCCTTCACCAGCTCGAAATCATAGGCCTCGATCGGCCGGTAGAAATAGGCGGCGCGCTGGCCCATGCCGCGCGTGTGCATCATGTGGCCGTGGAGATAGTAGGTATGCACGGGATCGACCGAGTTCTCCATGCATTGCAGCCAATTGCAGGTGAGCTCGGGCAGAATCATGATGCGGTGCGCGCCGTCGCGGCGCAGCAGCGGCTCCCAGCGCGGCAGCAGCGGGACGGGCTTCGGGCCCATATAGGTCCACAGCATGCCGGCGAAGCGCTCGACCGGATAGGCGACCTGGCAGGCCTCCTGCCTCAAGGGCGTGCCCTTGGGCTCGAAGGGCTGCTCGATGCAGCTGCCGGACGCGTCGTATTTCCAGCCATGATAGGCGCAGCGTATGCCGTCCTCCTCGACGAAGCCGTAGAACAGCGAGGCGCGGCGATGGGCGCATTGCTCGGCGACGAGGCCGAGCCCCCCCTTGCCGTCGCGGAACAGCACCAGATCCTCGCCCAGCATGCGCACGCGGCGCTTGGGCTGCTCGGCCGTGAGCTCGGCCGCCGGACAGACCGGGTGCCAATAGCGGCGCAGGAGATTTCCGGCCGGCGTAGCCGGCCCGACGCGCGTCAAAAGCTCGTTCTCTTCCCGTGTCAGCATGACCCCGTGTCCCGGCAGACGCCGTCCTCCCGACGGCCAGCCCGGATGATACGGGCTTTGCCGGCAGGGCAAAAGACCGGTTACGGCAACAATTGCTTGACGATTTCGGCGGCTTTCACCTGGTAGGGCTGCTGCTCCTCGGTCTGGCCGCCGACATAGGAGCCGATCTGGGCGTAATCGATCGCATCCTCGGGCTTGCCGAGCGGCACGTCCTTGCGCCGGCTGTTGAGCTTCACGGCCTTCATGAGGCGGGTCTGCACGGCGCGGGTCAGCAGCCAATTGATATAGAGCTTGGCGGCGTTGGGATGCGGCGCGCCCTCCAGCATCTGGACGCCGCCGACACCCTCGGTCCAGACGCGCGGGCCCGGCAGCTTGCGATACATATCCACCGGCGCGCCGCGCGCCGCGATCTCGACGAAGGCGATGCTCGGGATGCCGATCGCGATCGGATAGCGGCCCGATTCCATCCAATCCATCTGCTGGCGCGCCTCCTTGCTGACGACCAGCTTCTGACCGCCGAGCAAGCGCCTGAGATAGTCCTCGCCATAGATGCGCATCAGCACGGCAGCGCCGGTCATCGCCGAGCCGGCCCGCGGATCGGCGATCGAGATCTTGCCCTGCCAGCGCGGATCGACCAGCGCCTTCATGTCGGGCATGTCGCGCTCGGCGATGATCTTTGAATTGTAGTAGGCGACATTCTCCTCATAGGCGACGAAGCCGAGGAAGTATTTGTGCTCGGCATCGAGGAAGATGCCGTCGAGCCCGCCCTGCCAGACCGCCGGGTCGGTCACCTCGGGCAGCACGAGCAGCGGGCGCACCGGCTGCATGCCGCCGCTGCGCTTGATGAAATAGGCGACGCGGTCGGGCCCGCCGATCCGGAAGTCCCACAGCTTCTGCCCGGCCTCGCGCTCCTTGATGATGCGCGGCCAGAAATCGCGGCTCGCCCCGGCCGTGATCGACAGCTTGATGTCGGGATAGTCCTTCTCGAACAGCAGCAGCTGCTCGCGCCAGGCGACGCCCGACGGCCCCGATATGGTGAGCGCGCCTTCCGCCTTGGCGGCGGCGATGGTGTGCTGCCAGTCGGCTTGCCAGTCTTGCGCGCGGGCGGGGCCTGCCGCCGCGACCAGGAAACCGATCAGCCCGGCCAGCGCCGCGCGCGCTCGCATCGCTAAATCGAGCTCGGGAAGGGCAGGATTTTGCGATATTTCTCGACCACGCTCTTCATGCGGTCGCGCTCGACGCGGGCGACGACCGGATATTGCTCCTTCCAATGGAAGGGGCGCACCGCATAGAAGATCGCGCGGCTGTTGGTGAAGTCGCGGTTGGCGCGCTTTTCCGGCGGC
>Ga0134125_10003560_pt1 | contig 17995 bp, 13 predicted proteins | sample KB31751_FD_96464 | JGI IMG/M metagenome (GOLD analysis project Ga0134125, IMG submission 96464) | Terrestrial soil microbial communities with excess Nitrogen fertilizer from Kellogg Biological Station, Michigan, USA - KB3-175-1 | ecosystem: Environmental > Terrestrial > Soil > Unclassified ...
CACCACGTTGATCTTCTCGGTGTAAGTCTTGTCGCCTTTCGTCATCTTTACGTTGTAGGTGCCGGGAAGAACGCGCGGCCCAAACGCCGCTCCAAATGCCGCGCTAGCCGCTGGTGGAACCTTGGGCGGCTTCAAGTGCATCGACCAGGTCACGCGATTCACGCCGCGATGCTTGCTGGTGTTGACCGAATCGACGAATCTGCCCTGATCGTCGAAGATCTCGATCTTCAGGTCGCCAAAAATATGGCGCGTGCGCTGGTAGTACGGAATCGTCGCTTCTTCCGGACGATTCTGCCCGTTGAACGAGTTCGCGCCTTCAGGCCATCCACCTTGGGTCTCCATCCACTGCACAGCCGGCGGAGTCGGCAGGAAGCCCGCGTCTTCCTGCATGATGTCTGGCGTTAGAGCGCGCAGCGGAGAGATGTCGTCGATGATCCATATGCCTCGACCGTGTGTGGCCAGCACAAGATCGTTGGTTCGCGGCTGAATTACAAGATCATCCACCGCGACTGCCGGGAAGCTGCTGCCTTTGTACTGCGCCCAGCGCTCGCCGCCATCGTTACTGACGAAGAGCCCAAATTCAGTTCCAAGGAAAAGGAGATTCGGACTGACGGTGTCTTCTTTAATCACGTGGGCCCAACCGCGCACTCCGCTGTCGTTTGCAACGATCGACTTCCACGTCTTGCCAAAATCAGTGGTCTTGAAGACGTGCGGAGTCATGTCGCCATACATGTGGCGATCAACTGCCGCGTATGCCGTGCCCGCGTCGAAGCGGCTGGCTTCGACCCATGCGATCCATGAGCCTTGGCCCGCTTCGGGAACGTTGCTGATGAGGTTCGTCCAGTTCTTGCCGCCGTCGCGGGTGACTTGGATATTTCCATCATCGGTGCCCACCCAAATCACTTGGCCGTTCTTCGGAGATTCGGAGATCGAGTAGATCGTCGTGTTCATCTCCGCCGCAGAGTTATCGACGGTGATTCCCCCCGATTCTTCCTGTTTCTGCTTCTCCGGATTGTTGGTGCTCAAGTCGGGAGAGATCCGCTCCCATGATTGCCCGTGATCGCGCGAACGGAACAGGAACTGCGCGCCGAGATAGAGCGTGTCCTTGTCGTTCGGGCTCACCTGGATCGGAGTATTCCAGTTGAAGCGCAGCTTTTTCTCTCCATATTGTGGATATGGTTTAATGGCACGCGTCTCGTGCGTCCAACAATTCACGCGGCCGATCTCGCCGCCCTGCGCTTCGGCGTAGATGTAGTCGCGATCGGACGGGTCTCCCCACATCCAGAATCCGTCGCCCCCATACATGTTTTCCCAACGCGAGTTGGTCACGCCGCCAGGATAGGAAGAATCGCCCACCCACGAGCTGTTGTCCTGTAGTCCCCCGTACACGTGGTACGGAATGTCGTCATCCACGCTCACGTGATAGAACTGCGAGACCGGCAGGTTCATCTGATGCTCCCAGCGCGATCCTCCATCGAAGCTGCGCCAGACACCGCCGTCATCGGTAGCGAACACTGTGTTCGTGTCATTGGGATCGATCCAGACATCATGGAAATCGCCGTGCGCCTGATTTGAAACTGCGCTGAAGCTCTCACCACCATTCACGCTTAGCAGCAGCACAAGATCGACTTTGAAAACTTTGTTCTCGTTCTTGGGATCGACGATCAAATTGGCAAAGTAAAAAGGACGCCACACCATGTACTGGCTGGCATCGAGCTTCTTCCAACTTTGTCCGCCATCGTCAGTGCGATATAGAGCGCTGGCCTTGCACTCGATCATCGCGTACACCGTCTGCGGCTTCGAGGGAGCTACGGCGATGGCGATGCGCCCATATGGTTTCGCCGGCAAACCCTTGGCGTTGCTCTGATTGATCTCGTTCCAGTGCTCGCCGCCATCGGTGGATTTGAAGATGCCGCTGCCCGGACCTCCTGAACGGAACGTCCAAGCCTCGCGTCGGAAATCCCATGTAGTTGCGTAGATCGTGTTTGAATCCTGCGGGCTCATCGACATTTGTCCGCAGCCCGTCGAACGATTGGCGCCAGCGAGCACTTTGCGCCAGTTCTGCCCGCCGTCGGTCGTTTTGTAAACGCCGCCGGCATCATTGTCGACAAACGCAGAGCCCGTGGCGCAGACCAAAACGGAATTTCCGTCTTTGGGATTCACCAGAACTTTGACAATGTGTTCAGTGTCCTTCAACCCGACGTTATTCCAGTTCTCGCCGCCATCCGTCGACTTGTAAATACCGTCGCCGATCGAGACGCTGTTTCGCATCCAGCTCTCGCCGCTTCCTGCCCAAACGATCTTCGTATTGCTCGGATCGACGGCAAGCGCGCCAATCGATTGCACGTCAGGTTGGTCAAAAACAGATCTGAAACTGCTGCCTCCGTTCACCGACTTCCATACGCCGCCGCTCGCGGCGCCTACGAACACAGTGAGACGGCCGTGATCACCATAGGCGGTGACTGCAGCGACGCGCCCGCTCATCGTTGCGGAACCGATGTTGCGCGCCGGCAGTCCCGAAATGGTACCGGCATCGAAGCGCACGGGACGAGGCTCCGGCTGTTGGGCGGAAATACTAATTGGAACTAGAAGAGCAAGAAGAAACGATTGAAAAAAAACATGGAAATGCTTTCCAGGACTAAGCATCATTGTGTAGAAGTCCTCTCGATTGATACGGCGATTCTGGTGACTTGTCGCGTTAACGGGTGCGGGACGTGGTAAGAACTCGACCGCGCTGCATGCACTGTCATCCCTCGCGCCGCCGCGAAGGAGTGTCCTATCAGGAAAAATTGCCTTTGCGACGCGGGGGATCTGATGTTCGAGGGCATGGACTCAAAAGCAGATCCCCCGCGCAGCAAAAACAACTTGCCGAGTGCCACACGTGTTTCGCGGCTGCGCGAGGGATGACAGTGTTTATGAGTATTGCGGTTGTATTTCAAACAAGCATTCATGTCGCGACTTTCTTGGCTAGTTGAGTCCCGGCTTCGAACCTACGGGCTTTGCCGGCGCGGCAGGCGCGCTCGGCATCTTGAATTGGGAATCGGGGACATCGACGTTGGCTTCCATCTTCTCGATGGTCACCGTCCCTTTTTGGTCTGGGCGATTCTTGGGACCGCTCGAGATCGAGAACGGAAAATAGACGCCGTTCACTTGCTTGTAGGATCCGAGGTCGGTCTGCTCCTCGCGGACGGCGCCGCGAATGAATTGCTGGCGATCGGTGCGAATCTCGATGTAGGTATCAGGATCGAGGTACATGTAAACGATGTCGCCATTCTTCAGCGTAACCTTCAAGCGATAGACATCGTCACCGTCCACGGTATCGTGCCCGAGATACTCGACCGTGTTTCCTTTTTCCTTGTAATCGACCAGAGGTCCATAAAAATCCGCATCTTCGCTGATGTCACGCAGGTCGTCTTCACCTAACATTTCCGGATCACGACGACCTTGGAAAGGCGAAATCTGCCAGCCCGAGCTGCCGTCGTATGCCTGAATCTGCGTCATGCCCTGGATGGTGAACATCTCGCGCAGATCGTCCGGAGCTTTGGCTTCTTCCGCAACCTGCGCCGTAAAGCTGCCCTGCTGATATTTGCCGGAAAACTTCAGCGATTTAATTGCTTTAATCTTCTCCAGACCGCCTTTGGCCTGAAGGTTCTTGGCTACAAGCTCCTCGGCAGTTTGTGCCGAAAGAACGGTCGTGCCGCAGACGATCGCCAGCACCAGACCCAGTCCTTTACGCATCAGAATTGCTCCTTAGTCGATGCGGCGAGCCGCCGCGTTCGACTCGATGACTTGTGAAAAATTGAAAACGGGAAAGTGTACATCAAGGACGCAGGTTGCTCGTCGCAAATGCGCTTGGACTCGTCCCTGCGAAAAGCAAACACAAGGTCCTTCGCGCCGAGAACCGGCGCTCAGGAACAGGGAGGTTTTAGTTACCTGGGATTATGGCCGGCAGCTTCTCACCTCGGCGTATCATTAGTCTTAACTCCTCCCCCGGTCACAAGAACCCATCGGAGCAGTCCATGGCGGTGAAAACCGATCTCGAATATCGCGTAATGGAAACTCCTGCGCAGCACCGCGAGCTGCAACCGAATAGTCGTGTGCCTCTCAATCTTGACTGGGTGGAAGATGTCCGTGTAAACACCAGCGCTGTCGAACGACGCGCCGAGTCGCTGACTAAGCGACGCACGGTGAAGAAAGACTGGCAGGCGGCGTGGCTGCTGCGAGCGATCTCGTGCATGGATCTCACTACGCTCTCCGGCGACGACACCGAGCAGCGCGTACTGCGCCTGTGCGCCAAGGCTCGACAGCCTGTCCAGCAGAGCATCATGAAGCAGCTCGGGATCGAAGATTTTCGGCTGAAGGTCGCGGCGGTCTGCGTTTATCACAGTTTTGTGGAGACCGCACTGCGAGCCCTGGAAGGCACGGGAGTCAATGTAGCGGCGGTTTCAACCGGATTTCCCGCCGGGCTTTCACCGTTGGCGGAGCGCGTAGGTGAAATTCGTCGGTCGGTTGCGGCGGGAGCGCAGGAAATTGATGTCGTCATCACGCGCGCACATGTCTTCGGCGGGCGATGGCAGGCACTCTATGACGAAGTCGCCACCTTCAAAGAAGCATGCGGCAAGGCGCACATGAAGGTGATTCTCGGAACCGGTGATCTCGTGACTCTGCGCAATGTCGCTCGTGCCAGCGTGGTAGCAATGATGGCGGGCGCGGATTTTATCAAGACATCAACTGGAAAAGAAAGCGTGAACGCCACTTTGCCCGTCGGGCTGGTCATGGTTCGTGCCATTCGCGAATACGCTGCACACACCGGGATGGCCGTGGGATTCAAACCTGCCGGAGGCATTCGCACAGCAAAGCAGTCCCTCGATTGGCTCGCGCTTATAAAAGAAGAGCTGGGCGATCGCTGGCTCGATGCCAAGTTGTTCCGTTTCGGCGCAAGCGGAATGCTCGCGGATATCGAACGGCAGCTCGAATACTACGCAACCGGACGTTACTCGGCGGATTACCGGCATCCGATTGCATGAGGAGGATTCGAAAACGCATGCTTTGATGCAACTATGCATCACGACTGTCATCCCTCGCGCCGCCGCAATGATTTTTCAATGAACTCGAGTTGGTGTTGCTGCGCGAGGGATGACAGTTATTCAAACTTCGGAGCCTATAGAAAATTCACACGATGTCTAAAATCGCGGAAAAATTCGCCACCATGGAGTACGGCCCGGCGCTGGAGGATCCGAAAGAGGCGCTGAGCTGGCTCGATCGCCACAAGCGGCACTTTGGGCACTTCATCAACGGAAGCTGGCAGGCGCCGGTCGAGGGCGAGTACTTCGATACCACCGATCCGTCGACTGGTGACAAGCTTGCCGCAGTAGCTCAGGGCAGCGCGAAAGATGTAGATGCAGCGGTAAAAGCAGCGCGTACAGCCTTCCCATCCTGGAACTCGCTTGCTTCGCACGCGCGTGCGCGATATTTGTATGCTCTCGCTCGACAAGTGCAGAAGCACTCGCGACGACTCGCAGTTTTGGAAACGCTCGACAACGGCAAACCGATCCGGGAAAGCCGTGACATTGATATCCCGCTGGTTGCGCGTCACTTTTATCATCATGCAGGCTGGGCACAAATCCTGAGAGAGGAATTTCCCGGCTATGAAGCTTGCGGCGTTGTAGGCCAGGTGATTCCGTGGAACTTCCCCTTGCTCATGCTGGCATGGAAGATCGCACCTGCGCTGGCCGCCGGCAACACCGTTGTTCTCAAGCCTGCAGAATTCACGCCCCTCACGGCTCTCGCATTCGCTGATATTTGTCAGGAAATCAAACTGCCTGCCGGAGTGGTGAACATCGTCACCGGTGATGGTCGAACCGGCGAGGCACTCGTCAAACATCCTGATGTGGACAAGATTGCTTTTACCGGGTCGACGGAAGTCGGGCGCGCCATTCGTAAAGCCACCGCAGCCAGTCACAAAAAGCTTTCACTTGAACTCGGCGGCAAGTCTCCATTCATCATCTTCGATGATGCAGATCTGGACAGCGCGGTTGAGGGGCTCGTCGATGGCATCTGGTTCAATCAAGGACAGGTCTGCTGCGCGGGTTCGCGTCTGCTGATGCAGGAGAGCATCGCCGACGCGCTGGTCAACAAAATCCGTGCGCGCATGGAAACGCTGCGCGTGGGTGCGCCGTTAGATAAGGCAATCGACATCGGAGCGATCGTTGCTCCCGTACAACTCCAACGCATTCGCCGCCTTGTAGATCAAGGCGTTGCAGAGGGAGCGACCTGCTGCCAGCCGAGCACCCAGCTTCCCGTTAAGGGACTCTACTATCCGCCGACGCTTCTCACTAACGTTCATCCGAGTTCGACGGTAGCGCAGGAAGAGATCTTCGGACCCGTTCTCGCTGCAATGACGTTCCGCACTTTGCGCGAGGCCATCGAACTGGCGAACAACACGACCTACGGACTTGCCGCAAGCGTGTGGAGCGAGAACATCAACGTTGCTTTGCATGTCGCGTCGCAGATCAAAGCCGGCGTGGTCTGGGTGAACAGTACAAATCTGTTCGACGCCACCTGCGGATTCGGCGGCTACCGCGAGAGCGGCTACGGACGCGAAGGTGGTCGGGAAGGACTGCTGGAGTATCTCGAACCGTCGTGGTTCAAAAGAGCGCCATTGCTGGCCAAGAGCACGGAAAATGCGCAGCAGACAGACGCAGAAAACGCGGAGCCGTCGTCAGGGACTCCCGGTATCGATCGAACGCTGAAGCTTTACATTGGCGGCAAACAAGGTCGTCCCGATTCGGGATACAGCTTCCCGGTGTATGGCGCCGACGGCGCTCTGGTCGGCGAAGCTCCACTGGGAAATCGTAAAGATATCCGCAATGCGGTTGAAGCTGCGCGCAAAGCCGAGGCTTGGGGCAAGGCGACGGCGCACAATCGCGCTCAGATCCTCTACTACATGGCCGAGAATCTCTCGCAACGATCGGCGGAAGTTGCGGCGCGTTTGGCGCGAGTGGTGGATCAGAACCAAGCTTCGGCTGAGGTGGAACGCAGCATCGAGCGCATCTTTTCTTATGCAGCGTGGGCCGACAAGTTCGATGGGGCAGTGCACAATCCTCCGTTTCGCAATGTCTCGATTGCGATGAATGAGCCAATTGGGAGCGTCGGAATCGTCGCGCCCTCAGAGGCTCCTTTGCTCGGATTCCTCTCCGTGGTCCTGCCGGCCATTGCTATGGGAAATACGATTGTGGCGATTCCTTCAGAACGTTATCCGCTGATCACCGGAGATCTTTATCAACTCTTCGATACCAGTGATCTACCCGGAGGCGTGGTGAACATCGTCACCGGTCGAGCGGCTGAACTGACGAAGATCCTTGCTGAGCACGACGACGTTGATGCCATCTGGTGCTTCTGCGATGAAAGCGCGGCTGCGCAGGTAAGGGGATTGTCGGTCGGGAATCTGAAGCAGGTCTTCACCAATGAGGGTCGCGTTATCGATTGGTTCAACAGGGATCAAGCCGAAGGCCGCTGGTTCCTGCAGCATGCAGTCCAGGTGAAGAACATCTGGGTTCCGTATGGAGAGTAATGGAGCCGTTGGCGAGCTCTTGCGGACTCATTGTCGATGAAAGGCCCGGCTCCCAAACACGATAACGGTGAGCAGATTCAGCGTGTGCGCCGGATCTGTATGGCTCTTCCCGGGACGACGGAAAAGCTATCTCATGGCGAGCCTACGTTCTTTGTGGCTAAGAAGGTCTACGCCATGTTTGCCGATAATCATCACGATGATGGCCGCATTGCCGTCTGGCTACCCGCCGCGCCCGGAGCCCAGCCTGCGTTAATTCGCCAAAATCCCAAGGCTTACTTCAAGCCTCCTTACGTAGGTGTGCGCGGCTGGATCGGGGTCGATCTCGATCACGTTGATAACGATGAATTAGGCTCTCACGTCCACGAAGCCTGGCAGATGATCGCACCGAAGAAGGCGAAGAGCCGGGCGGTATAAGCCGATCACTGCGTTCGCGTTTTGTGGGGAGAGAAATTCCCTGCTCGGCTTTCTAAATCCCTGGCCGTCGAGACACACCGCGTTTTTTACTTGTAAATGCAATCACTCCAGCAACATACGCGGTGACGCGAACATTCCCTGAGCAATCCCTGTTAAGTTTCCTGCCTCCAGCAAAAACTTGCGAATTTCGGGCAGAAAACCGCATTTCCGGAAGAAATCTCGAGAAATTAACTCTTGATTTCGCTGTTACTTGAAAAAGGAGCGGAGCGGCCAGCAACCAACGTTGCTGAGATTCGAGAAGCGATCAGGCCGTCTTTGTAACTACTCTCGCCTGAGCAGCAGGGGAAACGTACTTACCCCCGACCGAGTTCATCCGAACGCGGAGAAGCTCGCCGAGCATCCGGGTACCGTCGCGCATAGGACTGATCTTGGAGCGGTGATCGTGGGCCCATGAGACTGGCACTTCGGCCACGCGGAGACCATAACGACGCGCTAAGAACAGGATTTCTGGATCGAATCCCCAGCGCTCAATCTTCATATTGGGGAAGATGGTTGTGACCGCTTTGCGATTGAAGGCTTTAAATCCGCACTGGGTATCCACGAAGGAAAGCCCAAGGATCGTGCGCAGCGCCACGTTAAAAGCTCGACCTAACATACGACGATGCAGCGGTTGCTTTCGGGTCTGCAGTTCACTCTGCAGATAACGGGAGCCGATCGCAACATCCGCTTGGCCATTCTCGATTACAGCAAAAAGCTTGTTTGCTTCCTCGATTGGAGAAGACAGGTCGGCGTCCGTGAACAGCAGAACCTGCCCCGAGGCATTCAGCATTCCGTTGCGGACACTGTATCCTTTGCCACGATTGCCCGGATTCTCCAGCACACGGATGATGGGATTCCGACCCGAGTATTCCTGAACCACCTCGGACGTGTTATCGCGGGAACCGTCGTTGACGACGATAATTTCCGCCGACCAGCGCGATTCAGCGATGTAGCTGAGAATGCGGTCAAGACTGGCGCCGATGCGTTCAGCCTCGTTATAAGCCGGGATGATGATGCTGTAGAAGGGGGCGGGCATTGGTGCCAATCCGGTACCTGAGACTTAGACGCTCACGATTGTACGTCAGTTGCAAAGGAAGTGGGATGGGATCATTCCCGCTTTCTGTAACTTACGACCTAAGTGGGAATGATGCGGCAACCTGCTCAGGAGTTGGTACTACACGTCGTCCTAGGCCGCGCGGCGCTGTGCTTCCAGCATGCTGAAGAATTCGCGAACGAGTTCGTAATCCCAAAGACCGCGTTTGGCCTCGCGCAACATTGTGTCTTTGGCCTGAACGGTCGGGAGCGCAGGTTTGTAGGGACGAGCGGTGGTGAGCGCGTCGAAAACGTCTACCACCTGGAGGACCCGCGCCAGGACGGGAATATTGTGGCCTTCGAGCCCGTCCGGATAACCCGAGCCGTTCCAGTGCTCATGATGATGACGAATGATGGGGAGAACTTTGCGAAATGACTTCAACGGCTGGCAGATCGTTTCGCCATCAATCGGATGCTGCTTCATGATGTCCCACTCGTCGCGGGTAAGCTCTGATCCTTTTTTTAGAATTTCATCGGGTACTTTAATCTTGCCCAAATCGTGCAGATATCCGCCACGCTCGAGCGCGATGATGTTCTCGTTGTCGAAGTGCAAATGGCGTCCTAACGCGCTGGCATAGTGCGCCAGTCGCGAGCAATGATCGCCAGTGAAAGGATCTCGGGCTTCTACACCCAACGCCAAGGTAAAGAGGACCGACTCCGCGTTTTCAAGTTCGTCGGTAAAGTGCTTGAGCTTCAGCAGGCTTTTGACGCGAGCATATAACTCTTCAGGGTAGAGCGGCTTGGAAAGAAAGTCGTCGGCGCCGGCTTCGATGCCGCGAATGCGGTCACTGCGGTCGCTTAGCCCCGTGATCATCACCACGGGAATCAGCCTCGTCGCCGGATCTTCCTTTAATTCGCGGCACAGATCGTAGCCGGATCTGCCGGGCATAATGACGTCCAGCAGGATCAGATCAGGACGTTCGGCTTGAATTGCTTGCAGGGCTTCATCCGCATCGGACGCAGTCGTAACGTTGTATCCGCGCGAGGTGAGTAGCTCGCGCACCAGCAGGAGGGTGTCGAGCTTGTCGTCAACTACCAGGATTGTCTGTAGCTTGCGCGGCGTGCCGTTGCGAGAGCCCTGGAGCATGTATGCCATCTACTGATGTGAGGCAAAATGCGCATCTCTGAGTTGCACAATGGTGCCTCAAGACTGAATTACTATTGTGCCAGCACCACCGAACGACTGGACAGGCAACTTTACCTTAATACCGACATTACCAACATGCGCAAGAGCACCTTGCAGGTTATTTTTCTCATTGTCTGTTCCGCAATCCTCGCTCATGGCGCCAAGGCCCATATGGTCACGTTCGGGCCCTGGATCAAAGTCAAACTCTTCCTAGGGCCGGAGGCCGACCGCGTTCAGGACATGAAGATTCGCTCGCTCAACGTCGACGGCCGCTCACGCGAGTTCACCATCGACCAACCCCACGACGTGACGGATCGCGTCTTCGTCGTGCGCCGCGCGTATCGCATGAACGATGCGCTGACCTCCCGCCCGGATTGGAAGTGGCAGCGCGACGGCTGGCTTCTAGTCGACCGCAGCTCGGGACGGGTGTCGAAGATCAATCTTCCGGACTTCGATCCTTTCTATTCAGTCGTGAGCTGGTTCCGCGACTACGCCGCTTATTGCGGACTCACCGACCGACAGAAGCTCTACGCGGTCGTAGCGCAGCTTGGCCAGCGTAAGCCGGTGCTTCGAACCCCGCTCGGACCGGCCAAAGGCGGCGACGATCCCGATTCGGAATGCAAGGCGCCCGTGTGGCAGAAGCAGCCGGTGCGAGTGACCTTTGAACCTCTGAACGGCGAGAAAAGAAGCTTCTCCGTTCGCGGCCGGTCAACCGAGCCAGAGTCGACGGAAGATCAGACCCAGCAGAAGGAGGGTGAGAAGCAGCAATAGCTGTTGCGCGCATGGAACCGCTCGAGACCTACCTTCATGAAGCCGAACTTACGCACGGCCATTTATGCGCCGGGCAAGTTCTAGGCGTCCGGATGGCAATGGCCGGTCTTTCCCGATTGGGAATTCACGATGCTCGTGGCGCTGATCGCAAGAGACTGGTTACGTATGTGGAGATAGATCGCTGCGCTACTGACGCAATTGGTGTTGTAACCGGATGCCGTTTGGGCAAGCGCGCGCTCAAATTTTTAGATTGGGGAAAAATGGCCGCTACGTTCGTCGATCTCGAATCGGGACACGCCATTCGAGTCGCAGCAAAAGAATCATCGAAGGAAGCGGCTCGCCGCCTCCATCCAGAGCTTCAGAGCAAGAACGAGCAGCAAATGCTCGCATATCGAGAAATGAAAGATGAAGACCTCTTCGATTTTCAGAACGTGAAAGTCGATGTCCGCCCGGAAGACCTGCCCGGCTTCAAAGGCGAAAGAATCGTCTGCTCAAAGTGCGGCGAAGGCATCAATTTTCATCGCGAAGTCATGCGCGGTGAAAAGGTCGTCTGCCGAGGCTGCGCGGGCGAGAGCTATTACACCCATATTGGCAGTTAGGTCTCCGTGACCTTGCTGTTAACCTCCGTGACCTTCGTGTTCACTCCTCTTCGTTGAATCCAACACGCCCGCGAAGCATCTACATGCGCATGCCGGACTTTGCTCATCTCGATTCCGCTTTTCCAGCGCAGCCGCCGGTTCAGTCGAGCGCCGCACTCCCCGAAGATCTTGAATTCCTCGACTCGTACTCGCGCGCCGTAGTTTCTGCCGTCGAGAAGGTTGGGCCTGCGGTCGTTCACATCTCGGTCCGCCAGCCCAGTTCTGCCCGCGATCGGGAACACGGAGGCAGCGGCTCCGGGTTTGTCTTCACACCCGATGGTTTTGTCCTCACCAACAGTCATGTGATTCATAAAGCGTCGGAGATCGTCGTCACTTTTGCTGACGCACAGACCTGCCGCGCGACCCTGATCGGTGATGATCCCGATTCGGATCTCGCCGTTCTCCGCATCGATGTGGCGGGACAACTTCCCTTCGCGGCTTTGGGCAGTAGACGCGCGCTTGTGGTTGGACAGGTTGCCATCGCCATTGGTAATCCTTTGGGCTTTCAGCACACGGTGACTGCGGGTGTCGTCAGCGCGCTTGGCCGCAGCATGCGTTCGCGCACTGGCCGGTTGATCGACAACGTCATCCAAACCGATGCTGCCCTCAATCCTGGCAACTCCGGTGGCCCGCTGGTGAACTCACGCGGCGAGGTAATGGGCGTAAATTCCGCAACCATTATGGGCGCTCAGGGGATCTGCTTCGCCATCGGAGCTGACACAGCACAATTCATTGCTGTGCGCCTGATCCGGAATGGGAAGATCGAGCGCAGTTACATTGGTGTCGCCGGACAGGACGTTCCGATTCATCCGCGCATCGTGCGCCACTATTCACTGCAGGCGAGCACAGGAGCAATGGCAATTTCCGTTGAGCGGCGCTCTCCTGCCGAAGCTGCCGGTCTGCGCGAACGAGATGTGATCGTTGCCTTCGGAAAGAGTTTCATTTCAGGGGTAGACGATCTTCATCGGCTCCTCACGGAAGTCGCTCCCGGCGTGCCAATCGAAATGACCGTCCTTCGCGTAACGGAGCTGGTAAAACTGCAAATTCGTCCGCAACCGCGGTCAGCCTAACGTGGAGCCGGACGCCCTCGCCCGGGTTTTGGGTTCTTGCGATTCCGGATTACTTTACTTCGCGATTAAAAAACAATCACGAAATGCGACCGAAATTCTTACACCCGGGCGAGGGGCGCTCGGCTTCACGTTACCCTGTTACTTTCCCAACTGATAATTCAAAGCAGACAGCGTTGACAGGTACTCATATCGGGCATTCGTATTCCCAATTTGCGCATCAGTCTGCTGCAGCTGTGCCTGGCTCAATTCAACGATGGATGCGAGCCCGAGCGTATACCGCGTCCGCGCCAAGTCGAGTGCAAGGTTCGCTTGTTTTGATAATTGTTCGGTTACTTCCACTCGCTCGTAGGCTGTGTTGGCCTCCAGCCATGTAACTCGAACGTCGCGCGCAATCCGATCGCGCAGGTCGCGAACTTGTTTCTGCAGAGCTGAGGCCCGATAGTCGGCTTCGTGGGGCACGGACCGAAAAGAGGAATCCGTTGAAGATGGGAATGCTCATGTTCACGCCCGTCGCACCGTACCAGGAAGAAGTGACCTGGTCGGCACGGACCGAAGTCCGACCAACTGCCGCCAGGGCGCTGATTGTGGGACGATTCAATTCGTGCTCCGCGCGCGCGAAGCACTGTTCCGCTTGCCACTGGTCATCGAGAGTGGCGAGATCGGGGACGCGAACGAAGAGCTTCAGCGACCAGATTCTCTTCCTTTGCAGGTGGAGCAGATAATGCATTCCCATTGGCGAGATTACCTTCTTCTTAAAGCCAGCATCTGTACCATCTGTGTTCGAGCCGAAGATAACACACGGTGAACAGTCCGCCAGATCGGATTCTGCCTTCAGCGCGCAAGTAAATGCCCAGACGGAACGAATCACCGCAGAGCTCAACAAACTGGGCCAGTTGCTGCAAGCGGGAATGGTCGACCGGCGAGTGCTTGTCAGCTTCCGCGAGGCTGTCAATCGCATACGCCTGATTAGCTGGGGCGTTCAGCAGTGGCTGGAAGGCGGCGAATCAGGACTTCAGACTTTGCTTTTGAAGGAACGCATCCGCATCGCCGAACAACTCACTACGCAGCTCAGCGAGGACCTGACGCACGCCGAGGTGATCCAGGATTTAGGCGCCTTACGGCAAGCTGTGGAGAAGTTATCGACTGTGCTGCGGGACATGCCAACTGGCTAGTGTTCCTCTGCAGTGATGCCACAAAAGGACGCACACATATCAGCTTACAGGGCAGGTTGTTCAGGTCCCATTTCCTGCGCGCCTCTCTGTCGTCTCAATGGTGAATTGCCTGTTAAGCGTTTGACCATCAAACCTGCCCCATGAAATAGTCATCCTTCGTAGCATCTTCACTCCGAGTGCGGGAGACGCATGGTCCGGCTGATTCCTAAACAGACGCAGTTCTTCGACATGTTCTACGGCATGGCGAGCAATCTTACGGATGGCGCCAGACTGCTGAAAGCCATTCTCGAAGACATGAAGGATGTGAAGTCTCGCGTTGAGCAGCTCAAGACGATCGAACATCGCGGCGACGAAATGACGCACGAGATCCTCACGCGCCTCAATCAGACCTTTATTACGCCGTTCGACCGCGAGGACATTCACAAGCTCGCCTCCTCGCTCGACGATGTCCTGGATTTTGTTCACGCAGCCGGCGAGCGTCTCGTGATGTACAAGATTACGGAGTTCACGCCTTCGGCTCCCCAGCTCGCTGACGTCATCATTCGTCAGGGGGAACAACTTTGCAAAGCGGTCTCACACCTCGAAAAGAAGAACAACGTTTTACAGTACTGCGTAGAAATCAACCGTCTGGAAAACGAGGCTGATCGTATCGCCAGCGTCGCGCTGGGTCAGCTTTTCGAAACCGAAACGAATCCAATTTCGCTCATCAAAAAGAAAGAGCTATATGAAGTACTCGAAACTGCAACCGACAAAGCAGAGGACGCCGCGAACGTCATCGAGTCGGTTGTAGTGAAGAGCGCTTAAGCCTGTAGTTTCCACTGTTCCCGCTGTATTTGTTGTTTAACTTGGCGGCAGCCTTCGCTGCTGATTAGTAGCTCCGGAGACTCTCCTGCTTGGATAACGCGACAATCCTGGTTATTGTCACCATCCTGCTGGCCCTTTGCTTCGATTTTTTTAATGGTTTCCACGATGCGGCGAACAGCATTGCGACCGTTGTCTCTACGCGCGTACTGTCCCCGCGATTGGCGGTAGTTTGGGCCGCGATCTTCAATTTCATCGCTGCATTCATTTTTGGGACTGCGGTGGCGAAGACCATCGGCGCAGGAATGATTGACGTGAATCGCATCAGCCAAACCGTAGTGTTGAGCGGACTGGTGGGTGCGATCGTATGGGACATCCTCACCTGGTGGTGGGGGCTGCCAACCTCATCTTCACACGCTCTGATCGGCGCCTACGCTGGAGCAGCCATTGCGCGTGCAGGTTTTGGCGTAATCCTTCCCCATGGCTGGACCAAGACTCTGATCTTCATCGTTGTGGCTCCCATTCTGGGAATGATCCTTGGGCTAATCTTTATGACCGCGATGTTCTGGATCTTCCGCAACTCAGCGCCACAAAATGTCGACGCACTCTTTCGACGTTTGCAACTTCTCTCAGCGGCTGCCTACAGCCTCGGACACGGCGGCAATGACGCGCAAAAAACTATGGGCATCATCGCCGGCGCGCTCTATGCCGATGGCATCATCACCAAGCACGAGTTCTCGACAACTTGGGGACATTTTCATTGGCCGATCATCCTGGGTGCGAACCTCGCGATGGGACTTGGCACCTACTTCGGCGGCTGGCGCATTGTGCACACCATGGGCTCCAAAATTACTAAGCTCAAGCCCATCGGCGGCTTTTGCGCAGAGACAGCCGGAGCGATAACTCTGTTCGCCACTGCCGCAGCAGGCATTCCCGTCAGCACGACGCACACTATCACTGGCGCAATCGTCGGCGTCGGCTCGACTCAGCGCCTGTCTGCCGTGCGCTGGGGCGTCGCCGGCAAAATAGTTTGGGCCTGGATTCTCACGATTCCCGCTTCCGCGGCGGTTGCTGCCGCACTTTTTTGGACGATTCGCTGGTTCAATCCAAGTGCTTAACGCAGCCAGTTGCACCGGTTTACCATCCACAAAAGTCGTATTTGTTTTGCAGCTCCTAAGGTCTAGCCTCCACGCATTAAAACTCGGCTGGATTTTCGACCCAATTCGGTGTTTCGGCTAGTAAAAGTTGTGAAATCAATGTGGTAACTTGCTTCACGCTGCAAAAGGTTACTTAACATTCCTTTACATTTGAGATTAGATGTGTCATTTTGATGGCCCCTTGCGGTTCCCCCGTCAGTTGAAACGAACCGTGAATTTGAACTTTGCGGTGCAATACGAACGGGCCGGAGTCCAGCACCAACCGTGCCCGCGCGCCGGAGAAACATTCGAATAATGTGCGGAATCGCGGGATTTACCCACGTTGAAAGACGTCTTCCTGCCGGAGTTCTGACATCAGCGCTCGAATCGATCGCGCATCGCGGTCCAGATCACCAGGGACAATTCGTCTCAGGACAGGTATCGCTCGGCGCTACCCGGCTGCGGATTATTGATCTCGATGCCGGGGATCAGCCGCTCAAGAGTCCTGACGGCGATGTTGTGATCGTCTTCAATGGTGAGATTTTCAATCACCAGGAACTTCGCCGCGAGCTTCAACAAGTCGGCTATCGCTTTCAAACGCATTGCGACACAGAAGTAGCGCTGAATGCATATCTGCACTGGGGAGACTCATGCTTCGCACGCTTCCGTGGCATGTTCGCTATTGCCGCATGGACGCAATCGCGTCGGCGACTTGTGCTGGTGCGCGACCGCATGGGCATCAAGCCTCTTTACTACAGGCTGCATGAAAGGGAGGTTTTCTTCGGCTCGGAGCTGAAATGCCTATTCGCTCATCCGGATGTGCCGCGGCACATCTGCCTTGAAGGACTCGACGCATTTCTGAGCGTCAACTATGTGCCGGGGCCATTCACGCTTGTGGACGGCATCGTGAAGCTCATGCCCGGCCAAATGCTCGAGTGGCAGCGAGGAGCCGTCCACGTAACCGATTTCGCAAACGCTTCACCTAAGCGACGATCGCCAGCAGCCATCGAAGCTGCATGTGAAGAACTCGACATTCTCCTATCCGAGGCCGTGCGCGAACAACTCGTCGCCGATACCCCAGTGGGAATCTGGTTGAGCGGTGGATTGGACTCATCGACAATTCTTCACTACGCCAGCGAACAGTCAAGGCAGCCGATAAAAACTTTCTCCGTTACCTTCCAAGGCAGTTCAGGAGACGAGAGCGAGCACATCCGCCGCGTGAGCCGCCACTATGGAACGAATCACACGGAATTTGATCTGAGTCCCGAAATAGATCTAGTCGGAGCGATCGAAGATCTCGCGTTCTACTCCGACGAGCCAAGCGCCGATGCCGGAGCAGTGCCCACATGGTTTCTCTCGCAGATGACGCGCGAGAGCGCGACCGTGGCTTTGAGCGGCGAAGGATCGGATGAGCTGTTCGCCGGTTATCTCACCTACAGAGCCGATCGCTATGCCTCGACGTTCCGACTGTTGCCTCGAGCCGTGCGCAGGGCCGCACTGGCTACGGCAACACGATTGCCCGCTCAGGATGGCCGGATCAGCTTTGAATATAAACTCAAGCGATTTCTCGAAGGATCATTGCTCTCACCGCAGCTCGCGCACATTTTCTGGAACGGAACCAACTCGGAACGCGATAAGGAAAACCTATTTCTGTTCGCAGAGCCGGATTCACTCGGCGGATGGTTAGGTCAAATGAGCGGCTCCACATTGGGGGATTTTCTGGATTTTGATCAACGCTTTTATCTTGCCGACGACATTCTCTATAAGGTCGATCGCATGAGCATGGCGCACTCGCTTGAAGTGCGTCCGCCATTCCTCGACTCGCGCATCGTCGATTTCGCGCGCGCCCTTCCGGCAAAGTTCAAGCTCTACGGCAGCACGTCAAAGTATGTGCTCCGCAAGCTCATGGCGGACAAGCTGCCGCCGCACGTATTGCATCGTTCCAAAATGGGATTTGATATTCCGGTACACGACTGGCTCCGCGGAGTGTTGCGTCCACTCCTGCTTGAGACCTTGAGCCGGGAAAACGTCGAGGCCACCGGACTGTTCCGCTGGGCCGCAGTCGAGCGCCTGATTCACAGGCATCTCGAGAGGAGAGAAAACGCAGGTTATCAGTTATGGGGACTTATGGTGTTGTTGATGTGGATGAAGCGCTGGAGCGTG
>Ga0134125_10003561_pt1 | contig 17994 bp, 15 predicted proteins | sample KB31751_FD_96464 | JGI IMG/M metagenome (GOLD analysis project Ga0134125, IMG submission 96464) | Terrestrial soil microbial communities with excess Nitrogen fertilizer from Kellogg Biological Station, Michigan, USA - KB3-175-1 | ecosystem: Environmental > Terrestrial > Soil > Unclassified ...
TCTTGGAAAAGATATTAAATTTGCAAGAATGTGATATTCATCTGGTTGATTATCATGCTGAAACTACTGCAGAAAAAATTGCTTTGGCTTTATATTTTGATGGCAAAATTAGTACTTTATGAGGAACTCATACCCACGTGCAAACGGCCGATGAAAGAATATTGCCTAACGGAACTGGCTTTATTACTGACTTAGGAATGACTGGTCCTTATGGAGGGGTTATCGGCGCCAAACCAGAAGTGATTTTTCAAAGAGCTAAATATGGCTTACCAGCCAAAATGGCTCCTCATGAAGATAACGGACAATTTAATGGAGTTGTTTTTGAGTTTGATGACGATAGCAATAAACTTTTAAACATAAAAAGAATTAAAAAGGTTTTTTAAAAAAAAATATAACATATATTGAATTAAGCAAACAATAACATAAGATTAATATGACAACTTTACAAGAATATTTAAATCAGAAGTATCCGACGAAGGAGGAGAAGGAAAAAGTGAAAAGGATTGAAAGTGTTTCCTCTCTTTCTTCTCTTAAAGAAAAGGAAGAAATAAGTCAAGAAAAGTTTCAATTTGACGCTAGCAAGTTAGAAACAGGAAACTCATTAGATTTAAGCAATTTTGTTAATTTGGAACATTTTTCTTGTATCGGACACCTTTTTAAAAATCGTGAGAAAGAAAGTTTGCTAAAAGAAATTAAACTTGGTAAACATCCTAATCTAAATAACTTTTCTGCTTCTTATAACGGGATAACCTCTGTGAAGTTTTTGAATAATCTGTCTAATCCTGAGAAACTAGAGGGGTTATATGTGAACTGCAATAATATTCAGTCAACAGATATTAAAATACTTTCCCGCTTTACGAATTTGCAATCCTTGCGTCTAGGAACGACAAGTACAAATATAAATTTTCGTAATCGTTTTTATGGCTCTTTAAAGGCTTTAGAAGCATGCTTTAAAAAGCAAACATATAGACATTTATGTATTGATTTTACTGACGTAGATGAAGGTTTAGAATATTTAACTCCTGTTTCAATTGAGTGTAGGGGTGATGCCCCTGGCGCTAAAAACGAAACAAAATGTATTACCATCCAAAATGAACTCCGACCTTTCAACTATGACTTACTAGCCTGACAGCTTGCCCATCCCGAAAAAATGCTAATTGCTAGACCAGAATTATTTACTAATCCGGACAGTAAGGACCAGTGAATTAAGGCTCTCACTGATAAAATAACTAATACCCAACAAGAACTCCAAGAAGTTAAACAAACTGAAGCCGACAAAGTTAAAAAAATTGCTCGCCTAGAAAGCAAAATTAAAGAATTAGACAAAGTTAAAGAAGTTATTTCCCAAGAAACTCAAACTGATCCTGAACCAACTACTTCTCAACCTTGATACCAAGAAGTTATTGAGAGATTAAAAAAAACTTTCGCTACTGAAACTAAAGAGCAAGAAACTCAAACTGAACTAACGGGGGAGGAATTAGAGAAACAACAAAAAGAAAATAAAGAGTTGAGGGAGCAGATAAATAAATTGATAGTTAAAAAGTAAATAATAAAATTTTTTTAAAGCCAAAAAATTTAAAATATGAATTTTTCGTGAGAATGCCAAACCCCTGACAAAGGCTGATGGGCTAATTATCGTTGACATATAACTGAACCAAGTGAAAATTTGAGATTAAAATCTAATGATTGAAAAAAGTCCTTTTTTCGAAAAGGATGACAGGGAAAAATATTAAAAGTAGAGGGAATCGAAAGTGCTAAAAAATGTTATCAAGCCCTACAAAACGGCACTATTACTGCTTTTGGTGGTAGGTTTCGGGGAGCCAGTTATGATAAAAATGCAGAAAGGATAATTAATCAGGCTAAAAATTCATTAAAAGCAGCAATTAAGAGACATAAAAAAGGAGAAAGTATTAACATTCAAGAAGTTGCCGTTGTTCCCTCTTCCTACTATAATTGAAGAATAATTATGGGTATTAGTGGGATTGTATTTTTTGTCGTGGTTGTGGTCTTGTATTTGTGCTTGAGAAAAAGAAAGAATAAATTAAAAAAATAGAAGACCAAGAAAATTTTGGAAGTTTTTTTGTGCTTAAATTTTTGATATGGACAGCATACTCTTAATTAACAAACCATCGGGAATTACCTCACATAAAGTGGTTGAAATTATCCGCAAGAAACTAGGGGTGAAAAAAGTGGGTCATGCCGGAACCTTGGACCCATTGGCTACTGGTCTGTTAATAATTATGCTTGGCAAAGCCACCAAACTGAGTAATACATTAATTTGTCAATCCAAAGTTTATGAAGTGGAAACGAAATTATTTTTGGAAACTGATACTGGTGATATAACTGGGAAAATAATTAAAGATGAAAAACCCCAAACATTTACAGAAAATCAGGTTCAAGCAGTTATCAGTTCTTTTTATAATTATGAATATTGACAAAAACCACCAATTTATTCAGCCATAAAAATAAAGGGGAGAAAATTATATCAATATGCCCGAAAAGGCGTTCCAGTAGAATATCCCTCTCGGTTGGTAAAAATAGAGAAAATAAAACTATTAAATTATTCTTCTGATGAAAAAAAGATAAACTTTTTAGTAGAATGTAGCAAAGGCGCTTATATTCGTAGTTTGGTAAAAGATATTGCTGAAAAGTTAGGAACCATCGCTACCGTTAGTCAATTAAGAAGAATTAGTTCTGGAAACTTTCATATTAATCAGGCCTTAAAATTAGAGGAAGTAGAAAAAGGAAAATTAAATTTGCTTTTTTGATAATCTTTTATCTTTTTTAACCTTAATTTTGCTATCTTTTTGTTCTTTTTCTGCTTCTTTTCTCAGCATCACGCTTAATTCTTCAGCCTCTATTAAGGCCGCTTCAGAATTCAAAATAGTAAACTCAACTTTTAATCTCATTTTAGTCAATTGGTCTAGAGGAAAAGAGGGACCTGCCTTACATGTTTTGCAAGGTCATTCGTGATATAAGCAGCCGATACAAAAATCAAAATAGTATCTTACAAGCGGTGTTTCAGTTTTACAATTACACAGTTCACATATTTTTCATGCCTTTCTCAAGTTCATATATTTAACAATTTTAAATAAATATCTTTTAAAATTATTTATACCACAATGCAATAATTATTAGAATTATGAATAAAATTGAATTGACCGAAGAGCAAAAAAAATGTGTAGAGCATCCCTTAAACGGGCAAGTTTTGCTGATTGATGCTGACCCTGGCACGGGAAAAACCGAAATCTTGCGACATCGAGTAAAGTTCATTCATCAACAAAACAAAAAGGAGAGAAAGTTCATTTTAGTGCTGGCGGTAGGAAGAAATATTAGTCGGTCCATTAAAAAGAAATTAAAAGAAGAAGGATTAAACAAAATCCACCATCGTCTAAAATCAGTTCTACCCGAATTTTTTCACAAACCGCAATGCGAGGAGATTGATGATTGTCTAGAATGCTTGGAAAAAAGAAGCCCTATTATTCTTACTTGCACCGTTCATTCAATTGCTTACTGAATGGTTAAACAGGTATTTACCAAACAATTGGAAGAAAAAAAGAAGATTCAAATTCTTACTAATGGTTATAAGAAAGAATTAAGTATGCTTTATGTACGAGAAGATGTTCCTAAAATTAAAGAAAAAATTCACTGAACTACCCAAGAAATTATTACCCGCAAGCGGAAATTATTCAATTATTTAATTAATCAGGTTAGTAGTGAAAAGTTAACCAAAGAAGAAAAAAGAGCGCTATGAACCATTTTTCGAGAAGAAATTGAAATTGAACATGAGAGTGAACCATATCACTATTGAAGTATTAATAATTATTCTCAATTTTTAGACCGTGCGAAAAATCTTTGCGGAGAAAGCAAATTAACTCTTTATCAGGAATTAGCGACTATTTGTCAAGAAAATCAAAATAAAGTAATTCATTATATCATCAATAAAATTCAGAAAGAACTAAAAGATAAACCACTTTTGCTCAATAAATTTTACTCTATCGAGGATTTTTTAAGTGGTTTGGGAATAAATTGACGCAATATTCCTCGCTTTCAGCAAATAATTGAACAGTTTGACCAAGCAAGAATTTTGGATGAAGAGAGATTTGAAAAAAACCTATCTGCGGAGGAGGTCAATGAATTTATTCGCCAAATTGATGCTCAGTTGACCGAAAAAGACATCGAAAGTACTGGCAAAACTGTGCTTTCAACTATCCACAAAGCTAAAGGATTAGAATTTGACTACGTTTTTGTGATTGCGGTAGACGAAGGAATATTACCCGGTGAAACTAAAAGGCAAGAAAGTTATTGAGTTAGAGAAGAAGTAAACTTATTTTATACTGCCATCACTCGAGCCAAGAAAGAACTTTACTTGACTGCCAGTTGCCAAGCAGATTGTTCTCGCTTTATTAAATGCTTAGATCCGAACTTAATTGAATTAAATCCTAGCGGTTTATGACTAACAAGTTTCGATCCAAAACTAAACTCGCATTTAACTCCGGCTGGCTCTATCGCCGAAATAGTTGGAGAACAAGGCGAAGAAGAAGTGTATCAACTTTTGTCAAATAATAAAAAAATTAAATTTGAAAAGTTAATTAAAAATTGACAAGAAATAGAAGATTTACAAATTGATATTTATGGAGAAACCGCCGAAAGTATTTATTTTATTGAGGTGAAAAATTGAAGTGAAAATTTTTACCATTCGGCTCGTGTCGCCAATGCCGCTGAACAGGAAATGCTAGAACAGCAACTTCATCGGCAAACCAAAATTCAAGAAAATTTGTCTTCTGGGAAAAAAATTACCTATTTAATCACTTTTCCCAATGGGGAATTAGCCAATGATGCCAAAATTTTTTTAGAAAAGCAAGGATTTAATAAGTTAGTAGTAGTCCACCACGACAAAGTTCACTCTAAAACTTGGGAAGCAGAATACAGCATTAAGAGAATTGATGAATGGATTGCTGAGAAGGAAAAAAATAAAAACTATAAAAATTAACTAAAATGAGTACTTTGCTAAACACTAAAACAAAATCAAAAAGTTGATAATAGCCAGCAACCAACTTCCTTGACTAATAAATTATTGATTGGTGGAATTGGGCTAATAGTAATAGGGTTAGGAGCGGCAATTTTAATAAGCAAAAGGAGCAAAAGGATAGGTAAAAAAACAAAATTTCATAGACAAAAAATTTAGAAATTATTTTGTTCTGATTAGATTAGTCTATTTTTTTTATAATGAAAAATGTTAATTAACTTAGTTTAAAAAATCAACAACTAAATTAGGCTGATTTTCTAGTTTTTTTAGACAATATACTAATTCATTAATATCTTCTTCGTTATTATAAATAAAAAGCGAAATTCTTATGGTTGCCTCTACTCCAATTAATTCTTTTAAGTAAGGACAGCAAAAATTACCAGCCCTCACGCAAATATTATTTTTTCCTAAATAATCGGCTACATCATGGGCATGAAATCCTTCCAAATTAAAAAGAACAATATCCACTGTTTCAAGATTTTTATTATAAATGGTTATTTTTTTTAATTTACCTAATTCCCTTATGGCATAGTCTTTTAATTCTTTTTCATATTTGTTTACTTCCTTAATATTTAAACTGTTAAGAAATTCAAAACTTTTTTTTAGACCAAAAATTTGGGCTAGGGGTAAGGTACCAACTTCAAATTTTTGGGCCAGGGGTAGATTCTCGTCTATTTTCTCATCAGGACCAATTTTTTTCCCTCCTCCTCACAATAAATCAGGCAGTTTTTGTCCTACCTCCTTTTTTAGTCATAAAATACCTATACCAGTTGGTCCGTAGACTTTGTGTCCGGAAAAAATCAGAGCATCAATGCCTCATTCTTTCACGTTGATGGGTAAGTGAGCGACACTCTGACAGGCATCAATTATTACTAAACAATTTGGATTTATTTTTTTGATTTTTTTGGTAATCTCTTTAACCGGATTAATTACTCCTAAACTATTACTCAGATGAGAAAAACTGACTATCCTAGTTTTTTTGTCAACATAACTCTCTAATTTATTAAAATCGATAGTGAAATTCTTATTTAAAGGCAAAAAAACTACTTCGACACCTTTGGCTTGGGCGACCGCTTGTCAAGGATAACAATTGGAACTATGTTCTAAATGGGTCAGATAAATCTTGTCTCCCTTTGCTAAATAACTTTTCAGAGAAAGAGCCAAAATATTCAAAGAATAGGTAGTCGAAGGAAGAAAAATAATTTCTTCAGCCTGAGCATTAATTTTTTGGGCAATCAATTGACGAGTTTGTTGGATAGTATTTCGAACTTCACTAGACAAAGAATTATTTCCTTCACTGTGGCTGTTAATAGAATATTTTTCGTAATAACTGCTAATGGCTTGAATAACACTCAAAGGTTTTAAACTAGTGGCTGCACTATCTAAATAAACCAGATTTTTTTGGTGAGTGAAGAGAGGAAAAAGCTGACGGGTTTTGTTATCCATAGTTATAGATATTTTTTTTCAACATCATCTCTTCATTCTCATACTTTTTAAAGAGATTTATTGAACAACAACCTACTTTGCATTTTGTCTAACTAACATTCTTGCTTTTGAAAAAGTAAAAATCTAAGCCCATCCAAAATTTTTTTTATATAAAACTATATTAAAGATAATAAAGTTATGAAGTTAAAGATGATATAATAAAGACTAAAACAATAATCAATATTAATCAATATTATAATTATATGGAGACAAATAGCAAATATCTAATTAGAATAACAAACTCTAAACTAATACCATACCTAATTAGATATAAAGTGGCTTAATTGCCGTTGTAGTGGTGGTGAAAAATTACAAAACAAGAAAATATAAGATAAGAAAGTAAAGTAAATTAAAAATACATATGGTTAAACTGACAACAATTTAAAATAGTAGATAATATTGGAAAAATGGCAACGTACACCACTCTTCAAATAGATGGTTGTGTTGATTATTATGATAAAAAGGGTTCTCAATACATTTTTTGTGATTCTGCCCCTTTTGCCTACTGAAAGGAAGGCCAACGAATAGAAGTCGATATTGAAAGATTAAAGTATAGAAAAGAAAACATGAGGACAGGATTACGAGAGAGGATGGTATAATAATGAGAGTTGGTTCATTTGATTATTATTCCGATATATTAGTCCCAGATGCATCGGTTCATAATGCTATGATAAATGCTTCTTCGGCTAATCCAACAGCTTTGGCCGTGACTCGGGAAGGAATGGATAGAGTAGATAGAAACAAAGAAAGAGAGTTTGAATAAAAAATGGAGGATAGTGGTGGTAATAAACATCATTGAACATATAGAAGACGTTAAATATGACAATAGATAATCTAGAAATTGAAATTAAAAAACGAAATAACTCCTATTCTTTTTCCTCCGAAGAGAATGGCAAAAAAAAGAATTTACACTATTTATTCACCTGAATTAAGACAAAAAATACGGGAGATTATTTCTCCCTATGGAATAGTTGGCAAAGGAAATATCCAATATGAAGGGAAAAATAGTCAAGATGACCGCATTATTTACCAGCAAGGAAAAGATGATTTACCTGACAAACTTACTTTAATAAGTAAGGAAATAGCAGAGGAAAAAAATGAGGCCGAGCAACAAAAAACAGAAACTAATTGAGGAAAATGAAAAGACGATTGAAAGGATTGAGATACTGAATGAGAAAAAACAAAGGCCTTGTGGAGAAAGCAAGAAGAGCAGGCAGGAATTTCATCCAATGAAAAGCATTATTGACGCTCATGGAATAATGATGGTTCAATTGGCACAGAGGGAATGTATATTAAATCTGAAAATCAATCACAACTTATCACATTTGAGAATAAAGTAAATTCTCCTCGAACCAAAGAAACAACTGATAAAGAAACTAAACAGGAAAAAAAAGATGAAAATTCCCCTAATTCCGATAAAAAAGATCAACAAACAAAAGAAGACGATAATCAACAACAAAATCAATCCCAAAAAATAGAGAATAAAGATAACAACAGCAAGAATATTTATTATGGAGTAGGAGCGATTAGTTTAGTTATTTTGGTGATAGGTATGATGGTAGTTTGAGTAAAGAAAAGAAAAAGGTTGAAATAAAAACAAAAGGGGAGTTGATCACTCCCCCCTAATAATTGAGGATTCGTCTTGAATTATTAGTTAAAACTAAGTAAAAAAATAACTAGGATTATCATTTATGACTTTAATTATATCTTCTTTTCTTTTTAATAATTTAAGTATTTTTTCATCAATGGTTCCTTGACAAATAAGGTCAATCACTAAACGGACTTGGGAAGGTTCTGAATCAGTAGTGGGTAAGAAACGGGCTTCGGCCTGTTCGTTGTCAGCGGGGGAATAACTGCGGTCAGCAAAAATAATAGTCTCGGCTCGGCTCAGGTTTAATCCCATCCCAGCACTTTGAATATTACAAAGTAAAATGCTTAACTCACCATTTTGAAATAGGCGAATGTGTTCTTCTCTTTCTTGAAAGTTAGTTTTACCAATAATCAGACCAGTTGATATTTTTTTTTTTGACAAGGCTTCAGCTAAAGGTTCTAAAAAGGTTTCGCTACGAGTAGAAAAAATGATTATGCTCTGCTCCTTTCTCTCTTTTAAAAAGTTAAGCAAGTAATTAATTTTACTGCCCATTCCTTGCAGTCCCAAAGCAGGCGGATAAAGAGTAAGAGTTTTTAACTTGGCTAAAATTTCGAGAGGTTGGTAATCCTTTCACTTTTCTCGTCATTGGGAGTAAGTACTTCTTTGCTCTTCTTCCATCAGTAAATATTCTTTTTGATAAATGACTGGCGGTAGTCAGGGCAAGACTTCTTTTTGCCTTCGATTGACTGAAATTTGCCCTATTTGCCTTTGCAATTCTTGCTTCAAATGCTCGTTTTTAAAACCCTTTACTTGGAAAATTTTATATACTTTTTTTCCTCGGCGAATTTCGGACTTGTGGATATAAAAATACTGTTCAGCAAATCTTCAATAGGAAGAGTAGATGTCTGGATTGAGAAATTTAAGAATACCGAATATGTCAGGAGAACGATTAACAATGGGGGTGCCAGTAAGAGCCATTTTGTAAGGGGCATCTTTAAGAACATAAATACTTTTGCTCTGTTGCGACTGATGATTGCGGAGAAAATGAGCTTCATCTACAATAACGCAGTAGGGAATATTAGATCCTTGCTTTTTTTTTAGTTTCTTAAAATGGGGGCTATCAATTTTAAAAGTGTCCTTAGAAATAATAATGATTAAATCTTTTTCACTAAGCAATTTTTGATAGAAGTCATAGCGTCATTCTTTGTCCAAATAAGTAATAATATAAGCTGGTTTAGCCAATCATTCTTCTACCGATTTTTGCCATTGTTGTTGCAGAACGCTGGGAGCAATAATTAGCAAGTTGCTGACTGGCCATTGTCGAAAAGTCATTAAAGCAGTCGGAGTCTTCCCAGTGCGCATTTCGCTGAAAATTGCTACGCTTTTTAACTGGCTTAAAAATTTAACGTCAATTAACTGATAGCCTCTAAGTAGTGGAGGTTTGGGGTTAACTGAAGAAATATTGGTAATGACTGAAGAAAAATCATAATTTGGAATTATTTTTTGCAATTTTTGGCAATTAAGAGGATTGATGGGAAGAAAATAATGTTTTAACTTGCTTTCTTGATTAGCATTTAAGCAAAAAGCCCATGGATAAGTGGTTTTAAAAATAATTTTTTCCAGATTAACTTCTGCAATCTCTATTTCGGTTCTTTTCACTAAATAAATTTTTTGCCAGTCATTTTAAGAATTAATTGTTTTTTTCAATTTCGCCATAATTAAGTCAGTAAATCAATTCATATAGTACCCACTGTAATATTCTTAGTTTAGGCGGATTGTTTAATTTTAATAATTCATTAACTTGTTTCTCTTCCAAAAAAGTAAATTGTTTGATGTAAATTTTGGCTTGTTCGTCCGGCATGTTACGAAAAAAGTCGTAAAAGTCTTTTTTTTCACCATTTAGCAGCAATTTTTTGCCACCTTCGCTTTTAGAAAGTTTTCTCCCATCCTTATCAACTAGTAAATTTCAAGTCAAAACAAAAGTTTTATTTTCTGGATAAAATCCGTGAATTAATTTTAACCCCGTCGTTAAATTGCCTCATTGGTCGCTACCTCCTAATTGGCCATGGCAGTTGTAATTTTCATATAAGTAATAAAAATCATAAGCCTGTAAAAGTGAATAACTAAATGCTAAAAAAGATAGACTGGCTTTAGGATTTTCTACCCTTTGTTTGATAGTTTCCTTGCTCAATAAATAATTAACGCTAATACTTTGTCCAATTTTACTAAAATCAATAACGGTTAATTTTCCCAATCAATCATCATTATTTAATATTCTAAAATTGTTTTCTTTTAAAGGTCAGATATAGTTTAAATAGCTTTCTCATTTTTTTTCAGCACTATCTTCCTTTTTTATCTTTAATACCTGATATACTTTATCTAGTAATTGGGGATTATCTGGATAAAATGATTCTAAAGGAGAATAATCTATCTCTTTTTTAATTTCTGGGATTGGTGGCCGAATTACTAGCCTAGTAATTTGTTTTTTTATTGCCTGATAATATTTGTTTAATTCCTCGGTTTTTAGTTGGGGTCTTTCTTTTAACTTATCGCTAGGATCTCCAATCTTGCTAGTGGCACCTCCCAAAACCAATAAAACAGTAAATCCTTCTTTAGCAAAACGAATGGTTTGGATAATTTGAAACAAATGGCCAATATGTAAATTTTCGCTAGTGCAATCTACTCCTAAATAGACAACTTTTTCTTCTGGCTTTAATTGATAAAAGTTTTCTTCATTGGCTATATTAGAAATTATTCCTCTTTTTTGGAGGTCTTGAAGGAAAATTTTAGGATTGACAGACATATTATTTGATTTTAATCATAAAATTATACTGCCATTTACTTCTTAAAACTGATTAAAATCAAATATGTAATTCTTATATTATTTTAACAAAATAAAGCAAATTATCACTTAAAAAATCTCATAATTTTATTTTGGAGGAGGCGAAGGGATTCGAACCCTTGAATACTGATGTATTAATAGTTTTCAAGACTATCGCCTTCAACCGCTCGGCCACACCTCCTTGTTATTATTAAAGTTTTAATCTTTTACCAAGCCAAAGTTGTAAGTATAATTCATATAAATATAAAAGTAAAATAATCCATGTTTTAAGCAAGAAAAAGGAAGACACAACGATAAATTTTAAAGTTCTTTTTTATGAAGATTTACCACTAAAATTAATTAAGGGACAGAAAGTGAGTAGATGATGAAAGAAAGAGATATTAGTAAATCGTCTCTCTCTCTCTCTCTCTCTCTCTCTCTGAACATCAAAATTAATACTAGAAAATAAGAAAAACAAATATGCCAAAAAATTACTATACAATATTGGGAGTTAGCAAAAGTGCTTCCCAAAATGAAATTAAAAGGGCTTATAAAACATTAGCCTTACAGTGCCACCCAGATAAAGGAGGTTCAGAAGACATGTTTAAAGAAATTGGTGAGGCGTATGGAGTTTTGTCTAACCCAACTACTCGACAACAATACGATAATGATGGTTCAGTTCCCCCCAAAAGTTCGCAAGGAGGAATTGGCAATTCACCTGGACCTGAAATTTACTTGCCAGCAGCCTATAATGCAATTAGAGATGCTCTAGAAAAATACCACATTAAAGAAGAAGACTTGGGATCGGAATATTTAGGGTTGTTTGGTCATCAGAAGTGTGAGGGATGACCCGGTAGATGACATTATATCCATATCGTAGTTTGTTTATTTGATTATATTCCAGTTGAAAATTTTAAAAGTCAAGCTTTAGCCCTCATTGATAAGTATGCGGCAGAACTTAATGGTTTTAGAGAAGAAAGTATTCGTCGAATAGAAAAATATGCTAATGATAACTTAACCGAGAGACAAAAAAAGGATTTTGACTCTCGAAATTGAAAAGATTCTGTTCGTTCTCTCCGTATTAAAAAAAATATACTTGAAAATGAAAAAAACGAAAAACAATTGATTGATACATGAAAAGAAATTGAAGCCGGGGTCGAAAGGGATAGACAAAAATACCAGCAAAGTCAAGGGAACAAAGAGAATAACAATAGTTCCTCGTGGAATTTTCCACCCCCACCAAAAGGAAAACATGGTGATGAAAAACCAACTTTTTCCGATAAAAACTTTTCTCCGAATAATAAAAATGGATGAAATGGCGAAGAGAAACCTTCTTCTACTGCAGATAAAATCCAACAATTAGAGGCTGAAATTGAATATAATCGAAATTACATGCTTAATACTCCTCATGAAGATGAGAAGGAAAAATGTCGAAAAATAATTGCTATGCTGGAAAAGGAATTGAGAAAATTGAAAGGAAGTTCGTCTAATTCAAGCAAAGATGAAGGAGAAACTGCAAACTCAAATTCTAGTAGTTCAAATAATAATAGCGATGGTAAAAGCGGCAAGGATGAAAAAATTTCTCAACTAGAAGCCGAAATCCAACAGTTAAAAAACCAAAACTCCTCTACTCAAACTCCTGAACAACAAAACGAAAATCAGAAAAAGATTGAAGAAAAAGAAAAAGAATTGTCCGAATTGGAAAAAGATAAGGAGGATAATGACGCCGTGGAAGTTGAGAATGGAGAGGAATTAAAAAATGAAATTAAGAGACTAAAAACTGAGAACAAAGTTAACTAGTTAACTAAAAAGATTGACCAGATAAAAAAAGCAATTCAGCAATTAGCAAAAGAAATTAAAGAGTTAGAAACTGAAATAGGCACCCTAAAGAAAAAAGATAACCTTTCCGAATATGAAACTTATTATTTAAACCGTCAGGAAAGTCTATTAAAGGAAAAGAAATCAAAATTAAATCAGTTGAGATAAGTTATTAAAAACACTGGGTCTGAAACTTCAAATGCTAATAAAGACAAGTTCCCAATTAACTGAGTAGTTGGGGGCGGAATATTATTAATAGTAGGAATAGTAGTAGTTTTAGTGATAAGAAAACACAAAAAGAAATTTAATCAAAAACATCAAAATAGATAAAACTTAACTTTTTAAAATACCTTTTTGGTGTAATTTTCTATGAAAATTTATAGCATAGCGATGCACTTCTTCCTGACAATTAACAAAAAAGTTCTTAATTCTTTCATTTTTGCCAAAATCTAATTCTTTTAAATCGTTGGTAATTATCTTAGCAGTCTGGTGTTTTTCATCTTTGGCTAGTCCAATTACCGGAACTCTTAACCCCAACTCTTTTAAAACTTGTTGAACTGCTTTGACTTGTTCTTTTCCTCCGTCCACTATTATCAGGTCGGGTATTTGCTCTAACGAACGATTTTGGTAATGTACAAGACAGGCAGTTTTTATTCGAGCCAAGTCGCTCTCTGGTTCAGTTCCAAATTTACTTTCCAATTTGTATAATTTGCTTTTGACTAAATTACTTCTTCCATTAATAAATGCTAAAAAACCAGCCACTACGTCTTGCTTGTAAAGATTAGAGATATCTAAACACTCAATATAATTAGGAATAGAAATGGACAAAAAATTGCTAATTTCATTTAATACCTGTCCTTTGTCTACTTGTTGGAACTCATTTCAATAGTGGTTTTGCCATACTTGACGAGCATTCTGTTGAGCAAGATTAATTACTTCTTTTTTACGACCGCGTTGAGGTAACTTTACAATAAATCCTAATTCTTCCCCCAACAATTCAACTCCGGAAAACTTTTCAGAAATGTAAAGTGTTTGTGGTAGTAAATTATTCTGATAAAACTGGTAAAGATAAGTTTCGATTATTTCTTCTTTGCTGCTTCAAACTGGAAAGGCAGCCTCATCAGTGGCTACTAATTTTCCGTAGCGATAAATAAAAAGACAAAAAGCCAGAACATTCTCCTGCTCATAAATTCCTAAAAAATCATAATTTTCTCTTCTAGCAAATTCAATATTTTGTTGGCTAGCAAAAAGGTCGATGTTATCTAATATTTTTTTCTCTTTTTGAGCAATTTCAAAGGCTAAATTAGCAATATTTTTTTGTAAAGAACCTTTAACCTTTTTTTTTATTTCTTGGGTTTGACCACGAAAGAATTTTCGAATTTCTTTTCTAATATTTTCATAATAAGAATTGTCTACTTTTTGTCAGCAATGACCGGAGCATTGATTAATAGTATAATAAAAACAAGGTTTTCCTAAATTACCCTTGCATTTAGCAAGAGGGAATAGCCTTTCAAGTAATTGTAGGATTTCTCGGGCTTTGCTACCGTCGGGGAAGGGGCCGTAATATTCATTAAGACTGGTAGGATTGATTTTCCGCACCACTTTGTAACGAGGATTTTCTTCTCTAGTAATTTCTAGGTAAGGATAATAATGACTATCTTTTAGCAGTACATTAAAACGGGGTTGGTATTTTTTGATAAGATTTTGCTCTAAAATTAAAGCCTCTTTTACATTATTAGTAAGAATAGTGTTAAAACTATGAATTTGTTGGTGAAAATAATTATTTTGGGAAGTTAAAAAATGACTACTAATTCTCTTTTTTAGATTTTGGGCTTTGCCAATATAAATTATGGTTCCCTCTTTATCCTTAAATAGGTAGCAACCAGGCTGGCTAGGAATTTTTTCAATTAACTTTTGAGAAATTGGCATTATGGCTTATAATTTAAGAAATATTTCTTTTCTCAATCCAAGCTTTCTTTCTGCAAGAAACTTAAAAATAAAGATATTTAAAAAGCCAAGAAATATAACAATTTAATTAAAATAAACAGAAGTTTTTTGATTTAAGCCCTTAGTAATTAGGCAATTTCTCACCTAATCATCTTTCGCTTTTTATCTATATTATAATTTTATGTTTTCTGATATGGACGCTCATATGAGAAGTTAAAAGTTAAAATAATAATATATATGATATATGACATGACAGCACTCCTTAACAGCAGAGAGAGAATGCAGAAATTACCTCTTTAGAGCAAAACCTACTAGAACCTTGGCGGAGGAAAGTTTATTAGTAACTAAAAGAAAACAGTTAGCGGAATTATTAAAGCAGCAGAATAGTTCTAATGCTAGTAGTGCTAAATCTAGTGATGGGATTAGTTTTTATGTTGGTTGTGGGGTGATTGGAACATTACTTATCCTTAGATTCTTTATAATGGCGAGAATATGCAAAAGAAAAAAATATTTAAAAAAATATGGTAAATCAGGAGGATATTAATCTTTGAAAAGAAAAATATGAAAAAGTTTTAAAAACAGCCAATGAGTTGTTGAAAAAGAAAGAAAAAAAGTTAGAGGAAATAAGGATGGAGATTCAATCATTGAATCAACAACTTGCAGATTTTCATAATTCTAAAATAAGAAAAATAATAAATCCAACAAGAAAAGAAAGAATAAATAAAAAAATAGCAGATTGCTTGATAATAATCAATGAATTAAATAATGAAGTAAGCAAGACAATAAAAGGGAAAATAAGCATCCTTGAAGAGTTAGATGCAAAGAAAAAAGTTAGTAATACGAAAGAAGTTGAGGAAGCAGAGAATAATTTAATAACTGCAGGCAAAAGAAATCAACAAGAATTAGAGGAAAATAAGGGTAAAGAAAAAGAAATAATTATTTTTAATAATTATCAGGATATTCACCTAGATTTTACTCTAGAGTTACAGAAAGAATGAGAAAAAGAAAGATTTGGTTATGAGGAATGCAAAGAATGGATAGATGCTGGATTATCAGTTAATGATGTCGACTATTGTGCTTGATTGCAGAATGAAGCAAAATTAACTCCTAAACAATTTTTGAACGAAAGGGATAAACAAAAATTAAGAGAAAAATATGAAAAACATTTAGAAAATAAGAGTGATAGACAGCAATTAGAGGAAATTTTTGTAAAAGATATTAACTGAAAAGAAAATGGTCATCCATTTCAAAATTTTACCAAGGAACTAACCCAAGAATGAATAAGACATGGCTTTCTTAGGGAGCAGGCAAGAGAATGGTTAAGTAATGACTTGGATTTACGGCCTACTGATGCTGCTTTTGCTTTTATACTTCAAGCCATGCGAATAACTCATGGAAAATATACCATTCCTAAACGAATTGAGGTTGAAGAAGAGTTAAGAAAATATAAAGAATTAAAGATTAGCGAATGAAAAAAAATTGACTCTAGCTTCACTAACGAATTAATTAAAGAATGAGAAGAAAAGGGATTTAATTGAGAACAGGGCGGAAAATGAAATTATGTTGGTCTACAACCTACCGACTCTGATTATGCTACTTGGATAAGAGATTTTAAGGGCAAAGATGCTGAATGAGTATGAAATAATGATAACGAAAAGAGGTTAAGAAAAGAATACAGTTTCAGTCTTAAACTTAATCCTGAGGTGATTAATCAAATAAAAGATTTTAAGGGGAAGGTTGACATTTTTCAATATTCTCAAACTTTTACTTTTTGTTTTACTCCTGAGCAAGAAAAATTAATTGACAAATTGATAACTGACAAGGGGCTAAGACGAAGGTTCAGAGAATATGGATTATGTTCAGAATGTCAACAACCTTATACTGGTTCAGGGAACGTTGGAGAAAATTGATGCAAATGATGTAATGCCCAACGCTTTCGAGATAATTTTTCAAATTGAACTAGCGGTAGTCCTGAAATTGACAGACTAATTCAAAGATATCAGTTAGAAGCTACTAATTTTTTCGGAGTATTGGAGTGAATACCCTATGAAAAATTTTCTGATGTTGAATACTTAGCCGAGGGAGGATTTGGCGAAGTTTATAAAGCAAAATGAGTTGATGGATGAATTAATTTTTGGGATGCTAAAAATAATGAATGATTTAGAAGAAAAGAAAAGAATTTTTTTGAATCTGATGGGGATTATAAAGAAGTGGTTTTAAAAAGTCTAAATAATTCCCAAAATATGTCTGCTGAATTCTTACATGAAATCACTTGCCACAAATTGTTTTCAAGAGATAGATACAACAACGTTATACAGTGCTATGGAGTTTCTCGACACCCTCAGACTAAGAATTATCTCATGGTTATGAATTATGGTTCACAAGGCAACTTGAGACAGTTTTTGAGCAACTATCATGAAAAATTGAGCCTTAAAGATAGAATACAACAATTACAATATCTTGTAAAAGGATTAAAAGATATTCATGAAGAAGGACTAATTCATAAGGATTTACATCCTGGCAATATATTAGGCCATATAGGAATGATGTGTTCTTCTGTTAGTATTACTGATTTAGGCTTGTGTCGACCAGTTAATGAAATTGATAATAATAAAGTTTATGGAGTTTTTCCTTACGTGGCGCCGGAAGTACTCCGGGAAAAAAAATATACCCAGGCCTCCGATATTTATTCTTTTGGAATAATCGCTTATGAAATTTTTTCAGGTCGGAACTATTTTGAAGAAATTCACAAAAAAGTTTCCAAAGACGAGGGTCTTTTGGTGCTTGAAATATGTCGAGGACATCGTCCTGATATAGACAAGGTTCCCATACCCCAAGAATTAAAAGATTTAATTAGGCAATGCTGGAATAGTGACCTCGAAAAGAGGCCAACAGCTGGTAAACTAGACAAAATCTTAGATAGTTGGATTGACTTTAATGCTCATTATATAAGAAAAAATGCAACATTTTATCGACAATACAAAGAAATAAAAGAATTGTTTAGCCAAAATCTTACAGAAACTGATAATTTAACCTACCAAAATTGCTCCCAATCTACTTATTCTAGTCGCTTATTGAGTTCTAAAAGTTTGTCGGAGTTCCAAAAAAGTAAAAAAAACAGCGAACCATTCTATAAAACTAAACAACTTGACTTAACTATTGACCTTGATGGATTTGATGTTTCTGAAGAACAAAATGAGCAACAAATAGAAATTCCACCCAAAAAATAATGTCCCATGAATTTAGCAAAAAAAAAAAAAAAAAAAAAAATTAAAACAAAAAAAAAAAGGAAAAAAAAAAAAA
>Ga0134125_10003563_pt1 | contig 17987 bp, 16 predicted proteins | sample KB31751_FD_96464 | JGI IMG/M metagenome (GOLD analysis project Ga0134125, IMG submission 96464) | Terrestrial soil microbial communities with excess Nitrogen fertilizer from Kellogg Biological Station, Michigan, USA - KB3-175-1 | ecosystem: Environmental > Terrestrial > Soil > Unclassified ...
GCTGCCGCGATCATGGCTGCGAGTGGCCGGGCGGGTGCTCTCCGGTCCCGTCTTCGCGGCAATCGACCGTACGCACGATGGCGTCGTAGGTGACTATGTCGTTTGGATACTGGTTGGACTCGCCCTGTTCTCCGTGACCTCCGCCGCGGCTCTCCACGCAGGTTGAGTCGCGACGGATGGCCGACGAAAGGCCAGGTGCGCCTCAGGCGACGCCGCCATCCGTGAGCGTCAGTTGCTCATACCAGCTCCGTACCCGTCTGAGGTGCTCCCCCTCCTCCCTCAGCGCGTCGTTGAAGCGGCTCACCATGGGCGAGTCGCCCATTTCCTGCGCGAGCTTGATGAGAAGCTCCCAGCCGTCGTGATCGATGAGCTCGGCAGCGAGCGCGGCGTGCAGGCTCTGGGCGAGCGTGGTGCTCGGATTGCTCACCGTCTGGATGAGGCCCGTCGATTCCATCCCGACCAGGTCGGCGCTGGGGGTCTGGGCGGTGGGATCGCCACCCAACTGCTCGATGCACTCGATCAGCAGACGGAAGTGCTCCGCCTCCTGATCCCGGATCTGGATGAGCACCGGTTCCGTCAGATCCTCGGGTATGCCGTCGGCCGAGGCTCGTGCCTCGGATCCGAGCTTCACGAGGATCCCCTCGTAGAGTCTGGTGCCGCCACGCTCGAAGGCGGCGCGCTCGGCGAGCTTGTCGAGGAGCACCTGCGGGCGCTTCCCCGTCAGCATCTTTGCGCCGTTCTTGGCGACGCCCTTGAGTGAGGTCGGCGCCGGCATGGTGCCGAGCGGGTCCGCCTCGGCGCAGTAGGCACTGCGCATCTCGGCGAGCGCGTGACCGTCTCCGGACAGCGGCGCCGCGATACCCTCGACCCCCTTCAACGTCTCGAGCAACTCCCTGCTCTGTGTCGGGGACATCTGCAGGCCCGTGCGATTCTTCATTGCGATCTGTGTGGACTCGGCCATGAGGGGCTCCGTGACGGTTCGATGGCGGATTTCAGAATCCCGCCGCTTTGCGATTGAGCTCGGTTCCAGGCAGCCAGCGGTAGTCGCAGGCCACGATCTCCGTCGGCGAGCCCTGAGAGCTCATGTGCTCGCGATAGTCGATCGAGGCCTGACTCTCCTCGGCAAGCGGTACGAAGCGAGTGCCGTTCTTGCGCATGCTCACCTCATCGACCAGCACCTTGCGCACGAAGTCACGATTGCTCGCGTAGGGAAAGGGATCAGGCAGCGGGTCCGGGAAGATCTCCTGCGGGTCGCGGCCCTCGTGATGCTTCAGGAGTTCCGCCACGTGGTGGAAGTGGCCGATCTCATAATCGAGCATCCGCTCCCAGATGGCCTTGATACGGGGGTTGCTCTCCTGCTGCACGCAGCCGTAGTAGTTATAGGCCTCGTTCGCCTCGTGCAGCAGCCACTGCTCGAGCAGGCTGAGCGAGGGATCGAGCAGCGACTCGTAGTGGGTCACGTGCTGCTCCTCGATGGAGGCGATCTCGGCGTAGACCTGGCGGGCCACGGGATCGGCGAAGCTCGGCCCGTAGTGCATGTAATAGTCGTGGGTCTGCTGCTCCCCCGAGACCAGCGTCAGGGTGTGGAGCTTCGTCAGCGGCTGCACCTTCACCTTGTCCCACGGCTCGCAGAGGTCGTTTTCCGGCGAGCGATGCTCGACCGAGGTCGGGCGGCCGGGCAGGATGTCGGTATAGCATTGCAGGATGTTGTTCGGATCCATCCCGGTGAGGCGGTCCATCAGCGCCGAGTAACGATAGAGATGATCGAAGTCCTCGAGTATGGCGAAACGCAGGGCCTGGGCGACGTAGGGGTCCGGCTCCGTGCGGGCGATCGCGGCAGTGACCTCGACTGCGACCTGCTCATAGCCGATGGTGGTCTCGAGCGGTGAATGGTCGGCGCCGAGCAGCCAGTTCACCTGCGTTTCCTGGTGATGCTCGATGCGGCGGATGCGGGCGAGCGATTCGCGCAGGGGCGCGCTCATCCGCGCCGCCAGGTGTTGGAAGCGAACGGCCTCGCTCTCGATGCCATTCATCAGGATGACGCGCACGCGCGTGAATGCGTCATCGTCGAGCTTGCTGATCTGCTTCTGGACGAGCTCACGCCAGGTGAAGCGCTGGCGCTCGAGCGGGGTGCCTTTGCCATCGAAAAGCTGCAGAGCCATGAGCGTCTCCTGGTGCGCGTGGGCTGTCTGAAGGCAGCCGATCGAGCAATGCGCATGCCCATGTTGGATCCTCGTCCGCTGCGGCGCGTTGAGCAGTACGGGAGCTCCGCATCGGCGAGAGAGGCGTGGCGTGGCCCGGGTGAGAGCCCGAAGGCCCCCCTCCTCCGTCAGTGCGTGCGCGCGCCAAACACGGCGAGGCAACCCCGCGGGCAGGAGGTTCCGACGCCGGCGGCGATCGGCACGAATACCTTGCCGCTCGCCGCATCCGCAGCGACGGAGTGAGCGTGGGAGCCGGTCGCGAGGTTCCCGATCCAGTGGTGGGTCCTCGAGTCCACGACGCCGAGCACCGGCCCCCCCGGATTGGCGACGGCGGCCAGGTAATAACGGCCCGCACCGGGATCCGACCAGACCTCATCTGAGCCGCCGACCCTCGAAAGGGTCGCGACGACCTTGCCGGTCGCGGCATTCATGATGAGCGAGTGGGCGGGAAAGCCGGCCTGGATGGCATCGTCGCTGCAGCCGAGCAGCAGATCATCGTGGGGCCCGAGGGCAAGCCCGGCCGGCATGCACTCATCGACCGGCATGAGCCTGACGAGCCGATGGGTACGCGGATCGATCACGGCCACCGCGCCATGGGCTCTTGCACCGTCGAGTGTCGGAATGGAGAGATAGACGAGGCCGGAGGCTGCATTCCATACCGGCTGCTCGGCGCCGTCGGAGGCGCGCGGCAGCTCGAGCCGGCCGAGGACCTCATGGGTGCGGGTGGAGATGAAAGTCACGAATGGCGGGTCATCGGCATTGTTGACCGCAATGAGGACATGGTCGCGCGGGTCGTAGGCGAGCTCATCCGCGCGCTTCTTCCCGCCCGTCGCGATGTTGGCAATGACTTTCTGCGTGCGCAGGTCCACGGCCTTCACCGTACTGTCGCCGTCACCCGCCCAGAACTCGTCGCGGCCGACGGCGACGACCCCATTGGGTCCGGAAGTCTCCGACCCCGCAGCGCTCGGCCCCGTGAAGCCGGTGGCCCGGCCGAGGAAGCGGCCGGTCGCGCTCGCAAAGAAATCGAGCCCGCGATTGGAGCGGTCGGCGAGCGCGTAGATGCCATCCGCGTTGACGAAGCCGATGTCGAAGCTCGCGAGCGGCGCACCCGGAATCGCGAGCGTGCCGATGCGAGCGATCGACTCCGGAGGAGGCTGTGCCCCGATCGCCTGGCGCGGCCCCATGAGGCCACCCAGGATGGCGAGGGCAGTTGCGGGTGCGGCGGCGAGCAGCGGCAGGCGGTGTGTCATGACGGGAGGGCGTCCTCATCGGGCGGCGGTCGTGATGGCGCACCTTGACAGGGGTTCCTGACCGAGTCCTGACGGATGAGCTGCAGCCCTTGCGGAACGCCGCGGCCATTCACCGGTCGAAGCGGTACCGAGCCGAGCTCGAACCGTCACAGAGGACTCACCGTGGATTATCAGACTGCCGAGAACCAGGCCATCCAGCTGCAGCAGCAGGCCGATCAGGTCGGCCAGAACGTCAAGGCGCTCGCCGAGAAGCTGCAGTCCAAAGTGCCCGATGCGACGCTGGCGCGCGAGCTGATGCTCGATCTGCGGGAAACGGCGCTCGCCATTCAGCGGCAGAACCAGTCGGCGCTGATGCTCATCCAGCAGATGGCGGAGTACATCCACTCGCTCGAGACTCACGTGAGCTCGCTGCCGCAGGCCTATCCGGGCTACCCCACCTATCAGACTCGCGGTTGGGCCGCCCAGCCCTATGCGGGCGCGGGCGGCGGGTTCATGAGCAATGTCGTCTCCGGTCTCGGCCTCGGCGCCGGGTTCGGGCTCGCGAGTGATCTCGTGAGCAGCATCTTCAGGGGCTGGTGAGCCGGCTAGAACGAGTATTTCAACTGCGCCTGCACTTCGCGGCCGAAGATCGGCCGCGCCATCTCGACGCCCGTCGCGATGCCGGAAGTGAGGCTGCGGGAGTTGCCCTCCGTCAGCCCCAGCTCATTGGTGAGGTTGGTACCCTGCAGCCGCGCCTCGAGATGCGGCCCGATATTTCCCACCACACCGGCATCGAGGGTGGTGTAGGGCGGCAGCACCTGCGTGTTCTCCGGATCGGAGTAGCGCAGGTCGACGTAGCTCACCGTCGCGAATACCTTGAGCTCGCCCCACGGCATCGGCACTGTGTACTCCGGCGTGAATCTCACCTGCAGGCTCGGCTGACGCTGCAGGATGTTGCCATCGTTGTCGAATCCGCCCTCGCCGAGTCCGGCGAAAGAGCTGAAGTGGGTGTACACGGAATGCTGCCAGTCGCCAGTGAGCCCGAGGCTCAGGCGCTCGAGCGGAAACCAGTCGGCCTGGAAGTCCATCCCCCACGAGCGCGCACCGAAGTTGGCGGTGACCTGCGTGCCGTTACCGAGGAACGCCTGGAACGGGACACCGTAGAAGAGGCGATGAAAGGCGTCTATCGAGACGTAGAGCGAATCGGTCTGCGCCTTGTAGCCGAGCTGGTAGTTCTTGATCTCCTGGCTATCCGGGGTGCCGCTGCGCAGATCATCGAAGCTCGGGAAGCGGATGCCGCCGTTGATGCGCGCGTAAACGCTCGTGTGGGCATTGATCGCGTAGTTCACTCCCGCGCTCCAGGACCCGAGCGTGTGGTCGTAGGTCGAGGGTAGCCACTGCCCGTTCGCAACGTTGGTACCGTTGTTGTAAAGCGTCAGCGGGTCAGCGTCGAGATCCATGACGGAGGTACCTTCGATCGTGCCGTCGACCGCCTCATTCTCCACGCGATACTCGGCATCGAGCAGCCAGTGTCCGAGGCTCCACTGATCGGAAAGGAAGATCGCGCCATTGCGCCCGTCATAGCGGTCGAACAGCGCGAAGAAGGCGCCGCTCAGGATCCCGTTCTGCGTCACTCGAGCCGCAGGTCCGCCGATGCCGGCGGCGCCATGGAGTGACACGTCGATGAGTCGCGCATTCGCGGTTGCGGTCATCAGCTCGTTGTTGCCGAGGTACCAGGTATCGTCCGAGGAGTAGCTGGCGAAGTAGCCGCCGAGCGTTGCGGTGTTGCCGGCGAAGAGAGTGCGGCTGAAGCGCAGATCGTCGGTGAATGCCCGGATCCTCTTGTCTACCATCCAGAAGCCGAGAGAGACCACTTGCGTATCCGGCCCCACCTGGGGGCCCGCCCCGAGGAGGCTGGCGCTGCCGCTCACGAAGGGCACTCCCCCCGTCGCCGCCATCGCCGCCGGATCGGCGTTGGTCGCCGCGATCTCGCTCGCGATGAAGCTGCCCAGGGTCTGCGGCGCGAAGTTGTTGAAGAGCGCCTGCGTCGGCATGTGCCCGCTGGTGTAGCCCATTCTATTGCTCACTCTCCAGAGGCCGAGCGTCACATCGAGATCGCTGCCCCAGAGGCGGATGTCGGAGCCGCGCCCGTCGGCAAGGTCGCCCGTGATCGTGCCGGGCTTGCAGCCGGGCACGCCGCACGGAAACTCCTCGACGGTGATGCCACGCGTAGCATTACCCGCGAAAGTGCCGGTCAGCGGGTCGAAACCCGGAAAAGCCGACACGGTCCTGCCATCCGCGCTGACCGCAACGGGCACATCGGTGATGAAGAGATTCTTGTCGTGGAGCTGGCGCGCCCAGAGAAGAAGGCTGCCGTTGGCCATCGGATGAAAGAGCGTCTCGGTGAGCTGTCCGCCCTCATCTGCCGGAAACTGCGGCTTCCTGATGCCGTTCGACACCCGATAGAAGCCGCCGATGCTCGCGAGCCACGTCGGCGTCAGCGGCCCGCCGAAGAATCCATCCAGCCGGTAGAGGCCCTCATCCCCCAGGGTGAGCGCCACCTCCCCGTGCGGTATCGGCGTGCCGTGGCGCAGAATCATGTTGATCGTGGCGCCGATCTGCCCGTTGGAGTACACGACGGATGGTCCTCCTTGCACCACTTCCATCCTCTCCACGGTCTCATCGAGGCGCAGGAGCGAGGAGTTGTCCATGAACGACAGCGTCGCTGCCGGATATACCGGCGAGCCCTCGATCTGATAGGTGACGAACGGCGCATCGCCGCCGCTCGGAAAGCCGGCCACCTCGATGTTGGCACCGGTCTGACCGCCACTCGACTCCGCCCAGAGGCCCGGCACGATCTTCAGAAGGTCGGCCGCACTCGAGGGCAGCGCCAGATGAATCTGCTGCAGGCTGGCCGCGCTCACCGGGAAGCTCGCATCGAGCAGCCGTACGCCCCGGACCTCGGGCGTACCCGTCACGACCACCTCCTGCAGGCTGTGGTAGCTCGGCGCACTGCGCACCTCGGCGGGCGCGGCACCGGGTCGGCCGTTGCCGCCAAACACCTTGCCTGCGCGTGCGAGGAGCCCGGCGATCCGATTCAACATTCCGGGCGGTCCGACCCGAGCGCCGCCTGCCGCAACGGCGCCAGGGCCACGCGATGCGCTCTGCGGCGGCGCGGCTCGGCCCCCTGCTCCGGCCACCTGGCTCGAAGATTCGACGATCGCGATGGCGGAGGGGCTCACCTGGCGAAAGCCGAGCCCGGTTCCGCCGAGCAGCTGGCCGAGTGCCGCGGTGACCGTGAGATTGCCGTGCACACCGGGCGTTCGGGCCGAGGCGACCAGGGTCGATGAGAAGAGCAGCGTCACGTCGGCCTGGCGCGCAAATTCGTTCAGCGCCACGTCGACCGGCTCCGCCGGAATGTCGAATCGTCTTGGAGCATCGGCAGCCTGCGCCCGGGGACAAGCCATCCCGACAAGCAGGCTACCGAGCAGAAGGATCGCCGCAGGCCAGCCGCGGACGACCGTGCTCAGGGTGCCCATGAGAGTGCGACAAAAATACGCTACTCCACGCGAGGATGTGAGGGCCGCGAGTCCCACACCCGCGTAGGATGGGTCTGAGGCATTCGCGGCTGTGGCGAGGCCGCCACGGCCGCAGCGTGTCCGAACGGGTGGGCGTAGCGTGCGCCTAGCGCGGTGCGATGTATACGAGCTGCGGATTCGCCCGGTTGACCCGCACCGGCAGAGCGGCCTGCAGTGCCTGGAAGAACCCCGGCACATCGCCTATGCGGAAGCGCCCGCTGATGCGCAGCGTGCCCACGTTGGGCCCGGTGAGCACGATGCGCTCGCTCGTGTAGCGCGCGACCTCGGCAACGGCCTCGGAGAGCGGCTCGCCCTCGAAGACCAGCGCCCCGTCGCGCCAGGCGAGCTCGTCGGCCACCTGGTGCGGGCTCACCGCCATGACCTTGAGGTCAGGACCTGCGATCGAGAGCTGCTCCCCTGCACTGAGCGCCCTCACCCAGCCGGCGTCCTTGCCGCCTGCGCGTGCGTCGGCGCTTTGTGCCTGTGCTGTAGTAGCGGGCCCGTGCACTTCCACCCGTCCCTCGTTCACGAGGACATCGACGTCCCGGTCCGAATGCACGCGTACCTCGAACTGCGTTCCGACATCACGGATCAGCGCATCGCCCGCATGCACGAAGAACGGCCTCGCGGCCTGATGAACCACATCGAAGTGCGCCTCGCCCCGGCGCAGATAGATATCGCGACGTTCCGCAGTGAGCCTGACGACGAGCAGTGTGTTGGTGTTGAGTGTGACCTGGGAGCCGTCCGCCAGCCTGACGTGGCGCTGCTGACCGACCGCAGTCGACATGACCTGCATGCCGGGGCGGCGCGCTACCCAGAGTGCGGCCCCGAGCGCCGTCACGAGGACCGCAGCCGCTGCTGCTCTCCAATACGGTTGCCGCCTGCGCGGTGCAGGCGCCAGGGGCTCGAGCGCGGTGCGCGGAGCTGCCTCGCCTGCGAGCGCTGCCATACGCTCATTCTGCTCCCACTCCCGGTCGGCCAGCCGGTCGAGGGCAGTCCAGGTGCTCCTCAGCTCCTCGAAAGCGCGCCGGTGCCGCGGATCCTCGCGCAGCCATGCCTCGAGCTGCGCGCGCTCGCCGGCACCGAGGCCGCCGGAATCGAGGCGCCAGGTCCAGACTGCTGCCTCGTTCTCGATCTGGGTGCGCGTCTTCAGTCTGACGATCTCGCTCATCTCGATTCTCCGTCCCTGACCCGTCGCCGCTGTAGCGGCTCGCCGGAGTCAACTTCCAACCCCTCGAGCAGTCCGAGGCTCCGCAGCCGGTCCCGGCAGCGCACCAGCCCTTTGGCCACGTGCTTCTCGATCGTGCTGTGGGAGAGTCCGAGCACCCCGGCAATCTCGGCGTGGGAGAGCTGGTACACCTTGCGCAGTACGAACACCCGGCGGCAAAGCGGCGGCAGGCTGTCGACCACCGCACAGAACGACTCGAATCGCCGGCGCAGATCGGCCTGCTCATCCGGCTCGGCTTCCTCAGAAGAGACGTTCAACGGCTCGAAATCCGCTACGTCATCGGTGGCATGACTGACTCTCTGGCGCGCCCGGTCGACCGCGAGGTTGTGGGCGATGCGAAAGAGCAACGCGCGCGGGGACTCCACGACCTGGCCGCTCGGCAGGGCACACACCCGCACGTAAGCCTCCTGCACCAGATCGTCGACTTCATCCGCGCCTGCGACGAATTTCCGCAGATATTTCCGCAGCGCAGCCCGATGGCTGAATACCTGATCCAACAGCCGCTTGCGGCGCTCGTCGGCCATTGTCGTTCGCCCCCTTTCGCGTGTCTCGGAGAAGCGCCGGACACTCGTAGTGTACGCGCAACGCCGGGGCGCGTCCTCAGATCGCGGCGGCCGGCCGCCTCGACGGCATCGCCGGCGGGCCTATATTCTGGCGACCCATGCCTATCTTCACGATCGTGGCCGCGGTCATCACCGTAGTGGCGCTGAGCGGCTACGCGAACTACAAGCTGGTGCACCTGCCGGACACCGTCGGTATCACGGCCGTGGCGCTGCTCATCTCCGTGGCAACCGTCGCCATCGGGCAGGTGGTGCCGCAGGTGACCGCCTGGGGCCAGCTCGCCGTGCGCGGCCTCGAATTCCCGGATCTGGTGTTTCACGGGCTGCTCGGCCTCCTGCTCTTCGCCGCAAGCCTGCACGTCGATGTGGTCGCCCTCGCGCGCGCCCGCTGGCTGCTCATCCTGCTCGCCACCGTCGGGGTCGTGATCTCGACCGTGCTCGTCGGATTCGCGTTCTTTTATGTGGCGCGATGGTTCGGCACGCCCCTCTCGCTCCTGGAGAGCTTCATCTTCGGCGCCCTCATCTCCCCGACCGATCCGATCGCCACCATGGGGCTTCTCAGCAAGGCGGGCGTTCCGCCGTCGCTCCTCACCAAGATCACGGGCGAAGCGCTCTTCAACGATGGCACGGGCGTCGTGCTGTTCGTGGTGCTGCTCGGCGTTGCAGGGGGTACGCATGGCGGAGGGCCGATCGTGACCATGCCGGGAGCTGCCGGCATAGCCGTGATGTTCGTCCAACAGGTGATGGGCGGCGCTCTCTTCGGCCTGGCGGTCGGCTATGTCGGCCTTCTGATGCTGCGCGGAGTGGACAGCTACACGGTGGAGACGCTGATCACCCTGGCGATGGCGACGGGCGGGTATGCCGCGGCGGAGAGCCTGGGTGTCTCCGCTCCCATAGCCGCCGTAGTGATGGGCCTGGTCATCGGCAGCGGGCGCGAATATGCGATGTCGGAGCTGACACGCGAGCGGCTCTTCATGTTCTGGGAGCTCACGGACGATCTCCTGAACCTGATTCTCTTCGGCCTGGTAGGCCTCGAGCTGACGGCGCTCGCCGGGACGATCAGGGACTATCTCATTCCCGCCGCGGCGGCCCTGCCGATCGTGCTGATGGCCCGTTACATCAGCGTGGGCGTGCCGATCGCAGTGCTGCGCCGCTTCCAGCGGTTCGAGCCGCACACGGTGAAACTCATGACCTGGGCCGGCCTGCGCGGGGCGCTCTCGATCGCGCTCGCCCTGTCATTGACCGAGGGGCGGGCGACGGCGCTGATCGTCACCGCAACCTACATGATCGCGATCTTCAGCATCCTCATTCAGGCGACGACGGTCGAGCCGATGGCGCGAAGGTGGATGAAACAGAAGAGTCCCGTCTAAGTCCACCCGCCCCCATCGCCGCCGCCACCCCCGTCGTCCCAACCGCCACCCCCACCGCCGCTGCCGTCATCCCACGAGCCGGGGTCGCTGAGGCCGAAGTCCTGACCGCCCATGTCGGCGTTGGGATCCGGCATCTGTCCGGCCTCCGCGGGTGGCACGAAGCCGCCGCTGCCGGCGCTTCTGCCGCCGCCCATCATGTGCTCCACCAGCTCCTCGCCCGCTGCTACGCCTGCGCCGAGAGCGAGGCCCGAGGCGACGCTGCCCATGATCCCAGGCCCGCCGCCCGGCATGTAGCCGCCCGGATAGGCCGACGGACCGCCGTAGCCGCCGGGGGGCATGCCCGAAGGGATGCCGCCGGGATATTGCTGATATCCCATGGCCGCGGCGCGGCGGCGCAGCACCAGCCAGAGCACCACGGCTGCCCCGATGAGGAAGAGGAAGAGCCCGAAGCGCGAGGAATGGCCGATGACGCGGACCGGGGGCATCTCCCTGAAGGTTGCGACCGGTGGCTCTCCCAGCTGCTGCTGCTGCAGCTCCTGCACGGCGCGGGCGTCTTTCGCGGCCAGGCCCGGGTCGAGCGATTCGGCGGTCTTGAGCTCCTGGCGGGCGAGCCCGTAATTGCCGGCGCGGGCATCGATCTCCGCGGCCACGAAATGCGCGCGGCCGCTCTGCGGGTGATCGCGCAGCACCTGCGCAATCATCTGCTGGGCTTCAGCGAGATTGCCGCTGCGGGCCGCCTGATACACCTGGTCCGGGGTCGGATCGGCCGCGAGCGCCGGCAGCACGCAGGCGAGCATGAGGAGCGCGCCGAGGGGCAGGGTGATTCGCTTTAGCATGGCAATGAAGCTCTCGATTCAGGACCCACGCCGGGTCCGAGCCATTTGGGCAGCCGGCTGCAGCCGGGGGTTCCGGCCTCATTCTGGGGATCTGTGGCCACGGCTACAAGGCTGCCTGCGGGATTATTGAGCCCCCCCTCCCGAGCCTCACGTCTCGCAGCTGGACCCGACTGCCCGCAAGGGCGTGGGAGAGGCGCCGTCGCGCGCGGCAGGGGCGGTCTGCGGCCCGCGCTCGCGCGGAGGAAGCGCCCCACGGAGCCTGCGGCCACCCTTTTGGCCGGGCCGCGCGAGCGGGAGCGCGCGCGGAAAGGGGTCGGACTTCGGCAGGTAGATCCGTACCGTCGTCCCCCTCCCCGGCTCGCTCGAGATCCGCACGTGTCCGCCCGACTGCTGGGCGAAGCCGGCCACTTGTGAGAGGCCGAGGCCGGTGCCGTGACCCGGCGCCTTGGTGGTGAAGAAGGGCTCGCAGGCCCGGGCAGCGACCTCGGGCGCCATGCCCGTTCCGTTGTCCGAGACGGCGATCATGACGTACTGGCCCGCAGCGCGCGGGGTCCGTGCGCTGGTGGAGAACTCATCGAGCATGGCGTTCGCCGTCTCGATGGTGAGCTGGCCCGCCTGCGACATCGCATCGCGGGCATTGATCGCGAGATTGAGGAGCGCAGTTTCGAGCTGCCCGGCATCGGCCGCCACATCCCAGATTCCCGGCCCGAGCACCGTCTCGATGGTGATCCGCTCACCGAGCGAATGACGCAGGAGCTCCGTCACCTGCACCACGAGCCCGTTGGGATCGATCGGCCGCAGGTCGAGCGGCTGCCGCCGCGAGAATGCCAGGAGCTGGCGGGTGAGCGCCGCGGCCTGGTCGGTGCTGCGGCGGATCATATCGAGAGAGCGGCGCGTGTCGGCCTCGGGCCCCTGGCGCTGCACGACATCGAGGGAGTTACGGATCACATGCAGCAGATTGTTGAAATCGTGGGCGACGCCGCCTGCGAGGACGCCCAGCGCCTCCATCTTCTGAGCATGGGCGAGAGCCACTGCCTCTTCCCCGCTGCGCGGCCGCGGCACCGCGCTTCGCCTGGCCGCCAGCTCGTTGATCGAGGCCTGCTCGCGCTCGTGCACCACCGAGGCGCCGAGGAGCACCGAGCCGATGAGGCACAGCAGCGAGCCCAGTGCGATCAGCTCGCCGGTAAGATGAGAGTTGGGATCGAGTGCCAGCCGCAATCCCGCGCCTTCCAAAGCGAGCGATGCCGGCAGCGTGAGCGCCAAACCAACACACAACCACAGACCTGGGCTGCGAACGTTGCCGCTCATCGTCTTCATGACGCCTCCTCCGGACGGGAAGTTGATACTCCCGCCGCTGGACCGGAAAATGCCGGCGGATGACATATCTCATCCCAATTGTGATCCATGTCGCAAGATGTCGTCCTTTAGCGTCAGTGAGATCGGTTGCGACTGTGTCCGCTCGGCAACACCCGGCACTCCGTATGCGCAAGAACACTTGACTTACCCGTCTCGACGTGGAGCAGCACGCAGTGCGGGCCGCGCCGCAACAGGCGGAAATGCTGTCGGTGCTCGAGGTCGCGGCCGTTCAACGGCAGCCCGCGTGCATCGCGCGCCTGCGCGCGCCCGACGATCAACAGGCTGTCACGGGTCAACGCATCATCGGCAAGCCGCACGGGCGCGCCGCCGAATGCCTGGGATACGGCGCGCTCGAGGTCCGCGCGGCTGGCGGCAGTCGCATGAGTGATCAGCGCCGGGTGCGCCCGCAGGGCCGGCCAGCCGGCGCAGGCCGGTAACACCATCGGCATGAATGCCAATAGCGTCCCCGGCCACCGCGAGGCCCGTTTGGGCGGGCGGCGGTGGTCGGGGAAGCGCATCATGGCGCGATCACCTGCGCAGGATGCGCATCTGTCTCAAGGGTGAGCGGACGAAGATCTGATCGAGGAGCTGCCGCTGTGTCACGGTCGAGGGCGGTGCGGTGCCGGTCGGCGGCGAGGGACAGGTGGCGGCAGCCGGGTTGGCGAGATAGGCGAGCGCGACATGGAGCCGATCCTCCGCAGGGTCGCCGAGCGCATGGCCGAAATCATCCGCAACGGAGCAGCCCGGCACGGACACGCCCGCCGCGGGGGTGGTGTTCGCCGGCGAGAAGCCATCGCCGTAGTCCCCGAATCCCTTCGCGTTGACCCCCTGGAACTCGATCGAGAAGTAGGTCGTGCCGCAGTTGTCCTGCGGATAGAAGCCATAGGGCTTGCCGCAGGTCTTCGAGCCGATCTGATAGACGGTGACCCCCACCCCCTGGAGGCTGTTGATGATGGACTCGCTCGCAGAGCAGGTGTCCGTTCCGGTAATCACGGCGACCCGCATCAGATTGAGGGTCGGCAGCGGCTGGCCGGCGGTTGTGGAAAAGCCCTGTGTCGTATTGTGAAACAGCGTCGGGGTGAGCGGGTTCCCCGTCACCGGGTTGGTGGTGCTGTACTGATTGTTGAACTGCTGCAGCTCGAAGGTTTGCCCGGCAGTCTGGGTGCCGCCGATCATGTAGCCGAGCTCGCTCGCGATATCCAGAAGGCCGCCGCCGTCGTAGCGCAGGTCGAGAACGAGGTCCGAGACCCCCTTCGACTTGAGGTCGTTGATCGCGGCGATCAGCTCCGACTCCGCCGGCTCGATCTGATCGTTGTAGAGGATATAGCCCACGGTGTTGCCGAGAGGGCCGGTGACTGTCTTCTCCACGAGGACCGGAGTCGTGGTCTCGTTGACCGATGTCAGCGTGACCGTACGGGTGGTGTTCGAGCCCGGATCCTGGACGGTGAAGGTGTGGGTCTCATTGGCATTCGCCGGCAGGAGGCCGGCATTGATCATGTTGATGCTCGCCTGGTCCGTCGCATTGACGACGTCAGCCCCATCCACCGTGAGTACCGTGTCACCACGCACGAGGTTCTGTGAGGCCGTCGTGCTGGGGAGATTGGCCTCGAGATAAGCGAGCCTGACGCTTCTCGGCGGGGTGGCCTGGATGATCTCCCACTGCAGGCCGTAACCGGCCTGCACTCCCTGCTGCGACAGCGCATCCCAAACCGAGGTCGGGTACGTGAAATGGAACCGGTCCTTCGGGCTACCCGAAGCCGTGGTCTGCATCGTCTTCATGAGCTGGAAGTACTGCGGCGTCGTGTACATGGAGGGGTCCAGATCCTGCACTTCGCTGTACCAGAAGTAGAGCTCGTGCGTCCAGGAGCGCAGCCAGTTGTTCTCATCGACGGTCGAGCCCGGGCGGTCCGACGTTCCCGAGCGTGGCGAGGCGCACAGCGCCTGGAATTTCGATGACGGCTGAAAAACGCCCGGCGTGAACCCGCCCGTACCGTTGCCGCCGGTTCCGCTTCCGACCGCGGAACCCCCTCCGCCACCGCAGCCGTAGAGGGCCGCGAGCGCCGTCAGTGGCAGAACCCAGCGGACGATCCGCGATCGTGCGAGCTTCGACATCCGTGACCTCCTCCGGTACTGGACCATGTAGCCCTGCCTTGGGTAGGCGTGGCGCATTTCTCGGTTCTATGGGGCGCTGCGGAAATATAGCCTAACCGTAGCGCAACGCAATTGCCGCGGGTCAGTTGACCAGGCTGGAGGTCGTCGCGGAGGGCAGAGCGATGACGGTCGTTGAGTTGGCAGTTACCGATACGCTCCCCTGCACCGTCCAGTGAAGAGTCTGATAGCCGCTCTGCCCGGGTACCGCGGCCGGATCGTAGAGATCGTAGTTGCAGGTGGCGGCGAGCGTGTAGCTGCCCGCAGTCACGTAGGGGATGGAGACCGAGGACTGGGTGATCTCAACCGGCTGGAAATCGACCAGAGCCGTGCCGCCGCCATTCTGCGGCGTCGCCGAGTCGCCGGAGAAGAGGAAGACGCCCGGATTGCACTGGCTCGCGGCCGTTCCGGCGGCGAGCTGCTGGGCGGCGATGGCCGCAAAATGGACGCTCGCGCTGACCGTGCCCACCTGCGACTGATCTTCCAGCCGTAGCGCGGGGACGAGCAGGTAGTTCTGTCCGTCCGTGCCGGTGATCGATTGGCGAAGGTCGAACTCGATGATGAACTGCAGCGGCTGGCCCTTGACCACCGTGAACGGGGTGAGGAGCTTGAGTCCGGTCTCCGAGCCGCTCGGGATGTAGAGCGGATACTGGGCGCCGGTATTGAGGGTGATGTACGACTCTCCCTGCGTATCCTTGTCGGCGAGCACATTGAGCTGCATCGAGTCGTAGTTGCCCGCCGGTACGGATTCACTCTGCAGCAGCGCCCCGGTGAGCCCGTTCTGCAGGGTCAGCAGGTCGATCTGTCTGGGACTCGGGAACTTGATGCTGAAGGTGCTGCCGTTGGTGTTGTGCAGGTCGACGCCCGTGAAGTCGATGACCACAGAGGTGGCATTGTCGACGGGCGTATCGGTCAGATTGACGGTCACCGGAGCCGAGCACGACCCCAGGGCTGCGGTCGCAAGCAGGAGCGCAGCGAACTTCGTGTCGTACGCCATCGGACGGGCCTCGATGACAGATGATTTCCTGTGGGCGACGGCTCAACTATAAGGAACGATCGGCCAAATGGCGAGGGGCCTCTGAAGCGGCTCGCGCCCCGAGCATGGACGATACATATTGCTTGGCCGCCCGGCAGGCTGTCTCGACGGAAGCGCCACTTGCGAGGCCTGCTGCGATGGCCGATGCCAGCGCGCATCCGGTGCCGCGGCATCGCACTTCGATGCGGGGCGAGGAGAGCCATATCGGTGCTCCCTCGGCACACAGCAGCAGGTCCACCGCCTGGGGACCCTCGCCATGTCCGCCTTTGAGGAGCACGGCACGCGCACCTGTCGCAAGCAGCGTCCGAGCCTGCGCCAGCAGCGCTTCGGGGCCGGCTGCGGGGGGTGTTCCGCAGAGACTCGCCGCTTCCGGGATGTTGGGTGTCAGCACGGCCGCCAGCGGGAAGAGCCGCGCGAGCATCTCCGCCCGCCCCGCCTCATCGAGCAGCACTCCGCCGGATGAGGAGAGCAGCACCGGGTCGAGCACGATGGGTAGGGTCCCGTTTCGAGGCAAGGCATCGGCGACCGCTCTGACGGTTGCAGCCGTCCCCAGCATCCCGATCTTGATGGCGCCGATCCCAGGGGATTCGAGTGCCGCGCCTATCTGAGCGCGCACGGCATCGGGCGGAACGTGATGAACTCCTACTAACGCGCCGTGCGTCTGCGCCGTCACCGCGGTGACGGCGCAGAGCGCCCCGACATCCAGATCCGCCAGCACCCGCAGGTCGCGCACGATGCCGGCGCCGCCGCTCGAGTCGGTTCCCGCGATCACGAGGACTGCGGGGCGTCCCCCCATCGGCTCAATCCCCCAGGGCGATCAGCGCCAGGTCGGCGCAGCCAACACGCTGCAGCGCCTGGGCGGCGCGCCAGGCGCGAATACCCGAGCGGCAACAGAGTACGACGCGCGCAGGCGGGGTCCCGGGCAGCCCTGCTCTCTCGATGTCATCCACACCGACCCGCAGCGCCCCGGGGAACGGTGATACCGGGGCCTCGGTGAGGCTGCGCAGGTCGATGACGAGGTCTGCCCCGCGCACCTCTTCGGGTGCAATGAAGCGCAGGGCCGGTGCGGCTGGCTCCGTTGCCGAGGCGAACGAGAACCCGCTGAAACGCAGGGTCCGAAAGTCCACGCTGACCAACTGGCCGAGAACGCTCGGTGAGAGCTTCAGGAGAAGTGCCAGCGTCAGGTGCGCCTGCAGGGTTCCCATGACACCGACAGCAGTGCCGAGCACTCCCGACTGCGCACAGGAGCCCGCCTGGCGAGGCATCTCGGGAAATACCGCACGGTAGCTCGGCGCACCGCCGCAGAAGACGCCTACGTAGCCGGAAAGGCCCAGGACCGAGGCGCTGACGAGCGGCTTGCCCTGGCGGAAACACTCGTCGCTCAGGATGTATGTCAGCGCGAGGCTATCTGCGGCATCGACGATGATGTCGGCGCGGGAGACCCATGCGGCCGCGTTGGCCGGCGTCAATCGCTCGACAGCGTCCTCGATTTGCACGTGCGGATTCAGCAGCCTCATGGCAGCGGCGGCCACGCGTGCCTTCGGCTCGCCGAGATCACTCATGCGGTAGAGCGGCTGGCGGTGCAGGTTGGATTCGTCGATGCGGTCGTGATCGACGATGATCAGCCGCCCTACACCTGCGGCGCAGAGGTACTGCAGTATGGCGCAGCCGAGTCCACCGGCGCCGGCCACCATTACGCTGGCAGCACCGAGGCGCTCCTGACCTTGGGCGCCGACCTCCGGCAACACCATCTGACGGGCGTAGCGATCGGTCATGCGGGCGCGCCCTGGCTGATCCAAGCGGCCATGTGCCGTTCCGGATCGGGATGCCTCACGATATCGGTCACCACGGCCGCCGAGTCCGCTCCGGCCGCGAGCACACGGGGCAAGCGCTCGAGGGTGATGCCGCCGATCGCGACGAGCGGAATGGCGCCGATCCGGCGCTTCCACTCGCCGATGCGGCCGAGCCCCTGCGGCCCGAAGGCCATGACCTTGAGGAGTGTCGGATAGATGGGTCCGAGGGCGACGTAGTCCGGCTCGAGCCCGAGGGCGCGGGTGAGCTCAGCCTCATCGTGCGTGCTGATGCCGATCCGGGTTCCCGCGCGCCGCAGGGCCGGCACGTCCGCGGTGTCGAGATCGCCCTGGCCGAGATGAACGAAGTCGCAGCCTTCCTCGAGCGCGAGCTGCCAGTGATCGTTGAGCACGAGCTGCGCACCGGTGCGCGCACAGAGGCTCTGCGACTCCCGGATCTCGGCTCTCAGCTCCTCAGTGGAGCGATCCTTGATTCTGAGCTGCACGAAGCGCACGCCCGCGGGCAACAAGCGGCGTATCCACGCTGCGCTGTCGACGATGGGATAGACACGCGGCAGGCTCATCCGAGGAACGCCTTGCCGATAACTGGCGTGGAAGGTACCGCCAGATCGCGCGGCTCCATCGGTCCTGCAAC
>Ga0134125_10003565_pt1 | contig 17982 bp, 12 predicted proteins | sample KB31751_FD_96464 | JGI IMG/M metagenome (GOLD analysis project Ga0134125, IMG submission 96464) | Terrestrial soil microbial communities with excess Nitrogen fertilizer from Kellogg Biological Station, Michigan, USA - KB3-175-1 | ecosystem: Environmental > Terrestrial > Soil > Unclassified ...
CATTCACCGACCTTACTACGGTAACAGGTGGTAATGCAACTTCATGGTCATGGAATTTTGGTGATGGAGGAACCGATACAATTAAAAACCCTACCCATTGTTACAATAACGCGGGTGTCTTTACTGTGAGCCTTAACGTTACCGATAACCAGGGTTGCAAGGGTTCAAAAACAATCAATAATTATATAAATGTTTGGAGTCACCCTGAGGCAGCTTTTTCACTTTCACCTCAGCCAACTAATATCCTTAACCCCACTATATATTTTGCCGATCATTCCACTGATGCTTACGGTATCACAAACTGGTTCTGGACATTCGGTGATGGGAAAGATACTACCGGAACAACACAAAATCCTTCACATGCTTATGCCGATACAGGCAACTACTGTGCAGATTTGATTGTAACTAACCTGCATGGATGTACTGACACCGCCCAGAATTGTCTCTATATAGAACCTTATTATACAATATACGTTCCCAATGCATTTACCCCAAACAGCAATGGTCTTAACGACATATTTGCTGCAAAAGGCGAGGGTATAATTGCTTTCCAAATGTGGATATTCGACCGCTGGGGGCAGCAGATATATCATGGCTTCCAAATGTATCCTTACGGAGGTTGGGATGGTAAGGTTGAACATGGTGCATCAGATGAACTTTGCCAGGAAGATACCTATGTATGGCTGATTGAGTGCACCGATGTGTTCCATAAGGACCACCGTTTAATTGGAAGGGTAACGCTTATTAAGTAATTCTCAGAACCTTTTGGCCCTCCTCTTTGCTATCCTTCGCATTTTGCGGATCACTTTAGCATAGTGCTTTTTGTGGTAGAAGTTATGGTAACGCTTATTCGCTGCGGCTTTCCGCTTTTCATAAATCCGCGTCCATTGCTTGATTGTCAGCCGATTTACCTTTTTATTAGCTACCGGAACATTATCCTGCCCTACGCCAAAAAAAGGAAAAACTATTAACATAGAAACGATAAACCATAGCCTCATAAGCGCCTTTATACTTGCATAATGCAGGGCTATTAAAAAGATACAGGATATTGTTCATAAAATCTCATCCCTCACGCCTAACATTTGCATAAATTCGCAATCCGATAAAAATTACCATACAGATGCCAAGAGACAACTCCATAAAATCGGTTTTAATTATAGGTAGCGGCCCCATTATTATCGGACAAGCCTGCGAATTCGACTATTCAGGATCACAAGCTTCGCGCTCCCTTAGGGAAGAAGGAATTGAGGTTACCCTCATCAACTCGAACCCTGCAACCATTATGACCGACAAGGTAACAGCCGACCATGTTTACCTGTTGCCGCTTAATGTTGCATCTATTACCAAAATATTAGAAGAAAGAAAAATTGATGCCGTGCTTCCTACCATGGGAGGACAAACTGCCCTCAACCTCTGTATAAAAGCAGATGAAATGGGCATTTGGAAAAAGTATGGTGTGAAGATTATTGGCGTAGATATTAAGACCATTGAAGTAACTGAGGATCGTGAAAAATTCCGCCAGTGCATGGTTGATATCGGCGTAGGTGTTGCACCTTCAGCTATTGCCAACTCGTTTTTAGAAGGGAAAGAAGTTGCGCAGGAAATTGGTTTCCCGCTTGTAATACGTCCCTCATTCACACTGGGTGGCACAGGTGCGGCTTTTGTACATAAGAAAGAAGAATTTGATGAAGCCTTAAACCGCGGCTTACATGCATCGCCTATACACGAAGTACTTATAGATAAAGCCATGCTTGGCTGGAAAGAGTTTGAGCTTGAGCTGTTGCGCGACAATAATGATAACGTTGCCATCATCTGCTCTATAGAGAACTTTGACCCAATGGGCATACACACAGGAGATTCGATTACCGTTGCTCCTGCCATGACGCTGGCTGACACCACTTACCAGAAGATGCGTACCCTGGCCATTAAAATGATGCGTTCAATCGGGACATTTGCAGGCGGTTGTAATGTGCAGTTTGCCGTTAGCCCCGATGATAAAGAAGATATTATCGCCATTGAAATTAATCCCCGCGTATCGCGTTCATCAGCGCTTGCATCAAAGGCTACCGGTTACCCAATTGCTAAAATTGCTGCCAAGCTTGCTATTGGTTACAACCTTGATGAATTGAAGAACCAGATAACTAAAAGCACCTCGGCTTACTTTGAACCGACCCTCGACTATGTAATTGTAAAAATACCTCGCTGGAACTTCGATAAATTTAAAGGCGCTAACCGCGAACTTGGCCTGCAAATGAAATCGGTAGGTGAAGTAATGGCAATAGGACGTTCCTTCCAGGAAGCTTTGCAAAAGGCTTGTCAGTCTTTGGAAATAAAACGTAATGGGCTGGGCGCGGATGGCAAAGAACTAAAGAAACAAGATCAATTAGTAAAGAGCCTGGAACGCCCCAGCTGGAACCGCATATTCCATATTTACGATGCTTTAAAACTTGGCATTCCTGTTAAGACCATAAACAAGCTTACGCAGATAGACCCTTGGTTCCTGCGCCAGATTGAAGAACTGGTGAACCTGGAAAAGGAAATAGAAAAATATAAGATTGATACCATTCCGCGTGAGATGATGCTTGAGGCAAAACGCAAAGGCTATGCCGACAGGCAGATTGCTCACCTGCTTGGTTGCCTTGAAAGCGAAGTGTTTAATAAACGCCGCGAAGAGATGGGGATCAAGCGCACATATAAAATGGTTGACACCTGTGCCGCTGAATTTGAAGCACGCACACCATACTACTACTCAACCTTTGAAGAAGAGAACGAAGCCATACCATCAGATAAAAAGAAAGTAGTTGTGCTGGGTTCGGGTCCTAACCGCATAGGACAGGGTATTGAGTTCGATTACTCATGCGTGCATGGTGTATTGGCTGCAAAAGAATGTGGCTATGAAACCATAATGATAAACTGCAACCCTGAAACAGTTTCTACCGACTTCAACGTATCTGATAAGCTTTACTTCGAACCTGTTTTCTGGGAACACATTTACGAGATAATACTAAACGAAAAGCCCGAAGGCGTAATTGTTCAGCTTGGCGGACAGACCGCCCTTAAGCTTGCCGAGAAGATGGAGCGCTATGGCATTAAGATCATAGGCACCGACTTCCAATCTCTCGACCTTGCTGAAGACCGTGGTAAGTTCTCGGCCATGTTGCGCGACAACAATATACCCTACCCTAAATTTGGTGTAGTGCATACAGCAGATGAGGCTACCGACTTTGCTAAAAACTTAGATTTTCCTTTGCTGGTGAGGCCATCGTACGTACTTGGCGGACAGAGCATGAAGATTGTAATTAACGAGGAAGAATTAGAACAACATGTAGTTAACCTGCTGGAAGATATCCCGGGCAATGAAATTCTTATCGACCACTTTTTAGAAAATGCCATTGAAGCTGAAGCCGATGCTATATGCGACGGAAAGGATGTTTACATCATTGGCATAATGGAGCACATTGAGCCTGCTGGTATTCATTCGGGTGATTCTTATGCAGTACTTCCTACTTTCGATTTGAGTGATAAGGTAATACAGCAAATTGAAGAATATACCAAGCGCATTGCAGTCGCACTAAAAACAGTTGGCCTTATTAATATACAGTTCGTTATTAAGGAAGAAAAGGTATTTGTTATTGAAGCTAACCCGCGTGCATCGCGCACAGTGCCTTTCATTTGCAAGGCATACGACGAACCTTATGTAAACTATGCTACCAAAGTAATGCTGGGCGCCAAGGTTAAAGACTTCAAGTTCAATCCGAAAAAAGAAGGTTACGCCATCAAGATTCCTGTGTTCTCATTCGAAAAGTTCCCCGATGTGAATAAAGAGCTTGGCCCAGAAATGAAATCGACAGGCGAAGCTATTTACTTTATTAAAGACCTTACCGATGAATACTTCCACGAAGTTTACTCAGAAAGGAATTTGTATTTGAGCAGGTAAAGAACAGCCCCTCTAAACCTCCCCGAAGGGGAGGCTTTCAAGTTAGCAATGGGGTTTTCGTAAGTGATTACACAGCATAGTGTATTCTTTAACTCTTTATGCTAACTTAGTCCTGTGAAACATATCCTTAATAAAAGTGTCAAGGTAAAGCACGTTCTTGTTGTCGTTTTTCTTCCGCTTCTATTTACTATTGTCATTCTTACTTACATAACTGAAAGGAACGCATCAGTTCCGCTGGTTAAAGTTGCAAAAGAATCTATTCCCCAAAAAACAATTGCAGTTAAAGACAGCGTCCCGAAAAAAGCAGTTGATACTTCAGCCATGGGTATGTTACTGGGTTATGTTGATTCCATTAACCATGCCGAACAGATTTTTGGAGGCAACTGGAGTTTTTATCTAACAGATGTTGATAGTGGGAAAGCTATTTGTAAAATAAACATCGACCAGGGGTTGTCCCCGGCATCGGTAATGAAAGTTGTTACTACAGGAACGGCACTCACTTTGCTAGGTCCCGATTTCCGTTTTCAAACACTTTTGCAATACGATGGAAAGATTGATACCGTAAACAAAATACTTTTAGGGAATATTTACATTCATGGTGGTGGTGACCCTTCGCTTGGCTCTGAGACTTTTGGAAGTTGCATTGACAGTGTAACTAAAAGCTGGGTGCTTGCCATTAAGCACTTGGGTATCGACAGTATTGCAGGTTCGGTAATAGGCGACGCAGAATCGTTTGAACGCGACCCTGTGCCTAATAACTGGACATGGGAAGACATACAGAACAATTACGGAACCGGGCCGGGCGGGTTAAACATTCGTGAAAATGTTTTCGATATGAACGTTTCGGTAAAAGGTACGGAAACTGAAATTAAAGTAACCCCTTCCATTCCGGGAATGAAGTTGTATAACCAGGTAATGTTTAATCCTAAGGTACTGAAGTCATACGTTTATGTAGAAGGCGCGCCTTTTCAGTTTGTAAGAACCGCAATGGGTGAAGTATCTGCTAATTTTAAAGAACAGGGCAGCATTCCTGACCCCGCATTGTTTTGTGCACAGAGTTTAACTGCAGCACTCAAAGCGAAAAGGATATCCATACGAGATTCCGCAACTACTTTACGCTTGTTGCATTTGAATAAAGTAAAAGCCGAGAAAAACAGTGCCCGAAAAACAATTGCTACTATTTTTTCTCCTCCGCTGGCTGACCTGGTTCATCATACAAACCTGGTCTCTCAGAATTTTTATGCCGAAAGTATTTTGCGTGCCATTGCATGGAAAGAGAATGGCTTTGGCAGCAATTCAGCCGCGGTTGATATTATTTACAACTTCTGGAAAAATCGTGGGATAGATCTGCGCGGTATCTGCATGGTTGATGGTTGCGGGCTTGGACGCATGAACTCCATAACTACTCACCAGTTAGTAGAAATGTTGCGTGAGTATGCTAAAGACTCCACTGTATTCCCTGTCTTCTATAAATCGTTGCCTGTGGCAGGCGAAAGCGGTACAATTAAAAAATTAGCCGATGGCACCGAAGCTGACGGCAACCTGCATGCAAAGAGCGGAACCATGGCGCGAATAAAATCGTATGCAGGCTATGTAAGAACAGAAAGCGGAAAGATGCTTTGCTTTGCAGTTATAGGCAACAATACATTGTGGAACGAAGCCGAGCTGCGCGATAAGTTTGCAAAGCTTTTTGTTTTAATGGCAAGGCTGCCATGAAGAATAAATAGGTATTGTTACCTGTTTTGAATTCTATTGTAATATAAAACAACATCTCTCTGATGCCTTAATGCTAACGTAGTTTCAGTTAGCTTATCAATGGCATCACACAAAGTATCCTTTGCTGAAACTTGTATTAAATAGTATCCTATACCTAAAGGAGTATATGAAAGTGAATCTATCGGTTTTCTTGATATATGAAATTTATAGTGCTTTGCAGGTTCGCTAAACAGTTCATTCTTACTTTCAGGATATAAAATAGAATCATTCTTTATCACAAATTCCACTGCCTTGTCACGGCCCCAATTACCTTGAAGCAGATGAATGATTTTTAATGAATCGGACGATTCATCACTGTTACCAATTTTAAAATGTTTAATTCTCAATGAATCTACAGACTGACTACTACAACTAATTGTAATGACTACGAATCCGAGTAGAAGCCTGCCTACCATAATAAATGGTTTTGAAATATTACTCCTTCACCACTTTCTGGGTAGAAGTAAGGCCATGCTCATCGGTAACGGCAACAAGGTAAAGGCCCTTCGGTAATTGCTGCAGGTTATCTATAGTAACTATTGTATTACCCCCACCTGCAACTTGCCTTTGCTCCTGGTAAATGGTTTGCCCAAGCATATTATATAACGAGATAGTTACGTGCTGGTTAAACGATGAGAAGAACGAGAGTGTGATATTTCCTGTAAATGGGTCAGGATAAGCTTTATTGAGGATACTTACAGGTTTGTTCTCTGTAATGCCCAAAACAATTGAACGTGCAAGGCAATAATTTGGCACACCCCAGCCAATAGAATCATTCGGGGAGGAATAGCGCGTTGCACTCTGCTTTATCGCAGTCATTATTTGGTAATTGCTGGCATTGGTATCGGCCTGCCATAGGCATGCTACTGCTCCGGCCGTTATTGGCGTAGCAAATGAAGTGCCATTCTGGTAAGAAGCACCTCCATACGGAGAAGCAACTACTGCAGCTAGACCGCAAGCAACCACATCGGGCTTTATACGGCCATCTGATGTCGGCCCCATGGAACTGAAATAGGCATATTTCCCTACTGTGTCAACAGCGCCTACTGTTAAAATACTATCTGCATCGCCCGGCGATGTAATATAATGCCATGTGTTTGCACCTTCGTTACCGGCAGCCACGCAAACCACCATGCCTTTCTCTGTAGCAATGGTAGCAGCACGGCTTCCCGGAGGTGTTTTGCCATTCATGTCGGTATAGGTGAAATTCTCGGCTGCATCATCAAACGTATCGTAACCCAGTGAAGAAGAAATTACATCGGCTCCCGCGCTATCGGCATATTCAGCACCCGATGCCCAGTTCTCGTCCTCAATAATATTCTCGGAATAATTGTCTTCCGTACGCAACAGGTAAAAATCAGCATCAGGAGCATCGCCCATCTGTTGGCCCGGCAATATGCCGGCAATACATGAAAACACTTCCTGTCCGTGTACATCGGTATTATTGGTATCGTCGTACACATTGTTTATTTTCCAAACAAAATCCCATGTAGCCAATACTCCGCCACGGCCATAAACAGAATCGAACGCAGCCAGTTTGTTGGCTTTACCAAATCGTGTATCAAGTATGGCAATCTGTTTCCCTTTACCACGGAAACCCATATTATTCAGGCAATCTACTTTTATCTGGTGCAGTTGTGAATAGGAAGAACCATAGTTAAGCGATTCAGCAGACATGGCCCTTTTAGGTTGAGAGGTAGGAAACTTGAAGTTGTCCTTCTTTTGTTTCTTTTTGGCAAGGTACATGGCAGGATCGGAGTATGCCAACGTAACACTCTTTACAAAAGGCAAAGCCCTTATAGAAACAATCTTAGTAGTATCGGGCGCATAAACACTAACCGCATTCAACCAGCGCGAACGGTTAATAAGCGTTACCCCTTTAGCAGCAACACTATCAATATAATTAGGGTTAGGCGGAAAATCGTTTACCTGTACAGGTATGCCATACTTGGTTCTGCGGTAAATTGCACGGGCTGAAAGATAGGCCGAAGGAGTACTGGTTGAATAAGGGCTACCATTCTTATCGGTAAATGTTACCCAATATTTATAGTACTGGGCATCAGAATCTAGTACTGAAAAAACAATGAGGAGTAAGAAGAGTATTCTTTTCATAGGGAATAAAGCCTTTATCTAAGCAAATATAGGAAAATAAAGGTTTTGAGCTACTTTATTGCGGCTATATTCTTCTTCATTTTATCAATTATCTGCTTCTCATCCTTCCTGTGCACTTTCACCACATATCTGAAACCAAGTGTAGGGTACGAGAGAGTCGGATTGACAAATACCTTGGCATTCATGCCATCGGTGTTCTTACCTGCCTTGCCGCTAAAATGGTCGTCGTACCAATTACCACCACGCACCAATGATGCATAATCGCCTGAGGCTACCCAATCGCTATCGTTCATTTGGTTATAAAAATCTTCGGTTGCAAGCAGCAGTTCTATTTCTTTGCCACCAATGGCAGACAGTAACTTGTGCCTGTAATTATATACAGCTTTATAGTTGGCTGTATATGTTTCCTTCATCCACTCCGACACATTTGCCCCCATGAATGAAATACCATTGCAATCGTAATTTATAGCCAGTAACGGGTTCTTTTTTATTACCTCTTCGTTCATTGAAAAATCCGCCTTTAGTAATGTGTAATTTGTATAGCCTTTACTTATAGGGGAATGTTTATTGTTTTTATTTTCATCGGGCCAGCGCATAAATGATGCGTACATCAGGCTCTTGTTATCCGTCAGTTCATCTACCAAAGAATATTTCCCCCAGTCATACATAGTGGATGAAACTTCTTTGCTGTTTCCATTATTAGTTATCATTTGCCTGCTATCAGCGTTAACAACTGCTTTGCTTGAATCTAAATCAGGCTTTAACATTAAACTAGTCATGTAACTATAATCGCTAATTGCATTTATATAATCAGGATATATCAGTGGTTTGCCATTTTCATTTCCCGCTGTTTCAACCATTTCCCACTCATATTCTGTAGGTAGTTCATATGTTACCATCCATTCGCCTTTGCCCAGTTTATTCAATCTTTTCTGCTCCTTGTCCGTTTTCCAATGCAAAAAAGCTTCGGCCTGATCCTTTGTAATTCCCACCACCGGATAATCATCAAAGGCGGGGTGCCAGAAATACATGTTTGTCATTGGTTCAAGAAAATCGTAAGGAAAACGATCCATCCATGCTAATGTATCGGGGAAAACATTAATCGTAATCTTAACTATACTGTCTTTCGACCTATATCTATAATATGTGTAATTCAATTTTCGCGCATCAATTTCCTTGCGGCGGTAGAATCGTTCTTGTTCCGGCAGGTATAAGTCAGCAATGGCCGCCTGAACAGATTCTTCATCGTAATTAATTTTTGCTTTCCAGTTTATCAAAGGTGGGTACAGATCATTCATTCCGTCAAGCACAATTGCTTGGCTTTGATCACCAGCATCGTATAACTTTAAATGTATTATTGAATCTCTCACATAATTTACAAACTCGCGGTACTCGGCATTGGTAACTGTTGCATTTTCAAAATAAAAGGGCTCCATAAAATCAGCTAGTGGTTTGTTCAGTTTCAGCTTCATTCTATAATTGCCGCCAATAACAGTATCGCCCAACAGGGCAGCATAAAACCGAAATGCTTCGGGCAATCGGTTTGGGTTTTGCATTATATAATCAATACCGTGAAAAGAAGGATTGAAGAATGTACAGCCCGTGCATTTGAATGGTGCCGCAGTATAGTACTTTCTATAATACGCAATGCGCGCAACAAACTCCTTCTGATTATCCGTCAAACTATCTCCAAGCGGGTTCTGTGCATTTTTCAAATAATGATTGAAGTCGAGTACAGCAGTTACTTCATCCCGTAATAGTGTTTTCTTATTTACATCATTATATGCATAATAGGGATACTTGAATTCATTGTTTAAATGAACCCTAGTCGGGCGCTTTGGTGCATTCTCTGTTTCATACACAGGCGCGAGTACATTAGCATCTTGGGCAAAAATGGTAATTGCAAACAAGGTGAACACAGTTGTTATGCCTAAATAATGCTTCACTATTCTCTTCATTTGAACTTAAGTGGGTTCTTACATCAAAGGTAAGAAAACTGGCAAAGAAACCCATGGCGTTAGATGGGGTTGTTGAAATCTTCATCACATTTCGCTTTTAACGGCAAGCTATGTGAACGAAATTTGCGGGAGTTCTTTGAATATTGTGAGTTTGCCTTTGCATCCTTTGCATGGCTGTTTACTTTGCGTTCTCTGTGGTAAAAAATTAGAAAGAATATGGAGAAACAGAAAGAGTAAAAGATTACCTGCGGGGTAACACGGGGTAACAGATTTCGGGAGGTTACAACAACTCAAAGTGTTGAATATCAATAAAATCGATTTTTAAATGTGCTAAAAAGTGTATACCCATTTAATTATGTCCGTCTGGGCATGGCCTCGGGAATCACAAATAAATGAAAATCAGCTTTTTATAGAATATACCCACCAATTTCGGACATATTTGGACATGTTTTGGCAGTGTTTGGCAACAAAATGCAGTTTTCTCATCCCGATAGCTATCGGGGCTCACATCTTAATACCCAATACTGCTGCATTAGGCAAATCTTAAACACTTTCTTATTTTTGTAGTTTATATACTCTTAGTCGTATGGAAAAAGTAGCCGAGAAAAAAAAGACCACTGAAAAGTTCTCTAAAGAACAATACCTGCAATGGTATGAGCAAATGTTGCTGATGCGCCGCTTTGAAGAAAGGGCGCAGCAGGCATACATACAGCAAAAGATACGTGGTTTCTGCCACCTGTATATAGGGCAGGAGGCCGTTGCTGCAGGCTCTATCAGTGCCATTCGCAAAGATGATAATATGATTACCGCTTACCGCGACCATGCCCACCCAATTGCCAAGGGTATGGAGCCTAAATACGTTATGGCCGAGTTGTTTGCAAAAGCTACAGGCTGTTCAAAAGGTAAAGGCGGCTCAATGCATATGTTCGATGTAAAGAACCGTTTTTTCGGCGGCCATGGCATTGTAGGCGGACAGGTTCCGCTGGGTGCAGGAATTGCCTTTGCTGATTGGTACAATAAGAAAGACAGGGTAACCCTATGCTACATGGGCGACGGGGCTGTGCGCCAGGGTGCTTTCCACGAAGCCCTGAACATGGCCATGACCTGGAAATTGCCTGTGATCTTTATTATAGAGAACAACAATTACGCCATGGGTACTTCGGTAGAACGTACCAGCAACGTAACCGAACTATGGGAGCTTGGTAGAGCATTCAATATGCCATCATTCCCGATTGATGGCATGAAGTGCGAAACCGTACACGAGGCTATTTCAACTGCTGCTGAGCGAGCGCGCAAGGGTGAAGGTCCGACACTTTTGGAAATAAAAACGTATCGCTACCGTGGCCACTCCATGAGCGACCCGGGTACATACCGCAGCAAAGAAGAGGTAGAAGAATACAAAGCAAAGGACCCGATTGAACATACACTTGATACACTGAAAAAGAATAAGTGGATTACCGATAAAGAAGTGGAAGAAATGGAAGCGAAGATTGCGGCTAAAGTAGAAGACTCTGTAAAGTTTGCAGAAGAATCACCTTACCCCGATCCTTCTGAACTTTACAAAGACGTATATATGCAGAAGGATTACCCATTCATTATGGATTAATTACGAATTACTCTTATAAATCTTAAATAAATATATGGCCGAGATAATACGAATGCCGAAACTTAGCGACACCATGACAGAGGGTGTGGTGGCCCAATGGCATAAGAAAATGGGTGATGTAGTAAAGAAAGGGGAACTGCTGGCAGATATTGAGACTGATAAGGCTACCATGGAGTTTGAATCTTTCCAGGAAGGCACGCTGCTCTACATTGGTGTAGAGAAAGGCAAAGCCGCCCCGGTTGATTCTATTCTGGCCATAGTTGGTAAACCCAATGAAGATATTAAGGCCCTTATAGAAGGAGAAAAACAAAAAGCTCCCGCTGCTGAAACCAAGACCGAACCTAAGAAAGAAGAAGCTAAGCCTGTTGAACAACCAAAGGTGCAAGAGCAACCTAAAGTTGCAGCTTCAGCCACTGCTTCTGTTAAGCAACCTGTGCAACAAATTACGGTTACACATAGCGCGCCTGCAGTAAGCTCGAACGGGCGTTCAAAGGTTTCGCCACTTGCTAAAAAAATGGCGAGCGAGCGCCACATTAACACTGCATTTATACAAGGTAGCGGCGATGGCGGCCGTGTTATAAAACGTGATATTGAAAACTATGCCGGTGGCGGAGCGTCGCAATTTACCAGTGTTGAAAGTTATACCGAAGAGCCTGTTTCGCAAATGCGTAAAACCATTGCACGCAGGCTTGCCGAAAGCAAATTCTCTGCTCCTCATTTTTATCTTACGCTCGAACTGTTGATGGATGAAATGATGAAGGCGCGTGAATCTATCAATACTGTTGCTCCAATTAAAATATCATTCAACGATATAGTTGTAAAAGCTGTGGCTATTGCTCTTCGTCAGCATCCTAAAGTAAATGCTTCATGGAGAGGCGATGTTATCCGCTACAATAAACACATACATATCGGTATTGCTGTTGCTGTTGAAGAAGGATTATTAGTACCTGTTGTACGTTTTGCCGATGGTAAAACATTATCGCAAATTGGTACAGAAACTAAAGCCTATGCGCAAAAAGCAAAAGAGAAAAAACTACAACCTGCCGATTGGGAAGGAAACACATTCACCATTTCTAACCTGGGTATGTTTGGCATTGAAGAGTTCACCGCAATTATAAATCCTCCCGATGCATGTATTATGGCCGTAGGCGGTATTAAAGAAACAGCAGTAGTGAAAGATGGTAAACTGGAACCCGGCCATGTTATGAAAGTAACCTTATCGTGCGACCACCGTGTGGTAGATGGCGCTACAGGCTCTGCCTTCCTTCAAACATTTAAACACTTAATGGAGAACCCGGTGCTTTTACTTGGAATGCAGAATATTTAGCATATATTTAAACTATAATAATTGTAACCCGTCTAATAACTAAAATTACCCAACATGAAAAAACTCGTATTAACCCTTGGTATCATTATGGCAGGCTTATTTACTGTGAATGCACAAGTAGATTCACCTGCTGAAAAACAAACTGAAAAATTAACTACTGAATATACCAAAGCTTGCAGCCTTACCCCTGACCAGGTGACAAAAGTAAAGCCTTTGATAGAGAAATTTGTAGAAGCTAAAATGGCTGACAAAAAGAAATATGCCAACGATGCTGATGGACTGAAAAAAGCTGACAAGGCTGCTAAGGACGCTTTAATAGCGGATCTTAAACCAATTTTGAGCGCTGAGCAACAACAAAAAATGCAGGCTCAAATGGCAGAAGACCAGAAGAAGAGCACTCAAACCGGAACAAGCGCTAATAAATAATAGCAGCCAATAAATAATACGGGAAACCCTGGCAGCAACGTCAGGGTTTCTGCTTTATAAATATAGTGTACAGATTGTGGTGCGCAGGTTTACAGTAATGAAAAGAACTATCCTCCTTGTTTTTGCATTGGCTTTTTCTCTAACGGGCCTGGCACAATCCTACACAATTTCGGGCAGGGTAATTGACAAACATACCGGGGCATCACTGGCCTTTGTAAATGCAATTGTTACCGGCCATCCGCAACTGGGCGCTACTGCCGATATTGATGGCAACTTTAAAATTGTTGCCGATTTCCCTATTACCTCCATCACCTTTTCTTATGTGGGGTATAAAGAACTCATTATAGCTGTTCGCGATACAGCTCTTTTTATTAAGAATCTTGTTGTTAAATTGGAAGAATCAACCTACCAGCTGAATGAAGTTAAAGTAAAGCCGGGCGTGAATCCTGCACTACGTATCATTCAGCGTGCCATTGACAACCGCGACAAGAACAACCCTGAGAAAGTACATTCGTTTACCTATACATCATACAACAAGCTATATTGCACCGCTGATCTAAAATCGCCTACTGATAGCATTAACTCGCTCGACTCATCAAGAGCAAAGCAAACTGCCGATACTTCTAAAAAGAAAAAGGGGCTTTCCAATTTCTTGCGTAAGCAATACCTGTTCCTTAGTGAATCGGTAAGTAAACGTCGTTTTCTTTACCCCGACCATAACTACGAAGAGATTATTGCAAACAAAACATCAGGGCTAAAAGATTCTCCCTTTGCATTACTGGCTACCCAACTGCAGTCATTCTCTTTCTATAAAGAGAGTATAGAAATATTGGGCCAAACTTACCTAAACCCTATTAGCGATGGGGGTATTAAACGTTACTATTACCATATTGAAGATACTTTATATAATGGAAAAGACAGCGTGTATCTAATATCATTTCGCCCTATAAAAGGAAAGAAGTTCGACGGAATGAAAGGCGTGCTATATATAAACACTAATGGTTACGCCTTGCAGAATGTACTTGCCCAACCTATTAGCGAAGATCAAACCATGAGTATAAACATTCAGCAGAAATATGAGTTCGTTAAGGGTAAACAATGGTTCCCCATACAGCTAAATACCGATTGGATATATAATAACATCCTTATTAACGATACCACCCTCTCCAGCGGCAATAAGGTTATTAACCCGGACGATGAGCATAATAAACTGAAAGTAGTAACCCGCAGTTATATAAAGGATATTGTTCTGGATACTAACCTTAGCCGCAAACTATTTGGCCATGTTGAGGTAGAAATAGGTAAGGGAGCAAGCAAGCAAGCTGATTCAATATGGAACAAGTATCGCATCGATACACTATCTACAAAGGAGAAGAATACATACCATGTAATTGACAGCGTTGGCCAGGCTCAGCATTTTGAAAGAAAACTGAAATGGTTTGAGGCCCTGTCATCCGGGAGGTTTAATACTGGTTTCATTAGTTGGGACCTAGACAAAATATTAAACTATAACGGCTATGAGCATTTCAGGCTGGGGGCAGGCCTGCATACGAATGACGCTATTTCAAAAGTTGTATCAGTTGGCGGATATGGCGCATATGGTACAGGCGACAATGCCTTTAAATATGGAGGAGATATCAGTTTCTTGTTTAATCCTTACTCGCATCTTAAACTAACCTTTGCCTATAAGAACGATGTAATTGAAGCAGGAGGCCTCACATTCTTCAACGACCAGCACTTCCTTTCTACGGAGACATATCACAACTACTTTGTAAATAATATGGATAAGTTGGAACTGGAGCAAGTGTCATTATCATTTGATGCATTGCGATACTTCCAGTTCAACATTTTTGGTAACGAGCAATTGCGTACCGTTACTAATGGTTATGAATATGGCACAACGGATAATGGTTACCAGGTAAACGCCATTAGCTTCTCTAACCAATACCAGTTCACTGAACTGGGGCTGAGTTTACGTTTTGCGTATGGTGAAAAATTTCTGAAAGGGCTTGGCGGAATGATTTCACTTGGCACCAAATATCCCGTTGTGTGGGCCAATATTACGCATGGGTTCAATAACCTGCTTAACGGGCAATACACTTACAACAAATACGATTTGAAGATTTTGAAGGTCTTCAGAATACCACAAGCCGGTAGCACCTCAGTTGAAATGATTGCCGGCTATGTTGATGGCAACTTGCCGTATACCCTGCTCTATAATGGCAATGCCAGCTTCATTCAATATTCGGTTACGGTCGACAACTCATTTGAGACCATGCGCATTAACGAGTTCCTCTCCAGCAGGTATGTCAATTTCTTCTTCTCACACGACTTTGAATCGTATCTCTTTAAGTGGCCTCACTTTAAGCCACACCTTAAACTAGTTACCCATATGGGTTGGGGCGACCTTAATAATCCTGGCAACCATTATTTCTTCCCATTCAAAACTATGGAGCAGGGTTATTATGAATCGGGCATAGAATTGCATAACTTGTTAAAGGTTAGTTTCCTGCAACTGGGTATTGGTACTTATTACCGTTACGGGTCCTATGCACTGCCTAATACTATGGACAACTTTGCCTTTAAACTCACTATTATTTCGGCATTTTAGGCTAACTGCCCAAGCTTAGTAAATTTGCACTATGAAAGTATTGAAAGCCATATTTGCTATTTATGCCATAGTGGTGGTAGTGGTTTCCGATCTGCTTATGATATTTGCCTACGTATTAGTGTTCACCTTTTACCCAAAGGATAAAGCCCCGCATGTAGCGCACAAACTATCGCGCTTCTGGTCCGCATTTCTTTTCACATTCTTCTTTATTCGTGTAGACGTTAAGGGCAAGGAACTTATTAAACCCGATCAACCTTATGTATTTGTATGCAACCATAATTCACAACTCGATATCCCATTATTTGCCAGGGCATGCACGAACACCTTTCGCTTCCTTTCTAAAATTGAAATGACTAAAGTGCCTATAATGGGATACGTGGTTAAAAAGTTATATATAACCGTTGATCGTAAAAGCAAAGAAGACCGGGTAAAGAGCATTGAGCGCATGAAAGATTCCTTACTGCGCGAAAGAATATCTGTAGTTCTTTTCCCTGAAGGTACACGCAACCGCACCAACCACGCTTTGCTCGACTTTAAAGATGGGGCTTTCCGCCTTGCTATAGATACACAATTGCCTATAGCTGTTCTCACAATAATGAACACGAAGGAACTTTTGCCTGTAGGTAAATTCGGGCTTTGGCCCGGTACTGTACACGCCATGTGGAGCGAACCCATTGAAACAAAAGGGATGACCGAAAAAGACTTGCCTATGCTGAAAGAAAAAGTGAGAGTGATGTTGCTGAAAAACCTTGGTAAACTTTAAAACCGTATTCCTATCACCAGCACGTCGTCAAGCTGCTCGTGATAGCCCTTCCAATCTGTAAATTCCTTTTGTAAAAGCTCCTTCTGCTTGGGCATAGCATTGGTATGTATGCTTTGCAGGAACTCCCTGAAGTGCGAGCTGCGGTACTTCTTGCCTTTAGGGCCACCGAATTGATCTTCATAACCATCGGTGAACATATAAATAACGTCCCCCTTCTTTACATCAACCTCGTGGTTGGTGTATGGCTTGTACTGCTCAATACTTTGCAGGCCTATGGCTTGCTTGTCGCCATCGAATGTCCATACCTCACTATTACGGATGAGGTACATTACGTGATTAGCGCCGGCATAATTCAATTTCATAGTCTGCCTGTTAAAGGCGCAAATGGACATATCCATACCATCGTTAATCGCAATCTCTTCTTGTTTCTTGTTGAGTGTTTTCTGCAACTCGCGGTTCATGTAGCCAAGCACATCGGCAGGCGAATTTACCTCAGGGGCGGTAAGCGTTTGATTGAGCAATGTATAGCCTACTAGGCTCATAAACGCACCCGGCACACCATGGCCCGTACAGTCAACCGCTGCTATCACTTCCACACGCCCACCTTCATTGGCAAGTTTGTTAGATGTCGACAGTTTCACATTATTGTACCAGTAAAAATCACCGCTTACAATATCCTTCGGAATGTAGAGAACGAACATTTCGGGGAAGCCTTCCTGCATAGCAGAATCAGAGGGAAGAATAGCGTGCTGTATATTTTTGGCGTAAGTAATACTGTCAATAAGGTCTTTATTCTTCTGTTCAATTATCTCGCTCTGTTTCTTTATCTGCGCCTGCAGTCTCAGTCTTTCCCTAATGTCGCGGGCCGATATAAATATTACAACCTTGCCGCCAAAGTCTTCCACCTTGGCGCTACACTCCACATCAATCTTTTCGCCAGAAGCGCTTACGAATGGAAGGTCGGTATATATTAATCCCTTTTGTTCGTAAACTGTAGCTATAACTTCCGAACTGCGCGTCAACTGCTCTTTTGAGTGAATATCGAAAATGGTCTTCTGCAAAAGTTGCTCCATGGGGTAGCCAAGCATTTCCTGGGCGCCTATGTTGGCATATTCAATTCTACCATCAAGAATATCTATAAGCAACAGGGCATCGTTGGTATGCTGGAAAATATTCTGAAAGCTCTTTACTTCTCTTTTCAGCCTTATGTTTTTGGCAAGCATGAACATGGCGTACGCCGCAATGCATACCGAAAGTACAAATACAATATCGCTGGTAGAATTCATTAACTGATGGGGCTATCTATAGTCTGCAAGATAGGGAATATATCGGTCAGCTTCACTACTTCGCCAATCTTATCAGGGTGCGAACCGTAGCGTATTGTACCATTCTTATCAATAAGGAACGATGCCGGTAATGGTATCTCCTTATCGTTATTATAGTTGTTGGCATGCAACAAGTGTTCTGCTTTAATTTTCAAGCGGTAA
>Ga0134125_10003566_pt1 | contig 17981 bp, 11 predicted proteins | sample KB31751_FD_96464 | JGI IMG/M metagenome (GOLD analysis project Ga0134125, IMG submission 96464) | Terrestrial soil microbial communities with excess Nitrogen fertilizer from Kellogg Biological Station, Michigan, USA - KB3-175-1 | ecosystem: Environmental > Terrestrial > Soil > Unclassified ...
ATCCGAAGGGGCCGCCCCGCACCGCCATCGTCACGTTGCGCTCGGGGGCGCGTGTCAAAGGCGAACTGTTGAATAAGGATGCGTTTACTGTGTCGATCCGGGATGAAAACGGCTGGTATCGTTCCTGGACCCTGGGCGACGTGGAGGCGGAGATTCACGACCCCCTGGCGGCCCATCGCGAGCTTGTTCGCAAATACACCGATGCCGACGTTCACAACCTTTTCGCCTATCTGGAGACATTGAAATAGTGAAGATGCTGCTGCTACTGCTCACGATTGCGGCCGGTCTCTGCGCGCAAGGGCTCGACTCAGCTACCCTGTTGAAGCCGCCCACCGACACGTGGCCAACCTACAATGGCGACTACTCAGGCCGGCGGTTCAGCACGCTCGCGCAGATCAACAAAGATAATGTCAAATCACTGGCGCTTGCCTTTTCGTTCGACACGCGTTCCACAACGCTGAAATGCACGCCTCTCGAAGTGAACGGTATCCTGTATCTCTCGGCGCCTGATAATGTTTGGGCAATCGACGCGAGGACGGGCCGGCAGATCTGGCATTTCAATCGTCCGTCCGAGGGCGATCATCTCGCTTCGCGAGGCGTGGCCATGTACCAGGACCGCCTCTATTTCGGCACGCCGGACGCGCACCTGATCTGCCTGAATGCGAAGGACGGAAAAACGATTTGGGACGTCGAGATTGCCGACGTTGCATTCGGCTACTACCTGAGCGTCGCTCCGGTGCTCGTGAAGGGCCGCTTGATCGTCGGGACGTCCGGCGACTCCGCCGACGTGCCGCATTTTCTCGAAGCCATCGATCCGGAAGATGGAAAAGTAATCTGGCGATGGAACAGCATTCCAAAACCTGGCGAGCCGGGCTCCGAAACATGGCCGAACAAGGAAGCGATGGCCCACGGCGGAGGCCCTATGTGGATGCCGGGAACCTACGATCCCGAATTGAACCTCTTGTATTGGGGCACCGGCAATCCGCATCCGGTGCTAGCGGGCATTGACCGCGCCGGCGACAACCTGTATACGTGCTCCATTGTGGCGATCAATCCGGATACCGGCAAGATGGTCTGGTATTTCCAGCCGTCTCCACACGACACTCACGACTGGGATGCGGTGGAGACGCCTGTGTTGTTTGATGGCGAGTTCCAGGGCAAGCCCCGCAAACTGCTCGCGCAGGCGAGCCGTAACGGCTACTTCTTCGTATTGGATCGGGCGACGGGAGAGAATCTGCTAACGGCCCCGTTTATCGATACGAATTGGGCGTCGGGCATCGACGCGAAAGGCCGCCCTATTCCGGATCCGGTAAAAGAGCCTCGGACCAATGGCTCGCTCGTGTACGCCCCGGCGGGCGGAGCGACGAACTGGATGGCGCCGAGCTTCGATCCCGAGACTAAGCTGTTTTACGTTAATGCACAGGAAGGGTCAAGTCTCTGGTATCTGACGCTCGGCCCCGATGGGAAGCCCGAAGGGCACCAGGGCGGCGCTACGGTTTCGTTTTGGTCCTCTTCGAAGATTGTCGCCCTCGATTACCAGACCGGCAAGGCCCGTTGGACACGGAGTATTGGCGAAGGTGAAAATAACGCCGGGATACTGACTACGGCGGGACATCTGCTGTTTACGGGCGATATTTCGGGCAATCTCCTGGCGCTCGATCCTTCGAATGGAGAAGTGCTCTGGCATAATCGCCCAGGCGGTGTCATGAGTAGCTCACCAATGACGTACTCAATCGATGGACGACAGTACGTATTGACGAGCGCGGGCAGCGTCCTCTATGCGTGGAGTTTGCCGCCGCATCCTTAATCTGAATCTGCGTGAGCAGAGGAGTGCGCATGAGACGATAGAGTGTCCCGAGACAGTTAAGCCGATTTCCATTGGGCCTTTATTCCGGGGCGTCGCGAAACGAACGACTGTTGCCGCTTCGAAGAAGTCGGCATTTATCCTGAAGTATGCGGTTGTGCGCCGCCAGAGAACCAGGCCGAAAGATACCGCCCAATGAATCCGCCACACGGGAGACTTGCGCTCAAACCACCCTTACGCGAATCGCGAAGATGGCTCTGAGCATCTCACAATTTTGCCGGAGGGCCTCCGGAGCGAACGATGAGACATTTACGCCTTCGAATGATTTTAAAAAATGCGGCCGCGTTGGTTCCGGCGTTACTGCTGACACTATCGCTCGCGGCGATCACGAGTTGTAGCAAGACCGAGGCGTCCGCGCCGCAAGCGCCGCCTCCTCCGGACGTGCAAGTTGTTGAGGTGGTGCAAAAGGACGTTCCGATCTATGGCGACTGGGTGGCCACGCTGGATGGTTACGTCAATGCACAGATCCAGCCGCAGGTATCGGGTTATCTAATCAAGCAAAATTACAAAGAGGGCTCGCTGGTTCACAAGGACGACGTGCTCTTCGAAATCGATCCGCGCCCCTTCCAGGCGGTGCTCGATCAGACAAAAGGGCAGGTGGCGCAAGCGAGAGGACAGTTGGCCCAGGCGACGGCACAACTCGGGCTGGCCGAGATTAACGTAAAGCGGGACACGCCCCTCGCCGCCGCCCATGCGATCGCGCAAAGCCAGCTCGATAACGATATTCAATCCAAAGCGGCCGCTGAGGCATCCGTCGAAGCCGATAAAGCTTCCATCGTGGCTGCGGAGGCGGCGGTCGAGACGGCGCAGTTGAATCTGGGGTTCACCAAAGTCCGGTCTCTGATAGACGGCATTGCCGGCGTGGCGAACACGCAGATGGGCAACCTGGTCAACGCCTCGACGGTGTTGACGACCGTTTCGCAGGTGAATCCGATCAAAGTGTATTTCCCAATTAGCGAGCAGGAATATTTAGAATTCGCTCAGCGAAAAACCGGTTCGATGGAGGATCTGCTCCGCAATACGCGAACGCTTCCGCTACAGTTGACACTTTCGAATGGCAACCAATACCCGCGAGCCGGTCACATCATCTTCGCTGATCGGGAAGTCAATCCGCAGACCGGGACAATCCGTATTGCGGCCGCATTTCCGAATCCAGGCAACGTGCTGAGGCCCGGCCAGTTTGGCCGCATTCGGGCGATGACCACAATGCGAAAGGGCGCTCTTCTCGTGCCGCAGCGCTGCGTGACGGAGCTGCAAGGCACTTATCAAGTCGCTCTGGTGGATCAAAATCACAAGGTCACCATCAAGGATGTGACGCCCGGCAATCGTGTCGGGTCCATGTGGATTATCAATACCGGGCTGAAGCCCGGCGATACCGTCATTTCGGAGGGAGTGTCGAAAGTCCGGGATGGCATGACCGTCAATCCCAAACCGGAAAACCCGGAGAGCGAAAAACAGGAAAATCTGGACTCGGGCCAATAAACGATGTCGAAGTTTTTCATCAATCGTCCTATCGTCGCGATCGTCATCGCCATCATCATGGTCATGGTGGGTCTGGTCACAATGGTGAGCCTGCCCACAGCGCAGTTCCCCGATATTGTCCCGCCTGAAATCCTGATCCGCGCAACGTATCCGGGCGCCGATGCCCAGACGCTCGAACAGTCCGTCGCCACGCCAATTGAAGCGCAGCTCAGCGGCGTCGACAACATGAACTACATGTATTCCGTGAACGCCAACAATGGTCAATCCACGATCACTGTTAACTTCGATGTGAAGACCGACCCGAACATCGATCAGGTGTTGACGCAATTGCGATACTCGCAGGCCGCCTCGCAGTTGCCGGCCGAAGTGACCACCGCCGGCGTCACCGTTCAGAAGTCGCTCTCGGCTCCGCTGCTACTGGTTGCGCTCTATTCGCCGAAAGGCACGTATGACAGCACGTTCCTCGCGAACTATGCATACATTCACGTTGTCGATGAACTGACGCGCGTTACCGGAATCTCGAATGTCCAGGTCTTCGGCGCCGGCCAGTACGCCATGCGGGTCTGGGTGAAGCCGGAAAAACTCGCAAAACTCGGCGTGACCGTTCCACAAGTCGTGCAAGCTCTCCGAACGCAGAACACGGTGAATCCCGCCGGACAGATTGGCGGCCAGCCTGTGCCGCCGGGCCAGCCGTTCACCTACACCGTGCGTGCCCAGGGCCGGCTCGTGTCCGCGGAACAATTCGGAGACATCATTCTGCGAGCGAACCCGGATGGATCGATGGTGCGTCTGAAGGATGTTGCGCGTATTGAGCTCGGAGCGCAAACCTACAATCTCACCGGCCGCTACAACGGAAAACCATCGGCGATTCTCGCCATCTATCAGCTTCCGGGAACAAATGCCGTCGATGCCGCAAACGGTGTGCGAAAGCGTATGGCAGAGCTCCAGCACACCTTTCCACAGGATCTCGAATCTCAGGTCAGCCTGGATACGACGAAAGCTGTAACCGCCGGCATGCAAGAGATTGAGTACACCCTGTTCGAGGCGCTTGGACTCGTCGTTCTGGTTGTGTATATCTTCCTGCAGGGCTGGCGCGCCACCCTGATCCCGCTGCTGGCCGTTCCCGTGTCGCTGATCGGGACTTTTACTGTCTTCCCGATGCTCGGGTTTTCGATCAACACCTTATCGCTGTTTGGACTTGTGCTTGCCATTGGCCTTGTAGTCGACGACGCGATTGTTGTTGTGGAAGCTGTCGAACGCCATATTGAAGAGGGTCTTACGCCGCGAGATGCCGCCCTGAGGGCAATGGAGGAGGTGTCGGGGCCAGTTGTTGCGATTGCGTTGATTCTGGCCGCGGTTTTTATTCCGACGGTCTTCATCTCGGGCATTACGGGCCGTCTCTATCAGCAGTTCGCCGTCACCATTGCGATCTCAGTTCTGTTTTCCGCTTTCAATGCGCTGTCGCTTAGTCCCGCTTTGGCCGCTCTTCTGCTGAAGCCACGCAAGAAGAGGCGCGGGCCGCTGGGGGCTTTCTTCCGCTGGTTCAATCGCGTATTCGGGCGCGCGACGAACGGATATGTCGGCTTTTCCGGTTACCTCATCCGCAAATGGGGATTCAGTCTCGTGTTCCTGGCGCTGATCACCGTTCTTGCGGTTTTGGTCGGCAAACGCCTGCCTACTTCCTTCATTCCCGATGAAGATCAGGGATATGTTTTTGTGGCGATGCAGTTGCCGGACGCAGCTTCGTTGCAACGAACCAGTGGCGCCGCGCGAAAAGTGGAGAACATTTTGATGCATACACCCGGCGTGCAGGGCGTCACGTCGGTTATCGGCTTCAGTCTGTTGAGCCGGGTGCAGGCTACCTACAATGCCTTCTTCTTCGTGACGCTGAAGCCCTGGGATGAGCGGACGCAGCCGGACGAGCAATACACGGCGATACGGACGAATGTCGGCCGCTCTCTTTCGCAGGTGCAGGACGGCATCGTCTTCTCTTTCACTCCCCCCGCGATTCCCGGAGTCGGTACCTCCGGCGGCGTGACCTTTATCCTGGAAGACCGTTCGGGAAGCGGCCCCGAGTTTCTCACGCAAAACGTCAATAAGTTCGTTGCGGCGGCCCGCAAACGGCCAGAACTGGTCGGCGTGACGACAACGCAATTGCCGAACGTGCCGCAACTTTTTGTGAATGTCGATCGCGCGAAGGTGATGAGTCAGGGCGTCGATATCGGAGACGTCTACGAGACCATGCAAGCCTTCATGGGCGGCTATCTGGTGAATTATTTCAACAGATTTGGACGCCAGTGGCAGGTCTATGTGGAGGCGGAAGGTGATTCCCGGACCGATCCTAGTAACGTCGGCCAATTCTATGTACAGAACAGCCGCAATGAGATGGTGCCCTTGAGCGCCGTCACGAATATCAAGAGCATCACCGGCCCGGAATTCACGATGCGCTACAACGAGTACAGCGCCGCCCAGATCAATTGCGCCGCCGCCCCCGGCTACAGCTCGGGACAGGCGACGGCAGCGCTGGAGCAGGTGTTTGCGCAAACCATGCCGCGGCAGATGGGCTTCGACTATTCCGGAATGTCTTACCAGGAACAGCAGGCCGCCCAAGGCATTTCGCCGAACATGATCTTCGGCCTGTCGCTGTTGTTCGTGTTCCTCATTCTGGCGGCGTTGTATGAGAGCTGGTCGTTGCCATTCAGCATTCTGCTGGGCGTGCCGATCGCGGTCTTCGGCGCATATCTGACGCTCTGGCTGCGGCACTTCGATAACGATGTGTACGCGCAGATCGGTCTCATCATGCTGATCGGTCTATCGGCGAAAAATGCCGTTCTGATTGTCGAATTCGCCAAAGCCGAATACGACAAAGGCAAGAGCATCCGGGAAGCCGCGCTGATCGGTGCCCGCATCCGGTTGCGGCCTATTCTGATGACCGCTTTCGCGTTCATTCTAGGATGCGTTCCGTTATGGCTGGCGTCCGGCTCTGGAGGCGTCTCACGCCAGGTCCTGGGTACTGTTGTGATCGGAGGCATGCTGGCCGCGACTTTGATCGCCATTTTCCTGATCCCTGTCACCTTCGATGTGATAGAAACGCTTGCGGCGCGCTTCAAGCGATCGCATCCGGCTCCGGCCATCGCACAAACGGAGACCGAAGGAGGAGAAGCTTAATGCGGCGGGTAGCGGCGCTAACCGCGGCGTTTCTCCTGATGGGGCTTGCCGGCTGTACTGTCGGCCCGAATTATAAGCGGCCGGTTGTGAATGTGCCAACCACATACCGGGGAGAGCCGCCGCCTGGCCAGTCCGCGGCGGCGATTGCGGCGTCGCTGGGCGATGAAAAATGGTGGGCCGTTTTCCAGGACCAAGAGCTTCAAAAGCTGATACGGACGGCGCTCGAACGAAACTATGATGTACGCATTGCAGCCACCCGTGTTGTCCAGGCGCAAGCGCAACTCGGGATCACCCGCGCGGATCAGTTTCCTTCCATCAGCGGTGGGGCGGGCGTTAGCGGCACGCGATCTCCGGCGGTTCCCGGCGTCTTCAACGGTTATCAATATCTCGCGGACACATTGAATCTGTCGGCATCCTGGAATTTGGATTTCTGGGGCCGATATCGTAGGGCAACGGAAGCTGCCCGCGCGAACCTTTTGGGCTCGGAGTGGGGGCGCCGGGCCGTGTTAAGCACAGTTGTCGCGAACGTGGCGGCCGCGTATTTCCAGCTTCGCGAACTCGACTTGGAGTTGAGCATCGCGCAGGGGACGTTGGCTTCGCGGCAGCAATCTCTCAAACTCACTGAAACGCTGGCCAACGGCGGCGCTACATCGATGCTGGACGTGCGCCAGGCGCAGCAGCTTGTCGAGACTGCGGCCGAGGCTATCCCCGAGACGGAACGTGAAATTCAAACCCAGGAGAATCAGATCAGTATCTATTTGGGCGAAAATCCTGCCGGAATACCGCGCGGCCGGGCGTTGACAGAGCAGCCGCTGCTCCCGTCAATCCCTGCGGGGCTTCCCTCATCTCTCCTGGAACGCCGTCCGGATATTCGGGCAGCGGAACAGAACCTGATCGCCGCGAATGCGGAGATCGGAGTGGCAAGATCTCAGTTTTTCCCGCAGATTTCGCTGACCGGCAGCGGAGGTGTCGAAAGCATCGGTCTGGGCAATCTCTTCACGCTGTCCAACGGCGTGTGGAGTTTTGCCGGCCAGGCCACGCAGCCTATTTTTGAGGGCGGAAGACTTCGCTCGAATTTGAAACTGGCCGAGGCGCAGCAGCAGCAATACCTACTGACTTACGAGCAGACGGTTCAGCAGGCGTTTCGAGATGTCTCGAACGCCCTGATCGCTTATCGCAAGTACCGCGAATATCGCGAGCACCAAGAGGCGCTGACCAACTACGCCCAGGATGCGGACAAGCTGTCGCATACGCGGTATCAGGGAGGCGCGACTAGCTATCTCGAGGTGCTTACCAGCGAGACGAACTACTTTTCAGCCGAGCTTAATCTCGCCCGCGCTCGCCTCAATGAACGGCTCAGCCTTGTGCAAATCTATAGCGCTCTGGGCGGCGGCTGGCAGCAATAGCCAAAGCGCCTTGAACCGTATTTGTCCGAAGCTGATCGCCTGAACGGCGTGGTCCGTCTCCACTGCGAAGCCGTCTTCTACCGGATATCGCCGAGGATTATCGATCTCGGCGCCCGCTAAATTCAACCGCAAGAAGCGGATAGCGACAGCAATTCCAACAGCCCTACCATCGAATCGTGAGGCCTCCGCAACCTGCTTTTAACCGCACCGGGTCGGACCGGCGCTACATCACAAAAGGAAGTAATCTCCGCGGAGCTGGCCTATAGGAGAAGCGTTATGTTGAATCAGGAAAACTGCTGGGAAGCCGTGCTCGCGAAAGATACAGCGCAAGATGGCCGGTTCTATTTCGGTGTACTGACGACCGGTGTTTATTGCCGCCCTTCGTGTCCGGCGCGCAAGCCGCTTCGCAAGAACGTCCGGTTTTATGAGACGCCGGAAGCAGCCGAGCGGGACGGACTGCGGCCGTGCCGCCGTTGCCGGCCGGCCGATGCGCGCGCGTCCGCACCAAACGGCGCACGTATCCAGCAACTCTGCGATTACATCCGGGGCCACATCGACGACGGGCACGCGCTGACGCTCGAGAACCTCAGCCGGCAAGCGGGGTTGAGCCCTTCCCATCTGCAACGGACGTTTAAATCGATTGCCGGAGTGAGTCCCAAAGAATTCGTGGTTGCTTGCCGCCTTGAGAAGTTCAAGAACCAACTTCGGGAAGGCGGGTCAGTGACCAATGCAATCTATGACGCAGGCTTCGGATCGAGCAGCCGTGTCTACGAACGGGTCGATTCGCGGCTCGGCATGACGCCGTCGGAGTATCGCGCGGGCGGCGAGAAGATCTCGATTTCGTACGTCTGCGTCGAGACTCCGCTCGGTCTCATGGCGATCGCCGCCACGGATCGCGGCTTGTGTTCGTTGCAATTCGGCGACTCTCGCGAGCAGTTACTCGCGAACCTTCGTGGCGAATTTCCCGCCGCCGCAATTGAGCAGGCGAAGCATCCGCATTCCGAGCAACTGGACCTTTGGATCGACGCTCTTTCGCGACATCTGCAGGGCGAGCAGCCGCGGCTGGACGTTCCGGTCGACGTGCGTGCCACGGCATTCCAAAGCAGGGTGTGGAACTATCTCCAGTCCATTCCTTACGGTGAGACGAGGAGTTACTCCGAAATCGCCCGTTCGCTCGGCAAGCCGGGGGCCGCCCGTGCTGTCGGCAGCGCCTGCGCTTTGAATCGGGTAGCAATTGTTATTCCATGCCATCGTGTGATTCGTGGCGACGGAAACCTGGGCGGCTACCGCTGGGGACTCGAACGCAAACGGCGGCTTCTCGATGCCGAAAAACGGGCATGATTCGCGAGAGCTGGAAGAATCTCTGGCCGTTTTCCGCAGCCGAAACGGCCAGAATGCCCGCGTTCAATCCACTGTGTCTTCCGAAATGCCGACGCTCAGGTTTTTGCCCATGGGTGGCCCGGAATCCGTTCTAAAAGCCGAGCCGTAACCCGAAGCGCATCTCCCTGGATCGGCCGAATGCATCCGCCGATTGTGTGGAAAGGATCTTCCCGAAATTCGAACTGTTGATGTTCGCGGTCGGATTTGAAAAATGCGGAGTATTCGACAGGTTGAACGCCTCCCCGCGCGCTTGCAAATTGATCTTCTCCGTTATTTTGAACGTGCGGAACAGGCTTAAATCGGTGTTTACCACGCCGGGGCCGCGCATGGTGTTCCGGCCGACATTACCGAATCGTACGCCAGTGGGCCGTGCAAATGCGCTGGTGTCGAACCAGACGCCATCGTCTCCAACCTTCCCCACCTTGGCGACCGATGCCTTGACCAAATCGGCGGTCTGCAGGTTCCCGGGCATATTCAATTCGGAGCCGGAGGCCGTAATTGTAAACTGCCGTCCCTGGTAGGCGCTAAACGTGCCGTTGATCTGCCATCCTCCCAGCACGGCGCTCGACATCCCGCTGTTGGCCCATTTTTTGCCGGCCCCGAAAGGCAGTTCGTACACATACCCGAGCTGAATTACGTGTGGGATGTTGTTCGAGGCCGAAGCCCGGTTACGATCGAACACCATAGGCGCATTCCAATTAAATGCTGTCCAGTCGCCATAATCGGCCATGTCGATGGCATGCGAATACGTGTAGGCGCCCTTGAGGAATAGGCCGCCTTTCACGCGCCGGTTTACGGTGACTTGCAACGAGTGATAGCTGCTGTGTGTACGCCCATCCCACTCGCGCGTCGTCGCGGTGCGGCCGAATTGAGCAAACAGCGGGCGCCCATCATCGCCGGAACCGGGTATTTGCGATGCGTTGATGTCCAGGAAGGCAAAGCCATTCACCGACGCTGTTCCTACATATCCGACGGACGTCACAAACTGACCCGGCAATTTTCGTTCGACAATAAGATTCCACGACTGAATATAGCCGCGATGCAATTCCTGATTGGCCGCCGGATAACCCATCTCGTCCGACGAAGGCAGTGGAATTCTTCCCTGGCTGATGTCGGGACAGCAGATCGGCACAATGCCAACGTCGGGACCCAGCGGTTGGTTCGGAACTCCCGCCGCCACGTAATTGGGGCCGGTTGTGACCGGCTGGAAGCCATTGGGACCCGCGAACTCTGAAGCGATCGTCAGTGGATACCAGCCGCGCAAGGCCTGCGCGCCCCACGGGTGCGGATGATAGGTGATGCCATAACCACTTCGAATCACGGTCGAATCCCCCAATTCGTAAGCGAAGCCGATGCGTGGCGCGAAGAGTTTCTTGCTGAAACCCACTCCGTTGTCTCTGGGGATGCCGCCTCGTCCGCCAATGAGTACCTCGTTTGTCGTGGAGTCGTACGACTCAATTCCCATGCCGGCGGAGCGTGTCCGGTTCGGGTAGAGTTCCCATCGCACGCCAAGATTGAGGGTTAACTTGGAAGTGGCGCGCCACCGATCGCGAATATAGAGAGCATACTGGTTCTCCATGCTGTTCATTTTGATGAACTGGCTGCTCTTTGCGGTGGACGTTGGAGTACCGAGCAGAAATCCCGCAAGCCCGTTCCATCCGTTCTCAAACGAAGGCGTGTCTCCCTGGAATCCGACAGACGATGCAATGGCTGCCGGATTCAGGGCCGCAACGCCATCGTCGAAATAGAACGCGCCGCGGGGGCCGTCGCCTAATTCCGGCTGCCAGTGGTTCATCAGGTGGTGCATAAAATCGAAGCCGAAGCGGATTTCATGGGCGCCCTTCATCCAGCTTGCGTTGGCATTGAACGTAAAGGATTGGTCGTTGCGGAACAGAGGATTCCATCCTTCGGTATTGCCGAGAGTCGAGTAGTCGGAGCCGATATTGAAAGCCGGTATCCCGCTTTCTCTCGGGTCGGGACCGTTTGTGCCGGGAAGTCCAAGGACCTCCGTTCCGAAGTTGGTTCCGAGGTCGGGCGATTTCACGTTCTGGCCGAACCGCGTCCAGCCGAGCGTCCCATCGATCAGGAACGTGGGTGAGACAGTATAGGTTTGGCCGATGGCGGCCAACTGTACGAGCGTATGGCCGTCGCCCACCCCGCCGTCGCACAAACATCCACCGCCCGCTTCACCCAATCCGAAGTCTCCATGCACCAGCGCGTCCATCACGCTGTATTTCACCCAAATTTGATGCTTATCGTTCCGGTTCCAATTGACTTTGGCGTCGAGATTGTTGCGGTTGAGCCGCTGCGTGCCGGAGTTGAAATAGTTGCTTAGATCTCCGGGTAGGTTTGGCTGAGGAACCAACGACAGCATTTTCATCGTCGGGCCGTTGAGCCGCGACGCCGGAATAACGTTGAGTCGTCCGTTGTTCGAAAATACCGAGCGGCCCGTGCCGTCCGGATTGCCCGTAAACGGATCGAAAATCATGCCATCCCGAAGCGGTACGGACGCGCCCTCGGTGGTGGGCACTAAAATCGCATTGCCTTCGCCATCCAGAATGGGAACTCCCAGCTTTCTGCTGAAATCTCCGGCGCGGAAATCGTCTGTCGGTACGGAAAATAGAGCGGAGCGGCCCACACGTTCGAAGGTCCCTTCCCAATCGGTGAAGAAAAACAGCTTGTCTTTCTTAATTGGGCCTCCGAGGCTGCCGCCATCGATGTTCCGGATGCCTTTGGGTTTGGTCTTCACGCCGGCGCGATTTTCGTCCCACAGAAACGCGCGAAAGGCATTGTTCGAGTGCATCGCAAAAGCGCTGCCATGAAATTGATTGGTTCCAGATTTCGTCGACACGGTGACGGCGGCGCCGCCGGTCATTCCCTGTTCCGCATCGAAGCTGTCGGTGGAAATATCAACCTCATCAATGCTCTCCACCGGAGGGACGTACGCCATATGATGGGGCATCGTGACCAGAATATTAGCCGCGCCATCCACGCGGGTGTTGGTGTCGCCTCGATCCTGGCCGTTCACATTCGTGGTCAAGTCGCGCTGGGGTGTGTCGATAACCGCGTTTTGAAAGCGCACCGGCGTGGCGCCTGGAACCAGGTTCATCAAACTTTGATAATTCCGGTAATTCGAGAGCGGTAGATTTCCAATTGCCCGCGCCTCCAGATTGACATTGACATCCGATTTCGTCGTTTGAAGGAGAGCGGCGCTCGCCTCCACCGTGACGGACTCGGAAACGGAACCCACCTCCAACTTAATATCTGCCCGGGTGGCTGTATTGATGAGAACGTTTACGCCCTTTTGGATGAGCGGCCTGAGCCCGCTTGCGCTGATCGACAGATCGTAATTGCCTTGCGGCAGATTTGGAATCGAATAGTAGCCAACGCGATCCGTCTCCACCTGTCGCGATAAGCCGGTCGATGTTTCGGTTGCGGTGACAACCGACTTTGTCACTACGGCGCCGCTTTGGTCCGTTACCGTGCCGTTGATCGATCCGTATAGAACCTGGGCCGATACATCCAGCGCTCCGGAAGCTATGAAAATGAATGCGGCGATCAGATGCGACGCCGCCTTTTTTGCTCTATCTATCCATTTCACGGTTCACCTCCCCAATTGTCCCTTCGTGTTATGGTTTCGGGAAAGTTATCACAAATATCATTAGTGGGTCAACCATGATAGTCGAACGATAAGTATTTATAGAGAAATAATTGGCTGGTGAAATCAATCCGGGGGAGCCGCGGTTTGCTCGGGTTTCGAGGTAGGCCCGGTCCGGCGAGTTCCTATCCATTGGACTTTCCTGGGAAATGGCTTGCATCCGATTATTCGAATGATTTACAAGCCGGATGCGTTGGAGTTTATTGGAAGCATATTGATAAGCCGGTTAGATTCTTCGCTGGGGAAGTCAAAAGAAAAGATTCCGATGTTACTGTCCAGAAAGGAAGAGCTAGCCGAAATTCGCCACTAATCGCTACCTTGCGATGGCGGCTCAGGAAGCGCTTTCACGGTTTACCGAGCCGCCACCGCGAAGAAGTGGTTTCAATACTCAACATGATGAATTTCAACTAGCGGCAAGGCGATCCCCCAACATTTCCATAGAGTTGGCCGCTTCACCTGAAATTGCGATCCAACTTGTTAGGATCGATCGGCTCTCGACGACCTCCGGATCAATTGGCCGGAGTGCCGCCACGTTGCGATCGACTAGGTAAGGTAGTGAATCAGCAACGCTTCGTTGCCCTTCTCATTAAAAAGCAGTTCATCCACTCCGCGTTCGGCAATCATAAGGCCGTAGCCGCCGGGGCGCATTCCGTGAGAACTGCGGTATTCGAGATGATTGAATGGCTGGCCCAGCGGATTCGCCGAAGCGGCGTGCGGTATGGCGTCGCGTCGGAAGCCGCCTCCTTCGTCGCCGATGCGGAGCAAGATCATGCGGGTCGTTCGGACGTATCCGACATAGATTCTCTTTTTCGAGTCGAAGCCGCATCCGTGTTCCATGGCGTTCGTTAGAATTTCCCGCAAAGCGATGGAGAGTTTTTCGCGCAATTGCTCCGCAAGATCGCACATCAGGTTGTCAACCAGTTCCAGAACACATTCCCCAAGCGCTGGCTGGCAGTCGAAGCGCAGGCTGATCCAACTGGGTGTGGCGGATAATATTTCGATGTGACCGTCAACGCCGGGCGACGCCAGCAGCGCGTTCAGCAGCCGAGTGATTTCCTCCTTGCCTGGAGTGCTTTTCCGGTCCATGAGCAATTTTGCCGAAGGCGGCTTGTTGCTCCATCATATCGGCAGCGGCGCGAATAGAGGCTCGCTCTTTCCGGAAAGCGGCCTCAATTGCCGGATAGCGTGTTCGGTTTTGTCGCCATGGCCATCACGGTCTCGAAATGCGGCGCCTCTTCCTCGCGGTGTACAACGGCGATATCGGCGGGAGAAAAATGGGCCTCCGCGAGCATCTGGCTCAACTCCACATGAGAAAACCCGAGCCACACGTCGGCATAAAGATCGCGCGCCTGTTCAAACCCATGTCTTCTCAGGTCGAGGATGACGATGCGGCCGCCCGGTTTGAGAATCCGCCAAGCCTCCTCCACCGCCTTCCGCGGGTGCAAGGCGTGATGGAGGCTCTGGTGCAGCAACGCGATATCCGCCTCGGCGTCGTTGAGGGGCAGTTCTTCCAAATCGCCCAGTCGGTATTCCAGATTCTCAACTCCGTTGCGGTCGGCGGCGTCCCTGCCATAATTAACCATCTTTTCGGAACTATCCACCGCAATGACACGTTCCGCCGTCTGCGCCAGCATGAGCGAGAGCGTGCCTTCGCCGGCGCCTAAATCGGCGATTACTAAGGGAGGCAACAACCGGAGCAGTACTTCGGCCAGCCCTTTCCAGCTTCGTCCCGGAACGTAATTGCGCCCGAACCGGCCGGCGAGGTCGTCGAAATAGCCGCGCAATTTGTCCTTGCGGCGTTCGAGCGCCAGCCGCAACCCTTCGTCGTCTTTCGCTGCCTCCCGGATTTCAGTCGCGCTGCGCCGCAGTATTTCAGCCAGAACGCCATCGATGCCAGCCGGCATAGCTAAACGGTAAAGGCTCTTTTGGCCGGCACGCCGCACTTCCACGAACCCGCCTTGTTTCAGTTGCGAAAGCTGCATTGAGATCCGGCTCTGGCCCATGCCGAGAATTTCCTGCAGTTCCGCCACGCTCAGTTCCTCACGTTCGAGGACGCGCAGAATGCGGATTCGCCCCTCGTCGCTCAGCACGCGGAGCGACTTCAGAAATTCTGCCATTCACCTAGGTTATCAAGCAATCATGATTGGTTGATATAGCATGGTATGCTGGTTTCTGGAGAAAATCTGCATGAGTGCTGTCGTCACCGAATCCGTATCCACGGCCTATAAAGTAGCCGATATCGGCTTGGCCGATTGGGGCCGCAAAGAGATCTCCATCGCCGAGCACGAGATGCCCGGCCTGATGGCCATCCGAAAGAAATACGCGCAAGAGAAACCGCTGGCAGGCGTCCGGATCACCGGTTCGCTTCACATGACCATCCAGACGGCCGTTTTGATCGAAACTTTGGTCGATCTCGGCGCGAGCGTTCGATGGGCGAGCTGCAATATTTTTTCGACACAGGATCACGCGGCCGCGGCCATCGCCGCAACGGGTGTGCCGGTTTTTGCCTGGAAGGGCGAATCCCTTGAAGACTACTGGTGGTGCACCTATCAGGCGATCAGCCACCCGGACGGCAAGGGGCCCGAACTGGTCGTTGACGACGGTGGCGACGTCACGCTGTTGCTGCACAAGGGCTATGAGTTGGAAGAGGGCAGCAAATGGGTTGACAGTCCCTCGGGCAGCCATGAAGAGAAGGTCATCAAGGACCTGCTGAAGCGCGTCCATGCGGAGAACCCGCGCCGCTGGCACGAGATTGCCGCGGACTGGAAGGGCGTTTCCGAAGAAACCACCACCGGCGTTCACAGGCTCTACAAGATGCAGCAGGAAGGCAAACTGCTCGTGCCGGCGATCAATGTGAACGACTCGGTGACCAAATCGAAGTTCGACAATTTGTACGGCTGCCGCGAATCTCTGGCTGATGGCATCAAACGCGCGACCGATGTAATGATGGCCGGGAAAGTCGCGGTGATCTGCGGTTATGGCGATGTGGGAAAAGGCTCGGCGCATTCTTTGCGCGGCATGGGCGCGCGCGTCATCGTGACCGAGATCGATCCCATCAACGCTCTGCAGGCCGCGATGGAAGGCTTCCAGGTAGCGCCGGTAGAGGACACGCTTGGCACGGCCGACATTTACGTCACTTGTACGGGCAATGTCGACATTCTGACGTTGGAGCATATGCGGCGCATGAAAGATCAGGCCATTGTTTGCAACATCGGCCACTTCGATAACGAAATTCAGGTCGACCGGCTGAACGAAACAGCGGGCGTGGAGCGCACGAACATCAAGCCACAGGTGGACAAATACACGTTCCCCGACGGCCGCAGTATTTACCTGCTTGCCGAAGGGCGTCTGGTGAACCTGGGCTGCGCGACGGGCCACCCGAGCTTCGTGATGTCCAACAGCTTTGCCAATCAGACGCTCGCGCAAATCGACCTCTGGAAGAACCGGAATAGCTACAAGGTTGGGGTATACACGCTGCCGAAGAAGCTGGACGAAGAAGTGGCGCGCCTGCACCTTGAAAAAATCGGCGCGAAGCTCACAACGTTGACCGCGAAACAGGCGGATTACATCGGAGTTCCGGTGGAAGGTCCGTTTAAAGCGGAAACCTATCGATATTAATTACTCTCCTCGAATCTTTGGGCGGGGCCGCGCTTCAGCGAGCGCGGCCCTTTTTGCTTTGCAACGAATTTGACAGATACCCTCCCTGGGTATAGGATAGGGGTGGAGGGTATATGACGAGCCAACTCAATCTCACAATTCAAGGGATGTCGTGCGATCACTGCGTGAACCGCGTGAAGGCCGCGCTGAACAATGTAGCCGGCGTGCAGGCGCAAGATGTGAAGGTCGGGTCGGCGCGGGTCTCATACGATCCGGAGATCACATCGCCAGGCCAGATCGCGTCGGCAGTGACAGACGCGGGGTACAAAGCGGCGTCCGAACCCGCTTGCTGACGCAAGGCGGCTCTGAGTGGAGGCGGCCTGGAAGCGGAGCCGCCGAGAATGCGCGGGTCTCCTCCGCTTATTCGAGGAAATCCAATGCCAGAAATAAAAAGTCCAATTGAGCAGGCCGCAATTACTAACGATGTCGCCAAAGCCGAACGGGTAACGTTTCCGGTTACCGGAATGACATGCGCCGCCTGCCAGTCGTTCGTGCAGCGGGCTTTGGAAAAACAGCCTGGGGTCGAAGCGGCCGCCGTCAACCTGATGCTGAACAACGCCACCGTCACTTACCGGCCCGGCGTCGTTGCTCCGGAGGCATTGATTGACGCAGTTCGCGAAACCGGGTATGGCGCCGAACTGCCACGCCGTGATCAATCGCTGCTGGGCGAACAGGAAGAGCGCGACCGCCATCTCGAGCGTGAATATAAATCGCTCCGGACGAAGGCAATTGTCAGTCTGATTGCCGGAGCCATCGCTATGGCGCTCTCGATGCCATTGATGATGGCCGGCCATCGCCCGGCAGGCAGCCAGATCGCCGATCCGCTCCTTCACTGGTCGATGGAAACTCTCGATCCCGCGCTCAGGTCTGTCATGCCCTGGCTGTATGCGCTCAGTCCGGCGCTTCTCAGCTACGTACTTTTCTTTTTGACCATCGCCATAATGGCCTGGGCAGGCCGGCATTTCTACCTAAAAGCGTGGTCAGCCGCGAAGCACAAGACCACGGACATGAATACGCTCATTGCCTTAGGCACGGGCGCGGCATTTCTGTTTTCGGCGGCCGCCACCATCATGCCCGGCTTCTTTCTGGCGCATGGCGTAGCCCCCGATGTTTACTATGAGGCAGTCATCCTGATCGTTGCTCTCGTGCTCGCCGGCAGCACGCTGGAGTCGCGCGCGAAAGGCCAGACGGCGGCGGCGCTACGCAAGTTGGTGCAACTCCAGCCAAAAACAGCACGCATCATTCACGGTGAGATAGAGCTCGACATTCCCGTTGAGCAGCTTCAGCCCGGAGACATTATCCAGGTCCGGCCCGGTGAGCGCATTGCCGCCGATGGCGTGGTGCTGTCGGGCACGAGCAGCGTCGA
>Ga0134125_10003568_pt1 | contig 17970 bp, 18 predicted proteins | sample KB31751_FD_96464 | JGI IMG/M metagenome (GOLD analysis project Ga0134125, IMG submission 96464) | Terrestrial soil microbial communities with excess Nitrogen fertilizer from Kellogg Biological Station, Michigan, USA - KB3-175-1 | ecosystem: Environmental > Terrestrial > Soil > Unclassified ...
ATCAGCTCGGTCTGCATGATCTCGCGCGTCTGGGCATCGAGCGCGGCGAAAGGCTCGTCCATCAGCAAGACTTTGGGGTCAATCGCGAGCGCGCGCGCCAGATTGACCCGCTGCCGCATGCCGCCCGAAAGCTGGCGCGGGAAATAATTCTCGAAGCCGCCGAGGCCGACGAGCTTCAGCAGGTCGATCGTGCGGCTGCGCGCTTCCGCGTTCGCCGTCCTCGAAACCTCGGGGCCGATCATCGCATTCGCCAACACCGTGCGCCACGGCAGGAGATTGTCGCTCTGGAAAACGAAGCCGCGATCGATGCCGGCGGCTTTCACCACCTCGCTATCGATCCGCACCTCGCCGTCGCTCGAATGTTCGAGCCCCGCGACGATGCGCAGGAAGGTGGTCTTGCCGCAGCCCGACGGGCCGACGATCGAGATGAATTCGCCATCCTCGATCGCGAGATTGATGTCGTTCAAGGCGAGCAGCTCGCCGAACTTCTTGGTGAGGCCGGAAACGGTGAGCTTGGGCGCAGCCATGTCAGTCATTCGTCCAGGGAACGAGAATTTTCTCGAGCCAGGTGAAGCCAGCGGTCATGGCGATACCGGCGCTCGCCAGGATCACCACCGCGGCAAAGAGGTTGGGCATGTTGAAACTGTCGGCCGAGGCGCTGATGAGCTGTCCCAAGCCCGCGCGCGAGCCGAAGAGCTCGGCGACGACGACGCCGATGAGGCCGCGGCCGATGCCGAGCTTCAGCCCGGCGAGGACGAAGGGCATCGCCGACGGCAGCGACACTTTCCAGAAGATCTGGCTGCGGCTCGCGCCGAAGCTCTTCAGCATCTCGATGAGGCGCGTGCTGGTCGTGCGCAGCCCGACCTCGGTGTTGATGATGATGGTGAAGATCACCAGCGTGATCACCACCAGCACTTTCGACCAGATGCCGATGCCGAGCCACAACAGGAACAGCGGAGCCAGCGCGATGGTCGGCGTCGCATAAATGCCGGAAATCCAGGGCTGCAGAATGCGCTTGGCACGTTCGCTTTCGGCCATCAACAGGCCGATGGCGATCCCGAGGGCGGCGGCGATGAGGTAACCGATAATGAACTCGACGCCGCTGATATAGATATGGCGCCAGAGATCGCCGCTGACTCCGAGCTTCCAGATGGCATAGGCAATCTGCGAAGGCGCAGCCAGAAATAGCGCATTATCCACGCCGAACCGGCTGACCGCCTCCCAGATCAGAAGCCCGCCGACGATCGACAGCAGGCTGGTCAAAGAGCGCTGGCTCACTCCGTCAGCTCCGTCAGGCCCGGCATGATCAGATCTTTCGCCGTGATTGGATTGGAGACGTCGCCCGACGCGCGCATGACCTGGATCAGGCTGTCGAGGCCCTTTTGCGAGACTTTGCTGGTCGGCGCGAAATATTGAATCTTGCGCAGGAAGTCGAGGCTCTGCGCCGCTTCCTTCTCGTCGATCTTGAAATGAGTGGCGCCCATCTTGATCAGCGCGTCGCGGTTGTCGGGCTTGTAGAACCAGGTCGCACTCTCATCGAGCGCGGCCAGCAGCCGCTTGGCGAGATCCATATGCGCCGAGGCCCAGGGCTTCGACACTTCCAACCCGGTGAACGGATAGTCCTTCACGTAATCGATGACGAGACCGATATTCTTGAAGCCCGCGGCCTCGGCAAGAAAATTGAAGGGCGGCAGCACCATGGTCGCATCGACCGTGCCGGATTTCAGGGCAGCAAAGCGCCCGGCAGTCGAGCCGACGACCGTGATATCGACATCGCCCTTCTTCAACCCGTTCGCTGAGGCAATGCGGTTCCAATAGATCGCCGTGATATCGACGAGGCCGCCGAGGACGATCGTTTTACCCTTCAGATCCTTGATCGATTTGATCGTCGGCTTGGCTTCGAGCGCGTAAGGCGAATTGAGGCCGATGATGCGCGCAATCGCGATGTTTTTCGCGCCCTTGTCGACGGCATGGATCGGCTCGGCGGTGCCGGTCGTCGCGACGATGTCGAGCGAGCCGGCGGTTAGCTGCTGCAGGATGCCGGGGGCGGTCGGCGCGAAGACGATGTCGAGATCGACGTTGTGCTTTTTGAAGAAACCTTCATCGAAGCCGACATAGAAGAGCCACATCGTCGCAGTCGGTCCGCCGACCGCGCCGGCCTGGATCTTCTCCGCTCGTGCCGTAGGTGTTATCGCCATCAACAACGCTAGCGCCGCGGCGACCATCGCCGCGCGCATCGATGTGCTTCTCATCTCAACCTCCCCGTTACTCAACGCACTTCTACTTTCGTCACCCCCGCGAAAGCGGGGGTCCAGGATAGAGCACGGCGCTTACCCTGGATTCCCGCCTGCGCGGGAATGACGGAAAAGAAAAGTCTTGCCTATGCCCTACCCTACAGCTGCGCCTTATATGCGGCGATGATCTCGCTGCCGGTTGCTAACCAAACGTCCTTGTGGCCGCAAATATAGGCAAGCGCTTGATCGAGTGCATGGATGCGATAGGCCCGCCCCGTCAGATACGGATGAAGGCAGATCGACATCGCCCGGCCCGACTGCGCGCCTTCGGCATAAAGCGTATCGAATTGGCGGCAGATCATGTCGCGGAATTCTTCGGCTGTCCGGTGTTGGCGCTCGAAAGCCGGAATATCGTTGATGTCCTGGCTATAGGGAATGGAAAAGATCTTTTTGCCGCTTTCCAGGGTCATCTGATAGGGCTGATCGTCATTCACCCAGTCGCAGACATATTCGACCCCCTCATCGGCGAGGTGGTCGAGCGTGTTCCAGGTCTCTTGCAGCCCCGAGCCGAGCCAGCCTTTCGGCCGCTTGCCGGCGACGCGCGCGATGGTGTCGAGCGCCTCCTTGATCGCCTTGGGCTCCTCGTCTTCGGTCATGTCGATGAGCCGTTTGGAATTGGTCTTGTTATGGCCCATCCATTCCCATTGCCGCTTGTTGCCCTCGGCGATGATCATCGGATGATGGATGCAGATGTCGCTGTTGAGCGCGACGGTGGCGCGGATGCCGTGTTTGTCGAACACATCCATGAAGCGGAAGACACCGACGCGATTGCCGTAATCGCGCACCGCCCAGGTCGGGATGTCCGGCATCTTGCCGGTGGTGCTCGCCGGAATGCGATCGGCCAGCGAGAAGAACTCGATATTCGGAATGACCCAGAACGCGACGCGCGCGCCGTTCGGCCACTCCAGCTTCTTGCGGGTGACGATCGGCGAGTAGTCGAACGGGCCGTAAGGGCGCGGCTTCATGTTACTCCGCCGCCTTTCGCGGCTGCTTGTCGAGGGCGGCAACGACTTCGTCGATATGCATCACATCGACATATTTGTGGTGCAGGTCGAAGAGATTGACCTTGTGCGACAGCACCACGCGGTCGAAGCAGCACTCCTCGACCAGCACGACGTGATAGCCGGCCGAATAGGCATCGACCGCCGAAGCGCGCACGCAACCCGAGGTAGTCTCGCCGCACATGATAACGGTGTGGATGCCGAGCTGCGTCAAATGCGCGGCGAGCGGCGTGCCGTAGAAAGCGCTGGCACGCTGCTTGGTGATGACGACCTCGCCCGGCTGCGGCTTGAACTCCGGACGGATGGCGTAGCCCGAGGGGTCGTTGCCGCCGCGCCGCCGCTTGGTCGCGGTGACGAAGCCCGGCTTGCTCTCCGGCCGCGTATCGCCGGTCGAATAAAAAATCGGTAATCCTGCCGCTCGGGCGGCCGCGAACAGCCGCTGCGTCGGCGGAATGGCCTTCCAGGCATGCTCGCCGCACGTCATCGGATGCTGGCCGATCAGCTCAGCCACCGGCTTGTTGCCGCCGCGATAGACCACGTCATAGAGATCGATCGCGACCAGCGCCGCCGGTGCACCGACATAGGTTTCGCGCGTGAACGGTCCGTAGATCGCGAGATCGTCGGCCGGAATCACGTCCTGCCAGCAATGGTCCTCGAATTTCTCGACCATGGTGCCCTCCCTATCTGTCCGATTTGTCGCCGATTTGTGGCGGCATGGCAAGCGATGTGCTTGCCCACGCCCGATGCGCGCCGCTTCCGCTAGAATGGCAGCTGTGAATTAGGAGGTTTGCCTTGAAGAACGAGACCCGCCCTTCCACCGCTTCCCGCGCCGTGATCCGCAAGCTCGATGCCGCGGTCGATGATTTCGTGCGCCGCACGCGCTTCTTCCGCGAGCCCCTCACCCGCGGCCGCGCGCAGATGTTCGTGCTGCAACATCGCCAGAACACGCGGCAGCGCAATTCGGTGCTGAAGCTGCGCGTTGCGACCAATTGCCCGGATTGGGAAACGCGGCTGCGCATCATCGGCGCCTGTAGCGAGGAAGTGATCGCCGATCATGCGCATGGCGGCGGGCGGCCGCATTGGGCGATCCTCGAAGATCTCGGCGCGCGTATCGGCCTCGGCCGCGCAACGATGCGCAACGCACCGCTCCTCGCCTCGACGCAGCTTTGCTGGCTTGCCTGGGAGGCGTTGATGTCGAACCGGCACTGGCTCGAAGGGCTGATCGCCAATACCTGCGCCGAGCGCTCGAACGTCCCCGGCTATGGCACCGGCATGATCCAGCGGCGCGGCTGGTTCGGGCTCGAGCGCCAGCGCTGGGGTCGGCTGTTCAAGCTGAGCGACGAGGAACTCGACTTCTTCGAGTTGCATGAGGAAGCCGATATCGAGCATTCCAATCTCGGCTGGCAGACGATCGCACGCTATGCCGGCGAGCTCGGCCTCGCGGAAGCTGTGGTGAAGGCGTGTGAGCTCAACCTCATGGTGTGGGAGCGCTATCTCGACGGCATCGCCGATGGCGGCGACGCGCTCGACCGGCGTCGCGAGCCGGCCTACGTGTGAAGCGCTAGGCCGCGCCTCAGCCCTTCTCCGCCTCTGCTGCCTTGGTGACCAGCGCGGCGGCGATTTCGCGCGCATCGGCGGGCTTCATCTGCAGGATCACCGTAGCATCCTCGCCCGGCAGGTCGACGCGCAGCAGCACGTCGTGATCGTGCGAGACCGCGAAAGCGAGAAGATCGGGCGTGATCTTGGTGCGGGTAAGATGCGGGCCTTCATGCGGCATGCGTGTGTTCCTTATGGGGTATCGCGTTTCTTCAACAAGAATTCGCGGCCGAGCTTCACCATCGGTTGGCCATCATAGGCGATGATGTCGGCGGTCGGTCGCGTAGGTCTCGCTCCACAGCTCCGGCAGGTAGGAGCCGGTGCCGATCACATCGATCGGCGCGTCGGCCGCCGCCATCATCCGGCATTTCTCGATATTGAAGCCGGAGCTCGCGATGATCTTCACCGCCGTGAAGCCAGCACCATCGAGCGCCTCGCGCAGCGACCAGATCGAGGCCGCCGAGACGCCGGTGCCGACAAGATGCCGCAACTCCGCTTCCGTGCGGTATTGCCGAATTGCCTCGGGCGCGTGGCGCTCGAGAACAGCGTAGGACGATTGCAGATCGAGCCCCTCGGCATAGCGTCCGCCATGCGTGTCGAGGCGAAACGACAGCCCGCCCGACGCCGCAAGCTCGGGAAAGCGCCGGCAGACGTCGAGCGCGTCGCTGATCTCGCGGCTGAAATAATCGCTCAGCACGGTCATCGGCTCATCGGGATAGGTTTCGCGATACATCTCGGCCGCGCGCAAGGTCGAGCCGGCATAGCCGATGAGCGCATGCGGCATCGTGCCGAGGCCCTTCGCTTGACCGAAATAATGCGCGGTCGCGTCCGTGGCGTTGCCGATGAAGCCGATCGCGTCTCCCTCGCGCTTCGCCGCCGCCGAGCCGACCGCGGCGGCATAGGCCATCATCTCCGCCATTTCGGGTCCGGCACAATGGCGCGCATCCATCGCGAGAAAGGCGACGCGCGGCAGAGCACGACACATCTCATAAGCGTTGTAGGCCGCGACGCAGGCCGGACCGAGTTTTTGGAGATAGAGCGTCTCGAGATCGACCAGATGCTCGAGCGAGCCGGTGAGATAGGCCAGCGGCTCGCCCGCCCCGACCAATTGGCCTTCGCGACAATTCAGTTCGATTTTTATCTTCGTTCGCCGCGTTTTCGCCACGCCTTCCAGGAAATCGATCATCAGCTTCGGGGTCGAGATCACCGGCCGGCGGAGAAAGATCGCATACGTCGCTTCGCGATCGCCGAAACGACCTACAATTTCCTTGGTCTTGCGGAAATAGACATCGGTCTGGTGCGCGATGTCGTCGGGCTTATCGGCCATGGCCACATTCTACTCCGCGTCAGCCCAGCGCCTAGATCGCTTGCATCGCCGCGATATTAGAAACGAATTTGGGTTCAATTCGCGGTGTACCATTTGCGATTTCCGGGCGCTTTCACGTTCAATTAACGCGCAACGCGCGACGGTGGGTGCCGCAGAGAATAGGAGCGTGTCCTGAGTAATCGAGCCCCCATCGAGCCGAAAAGATTGACGCGAATGCTCGCTAAATCCGTCGCGGTCATCGCGCTCACCGGCGCGCTGGGCGGCTGCGCGGCGCTGCCCGCGATCGAAGCCGGCGCGGCAATCCTCGGGAGCATTCCGCAGATCGCGGCGCTTCCCGGCAAGATCTCGAACTTCTTCAAAGGATCGTCCGCGACGCAGACAGCGGAAGCGCCGGTCCCGCCGAAGATCGTCACCGAGGCGGACTTCCTGCGCGGCGGCGATTCGGTCAGCGCGCGCGGCGATTTCGCGACCGCCGCCTGGTTCTACGGCAAGGCGGCCGATGCCAATCCCAATTCGCTGCAGGCACGGATGCGGCTCGCCAATGCGCAGATGGCCCTGAAGGACGACAACGCCGCCTACACGAATTATCAGGCCGCGCTGATGCTGTCGCCGAGCGATCCCGAGGCATCGATGCGACTGGGCGAACTCGAGCTCGCGCACGGCGATGCGAAAGCGGCGCTCGATCATTTCGCCACCGCCATGCGCGGAAAGCGAAGCGATCCGAAGCTCTACAATCTGATCGGCGTCGCTTTCACGATGCAGGGCAAATACGCGCTGGCGCGGCAGAGCTTCGAGGTCGGACTGAAACTGAAGCCCGATTACGCCTCGCTGCAAAACAATTACGGCATGATGCAGCTGCAATCCGGCGATTACGCCGCGGCGGTCGCGACCTTCACGAAGCTCGTGCAATCGCCCAATGCGAATGAGCGCTATCGCACCAATCGCGCACTGGCCGAGATTGCGCTGGGCAACGTCAACGCGGCGCTGCTCGATGCGCCGGGCATGGATGAGACCATGCTGCGCCGGACACTCGCGCGCTATCAGCCGAAGCAGGAGCCGATCCAGGTGGCGGCCGCGGGCAACATCCAGACGGACGTGGCGCCGCGCGGCTATAGCGATGCGACGCCCGCGGCGCTGCAAGAAGCGCTGATCGCGCCGACGCTCGTTCCCGAGAAGCTGCTGTCCAAAGTCGTGAAGAGCTACTACGACAACCTGCCGACGCAGCCCTATTGAGGCGCCGGCCTCAAGGCACCACGAGGCTGTTCGGATCGGGATTGCCTTTGATCATGCCTTGATCGCGGGCGACATTGACCCAGAAGGCTAGCGACGGGCCGGTCACCCTCGCCTCGAGCGAATTGGGGACCACGATCGTCGCCATCGCTGCCGGCGGCAGCTTCGTATATTTGGCGATGCTTTCCTTCACCGATTCGGCATTCGCGGGGTTGCGCGCGAAGGTATAGGCATCCTCGATCGCAGCACGGAATTCTTTCAGCGCCTCGGGATTCTTCTTCGTCCAGGCGCGCGTCGCGGTGTAGATCAGCGTCGCCGTCCCTTTCGGCCCTTCGGCCTCGGCGAGAAAATAACCAGCGTTGATCGATTTGATGCGCGTGTTGAAGGGCTCGGCCGTCACCACCGCATCGACCAGGCCGGTCTTCAGCCCGTCGATCATCTGCGGAAATTGCACCTCGACCCAATTCACCTTGTGATAATCGACGCCGTTGGTCTTGACCCAATTGCGCGCCAGCACGTCGAGCGCGCCGCCAAGACCGGGGACGCCAACCTTGCGGCCGATCATGTCCTGCGCGGTTTTGATGCCGCTGCCGGTGCGCGCCATGATCGCCGCCGGCGAGTTGGTCGGATACGTCGCCATGCCGGCGATCGCGACGAGATCGAGACCCTGCTCGTCGGCTTGGAGCAGAATCGAGGGGGTCAGCGTGCCGATCTGCGCCGCATCCGCGACCAGCGAAGCGGAAATCAGCGAGCCGTTCGGCGTCGGGGTTACATCGACATCGAGCTCGTGCTTCTCGAAGAAGCCCTGATCCTTGCCGACATAAGCGCCGAGATTGTTGGCGCCTTGCGTGAAGAGCAGCTTGATCTTCGTCGCCGCTGAAGCCGGCATGGCACAAGCGATAACAAGAAGCGCGACGGCAATGCGCGCCAGCACACTCGACATGAGAACCCTCCCCCGTTCGCCCCGCAGGGCTGCTTTCCCCGATCATATCGAGAGAGGGGCATGCGCACTAGCGCGCGACGCTATTCGTCGGGATTGCTCGCGGTGATGAGACGCGCGCCGCGCTGAAAGGTGAGATAGGCCCAGATCCAATCCATCGCGACGACGAGGCGATTGCGGAAGCCGATGAGAAAATAGATATGTGCGACGCTCCAGACGAACCAGGCGAGCCGCCCCGTCAGCCGGAGCCAGTGGAAATCCACCACGGCGAAATTGCGCCCGACCGTCGCGAGCTCGCCGTAATCGCGATAGCGGAAAGGCGGCGGCTCAGGTTTTCTGGCGAGCCGCGCCAGCAACACCCGCGCGACATATTTCCCTTCCTGCTTCGCGACCGTCGCGACACCCGGCAAAGGTTTGCCCGCCTCATCACGCACCGAAGCCGTATCGCCGATCACGAAAATCTCGGGATGGCCCGGCAAGGTCAAATTCCGATCAACGAGCACACGACCGGCCCGATCTTGCTCGGCCTCGAGCCATTGCGCCGCGGGCGATGCCATGACGCCGGCCGCCCAGATCGTGACACCGCAGGCCACCCTCTCCTCGCCCAGCATCACGCCGGCCTCGTCGCAGCGCGTCACCGGCTGGCCAAGACGTACCTCGACCCCATGCTTCTCGAGCGCACGCTGCGCCGCCGCTGACAGGCTCGCGGCGAAGCTCGGCAGCACGCGCGGCCCAGCCTCGATCAGGATGATCCGCGACATCGCCGGATTGATCACACGGAAATCGCGCGCTAGCGCGACCTTTACCAGCTCGGCTATGGCGCCGGCCGTCTCGACGCCGGTCGCACCGCCGCCAACCACGACGAAGGTCATCAGCCGCTGGCGCTCGCGCGAATCGGGCTCCTGCTCGGCACGCTCCAAAGCCGTGAGGATCTTGCGCCGCAGCCGCGTCGCATCGTCGATGTTCTTGAGGCCTGGCGCGAAAGCAGCCCATTCCTCATGGCCGAAATAAGCATGCCGCGCGCCGGTCGCGACGATCAGCCAATCATAAGGAACTTCGCGGTCGCGCAGCCCGACTACGCGCCGCGCTTTGTCGATGCCGACCACATGCCCGAGTATCACATACGCATTGCGTTGCCGGGAAAGGATGCCCCGGATCGGCGCCGCGATATCAGCCGGCGACAGGCCGGCGGTCGCGACCTGATAGAGCAGCGGCTGGAACAAATGATAATTGCGCTCGTCGATCACCGTGACCTGCGCCGGCGCGCGAGCCAGCGCGCTCGCCGCCCATAATCCGCCGAAACCGGCGCCAATGATCACGATCCGCGGCAGCGCTTGTGCAGAGTCCGCCATCGCAATGATGTTTGCGCTGCACCGCCGCTTAACAAGAGTGCGGCTACGACGTGATGTGGCTCAACACCTGGACGAGCTCGGCGACTTTCTTGCGCTGATCCTTCGCATCGCCCGAGGTGATCGCGTGCTCGACGCAATGGCCGATGTGATCGCGCAGGATCTCGTCCTGCACCTTTTTCAGCGCCGCTTTCACCGCCTCGATCTGGTTGAGCACATCGATGCAGTAGCGGTCATCGGCGATCATCCGCGCGACACCGCGCACCTGTCCCTCGATGCGGCTGAGCCGCGTCGCCGCTGCTTGCTTGACTTCGTCTCTCATCGGGATTTCTATATACCCCCATAGGGTATATGTCCAGCGACGCGCGATGACTGACCACGACAACCACCATCATCACCCCGATCACGGCCACGCCGAGAGCGCCGGCGTCAGGGTCAAAGACCCGGTCTGCGGCATGAGCGTCGATCCGCAGAAAACGCAGCACCGCACCCGCTTCAACGACCAGGATTATTTCTTCTGCAATCCGCGCTGCCGCGAAAAATTCATCGCCGACCCGGCGAAATATGTCGCGCCGAAACCCGCAGAGGCGCCGCCCGCTCCGGCCGCGCCCGGCACGATCTGGACCTGTCCCATGCATCCGGAGATCCGACGGGACAAGCCCGGCGCTTGCCCGATCTGCGGCATGGCACTCGAGCCCGCCGGCATCACACCCGATGCGGGGCCTAATCCCGAGCTCGTCGATATGAGACGACGCTTCTGGATTGGCGCGGCACTGGCGCTGCCGGTCGTGCTGCTCGATATGGGCGGGCATTGGTTCCACATCGAGAGCGCGCTCTCGGTCTGGCTGCAATTCGCCTTCGCCTCGCCCGTCGTACTCTGGGCCGGCGCGCCGTTCTTCGCTCGCGGCTGGGCGTCGATCCGCCACCGCTCACTCAATATGTTCTCGCTCATCGCGCTCGGCACCGGCGCTGCGTACCTCTACAGCCTCGCCGCGACTTTCGCGCCGATCCTGTTTCCGGCGAGCCTTCGGCAAGGCGGCATGGTCGCGGTTTATTACGAAGCGGCTGCGGTCATCACGGTGCTCGTCCTGCTCGGCCAGGTGCTGGAGCTGCGCGCACGCGAACGCACCGGCAACGCGATCCGCGCGCTGCTCAATCTCACGCCAAAGATCGCGCGCCGCATCCGCGCCGATGGCGTCGATGAAGAGATTCCGCTCGATCGCGTACAGCACGGCGATCGCCTGCGTATACGGCCGGGCGACGCGGTGCCGGTCGATGGCAGCGTGCTCGACGGCAAGAGCGCTGTCGATGAGGCGATGGTCACTGGCGAATCCTTGCCGGTCGAGAAAGCGCCGGGCGACAAGCTGATCGGCGGCACGATCAACGGCACCGGCGCGCTCGTGATGCGCGCCGAGAAGATCGGCGCCGAGACCATGCTCGCGCGTATCGTGCAGATGGTGGCCGATGCGCAGCGCAGCCGCGCGCCGATCCAGCGCCTCGCCGATACCGTCTCGGCCTGGTTCGTGCCGGCGGTCATCGCCGCCGCGGCGGTTGCTTTTATCGCCTGGCTGGTCTGGGGCCCGCCGCCGGCTTTTGCTTATGCGCTGATCGCGGCTGTCTCCGTGCTCATTATCGCCTGCCCGTGCGCGCTCGGCCTCGCGACGCCGATGTCGATCATGGTCGGTGTCGGCAAAGGCGCGACGGCCGGCGTGCTGATCAAGAATGCCGAGGCACTGGAGCGGCTCGAAGCCATCGATACGCTGGTCGTCGACAAAACCGGCACACTCACCGAAGGCAGGCCGCGCGTCACGTCTGTCGTCGTGACCGAGGGCTTCGACGAAACGACGGTATTGTCGCTCGGCGCCAGCCTCGAGCGCGCGAGCGAGCATCCGCTCGGCGCTGCCATCGTCACGGCAGCGAAAGAGCGCGGGCGCACGCTGCAGGATATCGCCGATTTCAAATCGCTGACCGGCAAAGGCGTGATGGGCACAATCGGCCAGCATCGGGTCGCGGTCGGCAATGCCAAGCTGATGGAGGATTTCGGAATCGCGACCGCGCCGCTCGAAACCCGCGCCGAGGAATTGAGGCACGACGGCGCCACCGCGATGTTCGTCGCGATCGATCGCGATCTCGCCGGCATCATCGCCGTCGCCGATCCGATCAAGCAGACGACGCCTGGAGCGCTTGCCGCTCTGCGCGCCGAGGGCATCCGCATCGTCATGCTGACCGGTGACAACCGCACCACGGCACAGGCGGTTGCCGGCAAGCTCGGCATCACCGAGATCGAAGCGGAAGTCCCGCCCGAGCGGAAGCACGCGATCGTGCAACGCCTGCGCGGCGAAGGCCGCAAAGTCGCGATGGCCGGCGACGGCGTGAACGATGCCCCCGCCCTCGCTGCCGCCGATGTCGGCATCGCCATGGGGACGGGCACGGATGTCGCGATGCAGAGCGCCGGCGTCACCCTGGTCAAAGGCGATCTCGCCGGCATCGTCCGGGCGCGTCATTTGAGTCGCGCGGCGATGCGCAATATCCGCCAGAATCTGGCGCTTGCTTTCGTCTACAATACGCTCGGCATTCCGCTCGCCGGGGGCGTGCTCTACCCGGCTTTCGGCTTGCTGCTGAGCCCGATCGTCGCCGCGGCCGCGATGAGCCTCAGCTCGGTCTCGGTCATTTCGAACGCGCTGCGATTACGCCTGACGCGGCTCTGAGCCGGAGGCTTCTCTCGACATCGGAGCTCTTGTTGGACCCGTCAATGTACCGGTGAGCGCCGGCGCACGGCTGCGGCAACAAGTCTGCGCAGCGGTAGCAATGCTGCATTGCAGCAACTCGGGTTCACGAATAAGCAAATAGAATCAGGTACATAGGCGTCAAGTGCCTGATAACGAATACGTTGTTTGAGAACAACGAACAAAATCATGACCAGCTAATCGCTCGTAGCGAATTCGCCTTTTTCCAGCAGGTTTCGAATGCCGTGAATGGATAGGGCGACCTCTAAGGAGCCCTGTCATGAGACGAACAATTCTCGGACTTTCACTGCTTGCCCTGTCGACCTCTCTGACCGCCTGCGCGAGCACGGACAACATTCCGCCTCTCTATCACGCGAGCACGTTGCAGGAGCAACAACAGCAAGCGCAAGCCGCGGCGAAGATAGCTCTTTACGACTACGAGCACGGCATCAATCCGGAATGGAACGTGCCGATCAGCGGCATTTACGACCAAGCGGATCGTTACCGCACCGCAAGTGGCTTTCCGCTTCCGGGTTGGTCACAGATGTTCTTTGGCAAGTGATGTCATCGAGCCGGCACTCGGATTGGAGAGCAACGAGCTCAGTCCTTGGTGAAGGGATTCTGCCGTGAGATGGAAAAAACACTTCAACGTGAAGAAGAGGTCAGCATGTCCGCCGAGCTGAAATTGGCCTCGCCTTCGGCTGCGACAGCCGAGGTCCCGGGCGCGCGACGCGACGCTACCGCATTCCAGCCCGGACCGCGCCCGCACGCTGCCGCCCACACCCCGCAGAAGGCATCTCGGTTCTCACGGCGGCGTTTGCTGGGCTGGGCCCTGTTCGCGCTGCTACCGCTCGCTCTTTTTGCCGGGGCCGACTGGTACGTGACCGGGGGCCAAGTGGTCTCAACGGATGACGCCTATGTCCAAGCCGACACCGTCGGCATCTCAACCGACATCTCCGGCACCGTTCAGTCGGTCGAGGTCACCGATAACCAGCAGGTCTCGGCGGGACAGATTCTCTATCGCCTCGATCCCAAACAGTTCCAGATCGCCCTCGACAACGCCAAGGCCAGCCTCACACAGGTCGCGCTGAACATCCAATCGATGAGGCAGGATTATCAGCGGATGCTGAGCGACGTAGACAGTCAGCAGGCGAAGGTCGACCTCGACCAGGCGACCTACAACCGATATGCGGCGCTCGTGCGCAGCGACGCCGTCTCGAGGGAGAACTACGACCAGGCGCGTTTCACGCTCGACGCCGACAAGAGCAAGCTCAAATCGCTGCAGCAGCAGGCCCAAGTGCAGCTCGCCCGGCTTGACGGCAATCCGGACATTCCGGTCGAGCAGCACCCGGCATACATCCAGGCGCAGTCGCAGGTCGATGAGGCGCAGCGGCAACTCGATCACACCGTGGTCAAAGCGCCGTTCGCCGGCATCGTTACGAACGTGCCTTCGATCGCACCCGGAAAATACCTCGCCGCATCGGCCACCGCCTTCTATCTCGTCGATACCGATCACTTATGGGTCGAGGCCACACCGAAGGAGACGGAGCTGACCTATGTGCGACCGGGGCAACCGAGCACGGTGACGGTCGACACCTACCCGGGCGTTCAATGGCACGGAATCGTCGAGAGCATCAGCCCCGCGGCGGCGCAGCAGTTCGCATTGCTGCCGGCGCAGAATACGAGCGGCAACTGGGTGAAGGTCGTGCAACGGATCGACATGCGCGTCCGCATCGATGCAAGCGACAAGAAGCTGCCGCCACTGCGCGCCGGCATGAGCGCCGAGGTCAGTGTCGACACGGCTCACACACGCGGCCTGCCGCACTTCCTGACGGCCCTGTTCGGCGGCGCCGACAAAGCGGCGTAACGGGGTAAATAGGAATGACCCAAACCACGGGTGGCATCAATCGCGCCGCAATCACGCTCTGCGTGATGGTCGCCTCGCTGATGCAGGCGCTCGACACCACGATCGCCAACGTGGCTTTGCCCTACATGCAAGGCAGCGTCGCCGCGAGCCAGGACGAGATCGCCTGGGTGCTGACCTCGTACATCGCAGCCGCCGCCATCATGACGCCGCCGACGGGCTTCTTTGCTGCCCGCTTCGGGGTCAAGCGCACGTTTCTGGTATCGGTTGCCGGCTTCACCATCGCCTCGATGTTGTGCGGCATGGCGCAGTCTCTTTTGCAGATCGTGGCGTTTCGTATCCTCCAAGGCGTCTTCGGCGCAGCGCTCGTCCCGCTCTCGCAATCGGTGCTGCTCGACATCTATCCAATCGAACGCCAAGGCTCGGCAATGGCGTGGTGGGGCGTGGCGATCATGGCTGGTCCGGTTCTGGGCCCGGTTCTCGGCGCTTGGCTGACCTATAACTACGAATGGCGCTACGTCTTCTACATCAATCTCCCGGTCGGCATTCTCACCTTCCTGGGCATGGTCGCATTCCTGCCGGCGGCCGAGCGCAATGACGGCGTGAAGCTGGATTGGTTCGGCTTCGGCACTTTGAGCATTGCGATCGGCGCGATGCAGATCCTGCTCGATCGCGGTGAAGAAAAGGACTGGTTCGGCTCCGGCGAGATCTGGATCGAGACGATCATTGCGGTCTCCGCCTTCTACCTTTTTCTCGTCCACACCTTCACCACGAAAGCTCCTTTCGTGCGGCCGTCGCTCTTCCGCGATCGCAATTTCACGGCCGGCATGATCTTCATTGCAATCGTCGGTCTCACCTATTACGCCTCCTTAGCGCTCCAGCCTCCCTATCTACAAAACCTTCTGGGCTATCCCGTCGTCACCGCGGGCCTCGTCATGGGCCCTCGCGGCATCGGCACGATGGCCGCCATGCTGCTCGTCGGCCGGTTGGTCGGACGCGTCAGCATCCGAACACTCCTCGCTGCCGGCCTCGCACTCACGGGCTGGTCGCTTTACGCGATGACGGGCTGGACCCCAGACGTATCACAGATGACGATTGTCGTCCTCGGTGTCGTGCAAGGCGCGGGCCTCGGCTTGCTCTTCCTGCCGCTGAGCGTAGCGACTCTCTCGAGCCTGCCATCCGAACAGCGTGCGGACGGCTCCGCACTGTTCAGCCTGGCACGCAATATCGGTTCGAGCGTGGGCATTTCGGCGGTGAACGCGTTGCTCGTCGCGAACACTCAGGTCAATCACGCCGACATCTCGCGGCACGTCACGGCGGTCAACCGGACCTTGAATGAACCGACGATCGCCCAATACTGGAATCCGGTGACGGCCGCCGGCCGTGCGGCACTCGATGCCGTCGTCACTCGGCAGGCGGAGATCATTGCCTACATCGACAACTACAAGCTGCTGATGATCGCAACGCTCATCGCTATCCCGCTGCTCATCGTCTTCAAAAAGCCGTCCACGCGCCCGGCTCGGGAGCACGAACTCGCCATGGAGTGACATGCGCGCACATCATTTGAGCCGCGCGACGATGCACAATATCCGCCAGCATTTGGCACTCGCTTTCGTCTACAATAGGCTCGGTATCACGAACGCAGTGCAGCTTCGCCTGACGCGGCTCTCCTGAGAAGCCTCTCCATGGTCGATCGCCCAACGCATTGGAACGATATCTACAGCGGCAAAGCCGAAAACCAGGTGAGCTGGTTTCAGGTCAAGCCTGAGCGCTCACTCGAGCTGATCACGGCCGCCGCGCTGGACCATACCGCGCCGATCATCGATATCGGCGGCGGCACCTCGCGTCTCGCCGACATGTTGCTCGCGCAGGGCTACAGCGATCTCACCGTGCTGGATATCGCCGAGACCGGCCTCTCGCGCACCAAGGCGCGGCTCGGCGCTGAGGCCGACAAGATCTCCTGGATCGTCGCCGATATCACAGAGTGGCAGCCGCAACGCACATGGAAGGTTTGGCACGATCGCGCCGTGTTCCATTTCCTGACCGAGTCCGAAGCACAAGACGCCTATATCGCCGCGTTGAAACGCGGCACGGCGGCTGGATCGAGCGTGATCATCGCTACTTTCGCGCCCAACGGGCCAGAGCGTTGCAGCGGTCTGCCGGTGCAGCGCTACAGCCCGGCAACGCTCGCGACGCGGCTCGGCGCCGATTTCGCGCTCTACGCCGAAGACGAAGAAAGCCACGCGACGCCTTTCGGCACGACGCAGCAATTCCAATACGCCGCCTTCCGCCGCCGCTAATTACTACGAGACCGACGCGCCCGTGCCCCAGCGGCGGTGCATGAAGCGCTCCCACGGTGCGAACAGGCACTTATCGGTGATCAGGCCGATCACGACGATCACGATCATCACGCCGATCACCTGATCCATCGCGCTGAGCTCGCGGCCATATTCGAGGAGATGGCCGAGGCCGAAGCCGGTGAGGATCGTGACATAGACTTCGGCGGCCATCAGCGAGCGCCAGGCAAAGGCCCAGCCCTGCTTCATGCCGGTGACGAGAAATGGCAGCGCCGCCGGCAATATGACGCGCGTCCATTTGTCGAAGCCTTCCGAACCCATCGTGCGCGCGACACGCGCGTAGATCGGCGGAATCGAGCGCGTGCCGTTGCTCGTGGCGATCACCACCGAGCCGACCGTGCCCATGATCACGACGAACAGCATCGCGCCTTCCGTCTGGCCGAACCACAGCAATGCGAGCGGCACCCAGCAGACGCTCGGCAGGGTCTGCAAGCCAAGCGCCAGAGCACCGACCGTGCTGCCGAAGAAATCGGAGGTGCTGACCATGAGGCCGAGCCCCATGCCGATCGCCACGCCGATGACATAGCCGATCAGCAACCGCTTCACCGTGACGATCGACGCCGAGAGGAGCGTGCCATCGAACAGCGCATCCCACAAATAGCGCGCCACCGCTTCCGGCGGCGGCAGCAGCAACGGCGACCAGCCCATGACCACGGTCGCCACTTTCCACAAGAGAATGAGGCCGGCGAAGAAGGCGATGATGCTCAGCGCGTGTTTCATTGCCGGCCCAGCTCCGGATCGTGGCTCTTGAGCGCCGTGGTAATATCCTGCGCCAGCTCGGCGAGCAGCGGCGAATTGATATCGCGCGGCCGCGGCAGATCGACTCGGAACTCCTCGCGGATACGCCCGGGATGCGGCGACATCACCGCGACGCGGTCGCCGAGACACACCGCCTCGCGCACATTATGCGTGACGAGGATGATCGTCTTGCGCCGGCTTTGCCAGATATCTTGCAGATCGCCGTAAAGCCGCTCGCGCGTCAGCGCATCGAGCGCCGCAAAAGGCTCGTCCATCAGCAAGACGCGCGGATCGGGCGCCAGCGAACGTGCCAACGCGACGCGCTGCTTCATGCCGCCCGATAGTTCATGCGTGTAAGCTTCCTTGAATTTCGTCAGGCCGACGAGCTCGAGATGTCGCTCGGCAATCTCTTTCTTTTGCTGCCGCGTCAAGCTTTGCTCGCGCTTCAGCCCGAACATCACATTGCCGAACACATCGAGCCACGGGAAGAGCGCGGATTCCTGAAACATCACGAGGCGATGCCGCCCCGGCCCGACAATCGGCTGGCC
>Ga0134125_10003569_pt1 | contig 17970 bp, 16 predicted proteins | sample KB31751_FD_96464 | JGI IMG/M metagenome (GOLD analysis project Ga0134125, IMG submission 96464) | Terrestrial soil microbial communities with excess Nitrogen fertilizer from Kellogg Biological Station, Michigan, USA - KB3-175-1 | ecosystem: Environmental > Terrestrial > Soil > Unclassified ...
CATCCCCGCGTACTCCCAGTCGACGATCATGATCCGGTCCGACCCCTGCTCGCGCACGAGGTTGCCGGGCAGGAGGTCGTTGTGACACGGGGCGGGCCGCTCGCCGCCGAGCGCCGCCTCGATCCTCCCGGCGAGCCCGCGCGCCTGCTCGTAGTCCGCGCTGGCCCCGCCGCCGCGGGCGTGGACCAGCGCGCCGTACTCGTCGAGCAGCGCCGCGACGCGGAACTCGACCGGAAGCGTCACCCCCGACTCGTGGAAGGCGCGCAGCGCAGCCGCGATCTCCTCCGCGCGCCGCGCGATCTCCGCCGAGGAGAGCGGCGCGCACGAGATGTAGCGCGTGACGAGGCCGCCCTCGAAGTCGCCCGCGACCTCGGGCGCGATGCCGAGCTCGGCGGCGGCGGAGTTCGCCAGGCGCTCGGCCTCGCGGCTGATGCCGAGCAGGTCGGTGTCCTTGCCGTGCAGCCGCAGCACGTACTGCTCGCCGCCGAGCTGCACCCGGTAGTTGCGGTTGGTGATGCCACCCTCAAGGGGCGACGGCTCACCGCCGAGACGACCCAGGGAGGGCTCGAGGCCGTGCAGGATGTCGTTCAGCTCACCCACCGCTCCCACCTACCGTTGCTCGATAAGGCACACAACCTATACCTTCAAGCGGGATGATCGGCGTCGACGCTGCAGACGGGTCAGAGCCCGGCGTTCGCGCCGATGAGCTGATCGCCGCGGCCGACCTCGAGACCGCCCGCGCCGCCGTCACGGCCGACGCGCTGCGGACGCCGACGATCGCCTGCCCCGGGCTCTCGGAGCTCGCGGGCTGCGCGGTCGCGCTGAAGGCCGAGTGCCTGCAGAGCACCGGCTCGTTCAAGCTGCGCGGGGCGCTCACCCGCGTGGCCGCCCTCGGGCCCGCCGCCGAGCGCGGTCTCGTCACGGCCAGCGCAGGCAACCACGCGCGCGCAGTGGCCCAGGCGGCGCGCCTGCGCGGCGTCGGCTGCGAGGTCTTCATGCCCCGCGACGCGCCGGTCTCGAAGGTCCAGGCGGCCGAGGCGCTCGGCGCGCGAGTGCGTCTCGAGGGCTCCTCCGTCGACGACACCTTCGCGCAGGCCCTGCGCCTCGCCGAGGAGACGGGCGCCGTCTTCATCCATCCGTTCGACGACATCCACGTGATCGCGGGCCAGGCGACGCTCGGGATGGAGCTGCTCGAGGACGTCCCGGACCTTGCGCGCGTAGTCGTCCCCGTCGGCGGCGGAGGTCTGGCCTCCGGGATCGGGATCGCCGCGCGGCGCGCCGGACGGAAGGTCGAGCTGATCGGCGTCCAGGCCGCTGCGTGCGCACCCTATGCGGCGCTGCTCGGGGGGCCGCCCGCCGCTCCCGCGAGCGCGATGACGATCGCCGACGGGGTCGCCGTCAAGCGTCCCGGGAAGCTCACGCTGCCGCTCCTGCGCGAGCTGCTCGACGAGCTGCTGACAGTCGAGGAGGACCGGATCGCCGATGCGATGGTCTACCTCGCCGAGCACGCAAAGCTCGTCGCCGAGGGCGCTGGCGCCGTCGCCGTCGCGGCGCTGATGAGCGGCCTGCTGCCGCCCCGCTCGGGCACCACCGTCGCCGTCGTCTCCGGCGGCAACGTCGACAGCGGCCTGCTCGCCTCGCTGCTGCTCCGCCACGAAACCGAGGAGGGGCGACGGGTGCGGATCTTCACGCGCGTCCCCGACCGGCCCGGCGGTCTCGCCGAGCTGCTCGGCCTGATCGCGACCGCCCGCGCGAACGTCGTCAGCGTCGAGCACGTGCGCGAAGCGGTACCGCTGCACGTGCGCGAGACGGGCGTCGAGCTGACGCTCGAGACGCGCGGACCGGGGCACACCGAGGAGGTGCTCGGGGTGCTCTCCGCGGGCGGCTACGAGGCCCGGCTGGGCTGAGCGCTCGCCGCTCCCGCGCGCGTTGCCGCTAGCCGAGGACCGCGGCCCGCGCGACGAACTCGCGCCAGCGCGCGCGCTCGCGCTCGCGCTGTGCGGCTGCCATGGTGGGCTCGATCGTCCGGCCGGATGGGAGGTCTCGCGCGGCGCTCTGTGGGGACCCGAACACGCCCGCGCCGACGCCCGCGAGCGTCGCCGCCCCGAGCGCGGTCGTGTCGGCGCGCAGCACCTCGAGCGGGAGGCCGAGCAGGTCGGCCTGGACCTGCAGCAGCGTCGGGTCGTTGGTCAGCCCGCCGTCCACGCGCAGGGACGCGATCGGCGCGACGGTCGCGATCGCCTCGACGACGTCCGCGACGCGGTGGGCGATCGCCTCGAGCGCCGCGCGGGCCACGTGCGCGGGCCGTGTCCCGCCGCTCAGTCCCGCGATGACGCCCTGTGCGCCCGGCTCCCACCACGGCGAGCCGAGTCCGGCCAGCGCGGGCAGCACGCGGACGCCGCCGGTGTCCGCAACCGAGGCGGCGAGCCGCGCCAGCGCGGGGACGTCCTTTGCCAGGCCGAGCCCGTCGGCCATCCACTCGAGCAGCGCCCCGGCCGTGAAGATGCCTCCGTCGAGCGCGGCTTCGGGCTCGCCGACGGCCTCACCGCCGGGTCCAGGGGCGGCCCAGGCGACGGTCGGCAGCAGTCCCGGGACGGCGAGCGGGCGCTCGGTGCGGGCCAGGACGAAGACGCCGGTCCCGTAGGTCGCCTTGGTCTGCCCGGGCGAGACGCAACCCGACCCTGCCAGCGCGGCCTGCTGGTCGACGAGCTTGGCGGTGAGCTCGACCTCGCGCGGCCAGCTCGGGTGGCGCAGTCGCCCGAGCGCGCCCCACGTCGGGCCGGTGGTCGGGAGCCACTCGCGGCGCAGCCCGAACGCGTCGAGCAGCCCCCGATCCCAGTCTTCTCCTCCGAGCGCGAGCAGCTGCGTTCGCGAGGCGGTCGACAGGTCGGTGGCGAAGCGCCCCCCGAGGCGGTCGGTGAGGTAGGCGTCGACCGTGCCGAGTCGCAGCCGGCCGCGGTCGGCGGCCGCCGCGACGGCCGGCTCGTGAGCCACCAGCCAGGCGAGCTTGCCGGCCGAGAAGTAAGGGTCAAGCGGCAGGCCCGAGCGCTCCACCGCCGCCTCGCCGAGCTCGGCGAGCAGGGCCTCCTGACGCTTGTCCTGCCAGACGACGATCGGGGTGATCGCCGTTCCGCCCGCCTCCCAGGCGAGCACCGACTCGCCCTGGTGAGCCAGCCCGGCCACGACGCGAGCATCGGCCGGCGCTGCCTTCAGCACCTCCGCGACGCACCCGGCGACCGCCTCGAGCACCTCCTCGGGGTCCTGCTCGACGCGGCCCGGGGCGGGATGGCTCGTCGCGACCGCCCGACGCGACTCGGCCACCGGGTTCAACCGCGTGTCGAGGAGGGCCGCCTTCACGGCGGTCGTGCCCTCGTCGATGCCGAGCAGGAGCGTCTCGCTCACCGGGCGGCCCGGCTCCCGGCCGACTGCGCGGCGGCGAGTCGCCACCACGGCTCGCCGGCCTGTCGCTCGGGGAGCGCCGCCGGGGGAGCGGCCGGGCCGAGCTGGAGGCCCGCGGCGGCGGCGAGCAGCCGCGCGACCCGCTCGCCGATCGCGGGCGCCGCGGTCAGCCCGGTCGAGCGCACGGCGGCGACGTCGACGAGCCCGGGCAAGGCCTCCGAGGCGGCGATCGCGTAGTTGACGCCGCGGCCCGCCGGGCGCAGCCCCGCGTAGGCGGCGAGCGGCTCCGCGTCCTCCAGCGCCGGCCACATCGCCCTCGCCTTCGCGAGGATCAGCTCGCCCGCGTCGGGCTCGACGCTCCAGTCCTCCTTGTCGGTCCGGTCGCGCGCCGTCGGGCCGGCGATCACGTGACCGTCGACGGTCGGGAAGACGAGCACGCCCTTGCCGGCGGCGGAGGGCACCGGCAGCAGGATCCGCTTGAGCGGCTCGCTCGGCTGCGCGAAGACCAGGAACTCGCCCTTGCGCGGGTAGACCTCGAACGGAGCGTCCCCGCCGACGGCGGCCAGCTCGTCCGCGTACAGGCCGGCGCAGTTCGCCACGCCGCGGACCCGCAGCGAGCCGCCGCCCGCGAGCCGCACGGCGATCCCGCCGCCGGGCGCCGCGGCCAGCGCCGCGACGGGCTCGGCGGTGCGCACCGACGCTCCGGCGCGCGCCGCGAGCGCTCCGAGCGCGGAGGTGAAGGCGGCCGGGTCGGTGATCGACTCGCCCGGCACGAGCAGGCAGTCCGCTCCGCGCGGCTCGGTCTCGACGCCGTTGCCGGCGGCGTTGCGCGCAAGGCGCGCGATCGCCTCGCGCTGCTCGGCGCCCTCGGCGCGCAGCAGCGCGCCGCAGCGGCGGACCGGAACGCCGAGCGCCTCCAGCAGGGCGCCCCGCAACGAGCCGGCGCGCAGGATCAGCTCTGTCTCCAGCTCCCCGGGCGGCGAGTCGAAGCCGGTGTGGACGATCCCCGAGTTGGTCCCGCTCGCGGCCGTGCCGAGCTGCGGTCGCGCCTCCAGCAGAACGGTCTCCACCCCCCGCGCGGCGAGCGCGTGCGCGACCGCGCAACCGACCACGCCGCCCCCGACCACGGCGGCCTCTGCCTCGTAGCGGGCCATGGCACATGCTATGCATCGCCCCGTGCGGATCGCCCCGTTCGAGATCGAGCGCTACTACGAACGCTGGGAGTTCAGCGCCGAGCTGATGCTCTCCAGCAGCGACTGCGAGTCGCGCCCGCTGGGCGATCTGCTCGCGCTCGAGCCGGACGCCGCCGAGCGGCTGCGCGCCCTGCACCTCGGCTACACCGAAGTCCCCGGCTCGCCGGAGCTGCGCACCGCCGTCGCCTCGACCTACGAGCGCGCGGAGCCGGAGGACGTCCTCACGCTCGCGGCCGCCGAGGAGGGGCTCTTCATCGCCTACCACGGGCTCCTGCAGCCCGGCGAGCACGCGGTCGTCGAGGCGCCGTCCTACGGCTCGGCCGTCAACCTCGCCCGCAGCACGGGCGCCGAGGTCACCCTCTGGGAGCGTCGTCACGAGGACGGGTGGGCCTATGACCTCGACCAGCTCGAGCGGCTGCTTCGGCCCGACACGCGCTTCGTCTACGTCAACAGCCCCCACAACCCCACGGGCAGCCAGATGACGGCCGAGGAGCAGGCGCGGCTCGTCGCGCTCGTCGCCGAGCGCGGCGCGGTGCTGTTCAGCGACGAGGTCTACCGCGGCCTCGAGCACGATCGGGCCCGCCGCCTGCCCGCCGCCTGCGACCTCTACGAGCGGGCGATCTCGCTGAACACCGTCTCGAAGTCCTACGGGCTGCCGGGCCTGCGGATCGGCTGGGCGGTCTGCCGCGACCGGGCGCTGCTCGCCCGGATGCGCGAGATGAAGCTCTACACGACGATCTGCTCGAGCGCGCCGAGCGAACTGCTCGTGGCGATCGCGTTGCGCCACAGCGACCGGCTGATCGGCGAGAGCCGCGCGCGCGTGCTCGAGAACCTGCCGCTGCTGAGCGCCTTTCTGGACCGCCACGGCGAGCTGCTCGATTGGGTCGCCCCCGCCGCGGGCCCGATCGGCTTCCCCCGCGTGCTGGACGGGAGGGACGTGCGCGAGTGGTGCGAACGCACCGCGGCCGAGGCCGGCGTCCTGCTGCTGCCCGGCTACGTCTACGAACAGCCCGACCACGTCCGCTTCGGCTACGGCCGCGCCGGCCTGGCCGAGGCTCTGGAGCGCCTGGAGTCGAGCCTCGGCTAGGGCGGCGGCGGGATCGCCACCGCTCAGCTCGCGGTGCGGGCCGCCAGGCCGTCGAGCCCGAGCTCGAGCATCCGCCGCCAGCCGTCGGGCTCGCGCCGGCGCGTCGCGCGGACCGCGGCCAGCACCAGCCGCACGTCCGCGGCGCTCGCGTCGGCGCGCAGCCGGCCCTCAGCCCGCGCGGCGTCGAGCAGCGTCTCCAGGCGCCGCTCGCAGAGACCCGCGCGCGTCGCCACCTCGGCGTGTCCGCTGACCGTCGCGATCGCCTCGGCGGCGACGTCGTCGGCCGCCTGCAGATCGGCCAGGCGCCACATCAGCCCGACGAGCGCCCGCCATGCCCCGCCCTTCTCGGCGAGGGCCGCCTCGATGTCCGCGGCGACGGTGTCGAGGCGTCGCACGACCAGCGCGGCCAGCAGGTCCTCCTTGGAGGGGAACTGGCGGTACACGCTGCCCACCCCCGCTCCCGCCGCGGCCGCGACGGCCGGCATCGGCGCCTCGATCCCCTCGCGGGCGAACACCTCGCCCGCCGCTCCGAGCAGGCGCTCGCGCTTGGCCTCCGCGCCGAGCTCGGCCCATGGGGGAGCGGTCCGCGCCGCGCCACCGCCTTCCGGTGTCGGAATGACCATTCCGCTATCCTAGTCGACCGTCAGGGCGGAATACCCGTTCCGCACCGGTGGAAAGGCGTGGGAGTCGATGAGCACCAGGCAGCGGAGGATGGATCCGAACGTCACGCTGGCGGTGCTCGCGCTGTGCGGGATCGCCTACGCGCTGCTCAGCTCGGCGATCGTTCCGGCGCTCCCGAGCATGCAGCGGGACCTGCACGCGAGCGAGACCGGCATCACGTGGCTGCTCACCGCCTACCTGCTCGCGGCGTCGGTCTTCACCTCGATCATCGGACGGCTGGGGGACATGTACGGCAAGGAGCGCCTGATGCTCTGGACGCTCGGGCTGCTCGCCGCCGGCACGCTGCTCGGCGCCGTCTCGACGTCGCTGCCGCCCCTGATCGTCGCCCGCTTTATCCAGGGCGCCGCGGGCGGGATCTTCCCGCTGGCCTTCGGGATCGTCCGCGACGAGTTCCCGCACGAGCGCGTCGCGGGCAGCATCGGCCTGCTCTCCTCGATCCTCGGAGTCGGCGGCGGGATCGGGATCGTCCTCTCGGGTGTGGTCGTCGAGCACCTGAACTACCACTGGCTGTTCTGGATCCCGCTCGTGATGATCCTGCTCGGCGCGCTGTGCACGTGGCGCTTCATCCCCGAGTCGCCCGAGCGCAGGCCCGGGCGCGTCAACTGGACGGGCGCGGCGCTGATGACGATCGGCGTCTCGGCGCAGATCCTCGCGATCAGCGAGACGACCGTCTGGGGCTGGGGCTCGCCGCGCACGATCGCGCTGCTGCTGGCCGGCGTGGCGGTCACCGCGATCTGGATCCGCGCGGAGTGGCGCAGCGCGGAACCGCTGATCGACATGAGGATGATGCGGGTCCGCGGTGTGTGGACGACGAACGCGGCCGCCTTCCTGCTCGGCGCGGGGATGTACGCGTCCTTCATCGTCTTCCCGCAGTTCGCGCAGCTGCCCCGCAGCACGGGCTTCGGCTTCGGCGCCTCGGTCGTCGTCTCGGGCCTCTACCTGCTTCCGTCGACGGTCGCGATGACGCTGCTCGGCCTCTACGCGGGGCGGATCTCGGCGCGATTCGGGTCGCGCTCGGCGCTGCTCGTGGGCACGGGCTTCGCCGCGGCGTCGTTTGCGATGCTCGCCTTCGCCCACGCCCACCCATGGGAGCTGCTCGTCGCGGCGGGCCTGCTGGGGATCGGGATCGGCCTCGCCTTCGCCGCGCTCGGCAACCTGATCGTCGGAGCCGTGCCGAGCCACCAGACGGGCGTCGCGAGCGGTATGAACACGGTCATGCGCACACTCGGAGGAGCGCTCGGCGGCCAGCTGTCGGCGACCTTCATAGCCGACAACACCGCCCATGGCCTGCCGACGGTGACGGGGTTCACCGACACGTTCGTGATGGCGACGGCGTTCCTGATCGCGTGCCTGGCCGCCGGGCTGCTGGTGCCGCGGGCCACGGGGATGCGGGGCGTCGAGCGCGTCGAGGGCGGCGGCGCCGCCGTCGCCGAGGGATCCGCCTAGAGAGAAGGAGAAAGTCATGTTCCGCAACATCATCGTCGCGATCGACGGCTCCCCGGACGCCGAGCGCGCGCTCGGGCACGCGATCGACCTGGCCGCAAGCGAGAACGCCAAGCTGACGATCTTCAGCGCCGTGCCGGCGCCCCCGCCGTTCGCCTACACGACCCCGGGGGCGGCCGCGCTCGGGGACCTCGGCGAGCAGGCGCGCGCGGAGACCGAGAAGATCGTCCGCGCGGCGCTCGAGCTCGTGCCGCAGGGCGTCTCGGTCACGAGCGTGATCAAGGAGGAGCCGGCCAAGCAGGCGCTGCTGAAGCAGATCGTCGCCGGCGAGCACGACCTCGTCGCGATGGGCTCGCGCGGGCGCGGCGCCGTCCGCTCCGCGCTGCTCGGCAGCGTCAGCCACCACGTCCTCCACCACAGCGACGTGCCGGTCCTGATCGTCCACGGCGACCGCGACCCCGGCCAGGCGGCGGCCGCCGAGCACGCCGCGGGCGACTAGCCGTAGCTCCCAGGCAGGTTCGTCAGAGGACCTTCGAGAGGAACGCCCGCGTGCGCTCGTGGCGCGGATTGCCGAGCACCTCGGCGGGCTGCCCGGACTCGACGACGACGCCGCCGTCCATGAAGACGACCGTGTCGGCGACCTCGCGGGCGAAGCCCATCTCGTGGGTCACGACGACCATCGTCATGCCGTCGGCCGCGAGCTGGCGCATCACGTCGAGCACGTCGCCGACGAGCTCGGGGTCGAGCGCGGAGGTGGGCTCGTCGAACAGCATCAGCTTCGGCTCCATCGCGAGCGCACGAGCGATCGCGACGCGCTGCTGCTGGCCGCCGGAGAGCTGCGCCGGGTAGGCGTCGAGCTTCTCGCCGAGGCCGACTCGGCCGAGCAGCTCCCGCCCCTGCGCGCGGGCGGTCTCGCGCGCCGTTCCCTTGACGTGGATCGGCGCGCAGGTGACGTTCTCCAGCGCGGTCATGTGGCCGAAGAGGTTGAAGTGCTGGAAGACCATCCCGATCTCCGCGCGCTTGCCGGCGACCTCGGATTCGCGCAGCTCGTGGAGCTTGTCGCCGACCTGCCGGTAGCCGACCAGCTCGCCGTCGACCGACAGCCGTCCCGCGTCGATCTTCTCGAGGTGGTTGATGCAGCGCAGGAACGTCGACTTGCCCGAGCCCGACGGGCCGAGCAGGCACAGCACTTCGCCCGCCGCGACGGTGAGGTCGATCCCGCTCAGGACCTCGTTGCGGCCGAAGCGCTTGTGGACGCCTTCGGCGCTGACCATCGGCGCGCTCACCGGTGCTCGCCCCCTCCCGGCCGGGCGTGCGCCCCGGGCAGCACGAGCGTCATCGCCTCGCGGAGCCGGGCGATCGGCGTTGGCGGCAGCTCGCGCGAGGCGCCGCGGCCGTAGTGGCGTTCGAGGTAGAACTGGCCCACATAGAGCAGGCTCGTCACGGCCAGGTACCAGATGCTCGCCACGATCAGCAGCGGGATCGTCTTGAAGTTGATCGAGTAGATCGACTGCGCCGCGTAGAGGAGGTCGCCGACCGCGATCACGCTCACCAGCGAGGTCGTCTTCAGCATCGAGATCGTCTCGTTGCCGGTCGGCGGGATGATCACGCGCATCGCCTGCGGGAGCACGATCCGGCGCATCGCCTGCAGCCGGGTCATCCCGAGCGAGCGAGCGGCGTCGGACTGGCCCTCCTCGACCGAGATGATCCCGGCGCGAACGATCTCGGCCATGTAGGCGCCCTCGTTCAGGCCGAGCGCGAGGATCGCCGCGGTGAAGGCTTTGATCAGCGTGTTCGCGTCACCGTGGATGAACGACGGGCCGAACGGGACGCCCAGGTCGATCTTCGGATAGAGGGCGGAGATGTAGTACCAGAAGATGATCTGGACGAGGACGGGCGTGCCCCTGAAGAACCAGATGTACAGCCAGCTCGATCCCGATACGAGCGGGTTCGGCGAGAGCCTCATGACCGCGAGCAGCATGCCGAGCACGATGCCGATCGCCATCGCGATGACGGTCAGCTCAAGGGTGATCCGCAGGCCTTCGAGGATCCGTTCGTCGAACAGGTAGCTGCCGACTACGTGCCATTCGAAGCGCGGGTTGGTCGCGATCGAGCGGACGATCGAGGCGGCGAGCACGAGCACGACGGCCGCCGCGATCCAGCGGCCGGGCCGTCGCACGGGGACGGCCCGGATCTCCTCGGGCCGTCCCGCTCCTCCGGTGTCCTGTCGGGAGGACACCGTGCGCGCCTAGCTTGTCGCGCCGTTGATCTTCGGTTCGGTGATCGCGCCGTCCTGAATCCCCCATTTTTCGAGGATCGCCTTGTACTTCCCGTTCGCGATCAGTTCCTTCAGGGCGGCGAAGATCGGCTGGGTCATGCCGCTCTTCTTGGGGATCGCCAGCCCGTAGGGGGCGAAGCCGTAGCTTTTCCCGGTCAGCGCGAACTGGCCGCCGGACTGCTTGATCTGGTAGGCCACGACCGGCGAGTCGGCCATGCCGAGCTGGGCGCGGCCGCTGGCGACGGCGAGGTTGACGGCGTTCTGGCCGGGGAAGCTCAGGACCGTCACGCTCTTCTTGCCTTCTTTGGTGCATTCCTTGCCCTGCTTTTCGGCTTCTTCCTGCTCGACGGTGCCTTTCTCGACGCCGACGGTGTGGCCGCAGAGGTCCTTCAGGACGTTCACGCCGGGGTTCGCGCCCGACTTCGCGTAGAAGGAGATCCCGGCGCTGTAGTAGTCGACGAAGTCGACGGTCTTCTCACGTTCCTTGGTGTCGGTGAAGGATGAGGCGCCGAGGTCGTAGCGGCCCGCGGCGAGCCCCGGGATGATCGCTTCGAAGTTGGCGTTGACGAGGCTCACCTTCAGGCCCATCGTTTCGGCCAGCGCCTTGACGAGGTCAGCGTCCATGCCGATGATCGTGTGACCGTCGGGCGCCAGGAACTCGTTCGGGGCGTACTGCGCTTCCATCGCGACCGTCAGGGTCCCCTTCGATTTGATCGCGGCCGGGACCTGCGAGGCGATCGCGGCGACGGTGCCGCCGGCGGCGGACGAGGTGGAAGTCGAGGCGGTCGTCGAGGAGCTCGAGCTGCTGCTCGAGCTGCTCCCGCACCCGGCGAGCAGCAGGACGACCAGTACCGGCGCGCCGATACGGGCGAGGAGCTTGTACATCAGAAACCTCCCGAAGGTGTCAGCCCGGCCCCAGCGGCCGAAGCGCGGCAAGTATAAGTCGATGCGGCGAGGCGGCGCTCGCGTGGGTCAGGCCGCGGAGGCCCGGTCGGCCACGACCGGAGGGGCGCCGATGCCCAGCAGGCCGTCCACGACCTCGGCCGGCGTGGGACGCCCGAGGTGGAAGCCCTGGCCGAGCTCGCAGCCGAGCTCCGCCACCGCGAGCAGCTGCTCCGCGGTCTCGATGCCCTCGGCGAGGACCTTCATCGAGAGCGATCGCCCGATGCCGACGATCGCCCGCAGCAGCTCGCCGCTCTGGCCGCCCTCGTCGAGCGCGGCGACGAAGCTGCGATCGACCTTGAGGATGTCGGCGGGCATGCGCTGGAGGTGGGCCAGCGAGGCGTAGCCAGTGCCGAAGTCGTCGATCGCGACCCGCACGCCGAGGCGCTTCATCTGCTCCAGATCGGCGGACGCCGCGGCGACGTCGCGCATCACCGTCGTCTCGGTGATCTCGAGCAGCAGGAGGGAGGGGGGGAGGCCGGTCTCGGCGAGGACGCGCCTCACGTCCTCCGCGAAGTCCTCGCGCCCGAGCTGGAAGGCGGAGACGTTGACCGAGACGCCGACGGGCCGGCCGGCCCGGGCCCACGCGGCGCCCTGCCGGCAGGCCTCCTCGAGCACCCAGCGGCCGATCGGGACGATCAGCCCGGACTCCTCGGCGAGCGGGATGAACTGGTCCGGCCCGACGATCCCCCGCACCGGGTGGCGCCACCGCACCAACGCCTCGACGCCCTCGATCACGCCGTCGACGAGGCCGTAGATCGGCTGGTAGAGGAGGTAGAGCTGACCGCTCGCGAGCGCGCCCGCGAGGTCCGCCTCCAGCGCGCGCCGGTCCTGCGCGTCGTCGTGCATGCTCGCGTCGAACAGCGAGTAGCGGTCGCGCCCGGCGGCCTTCGCCGCGTACAGCGCGAGGTCGGCGTCGCGCAGCAGGGCGTCAGGGGTCGCGTACTGCCCGACCGCGACCCCGATGCTCACGGTCACCGTCAGGCTTGGGGACCCCGCCTCGAGGTCGACCGGGCGGCGCACCGCCGCGACGAGCCGGTCGGCCAGAGCGTCGGCGGCGGCTTCGCTCGACTCCGATTCGACCAACACCACGAACTCGTCGCCGCCGAGTCGCCCGACGGTGTCCTGGTCGCGGACGGTCGCCTGCAGGCGCTCGGAGATGACCTTCAGCAGCGTGTCGCCGGCGGCGTGCCCGAGGTTGTCGTTGACGTGCTTGAAGCCGTCGACGTCGAGGAACAGGGCCCCCGCCGTCACGCCCGGCCGGCGAGCGGTACGTGCGAGCATCTGCTCGGCGCGGTCCATCACGAGAGCCCGGTTGGGGAGGCCCGTGAGGCCGTCGTGGAGGGCGAGGTGAGAGAGCTCGGCCGTCTTCTCCCGCACCAACGAGAGGGCCCGCGTGCGACCCGTGCCGAGCAGGAACACGAGCAGCCCGATCAGGAGGCTCAGCAGCGTCGCGCCGAGCAGCAGGATCAGCGCGTGAGAGTCGCCGGCCAGCGACGCAGCCGGCGCCGCCGCCGCGGCGTGGACCGTCCAGCCGTTGTGCAGGTCGGTCGTGGCCGTGACCGCCCGCCGCGGCGCCGATCCGCCGTGGAAGACGATGTTGAAGCCGTCGGCCCTGTAGCGGAACGTGACCGCGGTCCCGGTGTGCTCGGCCAGCGCGGTCGTGAGCAGGACCTGCGGCTCCAGGCGCTCGCCGAGCCAACCGATGAAGGCGCGACGCCGGGCCGCTTCGGTGCGCGGCACGAGCCCCCCGCGGTAGACCGGGGTCTGGATCCCGAGCGTCGTCGTGCCGGCGGCGCTGAACGGCGCGTAGCTCGCGCGGCCGGTCAGCCTGGCCCCGAGCAGCGAGCGCTCGAGTGCGCAGTAGTCGACCCCCGCGGGCAGGTAGCTGGCCGGGTTGCGGGCGAGGCCGGCGACCGCGAAGCAGTAATACGGACGCGACCCGGCCGGGAGGACCGCGAAGGGGAGCTTCGCCGCTCCGCGCCCGGCCCCGAGCGGTTCGACCGGTTCCCGCGCGAGGCGGGCTTCGAAGGCGGCGAGGCGGCTCGCCGGGACGAGCTCGATCAGGCCGACGTTCTGAAGCTCGGGGTACCGCTGCATCGCGTGCACGGTTTCGACCCAGCGGTCGAAGGACCGCGGCCCCGCGTGCGGGTTGGCCGAGACGAACGCGCTGGCCGAGACGACGAGGTCTTCCTCGTGCTGGATCGCGAGCTTCAGCGTCGAGGTGATGTCGGCCGCCGTGAGGTGGAAGGCGAGGCGGTCCTCCTTGATGTCGCTGTGCCACACCGCGCGCGCGCCGATCAGCGCGCCGACCGTCCCGCACAGGACGATCGCGCAGGCGGCCGCGAGCCACGCGCTGGTACGCGCGCCGGAGCCGAGTCGGCTTGAGGCGTCCGCTGCCACGCCCTCTGATCGGCCGATGGGCGCTCCGGCTGTAGCCATTCGGACCCACCGCGCACGCCCTGTCCAGCGCGCTAAGGCATCCGCCGCGGGTTGCCGATGAGGCCTCGTGACCAACTCCGCCCGCACGCCGGCACGCGCCGGCCACAACCGCTCGTTCCGCCTGCTGCTCGTCGCGCTGCTCGCGTGCGGCGCCGCCTTCCTCGCGCTCGTCGGCACGGCCGGCGCGGTCGTGACCGAAGTCGAAGGGACGAAGTTCGGGTTCCAGCCGCGAACGGAAATCCTCTATCAGGGCAACGACGAAGTCACGCCGGCGGGCGAACTCACCAAACGCGCCACGATCAAATCGTTCGACAACCCGGGCGGCAACGTCGTGCTGCACGGCACGAACGTCTACGGCATCTACTGGGACCCAAATGCCGTCATGCACAGAGAATGGATGATCAAGACCGACACGTTCCTGCAGCGGCTCGGCCGCGGGAGCGGCGAACTCGGAACGATCCTCTCCGCGCTCGGGCAGTACCGCGACCGGACGAACACGGGCGCCCGGTACAGCACCGTCTTCGCGGGGACCTACACGGACACGGTCAAATACCCGACCACCGAAAACTGCACCGACCCGAACCCGCTCGCGGAAGGCGCCGAAGCCTGCCTCACCGACGCCCAGCTGCGGGAACAGCTCGAGGCGTTCATCGCCGCGCGCGGTCTGCCGAAAGGCATGAACACCGTCTACTACGTGATGACACCCCCCGGCGTGACGGTGTGCCTGGACAAGACGTCACAGTGGTGCTCGGACTTCAAGCTCTCGAAAGCAGAACTCGAAGAAGGCGTGCGCAGCAGCACGAGCTACCGGCAGAGCTTCTGCAGCTACCACGGCGCCGTCAACCCGGACAACGCGACCTCCGGCGACGCCAACACCCTGCTCTACGCCGCGATCCCATGGACGGCCGGGTACTCGGGTCATCTGTCGGGCTTCGTACCGCCGACTCCCGGCGCCGAACCGTACGCGTACCGCACCGCCTACGACTGCCAGGCGGGTGGCTGGCACCCGGAAAGCGTCACCCGGCTGACCGTGCGCGACGAACCCCGGCCACTGACGGAACTCGAAGTTGAAGTCCTGAAAGGAGAAAAGGGCACGCCCAAAGAACGCCGCGAAATTGAAGAACGGATCCGGCTCGAAGGCCCGCACGTTCAGGAGCCCAACCAGGAAGGCGCCGGCGAAAGCGGGCAGTACAACGCCGGCCTCAGCGACCTGATCGACAACCAGATCATGGTCGAGCAGGCGAACATGGTCACCGACCCGCTGCTCGGCTCCTGGCGTGACAGCGAAGGCTTCGAGGTGACCGACGAGTGCCGCGACGAGTTCGGCAACACCGTCGGCGAAGAAGTCACAGGCGTGGCCCCCGTCGACCCCAGCGGCACCGAAGCGGGCACCCTCGCCAACGAGACGATCGGCAGCGAACCGCCGCCGAACTGGGCGGACGGAGACCCGAGCGAAGGCGAAGAGCCCGGGCGCTACTACATCAACAACGTCTGGAGCGCCTCGACCAACCACTGCGTCGGTGGCGTCGGGCTGGACCCGCGCTTCACGCCGCCGAGCCCGGTCAAATCGAACGAAGTCGTCTCCTTCAACGGCATGGAGTCGACGGTCGGCCTGATCAAGGGCACCTCCTTCAGCGAAGCGGGCGTCGAGAGCGCCACCTACTCGACGTTCGCGTGGAACTTCGGCGACGGCTCGGCCGTGGTGACGGGCTTCGCGCCGGGCGCGCCGACGTGCGAAGCGCCGTGGCTCAGCCCCTGCGCCGCGAGCGTCCTTCACGCCTACACCTACGGCGGGGAATACGACGTCACGTTGACCGTCACGGACGTCGCCGGCAACGTCAGCTCCGTGACCCACGACGTGACCGTGAGCGGTCCTCCCGCGCCTACGCCGAGCACCGCTCCCGGCGGTGGTGCGCCGGGCGGCTCCCCCGCGGGCGGTCCCTCCGCGACCGCGGCGCCCGCCACCCCCCTCGCCAGCGCGTCGATCCTCTCGCGCTCGCTTCGCACCGTCGCCCGCAAGGGGCTGCTCGTGACCTACTCGGTCAACGAGCAGGTCGCCGGGCAGTTCGACGTCCTGATCGCGAGCTCCACGGCGAAGCGCCTGAAGATCAGCGGCACGCCGGCGACGGGGCTGCCCGCGGGCAGCGCCCCCGAGCTGGTGATCGCGAAAGCGGTGCTGGTCACGACCAAGGCGGGCAAGGCGAAGATGACGATCCGCGTCCCCAAGCGAGTCGCCGCGGCGTTCAAGCACGCGCGCCGCGCCGGCCTGATGCTGCGTCTTTCGGTGCACAACACCGCCGCGGTCGGTGTGACCGCGATCAGCTCCGCCACGCTGAGTCGCTGAGGACGCTCTAGGCCGGGGGGTCCTTTTCGCCCCGCCGCCGTCGCGCCTTCGCGCTGAAGACGAAGTGCCAGAGGCACGCCAGCAGCGCGTACCCGAAGATCATCGAGACGATCGAGATGATCGCGAGGCCGGCGTTGCCGGAGACGGCCGATTCGCCGTCGAGGGCGAGCAGCAGGCCCGCCGTCGCGTGGATCGCCGCAAGCATCCCGCTCCGGTCCCGCTAGAGCCCCGGGTAGTGGCGCACGACGTATCCGCTGTTGTCGGTCCCCCCGACCAGCCAGCGGGACGCGTAGACGCCGCTGCGACCGGCGGTGTCGTAGAGGATCCCGTCGACGTACATGTAGGTGTGGCCGGCGTTCGCGTAGACGGTGATGTACCTGCCCGGGCCCGGCGCGCCCCAGCTCTCCAGTTCCCCGGAGGTCTCCGGCCGGCTCAGCAGGCCGCCGGCGGCGAGCGCGTAGCTGACCGACCCGGAGCAGTCGTAGGCGTTGTCGACGAACGACGCGTGGCCTCCCCCGAAGACATACGGGAAGTCCGCGATCTCGTTGGCCCCCGCCACGACCTTCTGGATCACTTCGGGGACGTCGGCGGGGATCGGGAGCGTCCCGTTCCCTCCGATCGACATCCCGCCCGGGACCGGGGTCAGCTTCGCGTGGCTGGCCGCTTTGGCCGACTTTTCGACGGCTGCCATCTGCTGCAGCTCGGCCTTCACTTCGGCGTCGGACGGGGCGCCCGCGGCGACGACCGCTTCGCCCGCCTTCGCGGGAGACGCGGCGGCGGCGTGGTGGGTCGATGCGGGAGCCGGGAAGCTCCTCGCTTCCTGGGGGTCGGCGATCTCCTTCGGGGAGCCCGCGGCCTTGCCGGACGGCGTGCCCACGGCCGGGCCGGCGGGCAGACCCGCGGCGGCCCCGGCCCGCCCGGCCGCGGCCGGGCCGCCCGAGCCTCCCGAGCCGCACCCCGCCAGCGCCGCGCACGCCGCGAGACCGCAGCAGAACGCTCGGACCTCGGGGGAGACGCGCATCGAGATCAAGGCTAGCGGCCGCGGGCCGCGGCAGGGGCCGCTAACCTGCTTTCGATGCCCGAGGAAGCCAGCGCGGTGGAGTTGCGTCCCCACGCCCGACTGATCCACGGGATGCGCAGGCCGGCCAACTGGCTGCAGCTGGTCCGCTTCGGTCTCGTCGGCGGGCTCGGCTTCATCGTCAACCTCGCCGTCTACACCGTGTTCGTCCACCAGGTGGGGCTCGAGTATCGCGTCGCGTCCGTCGTCGCCTGGATCGTCGCCGTCGCGAACAACTTCTTCTGGAACCGCCACTGGACGTTCGACGCCCGCGGGGGCATCGCCCACCACCAGGCGATGCGCTTCCTGCTCGTGAGCGTCGTGACCGAGGTGATCAGCCTGCTGCTGCTCACCGTCCTGGTCGAGGCCGGCGGCCTCTCGAAGGTCCCGGCCCAGGCCGCCGCGGTGGCCGCCGCGACGCCCCTCAGCTTCCTCGGCAACAAGCTCTGGAGCTTCAAGGCCAGGGCCTGAGCGGTCGGTCCCGGGCGCTCTCCGAGCGCCTGGAGCCCCGGCGGTCCGAACCTATACTCTGACCTCGTCCCCTTCCGGAGGATCCTCGTGCAGGAGATGGTGATCTACGGCGTCAGCTTCGACATGGTTGGCAAGCAGCCGATCGTGCTCCTGAAGACTGTCGACGGCAACAAGTTCCTGCCGATCTGGATCGGCCATCCCGAGGCTGCGTCGATCCTGATGAAGCTGCAGGGCGCCGGAACCCCCCGGCCGATGACCCACGACCTGATGTGCGACATCCTCGGCGAGCTCGACGTCAAGTGCACCCAGGTGTCGGTCACCGAGCTGCGGGAGAACACGTTCTTCGCCTCGATCACCCTCAGCGTCGCGGGCCGCGAGCTCGAGATCGACTCCCGTCCCAGCGACGCGATCGCCCTGGCGGTCCGCTCCGGCGCCCCGATCTACGCCGCCGAGGAGGTCATCTCCGAGTCCGCGATCGAGTTCGAGCACGACGTCGAGGAGTCCGAGGACGTCGTCGAGAAGTTCAAGGAGTTCCTCGACCAGGTCTCACCAGAGGACTTCGCCGCAGGCGACTCCTAGGACGCCCGCTGGCCTGCGCAATGCGGCGTCCTCGGTCGCTCGCGTGCAGAGCAC
>Ga0134125_10003571_pt1 | contig 17967 bp, 14 predicted proteins | sample KB31751_FD_96464 | JGI IMG/M metagenome (GOLD analysis project Ga0134125, IMG submission 96464) | Terrestrial soil microbial communities with excess Nitrogen fertilizer from Kellogg Biological Station, Michigan, USA - KB3-175-1 | ecosystem: Environmental > Terrestrial > Soil > Unclassified ...
CGCTTGTGCGGACGCTGCTGATGGCCTGCCTCGGTCTGATGTTCGGCATGATCGGCATCGACAACATGACCGGCCATTTCCGCTACAGCTTCGACCTCGCCGAACTCGGCGACGGTATCGGCATCGTGCCGGTGGCGGTCGGCCTGTTCGGCCTTGGCGAGATCCTGTCGACACCAAGCCACAAGGTCGTCGGCGAAGTGATCGCACCGAAATTGCGCGAATTGCTGCCGAACCGGCAGGAATGGAAAGAAGCGACGATGCCGATCGGGCGTGGCTCGTTGCTCGGCTTCATCATCGGCATCATTCCGGGCTCGGCGCACATCATCTCAAGCTTCCTGTCCTACGCGCTGGAACGCCGCCTCTCCAAGCATCCCGAGGAATTCGGCAAGGGCGCGGTGGCCGGTGTCGCCGGACCTGAATCGGCGAACAATGCGGCCTCCACCGGCGCGTTTGTGCCGATGCTGGCGCTCGGCATTCCCACCGGACCGGTGCCCGCAGTCTTGATGGGCGCGCTGATGGTTCATGGCGTATCGCCCGGTCCGCAACTCGTTACCGAGCACCCGGATGTATTCTGGGGCTTCGTTGCCTCGATGTACGTCGGCAACCTGATGCTGCTGGCGCTCAATCTGCCGCTGGTAAGCCTGTTCGTGAGCGTATTGCGCATCCCCTATTCATATCTCTATCCGCTCATCATCATGTTCTGCATTGTCGGCGTCTACGAAGTGAGTCACTCGATCGTGGACGTCTGGATCATGCTGATCATGGGCATCATCGGCTACGCCCTGCGCAAGTTCAACTTCGACCCCGCGCCGCTGGTGCTCGGGCTGGTGATCGCACCGATTCTGGAACAGAGCCTGCGTCAGTCGCTGATCATGTCGAACGGCAATTATCTCATCTTCTTCAACCGGCCGATTTCGCTGTCGCTGGTTGTCGTCAGCGGCTGTCTGCTGGCGCTTTCCGCTTACACATTCATGCGCAATCAGGCGGATTGGCGGACCAAGCTCGCCGAAGCGGAAGCCGGCGAGGCGGAATAAAGGACGCTATATCCGCCCCGGCGCCGCGTCGCGCGCGTGCAACGCCATCGCGATCAGCGCCGATCCGCCGAACACCAGATTGATCCCGACGAGAAGGCCGATCGCCCAGGCAGCGGTGCTCGGCAGGCCGCCAAATATCATCGCGCTGAGAACCAGATCGACGATACCGCTCGCCAGCATCCAGCCCCAGCGGCCGGACAGTTCACGCTTGTGTTCGAGCGCGAACATGATCGAGGCCACGCCCTCGATAATGAAGAATGCGACCAGCACGATGGTAAGCGACAAGGCCGCACGCAACGGCGAAGCCAGTAGCAGGACGCCGACGACAATTCCGACGACCGCGGAAAGCAACGACCACCAGAAGCCCGGTGCCTTGCGCATCCAGAAGGTCGTGAGCAGGCCCATGACACCGCTGACAAGAAACAGCCAGCCGATGATGACGGTCGCCGCGATGGTCGCGAGCGGCGGCAAGGCGATCGCGGTCAATCCCAGGACGAAGAGGACGACGCCTTCGACGAGAAAAAGCACCCAATGCTCATGCAGCGCGCCGGCGACGGCCCGCTGGACGCTTGCGATGTCGGGTCGGTTGATGGACATGGCAATCTCCGCCTTTTGCTATGGCGGGATCATACGCCTCTGCCGAGTACTCCGATACGGCGCTTCAAGCACCCTTGAAAGCTCGCTCCGCGTGGCGGCGAAACCGTTTCCAGGGCATCTCGCCTAACGCATGCCAAGGACTGTCGGGAGCCACAGCGTCAGCTCCGGCCAATAAGTGACGAGGCCGAGGAATATCAGCATCGTCACCAGCCATGGCCAGACAGCCACAGCGAGATCCGTGATGCGCATGCCCGCTATCATCGATGCGACATACAAATTGAGGCCAACCGGCGGATGGCATAGGCCGACCTCCATATTGACGTCGATGACGATGCCGAAATGAACGAGGTCGATGCCCAGCTTCTTTGCAGCCGGGGCAAGAATTGGCGCCATGATCAGGATGATCGAGTTCGGCTCCATGAAGTTGCCGGCCATCAGCAGCAATACGTTGACGAGGAGAAGGAATCCGAACCAGCCGAGATGCTGCGCCAGAATCCAGTCAGCCAGCGCCGAGGGAATGTTTTCGTTCGTGAGCACGAACGAGAACAACACGGCGTTGGTAATGATGTAGAGCAGCATCGCGCTCGTGTTGGCGGCACGCAGCAGCACACGCGGCGTGTCTTTAATCTTGATCGCCTTGTAAACAAAGACGGAGATGAAGAACGAATAGACGGCAGCCATTGCGGCTGCTTCCGTCGCAGTAAACAAACCGCTGTAAATACCGCCGATGATGATGACGACGAGCATCAAGCCCCAAACGCTTTCCCGGAAAGCGTGCCAGCTGTCCATCCAGCTTGATTTCGGCATCCGCGGATAATTTCGCTTTTTTGCGAGATACCACGTCACCGTGCACAACATGACCGTCAGCAGCGAGCCGGGCAGCAAACCGGCGACAAACAGCGCGCCGATCGAGGTATTTGTCGAGACCGCATAGACGATCTTCGGAATCGACGGCAGCATCAGGATGCCGAGCGAGCCGGCGACCGTGATGATACCGGCACCAAATCGCATCGGGTAACCGTGCCTCACCATCTCCGGCAGAACGATTGCGCCGATCGCCGCGACGGTGGCGACGCTCGATCCACAGACCAGCGCGAACATCGCGCACGCAACGATTCCGGCAAGCCCAAGCCCGCCGTGCCAGTGCCCGATGAGGGATACTGCGAAATCGATCATTCTGCGCGCAACGCCACCATGAGTGAGGAAACTGCCGGCCAGGATGAAAAACGGAATCGCCATGATCTCGAAGCTTTCCAGGCCGGTGAAAAGCTTCATGGACACCGACTCGATCGGAACGTCGGTGAGGATGAACAGGAACGTCAGCACGGTAAGGCCGAGTGCGATCGAGATCGGCATGCCCGTGATCATGAACGCGACCAGCAAGGCGAAGATCGTGAGCGCGCGCACCGCCTGCGGAAGCACGATGATGCCGGTCTTGTGCGCGAGGCAGACACCCAAAATCAGGATGGGCAGCATGATCAACGTCAGCGCCAGCGGGGTCGACCGGCGGCTGGAGACGGTGCCGTGTGCATTGTCCGACAGATGCAGCGCATCCGACGCCTCGATGCCCTCGACACGGGCCTCATTGTGATGCGGCAGGTGGTCGGTCCAGTAGTACCACCACGCCACCTGCAGAAAGCGGAAGCACATGAGACCGGAGCCGAGGGGAATCGCTGAATAGATGGCCCACATCGGCCATTCGAGATCGTTCGACTGTTGGCCGGTCTTGAACATCTCGCCGACGAACGTGACGCCGAAGATCGCGATCGTCGCAGTGAACAATGCGCCACACCCGATGGCGAACAGGATTACCTGCTTGCGTGACTTCGGCGGCAGCATGTTGACCAGCACATCCACGCCGACGTGGATGCCGGTTCGCACGCCGTATGCGGCGCCGAACTTCGCCATCCAGATGAACATGTAGATGCACAGTTCCTGCGCCCAGGACAGGTCACGGTCGGCGAGCCACGAATAGATCGCATGCAGCACGCCCGGCACCACGGGTACGCCATGCGCGGCAGTCCACTTGGCGAGGTCGATGGAAGCGCCGGTGCTGTAGCGATGCAGCACGGCGATGAAAATCAACGCAGTCGCAGCCGCGATGAGAGTGGCAATCAGCCACTCCTCGAGATGATCGAGAGCGCGTCCCAGCACGTAACCCCCCTCACGCAGTTGCGGCCGGGAGCGTTACTCCCGACCGCTATTCTTATTTGTTATTTGCAGCGTAACTTGCCGTCAGTTCATCTTGATGTCGAGTGCCTTCGACAACATGTCGAGCACTTCGCCACCGACGCGGCCCCTCGCCCACTTGTAGGTCGGAGCCATCGCCGTCTTCCAGGCTTTGCGCTGGTCGTCCGTCAGATAGTGCAATGTGGTTCTGCCGGAAGCCTTGATGGTCGCGAGCGCGTCCTCGTTTTCCTTGACGGCGATCGAGTTGGTGTAGTCGGTCGCTTCGTCCATCGCCCTGTCGAGCTGCTTGCGAATATCGGGGGGAAGCCCGTTCCAGAATTTGGAGTTCACGATCACCGCATATTGCAGGTGAGCGTGATAGGAGACGGTGATGTGCTTCTGCACCTCGTGGAACTTCTGCGTCAGATAGTTCGATGGCGTATTCTCGCAGCCATCGACAACGCCGGTCTGCAGCGCCTGGTAGACTTCCGAGAAGGCCATGATCTGCGGCAGCGCGCCGAGGTCACGAAAATAGCGGTCGGCAACCTTCGAACCGGAAATGCGGAATTTGAGGCCCTGGAAGTCGGACGGGTTCAACAGAGGCCGATTGGCCGAAACCATGTGGAAGCCGTTGTCCCAGTATGCGAGGCCGGTGATGCCCTTCGACTCAAGCTTCTTGAACAGCCATTTTCCGACCGGACCTTTCATGGTCTTGGTGTAGGTCGCCTCGTCCTTGAACAGCCAAGGCAGATCAAGCGCCTCGAATTCCTTGGCGCCGAGCGGCGCGAATTTCGCGGTCGACGGCGCCAGCATCTGCACCGAACCGAGCTGCAAGGCTTCGATCTCTTCCTTGTCCTTGTACAAGGAAGAGTTCGGGTAGACTTCGACCTTCACTCTGCCGTTGGTGTATTTCTCGGCGAGTTCCTTGAACTTGAGCGCACCCTTGCCCTTCGGCGTATCGTTGGCGACGACGTGGCTGAACTTGATGACGATCGGCTGTTGAGCGCTGGCCGGAAAGGCAAGCGCTGCCAAAGCGGCAGCAGTCGCGCCGAGCAGCACGAAAACCTTCTTCATATGATAACCCCTGACGTTTCCTGATTGGGCCGACACCGTCGGCCGGCATTAGATTTACTTTTCTTGGGGCAATAGCCCCCCACGCGAGACTATTCGATCAGTTGTGCGTGGGCCAGTCAGAATAAAGACTGCATAAATCGCGCGCCGCGGCCTTCGCGGCACCAAATTTTATCTTTGAAAGCCAATGACTTATGTTGAGCCCCCGTCAGGCCCAAAGCCGTTCCTTCTGCAGGTCCTTGTAGAGACCTGCGACAAATTCGCCGTAGCCGTTGAACAGCAGTGTCGGACGGCGCTCGCCGGTGCCGATCAACTCCTCGTTTGCCTGGCTCCAGCGCGGGTGCGGCACCGCCGGATTAACGTTCGCCCAGAAGCCATACTCGCTCGCCTGCAATGCCTCCCACATGCCTTTCGGGCGCTTGTCGGTGAAGGTGAAGCGCACGATCGACTTGATCGACTTGAAGCCGTATTTCCACGGCACCACCAGCCGCAGCGGCGCGCCCTGCTGCTTCGGCATCGGATGTCCGTAAGCGCCGGTCGCGATGAAGGCGAGTTCGTTATTGGCCTCCGCCATCGTGAGGCCCTCGATGTAGGGCCACGGATACCAGGGCTGCCGCTGGCCGGGGGCGACCGACGTGTCCATGAAAGTTTCCATGCGCAGGTATTTCGCCGAGCCGAGCGGGCGCGCAAAGTCGACCAATCCGGCGAGCGAAAATCCGGTCCACGCGATCGCCATGCTCCAGGCTTCGACGCAGCGATGGCGGTACGTGCGCTCCTCAAGCGTCATTTTACGGATCAGATCGTCGATACCCACTTCCTGTGGCTTCTCGACCATGCCGTCGATCTTGATCGTCCACGGCCGGATTTTGAGCGCCTGCGCCTGTTCGGCGACGTCCTTCGATGAATTGAATTCGTAGAAATTATTGTAGTGTGCGTTGATCTTCTCGTCGGTGATCGGCCGGTCGAGCACGTACTTCTCGTTGCGCTTGGCCGGATAAAGATCGCCGGTCGGGTCCGGCAGCTTGCCGACATCGGACACGCGTTGCGCCCGCGCGGCGCCGGGCGCCAGCACCATCGCGCTTGCGCCGCCAACCAGAAAATTGCGGCGGTTGAGGAAAAAACGTTCGGGTGTGGCCAGGCGTTCGGGAATTTCCCAGCCACGGCGGCGAATGACGTACATGAGCGAGACCTCTTGGAAACGGCGAGGCAAGAGGTACGGCCCAGTCGTCTTGCTGGCAAATCACGGATGCGGGAACGGCGTTACTCCGCCGCCCTTCGCGCTGCGACGATCTGGTCCGCCGTGCGGCCAGTCAGTTCGGCCATGTGGTCGAACTTGAACGTAAAGCTGCCGACCCCGGCAGTCGCCGAGCGCACCTCGGTGATGAGGTCGCCGATTTCCGCTTCCGCCATTTGCGCGCGTACGACGTCCCAGCCTTCCCAGTCTTCGCGCGTGTCGAAGCCGAGAATGTGAGCGCGGCGGCCGGACAAGATCGCGTTCATCTTCGCCGTTGCCTCCGACGGACAGACGATCTCGACCAGATGGATCGGCTCGAGCAGCACCGGGCTGCATTGCGGCAGGCCTTCGACGATGGCGATGCGGCCCGCCGTCTGGAACGCCATGTCGGAGGAGTCGACCGTGTGATAGGAGCCGTCCACCAGCGCGACCGCCACGTCCACCACCGGGAAGCCAAGCGGCCCGTGCTTGAGGCCATTGATGACGCCCTCTTCCACCGACGGAATGTAATTGCGCGGCACAACACCTCCGGTGATCTGTTCGTCGAACTTGAATCCGGCGCTGCGCGGAAGCGGCTTGATGTCGAGCACGACGTCGCCGAACTGGCCATGGCCACCCGATTGCTTCTTGTGCCGCCCACGAATCCGGATCGGCTTTCGAATGGTTTCGCGGTAACCGACCGTCGGCGGCTGCGCATTCACCGGCACACCGTAGCGGTCGCCCAACCGCTCGCCGGCAACGCGCAAATGCATTTCGCCCTGCCCCCAGGTAACGACCTCATGGTTTTCGGCATTGTGAATGACGGTGAGCGAGGGATCTTCTTCGGTCAGCTTTGTAAAAGCCTGTCCGAGCTTGACGTCGTCCTTGCGTTCGCGCGCCTGCACCGCGACCGCGAGCACAGGCGGGTAAGGTTTGATGTCGACCAGCGCCGGATGCGCCTGCTTGCCGGTCGACAGCGTATCGCCGGTCCGCACGTGGTCGAGTTTGCCGAGCGCGACGGTCTCGCCGGCGACCGCCGGCCCGCGTTTTTCAGTGTGCTGGCCGATCAATTTGAACACGCCGGCGGCACGACCTGCCTCGCGTTCGGGCGTGTTGAACGTCGTGCCATCGGCCACCTGGCCGGCAAGGATGCGCGAAACCGACATCTTGCCGCCGTGCGCGGTGTGGAAGGTCTTGAGGACCACAGCCACCGCCTCGTTGCCGGCCTTGACGCCCATGCGCGCCGCCGTTTCCGCGACGCCGGCCGATTCATGCCGCAACGCCTTGAGGAGACGCAGCACGCCGTTGGTGCGCGTCGCGACACCCATCAACACCGGGCAGACGCTGCGATCGCGCAAATCCTTGGCGAGATCGTCGAAGACCTTGTCGCGCGGCGGCTCGATGTCCTCGAGCAACTGCTCCATCAACCTGTCGTCGTGATCGGCGAGCTTCTCCAGCATGGTGAAGCGCGCGTCCTTCTTGCGATCGAGGTCTTCGCCCTGGAGCTCGATGATCTCCGAAGCCGTGTATTCCTTGTAAACATAGGCGCGCTCGAGCGCGAGATCGACGAAGCCCGAGATGATGTCGCCGTGCCAGATCGGAATCTGCCGCAACAGCAGCGGAACACGCGAGGCCGGCTGCAACAGCGAGAGCGCCTCGCTCAATCGCTTGTCGGCCTTGTCGATCTTGTTGAGGAATAAAAAGCGCGGAATGCCGAGATCTTCAAGCTCGCGCAAGATGAGTTGAAGCTGCGGAATCTTTTTCTCGTCGGCCTCGCACACCACGACGGCGGCGTCGATCGCCGGCAACACGGCGCGCATATCGTGGATAAATTCAACCGAACCGGGGCAGTCGATGAATGTGTAATTGTCGCCCATGAAACTAGTCGTGGCGACCGATACCTCGACGCTCATTTTATGCTGGCGCGCTTCCTTGCTGGAATCGCCAACCGTCGTACCCGCTTCAACCGTGCCTTGGCGCTGGATCGCGCCGGTGCGGGCGAGTATCGCCTCCAGCAATGTCGTCTTGCCGCTCTGAAACGGGCCCACCAGCGCGACGCAGCGTGGACCCTTCGTACTGGCAGCGTTGGGACCTGTGCCGTTCTGTCCCATATTTTATCTCCCTTGCCGGCCCGGGAGTTGGACCTTTATCCCGGCCCTTCGAAAGGTATCGTCTCAGGCCCGGCCATGGCTGGCAAGGGCGGATTCCAACGACGTGCGGTCAATGCCCGTCGGCAAAGCTCAGATCGACGATCTTGTGCGGATCCACGCTGCTTTCGACGAGCTTCTGCGACTTGAACCAGGAAATCTGACGCGCGATGTCGGCGGCATCCAGCCGCACTTGCGGATCGATATAAAGAGCGCCGAGTTCCACCGCTGCAATTGAACCCTGCAGCGGTTGCCCCGGATAAATGTAACGCGCAATGGTCGCGGCCACCGCGCGCGATTTTTTGTCGGAGATCGGCTTGCGAAAGCGATCGTAGCGCGCGAGCCCGGCGGCGTAATCGGCGGCACCGCGCCGATAGGCACGCACCAATTTGGCTACCGCTGCGCGGCGCGCAGTAATGACTTTGGTGGCGACGAACAGCGCGCCCAATTGTTCCTCGCCGAAATCCGAACACCACGACATCACCCGGCCGAGACCCGACAGAATCAGATTGCGGGCGTATTGCGGCGGCAGAATCGCGGCATCGATTTGCCCGTCGGCAATGGCCTGCGCGACGGCTTCGTACGTCAACATCGGCCGTAACTTGATCGTCGCGAAGTCGATGTCTTTTGCTTTCGCAATTTCGGCAGCCTGGTAGTGGAATATCGAGCCGAGCGAGGTGATGCCGATCGAACGGTCACGCAAGTTCTCCGGCTTGCGCACGCCTGCACTAAAGGCGCCAAGCGAAACGACCAGATCGTTGCCCTCGACATCGCGCTTCTCGCGCGCCTGCGCAGCAATCGCCTTGATGACGCCGGTACCGGCGAGGTTGAACGCCTCGGCGCTGAAATCCATCAACCCGAAATCGAGCGCTCCGCCAGCCAGAGCTTCGGCCACCGCCGTCGATGTCGAATAGGCCTTCATCTCGACGTCGAGGCCTTCGGCGGTGAAGTAACCGGCGGCGTCGGCGAGAAACAGGGGACCGTTGTTCGGTTGCCGGACGGTGCCGACGGTTACCCGATCCTGAGCGGCGGCAGGCGCCGTCAGGGCAGCGATGAGCGCAAGCGATGCGAGCATGCGCAAGATCATGCGCCGTACCTTAGCGAAGGTGCGGGCGATTCGCTCTGTTCCGGTGCAGCAAGCGGGCTACGTCAAGTTCCCGCAGAAGCGCTGAATACGGCGGCAGGCCTCTTCCAGGTCCTCGGCCTTGGTCGCATACGAAATGCGAAACGCCGGTCCGAGCCCAAATGCGGTGCCTTGCACAACCGCCACGCCTTCAGTCTCGAGCAGTTCGGTGACGAAGTCTTCGTCGGATTGAAGCGTTTTTCCGGTCGGGGCCTTCCTGCCGATGGTGCCGGCGCAGGACGGATAGACGTAGAACGCGCCCTCCGGTTTCGGGCACTTGATGCCGTTTGCCTGGTTGAGCATCGACACCACCAAGTCGCGCCGTTCCTTGAAGATCTTGTTATGCTTCGCGATGAAATCCTGCGGGCCGTTGAGCGCTTCCACCGCCGCCCACTGCGCCACAGCCGTCGGATTCGACGTCGATTGCGACTGGATCATCGCCATCGCCTTGATCAACGGCTCGGGACCGCCGGCATAGCCAATGCGCCAGCCGGTCATGCAATAAGCCTTCGAGCAACCGTTGATCGTGAGCGTGCGCGGATAGAGCGAAGGCTCGATCTGCGCCGGCGTCGTGAACACGAAGTCGTCGTAAACAAGATGCTCGTACATGTCGTCGGTCATGACATGCACGTCCGGGTGCTTCACCAGCACATCGGTCAGCGCCTTGAGTTCGGCACGCGTGTAGGCGGCTCCGCTCGGGTTGGACGGCGAGTTGAGCAGCACCCACTTTGTCTTCGGCGTGATCGCGCGCTCAAGCTGCTGCGCGGTCACCTTGAAGTTGCTCTCCATGCTGGTCTCAATCGCGACCGGCTCACCGCCCGCCAGCAACACCATGTCCGGATAGCTCACCCAATACGGCGCCGGGATAATCACCTCGTCGCCGGGATTCAGCGTCGCAACGAATGCGTTGTAGAGCACCTGTTTGCCGCCGGTGCCGACCGAGATCTGCGATGGCTTGTACTCGAGGCCATTCTCGCGCTTGAACTTCTTGACGACGGCGTCCTTGAGTTCGGCGATGCCGTCCACGTTGGTGTACTTCGAGGCCTTGCCACCCTCGATCGCCCTGATCGCCGCCTGCTTGATGTTGTCGGGCGTATCGAAATCCGGCTCGCCGGCGCCGAGGCCGATGACGTTGCGGCCCGCCGCCTTGAGCGCGCGCGCCTTGTCCGTCACGGCGATGGTCGCCGAGGGTTTCACGCGCTTGAGCTGGTCGGCAAGGAAGGCCATGGAAGGCTCCGAATCTGTGATCCGCACTGCTAATTCTGATGTCGTAATGGCCCAAAACGGCAACAGCAAGACGCAAAGAATGATGCATCTATCAACGCTGTTGATGGCGGCTTCGCCCTGTCTGCCCGAGGCAACCCTCCCTTAATCCACCCCTGTTAGATCAGCCTCTTAATGGAGGGTGGATTGGGCGCTCTTATCGAAGCATTGCGCGGCGGCTGGCTAACCCGCGATCGGGCGAAGCCGCAGGACGGCGGGGCGGGCGCGGAAGCGCGCAGTCTCGACCGGACGATCTGGTCGTTGATCGCGGCGACAGCGGCCATCGCCATTCTCGGCGCGCTCCTCGGCGGCTTCTCCATCGTCTGGAAATCGTTCGCTGCGGCGGCCGCGACCGGCACAGCGCTGATCTGGTTCGCCCGCTTCTATCGCCGGCGCGGCGACGCCCGGCTGGCGTGTGCGCTCGAAGGCACGGCGCAGATCATGGCATTCGCAGCCGCCGGCGCGCCGCTCTCTTATCTCGCCGCCAGCGTGAACCTGCCGCTGCATGACAATTTACTCGATGCACTCGACAAGGCACTCGGCTTTGACTGGCTGGCGTTGCTCGGCTTCATAAACGCGCATCCGGCGCTGCAGCCTCTCGCCACCGGCGTCTATCTCTCCTTCGCCCCGCAACTGGCCATCACTGTACTGGTGCTCGGTTTTTCGGGCCAGGCCGATCGGCTGCGTACATTCGTGCTTGCCTTCATGCTTGCCGCACTGCTGACGATTGCGATCTCGGCGCTCCTCCCGGCCGAAGGCGTATGGAGTCACTATGGACTCACCGCCGGCGCCAACACGATTTTGCCGACCTCGCACACCAGTTGGCCGGTGTTTCATGGGCTGCGCGATGGCTCGTACAGATTGATCGTAGCTGCGGGCGCCGAAGGCATCATCACCTTTCCCAGCTTGCATGCCGCGCTCGGCGTGCTCTTCGCGGTGACGCTGTGGCCGGTACCCGTGCTGCGCTGGTTTGCGCTCGCGCTCAATGCGGCGATGCTCGCCGCCACGCCGATCGACGGCTCGCACTATCTGGTGGATATGCTGGCCGGCGCCGCCGTCGCCCTCGCCTGCTGGCTCGTGGCACGCAAAATCGCGGACCTGCCGCAGGCTTAAAGCGCGGTGGCCTTTTCGCCCATGCGCCGCTAAAATTGCTTTCCGAGAGTCCGCACGATCGGCCGCGGCCAAGGGAGCGCGTCATGAAGCTCAACCCCGAGCAGCTCAAAGCCTTCGACGAGCAAGGTTATGTTTTCTTCCCGAATTGTTTTTCGGAAGACGAGATCGCCCTTCTGCGCATCGAGGCCGACAATATCCTCAAGCTCGACCGCCGCGAAATCTGGCGCGAGAAATCCGGCGCGCCGCGCACCGCTTTCGCCGCGCACAAATTCAATCCGGTGTTCGAACTGCTGGCGCGCCACCCGCGCCTGGTCGAGCCGCTGATGCAATTGTTCGGCGAAGGCGTTTACGTCCACCAATTCAAGCTCAACGCCAAAGCCGCCTTCGAAGGCGACGTCTGGCAGTGGCATCAGGATTACGGCACATGGGCGCGCGACGACGGCATGCCGGAAGCGCGCGCGATGAACATCGCCGTCTTTCTCGATGACGTGCTGCCGATCAATGGCGCGCTGATGATCATCCCGAAGAGCCACAAGCAAGGCGTGCTTGAAGCGGGGCATGACAGGAGCACGACGTCCTATCCGCTATGGACGCTCGATAAGGAAACGGTGACACGGCTTGCCACGGACGCTGCCGACCACGACGGTGTCGGCATCGTCGCCCCAACCGGAAAGGCCGGCTCGGTGCTGATGTTCCACGGCATTCTGGTGCACGCCTCGCCGCCGAATATCACGCCCTACCCGCGCAAGATCGTTTACCTGACGCTGTGCGCCGTATCCAACCACATCACCAAATTTACGCGTGAGGAGTGGATCGCCCACCGCGACTTCACGCCAATTCAGCCTGCGGATGACGATTCGCTGCTCGAATATGCACGTGCGCACCGTGTAGCCGCGGAATAAATTTTTCCGTTCCCGCATTGCAACAAAACTGTCGTAACGCAATCACACGACGCGCGACATGATTCACGCGCAGGTGATACAGTTTGCTTAATCGGCCATGTAATTGCCGGAGTTTGCGGCTTACTGCCGATGAAATTGACTGCAGGGCAATTACGGCATGTACACGCTCTATTCGATGCAACGCTCCGGCAACAGTTACAAAGTCCGTCTGGCTCTGGCGCGGCTGGGCATTCCACATCGGCTGGTCGAGATTGACATTCTTCAGGGCGAAAGCCGTACACCGGAATTTCTCGCGAAGAACCCGAACGGGCAAATTCCCCTGCTGGAAGTCGCACCCGGCCGCTACATCGCGGAATCGAATGCCATTCTCTGGTACGTCGCGGGCGGCACGACATTGGCGCCGGAGGGCCGCATCGAAAAGGCCGAAGCGTTGCAATGGATGTTCTTCGAACAGCACAGCCTGGAGCCCAATATCGGCGCGGCATTTTTCTGGTTGGCGTTGATCAAGGGCGGACGTGAATTGCAACAGCACGCGCTGGAGGACTGGACCGAAAACGGCTATCGCGCGCTCGCCGTGATGGAAATGCACCTTGCCGGCCATCGCTATTTCGTGGACGACCGCTACACCATCGCAGACATTGCGCTCTATGCCTACACGCACGTCGCACACGAATGCGATCTGGATCTCTCGCGCTTTCCGGCAACGCGCGCCTGGCTTGATCGCATCGCTGCCGAGCCGGGTCACGTGCCGATGGACTGGCATCCGGAAGCGCTGGCAGTCGCGGAGTAGCAGGCCACCGGCGGCCTAATGCATTGACGTCAACCGACGCCAGAACCGAAGCGGCGCTTCAAAGGTATGCTGGCCGGGATGCTCGTCCTCGATATGAGGAACGATTGACGGCATAGCGCCCATGGAAAAATCGCCGAAGCCGAACAGGTCGATGTACCGATTCAGCGGCATGTACCCGACTTCAACCAGAGCGCGGGCAGTGGTGCGATCGAGATCGGTCATGATTTTTCCGTCAGTGGCGTTCCAGTTTCAAAATGGAAAGCCCCGGAAGCCGGTCGTGGTTCCTTCGGATTTACCGACTATTAACCGTAATCACGAAAACGCCACGGTTCGTCTACAGCTTTGCCTGACTCCAGCCGAACCCGCGCCCGGTTCAGTCGCCATCTTCGCGATATGAAGACAGGGTTCGCTTTGAGTCCGCCATGAAAAACGACGTTCCTCAGGCTGGATTCGCGCCTCTGACCGATCGTCCACTCGGCAGGGAGCGGCGCGCCGTTGCGGTTGCCGAGCTGATCACCACCGCGGCGCTCGCCGTTTGCACGCTTCTCGTTGCCATCGTGATGTCGATAAGTGTCGCCCGTGCCAATCCGGCTGGCACCGTCATCAATAACGAAGGCGGCCTGTTCGCGGTCGCTCTGTTGCTCGGCCTGATCTTTATCGGCATGGGCAGCCTGACCGCGATCCTGCCGCGCCGCCGCGCGCGTACGCCTCGCCGGTAGGCGTTGCCATTGTTGGCGGCCGCCCCAATGAGACGGTCGCCCTCATTTCCTCAGTGCGCGGTGATGCCGGCCTCTTTGATGATCGGCCACCACTTGTCGATTTCCGCTTGCTGGAATTTCCTCAGTGCCTCCGGCGTTTCCTGATCGGCGGGAAACTCATCATTCGCCAACGCGATCAGCTTCTGGTGGATGACCGGATCCTTCAAGGTCGCGACCAGCGCCGCGTTAAGCTTGGCGATGATCGGCTTCGGTGTGCCTTTCGGCGCCCAGAACGCATGCCAGAATGAAAAATAGAATCCCGGCAGGCCCGCTTCGTCGGTCGTCGGAATGTCCGGCAAAACGGCGAGCCGTTTCTTGCCGGTGACGGCGAACGCCTTGATCGTGTGGGCCGCGAGTTGCCCCATCGATACCGCTGGCGTGTTGAGCATCACGTCGATCTGGCCCGCCATCAGCGCCTGTGTCGATTCACCCGCGCCACGATAAGGCACCATCTGAATCGGGGTCCCGATCGCCTTTTGCAGCAGGATGCCGCTGACATGGCTGGGCGAGCCGACGCCCGAATTCCCTTCGGTTGCCTTGTTCGGGTTCGCCTTGATCCACGCAATCAATTCTTTCAGGTTATTTGCCGGCATATTACCGCGCGACACGACGAGGAACGGCTGCGTCGCGATCAACCCAATGGGCTCAAGATCTTTCATCAGATCGAAATTGAGCTTGTAGATCGCGCCGCTCGCTACGTTCGTGCCCCACTGCCCGATCAGGATCGTGTAGCCGTCGGGCGGCGCATGCACGACGCGGCTGACCCCGATGGTACCGCCTGCGCCGGACGTATTCTCCACGACGACGGTCTGGTTGAGCGCCTTGCGCAGGCCCTCGGCCATCAGCCGGGCGACCACATCGGTCGACCCGCCGACCCCGAGCGGCACGACCATGACGATCGGCCGCGACGGATAATCTTCAGCCACCGCCCCGCCGGTGAAACCTGCGATGCACGCGAGCGCCAAAAGCAATTTTTTCATGGAAACCTCCCGAATCGTTAAGACCATTGCACGGCGCGCTGCCGGGGGAAAAGCGCTAAGATAGCGGGCTTGGGGACGCCAGATTTGGAGAACGCATGACAGTTCGCCCCGCCGCATGGACGTTCATGCTGGTGCTGATGCTCCCATCGGCCGGCCTCGCCCAGACGTTCAAATCCTCCGCCGGGAATATCGAGGTCGAAACCGTCGCCCGCGGGCTGGTATATCCGTGGTCACTCGCATTTCTGCCCGACGGCCGCATGCTGGTCACCGAACGCCCCGGCCGCATGCGCATTGTCACGCGCGACGGCAAGCTGTCGCCGCCAGTCGTCGGCGTGCCCAAGGCTTTCGTGCATGGCCAGGCGGGGCTGCTCGATGTCGCGCTCGACCGCAACTACGCAAAAAATTCAATGATTTACTTTTGCTACAACGCGGACAGCGGCGGCAATGTCGCCCTTGCGCGCGCGCATCTCGTCGCAAACGAGAAACCGCACCTCGACGATCAGAAGATCATTTTCCGCCAGCAAGGCCGGCCCTCAAGCGGCAACAACGTCGCCTGCCGCATCGCACAAGCACCGGACGGCAATCTGTTCGTATCGCTCGGCGATCATTTCTCAGCGGGCGAGCAGGCGCAGACGCTCGACAACACGATCGGCAAGATCGTGCGCGTCAGGCCGGACGGCACCGTGCCGCCCGGTAATCCTTTCTCCGACAAGGCGGGCGCGAAACCCGAAATCTGGTCGTATGGCCATCGCAACGCGGAAGGACTCGCGTTCAATCCGGCCGACGGCAAATTATGGGAGCAGGAACACGGCCCCATGGGTGGCGACGAAATCAACATCGTCGAGAAAGGAAAGAACTACGGCTGGCCATTGGTGAGTTACGGCGTGAATTATGACGGCACGCCTGTCGGCAAGGGCAAGACACACGAGGCCGGCACCGAACAGCCGGTATGGCACTGGACGCCGTCGATCGCGCCCTCCGGCATGGCATTCTATGACGGCAAGCTGTTTCCGGCATGGCGCGGCTCATTGTTCAATGGCGCGCTGAAATTCCAGTTGCTGTCGCGTCTGACGCTCGACGGCGACAAGGTGGTGAAAGAAGAACGCCTGCTCGAAAATTTGCAGGAGCGCATCCGCGACGTGCGCGAGGGACCGGACGGTGCGCTTTACCTGCTCACCGACAACAGCGCGGGCCGCATTCTGCGCGTCGTGCCGGCGCGATAAACGCGCGGCAAATTGTAGCGGCTGCTCTGCATAAAAACGCGTGCGGAATTTTTCCGACGACGAAAACAAAACTTCGCACGCACGATCATCACGTTGCGGCGCGATTTTGGATTAGAACAATTTCACTTTGAGTTCTTTATAAACTACTGATTTCATTACATTTATTGCACTCGTTCGCCCCTGCTGCTTTTGTGCGGCCAACAAACAAAACGGGGGCGTCACAGTGAAATCGGCATTCGCATCATCAGCTTTGAAGGACTCAACGCGCGCGGCCCGGTTGTTGCACGCCGGCAGGATGCTTCCGCTCGCGGCTTTATTTGTTGCACCGCCGCTGACTGCGTACGCGCAATCGACCGACATCACGCTGCCGACAATCCAGATCGAGGGCACCAAGCAGACCGATGCCGTGACCGGTTATGTCGCCGACCAGAACGTCACGGCCACCAAGACGGAAACGCCGTGGATCGAAACGCCGCAATCGGTCAGCACCGTCGGAGCCGAACAAATCCGCGACCAGAATATCCAGCAGTTCGATGCGGTCGTGCGCTATTCGCCCGGCGTCAAGGGAGAGACATTCGGCGCAGATCCGCGCAACGACTGGTTTCTCATTCGCGGGTTCCCGTCGCAGAACGAAGCGACCTTTCTCGACGGGCTGCAATTATTCTACACCTCGTTTGCAAGCTGGAAGTTGCCGCCGCTCGCTCTCGAGCGCATCGACATTCTGCGTGGCCCCTCGTCCGTCCTGTACGGCGGCGGCAGTCCGGGTGGCGTCATAAACGCGGAAAGCAAGAAGCCTCCGGCCGAACCGATCCATTATCTCGAAACCGGCATCAATAATTACGGCAACCGCTACGTCGCGTTCGATGTCGCCGGCTCGCTCGCCGTCAGCGGCGATCACGGACAATTCTATTATCGCCTGACCGGCATGGCGAAAGCCGGCGACACGCAAGTCGATTTCAGCAAGGACGATTTGTACTTCGTCAATCCGGCGCTCACCTGGAAGCCGAATCTCGACACGACGTTCACCGTTCTGGCGTCAGTGCTGCATTCGAACGCCAACAGCCTCAACTTCCTGCCTTATGTCGGCACTGTCACACCCGCTCCGTTCGGCCGCATCTCGACAAGCCTGTTCACCGGCGAACCGAGCATGGATACGTTCCGCCGCGACCAGCAGATGATCGGCTATCAGTTCGCGCATGCGTTCGATAACGGCGTCACATTCCGCCAGAATGCGCGTTACTCCCACGTCGAAACGCTGTTTCAGAGTCTTTTCGGCATCGGCTATGCGACGACGCCTGCGGTGGGGGATCTCGCGCGCTTCAACTTCGTGACCAACCCGAACGCCAACCAGTTCGATCTCGACAATCAGCTCGAATGGAAATTCGCCATTGGGGCGCTGCATCACACCGCCCTGGTTGGGATCGACGTCAAGCACTACACGATCGAGGATATTCAGGCCTTTGCGCTCGGCGCGCCGATCAACCTGATTAATCCGGTCTATACCCCGACCGCGCCGACATCCGTCGCGCCCGGCACGAATGCTTTCCTGACGCAACGGGATGCCGGCTTCTATCTTCAAGACCA
>Ga0134125_10003573_pt1 | contig 17963 bp, 12 predicted proteins | sample KB31751_FD_96464 | JGI IMG/M metagenome (GOLD analysis project Ga0134125, IMG submission 96464) | Terrestrial soil microbial communities with excess Nitrogen fertilizer from Kellogg Biological Station, Michigan, USA - KB3-175-1 | ecosystem: Environmental > Terrestrial > Soil > Unclassified ...
GCGGTAGCGGTAATCGTCGTCGTCGAGTGAACCGCTCGGGATGAAGCCCTCGATGAAGAGGCCGTCGAGCTCGACGTAGAAGCCCTGGCGGGTGACGTGCAGAATCAGCGCGTCGAACTCCTCGCCCAGGCGCTGCTCCATGAAGCGCACCTTCTTCCACTCCATGAGCTCGCGCTCGGCGTCGGCGGCGGCGCGCTCACGCTCGCTCGAAGTACGGCAGATGGGCTCGAGCGTTTCGATATCGGCGAGTTCGGCGGGCGCGGCTTGGTGGGCGAGCAGCGCCTTGAGGATGCGGTGGAGCATCAAGTCGGGGTAGCGGCGGATGGGCGAGGTGAAGTGGGTGTAGCAGGCGGTGGCGAGGGCGAAGTGGCCGACGTTGCGGGCGGAGTAGCGCGCCTGCTTGAGCGAGCGCAGCATGAGGAAGCTGAGCATGCGCTCTTCCGGGGTGCCGGCGATCTTGGCGGCCAGGCGCTGGTAGTTCTTGGGACTGATCTTGAACTTGGCGGATTGGGGGACCTCGACCACGCGTCCGCGCACGCGCATTTTCTGGATGGGCAGGGGGCCGACGCCGAGCGAGTATCCGAAGGTGGCGGCGATCTCCTCGAACTCGGCGACCTTCTTGAGGTCGGGCTGTTCGTGGATGCGGTAGGGCGAGGGCACGGCGGCGGCTTCGAGGTGGCGGGCGACGGTCTCGGCCGCGGCCAGCATGAACTCCTCGATCAGGCGGTGGGCGACGTTGCGCTCGGATTTGACGATGGCGCGCATCAGGCCGAACTCGTCAAAGGCGATCTCGGGTTCGGGGAGATCGAAGTCAATCGAGCCGCGTTTTTGGCGTTTGGCGTAGAGGATGGCTTGGAGCTCGGCCATCAACTCGAACTGGGGGTCGCCGGGGATGGCGGCGTTGACCTGGGTGTAGGTCATGCGGGCGGCGGAGCGGATGACGCCGGGTGTGATCTCGTAGGAGGCGATCTCGCCGTGCGGGTCAATGTCCATGACGCAGGACACGACCAGCCGGTCTTGGTTCGGGCGCAGGCTGCAGAGATCGGTGGAGAGCTCGGCGGGGAGCATGGGCACGGCGCGGTCGGGGAAGTAGACCGAGGTGCCGCGCAGACGGGCTTCGCGGTCGATGGGCGAACCGGGCGGGACGTAATGATCCACGTCGGCGATGTGGACCTGGAGCTGGTAATGTCCTCCGGGTTTGCGGTCAACCAGGACGGCGTCGTCGAAGTCGCGGGCGCTCTCGCCGTCAATGGTGACGATGGGCAGGTGGCGGAAGTCGCGGCGGCGGGCGAGCTCGGCGGCGGGGATCGCCGAGGTGTAAGCGGCGGCTTGGGCGAGGACCTCGGGCGGAAAGCGGTGGGGAAGGTGATGCTTGCGGATGATGATCTCGACGTCGACGCCGAAATCGTCGCGGCGGCCGAGGACTTCGAGGATGCGTCCGCGGGCGGGAGCGCCGGCGGACGGGAAGGAGGTGAGCTCGACATCCACCGCCAGGCCTTCGAGATCGGTTGATTGGCGCGGCTCCGCCGCGCGTCCCGCATCTGCTCGCGCCGGCACGGGGACCCCTTGAGGCCCCATGCCGGCGCTGCGCCTCGTGGAGACGTCGACCGCGGACGAACCCAGCACGCGGTGCGGGCTGGCCTTGGCGTCAGGCGCTTCCGCGCCGGCGGGGATCAGGATGGGCTCGCGGATGCGGTCGTCAATTGGCTGGACGAAGTTGCCGCGGGCGCCGCGGTGAAAGATGCCCACCACGGTGGACTGGGAGCGGCGGAGGATGGCGACCACGGCGCCTTCGGCGCGCTGGCTGCCATCGGGCGCGGTGCGTTGCCGCACCAGACGCACCGCCACAATATCGCCGTGCATGGCGCCGCCGGTGGCCGGGGGCGCGATGAAGACGTCGCTGTGCAGGCCGGCGATGGGGGCGTCGGGAGCCACGAAGGCGAAGCCGTCGCGGTGCAGGCTGATGCGTCCGGTGAGGTCGCCGCGGGGCGGCGGGACCGGGGTCGCGGACTTGGCCGGGGTCTGGGCGGTGGGGAGGGGCGCCGGGATCTCGTAGAGGTGGCGGCGCTCGATGAGCTGGCGCGAGGCGACCAGCTCGTGCAGCAGGGTGCGCAGCGCCTGGCGTTCTCCGCCGCGGACGTTGAGCTCGCGCAGCAGTTGCTTGAGGGTGGCGCGCCGGTGCGGGCAGCCGGCAATCAAGTGCAGCACCCGGTCGGCGCGGGTGCCCGAGCCATTCTTCGGTGCATGAGGCGGGGGCGGCGGGGCGGCGGGGCGCGGGGAGCGTTGGGGTCCGGCGCGCCGGCGCGGCGGCTTCACTCACGCACCGCCTGGGCGCGGCGCTCCACCAGCCAGGCGTGCACGAGCGCGTCGAGGTCGCCGTCGAGCACGCGGTTGACGTCGCCGATTTCGACCTTGGTGCGGGTGTCCTTGCACATTTGGTAGGGCTGGAGGACGTAGGAGCGGATCTGGCTGCCGAAGTCGATGTCGAGCTTGGAGTCCTCCACCTTGCGGGCGGCGGCGCGTTTTTTCTCGAGCTCGAACTCGTAGAGGCGCGAGCGCAGGATCTTCATCGCCATGTCCTTGTTTTTGTGCTGGGAGCGCTCGTTCTGGCACTGGACGACGATGTTGGTGGGGAGGTGGACGATGCGCACGGCGGAGTCGGTCATGTTGACGTGTTGTCCGCCCTTGCCGCCGGCGCGGAAGGTGTCGATGCGCAGGTCCTCCTCGCGGATGTTGATCTCGATGCGGTCGTCGATCTCGGGGCTGACGAAGACGCTGGCGAAGGAGGTGTGGCGGCGCTTGGCCTGATCGAAGGGCGAGATGCGCACCAGGCGGTGGACGCCGGATTCGGATTGGAGCAAACCGTAGGCGTAGTCGCCCTCGACCGTGAGGGTGGCCGACTTGATGCCGGCTTCCTCGCCCTCCTGGCGGTCGTTGAGCGTGACCTTAAAGCGGTGGCGCTCGGCCCAGCGCGTGTACATGCGCAGCAGCATCTCGGCCCAGTCCTGGCTCTCGGTGCCGCCGGCGCCGGGGTGGATGGTGAGAATCGCGTTGAGCGAATCGTGCTCGCCGCCGAGCAGGGTGCGGGTTTCGATCTCGTCGAGCGAGCCGCGGAGCTGTTCGATGGAGTGCTGGTAGTCCTCAAGCACGGGCTCGCCCTCGCGGGCGAGCTCGCGCAGGGCGCCGAGGTCGTCGAGGGCGCCGGCGAGCTTCTGGTCGTCGTCGAGCAGTTCCTGGAGGCGTTTGCGGGAACGGTTGACGGATTGGGAGCGGGCGGGGTCGCTCCAGAAGTCGGGGGCGGCGGTTTGCTGGTCGAGCGCCTCGAGTTGGCGGTTCAGCGCGGGCGGGTCAAAGATACACCCGGACGTCGTGGGCCTTGGCGGCCAGTTCCTGGTGGGTGCGCTCGAGATCGTCGCGGTCCATTACTTATAATACCGCCGGGCCCCCGGCGGCGTTGCTAGGTGCGCGCGGGCGCCCGGCTTCGCCGCCCGCGCTCGCAGACAACGAGAGCGCTGCGCGGGGGCCCCTACGCCCCACTCCGCTCCTCTTGTTGGGCTTCGTGGGCGTCCCAACGGGCGAGCCAGCGGGCCCATTCGTCGGGGGGGAAGTCCGAGGAGTAGGTGCGTTCGAAGACTTTGCGGCGGAGGTCACGCTCGGAGATGCCGGGGTAGTCGCGGCGGATGCCGGCGATGACCAGGGTGCGGGCGGCGTCGAACATGCTGCCGACCATACGCACCCGCTCCTCCGGCGTAAGGCGGCGGTAGAGTTCGGTGAGGCGGGCCTCGGCCCAGGGCGAGGTATCGTTCATGGCGTCCGCACCTCGCGCAGGAGCTCGTCCACGCCCAATTCGCGGGACCACGTGCGCATATACTCCCGATCGAGCGCCTCGACCGAGTCGAGCAGAAGCCGGACGTCGCGCAGTTGGAAGTCGGAGCGGCTCTCCCGCGCCCAGTCCAGCTTGGAGAGAATCAGATCCTCGGGCGCCACCACCCACATCTCCTCGCCGTCCACCTGAAGGCGGCGCCGGCGGTCGAACTCGGTGCGGCGGTAGGGACTGTCTTTCCGTACGATCAGGTCGATCTTGACCAGCAACGCGTTGTGAATCACGCAGCACAAACCGCGGCGTTCGAGGGCGTGGCGGAGATCGTCGGGGTCGAGGAGAAACTCGTCGTCAAAGAGCGCGGCGAGCCGGGAGGCGTCGCGCGGCTCGACGGCGACCACGATATCCACGTCGCGGGTCATGCGCGGGCGGGAGTAGACGGCCAACGCGACGGAGCCGGTCACCATGTAGGCGATGCCGGCCCCTTCGAGGCGGCGGCCCACCGTCTGAAGAACTCGGATTTCCGGGCTAGAGTCCACTGGGGCTTAGGTTAGCAAATCGGTTCCCCAGGCTTGGCGGCACGGTGCGGGTTGCATGCGGGGGCGGTTGGGTGCAGAATGCAGGCGTTCTGTCCAGTTGGGGAGCGATCCAGAGCCATTGGGGTCGCGAGGAGCCAATCGCAATGAGCAAAGACAAACTGATACGGATCTGGATATCCACCGCTGTCCTTTCGTTTGTCCTGGAGGGCGGCTTCAGCCGGCTGATGCAAGGCGCCATGGGGCGGAATCAACTCTTGCCCTGGCACACGCTGGGGGCGCGGGGACTGTGGTTGATGGCGATCGTGGCGATCATCGGTGGGTTGGCGTTCGCCGCCATGTTTCTGCAGGGCTACCGCGGCCTGGGAGCGAAGGAAGGGGTGCGCTTCGGGTTTTGGGTGACGCTGCTGGCCGGTATTCCCTCCACCCTGGCCTTCGCGGCGATGCTGCCGATGGGACGGCGGCTGCCGGCGGAGTTCATTGGCGCGGATTTTGTGACCTTCCTGGTTTGCGGCATCGTGGCGGCGGCGATCGCGGGGAGCGGCGCGGCGCAGAAGGCGGGAGCGGCGGGGGCCTGAGCCCAGCGCTATCGCAGCCGCAGCGAGGCGGGGGCGAGGCCGTCGGACTCGGCGTGGAGGGTGATGGCGCCCGGGTCGGAGCGGGTGGCCACCAGGGCCATGGCGAGGCCGTTGAAGGTAGTGCGCTGGGAGGCGTGGTCGGGCTCGTGGCTGCTGGGGTCGCCGTTGCCGACGCCGAGGATGCGGGCGGGGCCGTCGAGCGCGAAGCGAACCAGATTGGCGGCGGTGGGGACGGGGCGGCCCTGGGGGTCGAGGATCGCCACGTTGACCACGGCGAGATCGGGTGCGGCGGGGGCAAGTTGCGGCCGGTCGGCGGTGAGGGCGATGCGCGCCGGGGCGCCGGCGGTTTCGCGGCGCGAAACCAACCCTCCGCCGCGCGCCTCGAGCACGCCGGGGGCGTAGGGGACGCTCCACTCGAGATGGCCGTTGGGCTCGACGTTCCTGGCGCCCAGGCTGCGGCCGTTCAAGAAGAGCTCGACGCGCGCAACATTGGTGTGGCACCAGACCGAGATGGGCTGGCCCTCCTGCCCTTCCCAGTTCCAGTGCGGAAACAGGTGCAGCACCGGCTGTTTTTGCCACCAGGCGCGGTAGTAATAGTAGCTGTCCTTGGGGAACCCGCAGGTGTCCATGATGCCGAAGTGCGAGCTGATGCAGGGCCAGCCGTACGGGCTGGGCTCGCCGCGGTAATCGAAGCCGGTCCAGGCGAAGCCGCCGGTTAGGAAGGGGCGGTCGGCGAAGATCTTCCACCAGCCCTCGGCGTTGAGGGCGTAGCTGGGATAGTTGACGTCGTAGGCGCTGACGTAGCCGCGCACCTTGTCATTGGCGTAGATGCCGCGGGTGGAGACGGCGCTGGCGGTCTCGCTGCCGATTGAAGGCTGCCGGGGGAACTGGCGGTGGAACGCGTCAATATGGGGCCCGGTGAGGGCGCTGCCGCCGCCGTTGCCGTAGTTGAAGCCTTGGACGTCCACGACGGCGGAGACGCCGCGGCCCCAGCCGCCGTTCATGGCGACGGTCACCGGGCGGGTGGGGTCGAGGCGGCGCACCAGGCGCTTCATGCTGGCTACGACGTCAGAGCCGATGGGGGAGCCCTGCTGCGGTTCCTCGTTGCCCAGCGACCAAAGGATCACGCTGGGATGGTTGCGGTCGCGGCGGACCAAGCGTTCGAGCTGGCCGAGGCCCTCGGGGGTGGAGCTCATCATGCGGGTCTCGTCCATCACCAGCATGCCGATGCGGTCGCAGGTGTCGAGCAGCTCGGGGGTGGGCGGGTTGTGGGAGGTGCGGTAGGCGTTCGAGCCCATGCTCAAGAGCCGTTCGACGCGGTAGGCCTGGAGCCGGTCGGGGAGGGCGGCGCCGACGCCGGCGTGATCCTGGTGGTTGCAGGTTCCTTGAATCTTTACCGGCTTGTCGTTCAGGAAGAAGCCCCGGTCGGGATCGAAGCGGATGGTGCGGATGCCGAAGGGGATCGCGATGCTGTCGGTGACGCTTCCGGCGGCCTCGATGGTGGAGACGGCTTGATAGAGGTGCGGCGCCTCGAGCGACCAGAGGCGGGGCGCCGCCACGGTGGCCGAGGCGGTGACCTCGGCATCGGCGAAAGCGGGAACGGTAACGGGGCCCGAGCGCGCGGTGGCAACGAGGCGGCCATCGGCGTCGTGCAGGGCGGTGACGACGCGGCAGGCAACCGGGGCGCCGGATTGGTTATGGATCGAGGATGCAACCGTGACCGCGGCGGCGCGTCCGCGGACGGTCGAGCGGATGGCGGTGGTCGAGGGGTCGAGGTGAACCGGGTGGGTTTGGGTCAGCCAGACGTGGCGGTAGATGCCGGCGCCTTCGTAGAACCAGCCCTCGCCGAGGGTGGCATCCACGCGGACGGCGAGGACGTTGTCGCCGTCGCCCGGCGCGGCGCCGGCGGCGGGGATGCGGGCGAGATCGGTGATGTCGCAGCGGAAGGGGGCGTAGCCGCTGAAGTTGACCCCGAGGTACTCGCCGTTGAGGAACACCATGGCGTTGCGGAAGACGCCATCGAACTCGATGGTGAGGCGGCGTCCGGCGGATTCGGGGCCGAGCCGGAGGCGGCGGCGGTACCAACCGATGCTGGTCGCGGGGTAGGCGCGGCCGAGGGGTTTGCTGCCGTGGTCGGTCAGGGCGGGGTCCTGGTGAAAGGGGAGATCCACGGCCCAGTCGTGGGGCAGCTCCAATTCAGACCACGCGGAGTCGTCGAAGTTGGCGCGGGTGACGCGTCCGGCGCCGGTGGCTTTGGCAAAGGTGGATTGGTCGCGCCCGAAGGCGAAATCGTCGGCGGCCTCGTCGGCGTTGCCGAGATGGAAGCGCCAGCCGGCGTCGAGGGACTGGCGGCGTTCGACCGGCGGCAGCGGCGGCAAAGCGGCGGTCTGCCCGCCGCGCGGCATGGCATCGACGGCCTGAGCGGCAGCGGGGAGGAGTGGGCCGGCGGCGGCGAGCGAGGCCGCGGCCAGACCGGACTTAAGCAGGCCGCGCCGGGTGATCGGCAAGCAGGAGGTCAAGGGTTCAGACGCTGGTGGTTTTTCTTCTTCCATAAAGATCTCCCGAGGCCATAGAGGGCCAAGGCGGCGGCGGCCAGGAGACAGGCGAAGGCGAGCCAGTCGCCGTGGCGGGTATAGAAGGTGAGCGCGGAGGAGGGGGCAAAGCTGGCGTCGAGCACGCCGGAGGTGAAGCGCGGCAGGGAGGCGGTGACGCGCCCATAGGGATCAATCACGGCGGTGATGCCGTTGTCGGTGTCGCGCAGCAGCCAGCGCCGGTTCTCCATGGCGCGCACCTGGGCCATCATCAGACCCTGAGGCGCGGCGGAGGAGTTGCCGTACCAACTGTCGTCGGAAAGGTTAACCAGGAACTCGGCTCCCTGGGCGACGTTGTGCCGGGCCAACGCCGGGAAGATGGACTCGTAACAGATCATGACGGCGAATCGGTGCGGACCGAGCGGGAGCAGCGCCGGCGCCGAACCGGGGACGAAGTCGCTCACATCCTGCACCAGCTTGCCCACGCCGCCGAGGCTGGCGATCCAGGCGGGCAGCGGGTCGTACTCGCCGAAGGGCACGAGGTGCATTTTGTCGTAGCGGGGGCCGATGGTGCCGTCGGCGTTGATCAGTTGGGCCGAGTTGCGCGGCTGGTGGTAGTTGGGCACGCCCAGAGCGGAGAGCGGGTAGGAGACCTCCTCGAAGAGGAATGCGGCGTGGGTGGCGTCGAGCAGGCGCGCGGACATCCGCTGGAACTGAGGCTGGAGCTCGAAGTTGAGCGGGGCGGGCTGCTCGGGCCAGAGGATGAGGTTTACCGGCGGCGTGCCGGGCGGGGTGGAGAGGCGCTCCTGGGTTTGGAGGAACGTATTCAACGTACTCGAGGTCCAGTTGAGGCCGAGCGCGGTGTTGGGCTGGACCAGCCGGGCGCGCAGCGGCCGGGGCAGCGCGGCGGGAGGGTGGTAGGGCAGGGTGGCGAAGCCGAGAATCAGCACCAGGCCGATGGCGGGGAGGGCCAGCGTGGCGGTGCGCCGGGCGCGGTGCAGCAACAGGGCGGCGACGCAGGTGTTGGCGAGCGCGATCAGCAGGCTGGCGCCGTAGATGCCGGTCCAGGGAACCACCAGCATGAAGCCGGCGTGCTGGTACTGCGAGTAGCCCAGGAGGTTCCAGGGGAAGCCGCCCATGGGCGTGTAGGTGCGGAACCACTCGACCGCAACCCACAGAAAGGGCAGCGGTACGAGGCGGTGACCGAGCGAGTTGCCCAGCCAGTAGCCAAGCACCGCAAACAGGCCGAGGTAGCTGCCCATGAGCAGCAGGAAGAGCACGAAGACAACCGCGGCTACCGGGCGGCTGAGGTCGCCGTAATGATGAATCGTCGTGGCGATCCAGGGGCAGCTCAGCGCAAAGAACAGAAACCCCGCCAGGTAGCCGCCCCAAAATGCTTGCCAAGCGCTGCGGGCGCGGGCAATAACGATGAACAGCGGAAGGAGCGCCACCCAGGCGAGCCAATCCCAGCCAAAGCGGGGAAACAACACCCCCAGGGCGAGGCCGCTGGCGGCGGAGGCGGTCAGCGCGGCGGTCCAGCCGGCGGTGGCGGTCCCGGGTGGAGCGACACGGTCCTGAAAGGACGAAGTTGTCACCTTGCCATGATGGTAGAGGACGAACGGGGACGCAAGGGTGGGGTTAGGTGTGGCCGTTGCCGGAAAAGCGGCGGTGCAGCAGGTCCATCAGAGCGTTGAATTTGGCGTCGGACTTGGCTTGGGCCTCGGCTTGTTCGGCCTGGCGGGCGGCGCTCTGAGCGGCGAACCCATCCATGCGGACCGTCATCTGGTCCATTCTTGCCGTTAGGCGATCAATGTTTTCCGAGTTTCGCCGGATTCCGGCAAAGACGCGGCGGGCGGTTTCGCGGCCGACACGGGCCATGGTTTCGAGCTCGCGCTCGAAGCGGTCCTGGCGGGCGTCGAGGCGGGCACCGGACTGCAGCAGGAACTCGATCGCCTTGTCGACGTCCATAAGCGCAGTATACGCTCCGAAACTAGTCGAGCAGGGCGGGCTCCGGCTCAGGCGGCGGAGCGGTGACAAGGGGGCGAGGGCGGGGATCGAGGAGGTGGCGGCGCAGGTCGTCGTGATCCTCGAAGTAGTTGTGCACCAGTCGCTCGATGGCGCGGGCGCGCATTTGGTCGCGGGTGATCAGGGGCGAGTACACGTACGCCCGGCCCTGGCGGGCGCGGGTGACGACTTGCTTGCGCAACAGGCGGTCGAGGACGGTGAGGACGGTGGTATAGGCCAGTGGGCGTCCGCGCGCGGCCAGCCGGGCGTGGACGTCGGCCACCGGGGCGCGTTCCAGCGCCCACAGCGCCGCCAAACAGTCGAGCTCGAGCTGCGGCAGCTCGCTGCCGGAGCGCGAGGTCATTGGCCGAGACCCGGGAGGGGGTTGGCGCTCTCCGTATTCGCGGCCGCGCCCGCATCCGCCCGGCCGGCGCCGGCGGCGAGCCAGCGCTCGGTGCGGAGCAGCGGGCGCTCCAGCGAGCGGTTGAAGGCCGTCCACTCGGCGTTGGTGGGGGCTTCCTGCTGGAGCTGGGTATGCATGGCTTGCATTTTGGAATCCATGTCGTCCAACTGGTGCAGGAGCAGGGCTTCGGGAAACATGGGCAGCTTCGGGCTGCCGAAGGCATACTGGCCGTGATGGCTGATGATGAGGTGCTCGACCAGGGTCTGCAGCGCATGCGGAAAATCCGGGAGCGCCGCGAGCTTGCGGTGCAGCAGCTCGAGCACGATCACCATGTGTCCCAGGAGCTGCCCCGAGGTGGTATAGGCGAAGCTGCGCTGGTAGCTGAGCTCCTCGATCTTGCCGAGGTCGTGCAGCAGGATGCCGGTGAGCAACAGGTCCCGGTCCACGAAAGGATAGTTGCGCAGCACCAGCTCGCCGAGCCGGCAGAGCGAGGTGACGTGCTCCAGCAGCCCGCCGAGGTAGGCGTGATGGAGAGCCTTGGCGGCGGGAGCGATCTGGTAGCGGCGGGCGATATCCGGGTCCTGAAAGATGGCTTGCAGCAGGGCGCGCAGGTGCGGGTTTTGCACGCTGGCCACACGCTCCAGCAGCTCGGCGAACATGGCGCCGACGTCGGCGGTGGTGGCGGGCAGGTAATCGGCGAGCTGGACGTCCCGCTCCTCGACCCGGCGCAGGCGCTCGATGGTTAGTTGGGGCTTCTCCCGGTAGAGCTTGACCACGCCGCGGACGCGGATAAAGTCGTCGCGCTCGAAGCTGTTCTGCACTTCGGCGACGCGGTCCCACATGTTGGCGTCAATCTGGCCGGTGCGGTCGCCCAGGGTGAGCGAGAGGTAGTTGTCGCCGTCCTTTTTCTGGCGGAGGTCTTTCCGGTGCACCAGGAAGACGCTGGTGATGGTGCTGTCGGCGACCAGTTCGGCGACGAAACAGGGCTTGAGCGGTTCAGACATTCTCGCCTAGAGGCCGCCGCCGCCCATATTGAAGCCGCTACCCTTCTTGTCCTTGTCGGTGGGTTTGGGCAAGTCGCTGGGGAGAACGCGCTGGTAATGGGTGATGTCGGGGCTCAGGCTGGCATTCGCGCCGGTATCGATGTAGCCCGGTTTGACGGTGATGTAGGCGTCCTGGCGCAGCTTGGCCAGGTAGGTCTGCAACTCGGGCCGCAGCATCTGTTGGTAGAGCTGGTAGCTGATCTCGGGGCTGGCATCGGCGAGGGATTCCTGGCCGGCGTGATGCACGGCCGTCACTTTGAGGATCAAGTACCCGTTGGGAACCTCCTCGACCGGGGTGACGCCGCCCACGGGCAAGCTGAACAGGGTGGCGGCCAGCTTGGCCTCCAACTGATCCTTTTTCTGGAAGCCGATGTCACCGCCTTGGGCGGCGGTATCGGCGTTGGAGTACTTCTGCGCGAGCTTGGCGTAATCCTCGCCGGCGGCGGCGCGCTGCTGCACCTGGTCGGCGAGATCCTTGAGCCGTTTTTTCTCCGCGTCGGTCTTGCCCTCGGTCTTGATCAGGATCTCGCTCAAGCCGACCTCATCGCCGCGGAGGAAATTGGACTTGTGTTCGTTGTAAAACTTGGCGATCTGCGCCGGCGTAGCTTGGGGAACGCGGGGAGCCACGTCTTCTTCAATTACTTTTTGCTGCAAGATCTGGTTGGTGATCGACTGTTTGAAATCCTCGTAGCCCTCGCCCTGGCCTTCAATCGCCTTTTGCAGATCCTCCATGGAAGCGAGGTGGTTCTGCTGGCGCAACTGGTCGAGCTGCAGGACGGTTTCGGTCTCGGCGCTCATGCCGAGGTCGCTGGCCTTCTGGTCGAGCAGTTGGTTATCAATCAGGTTGGCGAGCAGGTCTTTCTCTTGGGTGTCGATCTGCGTCTGGGTGAGCGGGGTGCCGGACTTTTGGGCTTGATCCTGCAAGGATTGCAGCAGATCCGACTTGGCGTTTTGCAGGTCGGTGGTGGTGATGATCTTGTTGTTGACGCGCGCGACGATCTCCTCCACCACGGTGGCCTTGGGCGGCGGCGGTTCGGAGGCGAGCATGGACTTGCCGGGATCGGAGAGAACCGGGGCGGCGGGCGCAGCCGCGGCGGTTTTGGCCGCGGACTTCGCTTTGGGCGCGGTCTTGGAGGGGGCGGCGGATTGCGCCAACAGGGATACGGAAGCGGCGGCGAGAACGAAAGTAAGAGCACCGGAAATGCGGGGCATGGTTCATTATCGTACAAATGTCGAGCTCGGGACACGCCGGAGGAGCATGCGGTACCATGGCAACGTCATGGAGGACAGGAGGCCTGGATGAGGAGACGCCGGCAGTGGCTGCGACAGGCATGCGTGTTGGGCGGCCTGTATGTGGGGCTGATAGCGCAGGGCGGGGCGAGTACGCCGGGGGCGCAGGATGCGGCTCTGCGTCAGCAGGCCGCGAAGGAGTACCAGAGCGGCGACTTTGCCGCGGCCAGCCGTGACCTGGCGGCGCTGGTCAAGACCGCGCCCCGGGATGCCGCGCTGCAGAATCTGCTGGGGCAGGCGCTATTCCGCCAGGGGCGCACGGGGGAGGCGGCGACGCACTTCCAAAGCGCCTTGGACTTGGGCGGGGACAAGCTGTCGCTCACCTGGCGGCGGGTGATCACCGATCAATTGGCGATGGCGCTGGGCATGAGCGGCAACCTGCAGCGTTCGCATGCGGTACTGGCCGCGGCGATCGCGCGCGATCCCGACTATGCGTTGAACTATTACAACCAGGCGTGCGCCTATGCCGCGGAGAACAACAAGAGCGCCGCACTGGCCAGCCTGAAGCAGGCGCTGGAGCGGAAGAACACCATGATCGCGGGCGAGCAGTTTCCCGATCCGCGCAGCGACGATTCCTTTGCCGCTTACGCGAAAGACCCCGACTTCGTCAGCCTGGTGGCAGCCTATATTCACTAATGCGCCGGGCCCCCGGCTTCGCCGCCCGGCTCGCAGACTTCCGGAGCGCTGCGCGGGGGCCTACGCCCCGCTCCGCTGACGCGTTAGCCCTGGGCGACGGGCTGGGCTTTGGTTAGGGCGAGGCCGGCTACTACGCGGATTAGGTGGGGCGGGTGAACCGGCTTGGGGATGTGTTCCTGAAACCCGGCGTGGAGCAGGCGCAGGCGGTCCTGGGCGCCGGCGTAGGCGGTGAGGGCCGCGACCGGGACCCGGGCGCCGCGGCGCAGGGCGCGGATCTGGCGCACCAACGCGTAGCCATCCTGCTCGGGCATTTCGATGTCGGAGACCACGACTTGCGGGATTTCGCGCTTGAACAGCGCGAGCGCCTCGGCGGCGGAAGCGGCGAGGCGGACTATGGCGCCGTGCTGGCCGAGAATGCGGGCGACCAGATCGCGGGCGTCGGGATCGTCGTCCACCACCAGCACGCGCAGGCCTTCCACCGAGGGCATGGGGGTGGTTTCGCCGTGGGGAGGCGGGGCCTGGCTGGCGGCCAAAGGGAAACTTACGGTAAAGCAGGCGCCCGTGGGGGTCCCGGGAGCAGGCGCGCGATTGGAGGCGGTGATTTCGCCGCCGTGCCGTTCCACCAGGTGGCGGACGATGGTCAGGCCCAGCCCCAACCCGCGTTGGCTGCGCGTGCTGGAGGTGTCGGCCTGGCGGAAGCGCTCGAAAATGTAGGGCAGGAAGTCGGGAGCGATGCCGGGTCCGTTATCGCATACGATGAGCTCGATCCTGCCGTCGCGGGTGTCGGGCTGTAAACCGACCTCGACCCGTCCGCCCAAAGGGGCGAACTTGAGCGCGTTGGAGAGCAGGTTGGCGGTGATTTGCTGCAAGCGGGCGGGGTCGCCTTCGATGGTGAAGCCGCGGTCGTCGTCGCTGTGCGCGGGCAAGGCCAGCTTGAGCTCGATCTGCTTGGCCGCGGCGGCGGGACGGATGGAGTCCACCGCGTTCTGGACGGTGGGGGTGAGCGGCACGGGCTGCAGATCGAACTCGAGTTTGCCGCTGATGATGCGGCTGACGTCGAGCAGGTCGGCCACCAGACGGGCTTGGGCCAAGGCGTTGCGTTGGATGGTTTCGGCCGCCTTCAACTGGTCGGCGGCGTCGAGTCCGCCGCTGAGCAGCAGGTGGGCCCAGCCGGAGATGGCGTTGAGCGGGGTGCGGAGCTCGTGGGAGAGGGTGGCGAGGAACTCGTCCTTGAGGCGGTTGGCGCGCTCGGCCTCCTGGCGGGCCCCGTTAATTTCGGCGGTGCGCTCCGAGACGCGCTGTTCGAGCTCCTGATTGAGACGCTCCAGCTCCCCGGTCTTGCGATACAAGTCGCAGAAAACCGCGACCTTGGCGCGCAGGATCTCGGGGATGATGGGGACCGAGATGTAGTCCACCGCGCCGGAGTCATAGCCTTTGAGGCGGTAGGCGTCCTCCACCATCACGCCCGAGACCAGGATGATGGCGGTTTTTTGAAAGCGGGGATGGTTGCGGATCATGCGGGCGAGCTCGAAGCCGTCGAGCTCGGGCATGACCACGTCCACCAGCACCACCGCGATCTCGGTCTTGAGCAGCAGATCGAGCGCCTCATTGCCCGAGTTGGCGCGGATGAGGTTCTCGCCCAGGCCCTGCAGCACGGTCTCATAGCTGAGCAGGCGCGAGGGCTGGTCATCCACCAGCAGGATATTGATGGGCGGGCGGGAACTCATGGATCAGCGGTGCAGCCAAGTACGCAGCGAGGATAGCAGTTGTTCGGTGTTGACCGGCTTGGCGAGGTAGTCGGAGGCCCCCGCCTGGAGGCAGCGTTCGCGGTCGCCTTTCATGGCCTTGGCGGTGAGGGCGACGATGGGCAGGCGCTGGAAGGCGCGGTTCTGGCGGATGAGGCGCATGGTCTCGAAGCCGTCCATTTCCGGCATCATGATGTCCATCAGCACCAGGGCGATGTGGGGAGTGGCATCGAGCAGGTCGAGGGCCTCGCGCCCGGTGGAGGCGGAGACGACCTTCATGCCGCGGCGCTCGAGCACGCTGCTGAGGGCGAAGATGTTGCGCACGTCGTCGTCCACCACCAGCACCTGCTTGCCGACGAGATCCTCGTCGGAGCGGTGCAGGCGCTCGATCATGCCGCGCTTGTCGGCGGGCAGATCGGCCAGGACGCGGTGCAGGAAGAGGGCGGTCTCGTCGAAGAGGCGTTCCGGCGACTCGACCCCCTTGACCACCACGCTGCGGGCCATGGAGCGCAGCCGGGCGTCCTCCTCGCTGGTGAGCTCCTTGCCGGTGAAGACGACGGTGGGCAGGTCGCGCAACCCGGGGTCGGAGGCGAGTTTATCCAGGACTTCGAAGCCGGACATATCCTGCAGGCGCAGATCGAGCACGATGCAGTCGAAATTCTGCTCACGCAAGCGCGCCAGGGCGCGTTCGCCCGAGGAGGCGGTTTCGATTTCGATGTCGTCGTGGGCCAGCAGGGCGCGGATGCTGAGCTGCTCGGCGGGATCGTCCTCGACGACCAGCAGGCGGCGGCGCTGGGCGGCGGCGTAGGACTTGATGCGGGCCAGGGCATCCTCCAGGCCCTGCGTGGTGGCGGGTTTGGTGATGAAGCTGAAGGCGCCGCGATTGAGCCCGTGCTGGCGGTCCTCATCCAGGGTGACGATCTGCACGGGGATGTGGCGGGTGGCGGGATCCTGCTTGAGCTGGGCCAGCACCGACCAGCCCAGCATATCCGGGAGGTAGAGGTCGAGAGAGATTGCGTTGGGCAGGAAGCGGCGGGCCAACTCGAGGCCTTCGGCGCCGCGTTGGGCGACCACCACTTTGAAGCCGCCGGCGCGGGCGCGCTCCACCAGGATGCGGGCGTAGGCGGGTTCGTCCTCAATAATGAGCAGGGCCGGTACGGGCGAGGTGCCCGCGGGCAGCTCCGCCAACTCTTCGCGGTCGTCGGGGATGGCTTCCGGGGCGCGCTCGGGCAGGCGTGGGGCCGCGTGGAGCGCCTCGGTGCTGACCGCGGCACGCGGCCGGCGCTCGTTGCCCGCGCCGCCGCCGGCGGCGCCGGAATAGTTGACCGGGAGATAGAGCGTAAAGGTACTGCCCGCCCCGGGGGTGCTGCGCAGCTGGATCTCGCCGCCCAGCAGCGACGCCAGCTCGCGGCTGATGGCCAGTCCCAGCCCGGTGCCGCCGTACTTGCGGCTGGTGGAGGCATCCGCCTGTTGGAAGGCCTCGAAGATGATTTTCTGCTTTTCGGGCGGAATGCCGATGCCCGAGTCGGCAACCGAAAACGCCACCACCGGACCGCCGTTGTTGAGCACCAGGTGGTTGGGACTCCAGCCCGAGGGCGCGAGATTCACGGCGATTTTGACGCTGCCCTGGGAGGTGAATTTGAAAGCGTTGGAGAGCAGGTTCTTGAGCACCTGCATTAGCCGCTTGGAGTCGGTGGTCAGAATCGGGGGGAGTTGGTCGCCGGCGGTGACATCGAACGCGAGATGGCGGGATTCCGCCTCGTGGCGGAAGGTACGCTCCACCGTCTCGAGCAGCGTGGCCGCCTGGATTTTTTCAATGTCGATGCTGACCGTGCCCGACTCGATCTTGGAGAGGTCGAGAATGTCGGTGATCAGGTTGAGCAGGTCGGTGCCGGCGCCGTGGATGGTGCGGGCGTACTCGATCTGGCGGGGGTTGAGGTTGCCGTCGGCGTTCTCGCCCAACTGCTGGCCCAGGATGAGGATGCTATTGAGCGGGGTGCGCAGCTCGTGCGACATGTTGGCCAGGAACTCGGACTTGTACTTGGAGGTGAGCGCGAGCTCGTCGGCCTTTTCCTCCAGCGCGCGGCGGGCGTGCTCGATTTCCTGGTTCTTCTGTTCCACCTCGGCGTTCTGCTCGGCCAGCTGCTGCGCCTTTTGCGCCAACTGCTCGTTCTTTTCCTGGAGCTCGATCTGCTGCGCCTGCAGCTCGGTGGCGAGCTGCTGGGATTGTCCCAAGAGGCCCTCGGTCTTCATGGTGGCTTCGATACTGTTGAGCACGATGCCGATGCTGGCGGTGAGCTGTTCCAGGAAGGCGAGGTGGGAATCGGTGAAGGGAATGAGCGAGGCCAGTTCGATGACGGCCTTGATGTTGCCTTCGAAGGTGACCGGGAGAACGACCACACTGCGCGGCGCGGCCTGAAACAGCCCGGAGCGGATGGCCACGGTGCCGGGCGGGATGTCGCTCAGCAGGATGCCCTGCTTTTCGGTGGCGCACTGCCCGACCAAGCCTTCGCCGAAGCGCAAGCGCTGGCGCGACTGGGGCAGCGGGATGGTGCCGGAGGACTCGCCATCGGCGTCGGCGTAGGCGGCGAGCAGTTCCAGCCGGCCATTGGGCTCGCCGCCCTCGGCGCGGTAGATAAGCCCGTGTTGCGCCCCCACCAAGGGCGCCAACTGGGAGAGCAGAATGCGGCCCACCGTGGCCAGGTCGCGCTGCCCTTGCAGCATGCCGGTGACGCGTGCCAGGTTGGTCTTCAGCCAGTCTTCCTCGCGGCCGCGCTCGGTGGTGCGGCGGAGGTTGGTGATCATGGTGTTGATGTTGTCCTTGAGCTCGGCCACCTCGCCGCGGGCATTGACCTGAATGGAGCGGGTGAGGTCGCCCTTGGTGACGGCGGTGGCGACCTCGGCGATGGCGCGCACCTGGGTGGTGAGGTTGGCGGCGAGCAGGTTGACGTTGCCGGTGAGATCTTTCCAGGTGCCGGCGGCGCCGGGCACGTTGGCCTGGCCGCCCAAGCGGCCCTCGACGCCGACCTCGCGCGCCACGGTGGTGACCTGGGCGGCGAAGGTGGCGAGCGTGGCGGTCATGCCGTTGATGGTGTCGGCCAGGGCGGCGACCTCGCCGCGGGCGCGGACGGTGAGGTTCTGGCTGAGGTCGCCGTTGGCCACCGCGGTCACGACTTTGACGATGCCGCGCACCTGTTCGGTCAGGTTGGTGGCCATGACGTTGACGTTATCGGTGAGGTCCTTCCAGGTGCCGGCCACGCCGGGCACCTGGGCCTGGCCGCCCAGGTTGCCTTCGGTCCCGACCTCGCGGGCGACGCGGGTGACCTCGGCGGCGAAGGCGCGGAGCTGATCCACCATGGTGTTGATGGTGTTCTTGA